>Ga0114938_1000325_pt1 | contig 37978 bp, 26 predicted proteins | sample AshMeaBigSpring_FD_88675 | JGI IMG/M metagenome (GOLD analysis project Ga0114938, IMG submission 88675) | Groundwater microbial communities from Big Spring, Nevada to study Microbial Dark Matter (Phase II) - Ash Meadows Big Spring | ecosystem: Environmental > Aquatic > Deep subsurface >... | reverse complement strand
TGTTTGAAAAAGCCGCTGTAGCTCAGGGGTAGAGCAGCTCATTCGTAATGAGCAGGTCGTCGGTTCGAATCCGACCAGCGGCTCCATTCGCAATCAATGGATTGTGAATTCCGGCCATTCGAAAACGCGGCGTCTGCACACGTTCTCTTGCATCCTGGAAAGTCGGCGTCTGTTCCCGCGGCCCATTTTCCCAGCGGGAGGAAATCGTTTCAGGCCTCACCACCAGGATTCCATTTGAAGGCCCCAACTCCAGCCGGAGGTTTCCGCGGCGAAGTCGGGACCGCCGACGTCGCCTTTGAGGCCTTCGCTCCAGAGACCATAGGTGACGAAGGTGCGCAGCACCGGACGGCTGAAGAACTCGTCGCCGAGGGAAACCTGGGGCGCGAGCGTCAGTTTGCCGAGTGTGCCGCCGGGGCCGGAGGAGGCGGCGGAAACCCAGTCCACTCCGCCCTCGAAGGCGAGGCTGAAAACCTCGTTGAAATGCCAGATCGGCCGAAATCCGCCGGAAACCCAGTGCTGGTCGGGAGCGTCGTCACCGAAATCCGTGTATTGATAGACGGCCGCGCCGCCGATGGAGAAGTGATCCGACGGCTTCACCACGATCTGATCGGTCGCGCGGAAACGCCACGATTCCTCGGGATCGGGACGGATAAAGGTGCCGGTGCTGTTGCTGAAGGTCTCGAACCCGGAGTTGAAGGTTTTCGCCGGGCCGCTGCCGATCTGCAGTGACAGCTTGTGAAGGCTGTTCTCATCGAGGAAGGCCTTGTGGGTTTGCACGAAACCGAGCGCGAAGCCATCCGAATCCTCCGCACTGTTGCCGACCGAATCCACGCCGGAATCCGCCATCGCATACACCAGCCCGATTTCGCCGGTGCCGCCGAGGAAGGCCCAGTCGTAGTAGCGGAAGTCGAAGTTCGACTTGCTGAATCCCGCCTCGTTGAGCGGGTCGTTCACACCGATGCTGCTGTAGATCGAGCTTTGCGAACCGTCGCCGATCCAGGCGAAGGCGAATTTTCCCGGGCCGAAGGCGAGATCCTCGATGCCGCCGCCGCCGCCGCTCATGTCCCAGAAGTAGAAATCGTTGATATTGATGTCGTGACGCCGGTAGAAGCGGTTGCCCGCCCAGATCTTGGCGTCGGAAAAACCGGGAATGACGTTCGAGAGCGAGCCCCAGACTTCCGGCGAGCCGAAGTCGGTGTTGGAGGCGGTGCCGTAGTCGTCGTAGGGGTTCTCGAACGACATCCGGTAAACCATTCTCGCCACCGGATCATGCTCGTCGAGGCCGTCACCCGCGAAAACCCCGGCCGGATAGAAGGTTTTTGAGAAGGCCAGCTCGCCATAGTTGTTGGTTTCGTTGCCCAGCCGGTATTTGGCGAAGTCAGGGATGCCGAAGGCCTGCTGCGCCCCTTGCTCGTTGGAGCGCCCGTAACCGGCGCGGAAATATCCGGTGATGTCGATGTAGCCTTCGAGCACATCCTCGATGCGGTCCGCGAGCATCGTTTCGGCGTCCGGCCGCCGGGCGATGTCACGGGTTTCGGTGTCCTCACGGAATCGCTCGTCCACGGCCATGCGCGCCGCCCTCCCGGTTTCCGCCGCGGTTTCCGCCTCCGCAGGTGCCGGAGCGGGCGTTTTCGGGGCCTGCCTCGTGACCGTCCGCTTCGGTGCCGGAGCAGCCTCCGGTTCACGGCTCTCCAACTCGCGGATCCGCGCTTCGAGTTGGTCGATCCTTTTCTGATAGTCACCGCGGAGCGCGTCCAATTCCTGCCTGAGCATGGCCGCCGAATCCTCCTGCGCCGACGCCACCGCCGCCGACGCCAGCAAACATCCGCCCGCATGCATCCACCGGTTTTTCATGGCTCGATGGAAGGGATCCCGAGGCCGCACGGTCAAGCGGATTCACAGCCCGGCGTCCGCATGGAGGATCAGGCGCTGATTTCCAGTAGCATGGCCGAGCAGGGAGCGAGAAGAGGCAGGGCCAGGCCGGCGGTTTCCAGGGAGGCGCGCGCCGCATGACAGGACCAGGCACCGTCCAAGCGGTCGCTGAAGGTCCATGACTCGTCGCCGGTGCGGCCGAGGAACATCTGGGCGTCCGGCGGGATGCGGACGCTCACTCTGACGAGGGTTTCCGATGGATGGAAATTCGCGACGACCAGGAAAGCCTGGCCGGTTTTCGAGTCGCGGCGAAGGAAGGCATACAGCCAGTGGCCGGACACAGTCTCATCCCCCACCCTACCGTACGCGGGGTTCTCCTTGTTCGCATGGTTGAGGCCGTAGAATCCGCCGTGGGTGAAAGCCCGCGCCTGCGTGGCGCGGAGGAGTCTTCCATACCACTCGCGCAGAGCCTTCTGTTCCGCGCCCAGCCGTCCGCCGTCGAAGGCACCGCCGTTCACCCACTTCACGAACTCGGGCATCGACCAGTAATCGAAAATCGTCGTCCGAGCGTCGTCACCGCCGAAGCCCTCCGCGCCCGCGGCCGGCTCGCCAACCTCCTGTCCGTGATAGAGCATCACCGGCCCGCGGCCCATCGCGAAAAGCACGGCGGAGACCGGCCTGCCCACCTTCAACCCGTGGCCGCCCCATTCCTTCGGGCTGGCGATGCGGACCTCGTCATGGTTCTCCGCGTAACGCAGGGATTTGTCGAAGCGCCTGCCGGTGAAGGTGAGCGGATCGAGATCGTTCGCCCACTTTCCGGAATCGTAGATGCCCTCCAGCACATCGTAGGCGGGATCGTCGTAAACCGCGTCGAAGCCGGCCTGCAGCAGTTCATCCAAGACATGGCCCGCGGTGAGTTTCGCCGGATCGTTGTCATAGGCCTCGGCGCAGAAAAACACCTGTGGATTCCGCGCCCGGCAGCGTTTCACCACCCAGCGCCAGAATTCGATCGGCACCATGTGGGCCATGTCCGCGCGGAAGCCATCCACGCCCATGGCCTGCCAGTAGCCGAGGATTTCATCCATCGTCCGCCAGGTCCTGGGCACCTTCTCGGGGGGCGCGTCCGGCCCCGGAAGATGCGAGGTTTCGCGTCCGGTGGTGAAGTCGTGGCCGTAGTTGAGCTTCACCGTCTCATACCAATCGTGGATGGAAGGTGCCCAAGTCACCGCGTTGTTCCCGGTCACCCGGCCGAAGTCGGTCTCGGGCGCGAAGTTTCCCGTGCATCCGGGCATGCCCGCAGTCGGCAGCTTGAGCGGAGGCCCGCCGCCGGGGTGATCCGGTTGGAGATAATAGAAATGGTTGTCCCGATGAAAAAACACGCCGCGGTCGTCACCCGCGCCGAACGAATCCTCCGGCCGCACGTCGGAGGCGTAGGAGCGCGCCACATGGTTCGGGACGAAATCAATGATCACGCGGAAACCATGGCTCCGGCAGCGCGCCAGCAGATCCCTGAACTCCTCAATCCGACGGTCCGGGTCCACCGCGTAGTCCGGGCAAACGTCGAAGTAATCGCGGATCGCATAGGGGCTTCCGGCGATGCCCTTGAGGATGTCCGGAGAGTCGGCCGGGCGGTTCGGATAAGCGGTCCCGCTCGCCTGCTCCAGCACGCCGGTCAACCAGAGGTGGGTGAAACCCATTCCGCGCAGAGATTCCAGCGCGGCCGGTGTGATGTCCGCGAATTTTCCGCAGCCGTTTTCCGCCAGCGTGCCGTGGATCTTCCTCGTCTCGTTCGTGTTGCCGAAGGTCCGGACCATCAATTGATAGATCACCGGGCGGACCGCTTCATCGGATCGGCAGGGCGCATTCATCCAGTCCATCCCACATGAAATTCCAGCCTGTCACAAGGCATCGTTGGCGGAAAAGTCAGCGGATCCCGCCACGCTCCTCGCGAATGACCGCCAGGGCGTCGTAGAGGGCGAGGAGCATGACGCCGAAGGTCGCCAGGGCACAAGCGCCCCACCAGGCCAGGAAGCGCCAGGGGTCGGCCGCCAGCCAGCCATCGACGAGCCACAGACCCGCGGCCATGAGAGCCAGCGCGAAGAGCAGCATCCGGCCCATGAGCCTGCGCCGCGCCGGGCGGTCATGGAGGATGGCCCTCGCGATTCCCTTGCAGTCCTTCCAAGCGGCCATTCCGGAAGCTCGCGCAGGGATGCCCGCGTTCCAAGCGTGAAAATCACGGCATCCAGAGCGGACCGAGGAAATCGATGTACCAGGCCCACAGCCGCCAGCCCCCGAAGGCCCAGGTGAACGCGCCCATCACGAGGAAGGGACCGAAGGGCAATTGCCGGCCGAATCCGATGCGCCCGATCATTGCGGCAACGATGGCGAAGATCGACGCCGCGAAGAGCGAGAAGAACACGCCCGACCACCCGAAGAAGGCACCGATCATGCCGAGCAGGTGCACGTCGCCGAAGCCCATGGCTTCGCGGGGAATCACCACCGAGGAGGCGGTGCCGGAGAGGGATTTCAAGCCCGCCAACAACTTGACCTCGCCCCCGGGGAGCTCGATCTCCAGCTCGCGGATGACGAGCTTCCCCGCGCCCGCGGACTCGCCGTCCACGAGGATTTCCGGGGCCTCGATCAGGAGGCGGTCGCTCTTGCGGTAGAAAATGTCCCACCAGGGGATCTCCTCGCCATCGATCACGAAACAAAGCGGGTCCTGCTCGCCCTCGGGTTCCTTGAGCTGCCAGGCCACGGGTTTCTCGAAGCGCATCGCTTTTTTGCCGAAGGCCATTTTCCCGAGTTCCACCACGCACCAGAGTCCGCCGAAGCCGGCCAGCCAGCCGATGCCGCCGTGTTTCAGGCCGGCAAGCCAATTGCCGCCCTCTCCGGCCATTACCGGCAGTTGCGGCCACACAGCGCAGGCACCCAGCCCGATCACGCTGCCCGCCCAGGTCATGCCCGTCGGGATGATCAGATGCTCGGCATCGATGAAGGTGATGGAAACGAAAAAGGCCGTCATCACCCACAGGAAAAGCACCACCTGCGGCGGAAACAGCCACCACACCACGGTGAACAGCACGGCCGTCAGCAACTCCACGCCGAAGTAGCGGAAGGCGATCGGCGCGCCGCACTCGGCGCATTTCCCGCGCAGCCAGAGCCAGCTCACCAGCGGGAAGTTCAGCCACATCGGGATCGGCTTCCGGCACTTCGGGCAGAACGAGCGCTTCGGTTCGTTGACCGACATCCCGAGCGGCACGCGGTAGATCACCACGTTGAGGAACGAACCGATGCAGGCACCGATGAGAAACGCCGGAATCAGCCAGATCCAGTGGTCGAGTGGAGGTTCAAACAAAGCGCCGTCATTCAATCCCGCAAATCCACCCTGCCAAGAACAATCAGGATTCCTCCAGCGGGATCACGTCCACGGCGATCTCAAGCCATTGGCCGCCGGCACCGAGGGTGACGCCGCGCAGCGGGCTGACGTCCGAAAAATCGCGGCCCCAGGCGACGGTGATGTGGCGTTCGCCGGGTAGCAGGTTGTTGGTGGGGTCCGCGTCCACCCAGCCGGCCTGCTCGCCGCAGAAGACCGAGACCCAGGCGTGGGAGGCGTCCGCCCCCTGCAAGCGCGCCTGCCCCGGCGGCGGCGCGGTTTCCAGATAGCCGCTGACGTAGCGCCCCGGCAGGCCGAGCGAACGCAGGCAGGCAAGCATGAGGTGGGCGAAGTCCTGGCAGACTCCGGCGCGCTTCTTGAGCACCTCGGCCACCGGCGTGGTCACATCGGTGGCGCGGGGGTCGAACTTGAAATCGTGGAAAATCCTCGCCGTGAAGGCGGTGACCGCCTCGATGATCGGGCGTCCGGGCGGAAAATCCGGGCGGGCGTATGCGGCGAAGTCCGGGCCCACCGGCACCATCGGCGAGGCGAAGCGGAAGATGCCCGCGTCCGAGCCGGGAGTGAGTTTCTCGCCATGGCAGGCATCCCGCACGGCTTCCCATGCAGGGGTCTTGCGGGAGGTCTGCAAGCCGCCGGCCATCACCTCCACCAGGCTGCGGGCGGTCACTTCGAGGGCCTCGTGTTTTCCCTCCACCTCGAAGTAGGCGGCGGTGTTCCCGAAGGCGTCGATGTGCACGCCGCGGCCTACGGGGACGGGCAGGATTTCCAATTCATGCCAAGGGCAGCGCTGGCCGGGCAGGGTGCGCGGGGCCAGCCGCGCGAGGTGGTGCGAGACGGTCACCGATCCCTCGTAGATGTAGCGCGTGCGGTGGATGATCTGGTATTTCATCGTCAGTAAACCCTCCGCACGGAGTGGCTGAAGAAATGCTGGGTGAGCGAATCCGAGAAGGCCTCGATGGATTCCACGAGCGCGTCAAACTCCGCGGCATCCGGGGCGCGGGGATCGTCGAAGCGGGCCTCGAGTTCGCGCGCATGTTCGCGGATCTGGGGCAGCAGCCCGAAATCCGCGCGGCCCGGAAAACGTGCGGATTCCTCGTGGATCACGCGCATCTGATAGGCCAGCGAGCGGGGGTTGGTGCGGTCAAAGAAAATCAGGTCGATCACTCCGTCCATGCGGGGTCTGGAGAAGTGGCGGCGGCGGTAGGTCATCACGCTGTCGCAGGTTTCCAACAAGGGATCGAGCAGCGGGGACTCCTCCGCCCCCTCGCGGGCGGCACCGCGGAGCAGATGGATGACGCTGATGGCGCGCTCGATGCGGCGGCCCACTTCGAGGAAGCGCCAGCCTTGGCCGCGCGTCATGTTCTCCGCCTGCATGCCGGCGAAGGCCGCGAGGTGGAGCACGAGCGTATCGAGCGTGCGGAGGAGTTCCGCAGCCCCGGGCGGAGCCGCGGGGGGATTGACGATGCTTTCGAGGCGGTTGAAAAAGCGCCAGGTGTCGTCCGAGAGGCGGTCACGGGCGGCGGCGGCGTTGATGAGCAGGGATCGTGTAAGGGCCGGGATGCCACCGCCCGCGGCGGGATCGTGGATCAGTTGGGAGAGCGTCTTGAGCGTGCGGGCCGGGTGAATGATCACGCCATCCGGAGTGAGACGGCACTCGGCCAGCAGGCTGAGGCAGGACGCGAGCTGCTCCTCGCGCATGCGCCCGGTCTCGCCGCTGAGGCAGCGCAAGGTGACGCGAAGCAGCCGGGTGGCCAGCTCGATGCGGTCGGCATAACGCCCCACCCAGAACAACTGCTCGGCGATGCGGCTGGGCACCTCCGTGGCCATGACATGCTGGCCGCCCGAGGGACGCGGCATGCGGATTTCCGGGCGCGGCACGGCATCGCGGGACTCGGTCACCAAGACGTCCTTGGTGAATCCGGCGTGGCCGGGCCAAAGCTGCGGCGGAATCGAGTTTTTCCCGACCCGTGCCAACCCGCCTGGCAGGGCGACGGGACCGCCCGAGGCATTGAGCGTGAAGGCACGCCAGACGACCGGCCGCTGGCGGATGGAGCGTGCCTCAAGCGAGGGAGCCTCGCTGGGAGCCACATCCACCTGAACCACGAAATCATGCGGGCGTTCCTCGATGGTGGCGATCCATTGCCTGCGTGCCGCGGCGGAGAGACCGGAGCATTGCAACGGCAGCAGCGGATCGGTGCGCGGCGAGGCGGAGAGCAGGACGAAGCGGTGGAACTGCTCGAAGACGCGGCGTCTGACCTCCGGTTGACCGAGCCACCACGTCTCCACGAAAGGCAGCTTCATGTCCTCGCCGAACCACTCGCGGCAGACGCGCGGCAGGAAGGGCATGAGCGCGGGGCTGGACCCGAAGCCCGAACCCGGCGCGTTGGCCAGTGCCACATTTCCCGTGCGCCAGGCCTCCACCATTCCGGGTACGCCGTCTCCTCCTCCGTCCCAATGTTCCAGAGGATCGACTCGATCATCATCGATCCGGCAGACCACCCCGTCGATTTTCCTCAAGCCACCGAGGGTTTTGAGGAACATCCGCCGTTCGCGGACGGTCAGGTCGGCCGGCTCCACCAGCGGAAAGCCGAGGAGGCGGGCCTTGTATGCGTGCTCGAAATACGAGGGGTGCCGGAAGCCGGGTGTCAGGAAAACGATGTTCGCCTCCTCGCCGCGGCGGAGCGCGAACTCCTGCAAAGTGGATCGTTCCAGATTCAGGAAATCGCCAAGCCTCGCCACCTTCATGATCTCGAAGGAATCGGCGAGCAGGTTGGAGATCACATTGCGGTTTTCCAGCACCTGGCCGAGACCGCCCGGAGTGCCCACATGGTCCCGCAACACCGACCACGTGCCGCTCGCGGAGCGCATCATGTCGCAACCGGTGGAGACCAGGAAACGCCCTCCCGGCGGCTGGATGCCGCAGGTGTATGATAGGAAGGCGGGACTCGAATGCACCAGATCCGGCGGGACCAGGCCCTCGCTCAGGAGCGTTTGCGGGCCATAGAGATCGGCCAGCACCGCGTCCAAAAGGCGGGTGCGCTGGGCCAGTCCCGCGGAGACCCGCGCCCACTCGGCGGGCGGGATCAGCAGCGGGATGGCGTCCAGCTCATAGGGTTGCCCGGCTCCACCGACGTCGCTGAAGACATTGAACGTGGTGCCGAGATCCTCGATCATGCGCCGGGCCGCGGTGGCCAGCGAATTGCGGTCATCGGGCGTCCAGCGCCCGGATTTCGCGGCGATATGCTGCCAATGCGGGCGCGCATGCCCCGCGGCATCCGTCATTTCATTCCACACACCGCCCGGCGTCCCGCTTTGGGACTGGGACATCGTGGAAACGGAGCGTGAGGCTTCGGCCATGGGAGACGCGTGACGGCTGACGGTCCAAACAGGCTCATGGGATCAACCTCAAGTCCAGCGTGAACGGAAAGTCCGGGCTCAGCTCGGGCTCGGCCGCCCGGGTCTTTCCGCCGGTATGCCCGTGGCGGAAGAAACGGGCGAGCCTGCGGGCCTCGGCCTCGTAGGAATTCACCGGGAAGGTCTCGTGGCTGCGGCCGCCCGGATGGGAGGCGTGATAGGTGCAGCCGCCCAGCGAACGGTCGTTCCAAGTGTCCACCAGATCGAAGACCAGCGGCGTGTGGACGGGAATCGTCGGGTGCAGGCAGTTCGGCGGCTGCCAAGCGCGGTAGCGGACTCCGGAGACGAATTCGCCGTGGGTGCCGGTGGGGTGCAGCGGAATCCTCACGCCGTTGCAGGCGACGACGTGGCGTTCGCCCGTCATCCCCTTCACCAGCACCTGCATGCGCTCCACGGAGCTGTCCACGTAGCGCACCGCCCCTCCCGGGCCGGACTCGCCGAGCACGTGCCAGGGCTCGATGGCGTGCCGCATCTCCACCTCGATGCCGCGCTGGGTGAACTCGCCGATGCGCGGGAAGCGGAACTCGAGATGCGGCGCGAACCAGTCGTCCTCGATGTGGCAGCCGTGCTCGCGCAGGTCTCCCAGCACGTCGGTGAAATCCTGCCAGATGAAATGCGGCAGCATCCAGCGGTCGTGGATCTCGCTGTCCCAGCGGACGAGGGGTTTCTCGTAGGGCTCCCGCCAGAAGCGGGCGACGAGACCCCGCAGGACAAGGTGCTGGGCGAGGCTCATCTGATAGTGCGGCGGCATTTCGAAGTTCCGCATCTCCAACAGGCCGAGGCGGCCGGTGGCGCTGTCCGGGCTGTAGAGTTTGTCGATGCAGAACTCGGCGCGGTGCGTGTTGCCGGTGGCGTCGATCAGGAGATTGCGGAAGGCGCGGTCCACCTTCCACGGCAGCGGGGTCTCCGAGCCTTCCAGTGTCTTGAAGGCGATTTCCAGCTCGTGGATCGAATCGTTGCGCGCCTCATCGATGCGCGGTGCCTGGGAGGTGGGGCCCACGAACAGGCCGGAAAACAGATAGCTCAGCGACGGGTGATGGTTCCAGAATGTCACCATGCTCCGCAACAGGTCAGGGCGGCGGAGCAGCGGGCTGTCCGATGGCGTTTCGCCGCCGATGATGATGTGGTTGCCGCCACCGGTGCCGCAGTGGCGGCCATCGACCATGAATTTCTCGGTGGCGAGGCGGCATTGGTGCGCCTCCTCGTAAAGCACGGACGTGTTGTGCACCAACTCCTCCCACGAGGCGGCAGGCTGGAGATTCACCTCGATCACGCCCGGGTCCGGAGTCACCTTGAGCACCTGGATGCGCGGATCGTATTGCGGCGGTGTGCCCTCGATGATGACCGGCATTTTCAATGACTCGGCCGTCTGCTCGATGCACGCGATGAGGTCGAGGAAATCCTCGGTTTCCTTCACCGGCGGCAGGAAGACGTGAAGGCGTCCATCGCGAGGCTCCACGCAAAGCGCCGAGCGGATGATCCACGAGGCGGACTGCTGCTCGCCGGGACGGAGTTCCAGCGCCGCGCGCGAGCGGACCGGCAGGTCACCCATGCGTTTCCGGAAGTCCTTCGAAAGGTGGCCGAAGTATCCCACCGGATCGGCGCTTTCGCGCTCCGCGGCGCGCCGCTGCATGGCGATCCTGCGGCCGGAATCCCCATCGAGCGGCGGCAGGTCGCGAGTGGGGTCGTTCGGGATGGCCCATGGGAAATCCTCCTCCGCCACCCATGGCAGGGAATCCATCGGCAGTCGGTAGCCGATGGGCGAATCGCCGGGGAGCAGAAACAAGGTCTCATCCCGCAGGAACCACGGCCCGCTCGTCCAGCGCGGGCCCTCCGGCGTGGCGATCCTCTCCAAGGGCAGCACGTAGCCGACGACTTCGTTGAGGCCCTGATCGAAGATCCGGGCGATGCGGTCGCGCTCCAGCTTGTTTTTCAGGTTGGACTTGAGCGGGTCCACATTGGAGGGCAGGCGGCGCTCCTTCCAAAGGTAGTAATAGGCATCCTCGTATGCGGGCATCATCCATTTCCGGTCCGCGCCAAGCGTCTCGGTGAGGGCCAGGCCGAACGTTTCCGCATCCTTGGCGTTGTGACCGTAATCCTTCGATTCGTCCGCGATGAGCGCCACATTCTCCCAGATCGGATGGCCGTCCTTGCGCCAGTAACAGTTGAGCGACCAGCGCGGGAGTTGCTCGCCGGGATACCATTTCCCCTGTCCGTAAAACAACAGGCCGCCGGGAGCAAAGCGCCCGTGCAGGCGCTTGATGAGCTTGTCGGCAAGCTTGCGCTTGGTGGGTCCCACGGCTTCGGTGTTCCACTCCGCGCCATCGAAGTCGTCCATGGAAATGAAGGTCGGCTCGCCACCCATCGTCAGGCGCACGTCCATGTCGCGGAGCTCCCCATCCGTCAGGCGGCCGCTTTCGAGAATCCCGAGCCACTGCTCCTCGGAGTATGGCAGCGTGGTCCGCGGGGATTCGTAGATCCGCGTGACCTTCATCTCATGCTCCATCTCCGATTCGCAAGGCTCCACGCCGCCGGTCACCGGCGCGGCGCTCGAGGGCTCCGGCGAACAGGCTAGAGGAAGATGGCCTTCACCCGCGAGCAGGCCGGACGTGGGATCGAGACCGATCCACCCGGCTCCAGGCAGGTAGATCTCGGCCCAGGCGTGCAGGTCGGTGAAATCCACCTCCGAGCCGCTCGGGCCGTCGAGGGATTTCACATCGGGCTTCAACTGGATGAGGTATCCGGAAACGAAGCGTGAGGCGATGCCCAGATGGCGCATGAGTGTGACCAGCAGCCACGCCGAATCGCGGCACGAGCCGGAGGCCTTCTCAAGCGTCTCCTCCGGACTCTGGACGCCGGGTTCCAGGCGGATGCGGTATTCGATGGCGGCCTGCAGGGCGGAGTTCACCTCGACCATGAAGTCGTTCATCCGGCTCTTGCGGGTCTTGTAGGAATCGATCCATTTCCGAAGGAGCGGCCCCGGCTCCTCGGTGATGAGGAAGGGCGCGAGCTCCCTCACCATGGCTGCCTCGTAACGGAACGGGAAATTCTCCGCATGCTCTTCCAGAAAGAAATCGAAGGGATTCTGGACGGACATCTCCACCACCAGATCCACCTCCACGTCGAGGCGGTCCATTCTCTCGGGGAAAACCAGGCGCGCGAGATAGTTCCCCTGCGGATCCTGCTGCCAGTTGAGGAAATGCTCTCCGGGGCCGACTTTCAGGCTGTAGGCGAGGATGCGGGACCGGCAATGCGGAGCGGGACGGAGACGGACCACATGCGCGCCGTGCCCCACCGGGCGATCATAGCGATAGGAGGTCCGATGGTGCAGGGCGACGTGGATGGACATGGGTGTGAGGGAACTTTAGCAAGAAGGGTGCCGAAATTCCGGGGAATCTCGGCGGAGAGGGCGGACAAACCAACCCTTCGCTTGTGACGAACGCGCCACCCGGAGAAGCAGCCGCACGGTGGTGCTTCCGCCGCACCGGAGGAGGGATGAAGCCTCTCAACAAAAATCCCGCCGTCGGAGGAACCGGCGGCAGGATCTTTGAATCGGGATCTCCGTGGACGGAACTCAGAATTTCTGAGTGCGGGAGTGGGAGAAGTAGGTCTCGAAGCCCAGTTCGGGCGGGAATTCGGAAAGGCCGTCCTGAACGTTCATTTCGATGCGGTTGTCCTCGCCGCAACGCTCGTAGGGAGGCTTGAAGGTACCGCGGTAGGTCGGACAGGTGAAGGTGAACAGCTCGTAGAAGCCATAACCGAGGCGACGGAGCGAACGGCTTGTTCCATCCACCGCGCCATAAGACCAACCCGCCTTGCGGCCGTAGGAATCGGTCTTGCGAACGATCTGCTCGGGGATTTCAACAAGGCCGTAAAGAATGTTGCTCAGGGCACGGCCCAGCTTGCGCTCGGCGGTGTAAGCGTGACCCGGAGGAGCGTGAATGTCCGCGGAAACGAAGACCGTGAGGGAGGCGAATGCGCCGGCGGCGACGAGGAGTTTTTTCATGCTGCGGAAAGGTTAATAATCCCCATCCGGGCTTGGCAACGGCAATTTTCGGATTTTTCCGGAAGATCGATCCACGACGGTCCGCCGACCGCACCCGCCGGAAAATCCCATTAAGTTGACCGCATGGGCGGGCGTCCCCCGCCACCCTGCACCCGACACGCCCCCCCTTTCGAGCAGTTGCAATCCAACATCCATCCGGTGTTAAACTCCCATGATCCGCTTGTGGAGAAAGCTTCATTCTAACCCATGCCCCCCACACTGCAGGTACCGCCCGCCCGATTCATTTTGTCCGCCATCTGGGCGACAAGCCGAAGCTTTCATCTCTAGCGCTGGTCGTGCCAATCTCAGGATAACAAACGACGCTTTACTGCCCGGAACTCCCTGATCCCTGCCATTTCCCCGCCCATTCAAACCCGTGAAACCCTCATCACCGCACTCCAGGCACCGCCCGCCGCTCGAACGCCGGGGCTTCGCCTTGATCGTTACGATCTCGCTGATGATCCTGCTAACGCTCATTGCCGTGGGACTCCTAACCCTCTCGAGTGTTTCCATTCGCTCGTCCGCGCAGGGAAACTCCATGGCGACGGCGCAGGCGAACGCACGCATGGCTCTCCTGCTCGCCCTCGGCGAGTTGCAGAAAAACGCAGGACCGGACCAACGCATCACCGCCCGGGCGGACATCCTCGATTCCGCTTCCGCCAAAACCAAGAACCCCCGCCTGACAGGGGTTTGGAAGTCATGGGACATCAAGGCCTCCGCACCTCCCGCGCCTTCCGAGTATGAGAAAACCGCACGCGATTCGAAATTCCTCGGTTGGCTGGCTTCAAACCCCGACGGCACCGCCCCGACCAAACCCGATTTCGTCAACACCGCCCCGAGCAGCGACCCCACGAAATCCACCACCCTCTGGGGCAAGGGCACGCTCGGCGAGAGCGCGGTGGCGGAAGATGTAGTCCGGGCGGCCACGGTCCCCATCGACAGCAACTCGCGCGGAGCCGTCGCCTATGCGGTGATGGATGAAGGGGTGAAGGTCCGGATCAACACCCCATACGTGGATGGTGCCACCACCAAGGGCATGCAAACCGCCCAACTCGGTTCCGGCGAGCGCCCGAATACCGCGGCGATCCCCGACCCCGTCGACAAGGCCAAACGCCCCCTGGAAGCGCTCGGACGGCCGCTTTTCCTGCAGGGCTCCACCGGTTTCGCCACGCTTGAAAAAGGCGTCACCAAACTCAATCTGGGATTGGCCGCCGAAACCCTCGCCGCCGGCACGGGCGCGGCACTCAAACCGCTCGGCCACGACGTGACCGCCTCTTCGGTCGGCCTTTTCACCGATACCGCCGTCGGCGGGCTCAAGGAGGACCTGAGCCTCATCACCAGCGCCTCCAGCCTGCCCGCCCCGTATGCCGGGAAAACCGTGGCCGGAAAACTCGTCGGAAAGGGCGTTTACGATTCACGCCTCGGAATGAGCGGTCCCTCCGACCCCACCTGGACGTCCCTCTGGCAGTTCGCCCGCATTTACAAGGACAACACCCGGCTCACGAGTCTTGGAGGCGTGCCCGTCCTCAAAGCACAGGGTCCGGCGAACTGGAAAGCCGCGGAAGGTTCGGATCCTGCGTCAGCCGTGCCGGGAACCATCCAGCGCACACCGCCTCCGGGCGTCGTCCTCATGCCCGCCATCGCCAAGGTTCAGCTGGTCTTCAGCCTGCTGACCCGGGACATTTACAACTACCCTAGGCAATCCGACACCACCCCGAAGATCGCCGGGAGCAAAGCGCAGGAGGAGAGCAGCGAACTTCACGGCCCCTGGGGGAAAAACCTCGCGGGCTCCTCCTACGACTACCTCCTCCACCTGCTCTACACCCCGGTGGTCACGCTGCACAACCCCTACAACGTCGCCCTCGAATTCACCGAACTGAGGGTCGCGTTCGGAAACGTCCCCTTCGCCTTGCAAGTGTTCCGGAACGGCCTACCACAGACCACCGGGCCCGCCCCCCTCGACACGATGTATTACCAGGAGTCCGAGAAAGGCGACCGGGCGAAGCGCTTCGGCATGACCTTGAAGACCAAGGCAGGAAGCGCCACCAAACCCATCCCGGGCTCCACCACCTTCCGGCTGCTGCCCGGAGAGGTCATGATGTTCTCGCCCTACATCGACCCCGGCCGCACCTGGAAGGAAGAATATTCAAACCGCACGTTCTCGGACTGGGACACCGGATCCACCAACAACGGCGGGACCCGGACGCTGGTCATCGATGGCATGCCCGGCTGGCGTGGCGACGGCATCGGCTTCGATCTGGACTGGTTCTGCCCCACCTATGAAAAACTGCGCGTCTCCGACAGGGAGACCGAAGGCAACACCTCGATGTACCGCGGCGGATGCATCGCCGCACGCGCCCAGGATGAGTTTTCCGTCAAGTTCGCGCCCCTGAGCGTCCCGGGACTCAGCAAGAACAAATTCACCGTGGAAATGTTCGCCAAACCGCCGGGCTCGGGAAACCTCGTGTCCGCGGGAGTCATCGAGCTGGACTACGAAAAGCCCACGGGCCTGCAGGATTCCCTGCTCGGCGCGGGGGGAACCATCACCTACCCCAGAACCGGGACCATCAAGGCCATCGAGATGCATTCCCACTCCGCCACACCGATCAAGGACATCGTCACGGCAAAGCCCTTCGCCATCGTCAGCGCGCAGGCCAAGGCGACCCTCGGCGGCCAGAACCCGGATGGCGAGGACGGCAGGCTGGCCACCAAACCATGGTCCTTCGGCCACGGAGTCATCGCCGCCTCCTCACAGAAAGTGATCAGCGAGGGGCCCGCGAACGGCGCGCACGAGTTCACCCTGCAGCGGCTCGACAACGGCACGCTCAATCTCCTCCAATACGACCCCGCCACCGGCCGCGGCAATTTCATCACCGGCCAGACCGGCAACACCGGACTCAAATTCGGCGCGCAATACGACATCCCCCTCGCTCCGCTCCAGACGCTCGCCAGTCTCAACGGCGCGAATCCCGGCGGCTCATCGGGCTACCTCCCGCGTTTCGCCCAGCCGATCGGCAATTCCTGGGCCCATCCCATGATCGACCCCGAAAAGCCCGTCGTCTCCGGAGCGTCGGGAGCCCTTCTCGATCATTCCTTCCTGCTCAACCTCGCCCTGTGCGATCATTTCTATTTCTCCGGACTCGCCGACCAGACCGGCCCCTTCGGCACCGGCAAGACCACTGCCAGCCTGACCGCCGATTTCATCGCCGGCACTCCGCTCACGGACCCGCGCCTCACTCTCTACACGCCGGACCGCAAAGCCGCATCGGCTCTATCAAACGAAGTCGCCGCCTCCGATGCCTACACCCGCATCGCCTCGTGGCAGGTGATGAACGGAGCGTTCAACATCAACTCCACCTCGGTCGCGGCATGGAAGGCGATGCTCGGGTCGATCCACGATGGCCAAGCGATCTACAACAAGATCGACAAGACCACCAAGACCTCCGCCCTCGCCAGCCTCTCCACCACGGACACCGCGAAGAACGAGGCGCGCATCAGCCGCTTCCGGCTGCCTGGAAGCCAGTCCGCCCAGGACGGCGGGGATCCGAAGGAGTCCTATTGGCTCGGAGCCCGGGAATACCAGGATGCGGAACTCCAACAGCTCGCGGAGAAAATCGTCGAGCAGGTCCGTTTGCGCGGACCCTTCCTCTCCATGTCGGAGTTCGTCAACCGCCGCCTCGGCCCCGCTTCAAGCGATCCCGCCAAGGACAATCTGGTGCAGCGGGGAGCCCTGCAACAGGCGATCGATAACGCGAATCTCAACGCGGCCCCCGCGACCGATGCCGGAGCCGGATTCGAAATCGCCGAGTCCGCCGTCGGCACTTACAAGTATGCCAACGTGAAGGCAGGCACCGGTTCCAGTTTCCAAGGAGCGCCCGGCTATCTCACCCAGGCGGACCTGCTCTCCGTCCTCGGCAACGCGGCCACCCCTCGTTCGGACACCTTCACCATCCGCGGCTATGGCGAGGCCCGCGATGCAGCAAACAAGCTCACCGCCTCCGCCACCTGCGAGGCGGTCGTCCAGCGCGTCCCGGAATACCTCGACCCCGCCGACAAGGCGGACACCCCACCCGCCTCGCTCACCCGTTCCGTCAACAAGACTTTCGGACGCCGTTTCCAAGTGGTCTCGTTCCGTTGGCTCGCTCCGGGCGAGATCTGAGTCCCTCAACCCAACCGCCCCCACCGCCTCATGCGCTCCATCCTCTCATCCATCATCCTCCTGCTCCCCGCCCTTCTGCACGCGCAGGAGGCGCGCCCCGTCAGTTGCCGTTTCCTGAGTTTCGGTGGCACCGACGACGCCACTTCGGTGATCGCCGTCTCCGAAAAGGGAAACGAAATCATCTGCCCGCTCTCCAGCACGCGGCTTTCGGAGAGAATCGTCTGCCCCGCCAAACAGAACACCATCGCCTTCATCTCTCCCGCCGACCGCAAACCCCTCGCCAACGCCACCATCCCGCCGCGGACCCATGCCGCGCTGCTCGTCTTCGTCCGCGTGCCGGGCGGAACCGCTTCCACAAGCTCCCCATGGCGCGTCCTCGTCATCGACGACTCCCCCGCGAACTTTCCGGACGGCGGGGCCTTCATCGCCAATTTCCACACCAGCGACATCCGCTTCGTGATCGGCGAGCACAAGGGCATGCTACATTCCGCCGGATCGCACGGCTACAAGATGCCAGCCGAGCGCGACAGTTTCAACATGGCGCCCGTCGTCTTCGAGTTCCTCAAAGGCGAGAAATGGCACATCGCCAATGAAAGCTCGCTGCGCTTCCTGCCCGGCATGCGCTATCTCATCTTCGCCTTCGTCGATCCCGCCTCCGGCAGGCCTCGGATCAACACCTATCAGGATCTCGCCCCCGCGGACCAGGCCGCCGCCAAACCTTGAGCGGGGCTGGCGCATCAGAGCCCCCTTTGCTTGCAGGGATCGCAACGCCGGGACGCTGAGATTTTTTTTTTGCGCCGGCCCAGCGGGCCTTAACGAGAACCGCCGCTGCGGGAGATTCACTTGCGGCCCTCCTCCCGCGGGCCTATTCCTCCCCGCGTGTCCCGCACGGACCTTCCCGCGCACGGCTGGCTCCGCCGCGCCGCGAACCACCCGGATTTCGCTTCACGTCTGGCCCCCTTGGCCACCGGCGAACGGGAGGTCGTGCTCGATCACACCGACGAGGCCTCCCAAGGCTTCGTCGCGGCCATCGTCTGCCAAACCGCCCGGAACCGGAAAAAACCGCGCGTCTGGCTCGTCTGCGATCTCCCCCGCCACCGCGAGCGTCTCGCCGCCGAGATGGAGCTCTGGGGCATCGACGCCCTGGTCCTCCCCGACCCTCCCACCGAAACCGGCGACGGCGCCATCGCCGATCCGGAATCCGCCGCCGAGTGGTTCTCGGTGCTGGAAATCCTCGCCCGCTCGGAAACCTGCGCCGTGCTCTGCGGCAGCGATGCCTTTTCCGGCAAGGCCCCCTCGCCCGCCGCGCTGCGCTCCAGCCGCACGCCGTTGAAGCCCGGAAACGCCCTCGATCCCGCCGGGCTCGCGAAGTCCCTCGCCGACCACGGCTACGAACGCGTCCCCACCGTCGCCGCCCGCGGCCAGTTCGCCGTGCGCGGCGGCATCATCGACCTCTTCGCCTGGCAGGCCGCCAAACCGCTGCGGCTGGAGTTTTTCGACACCGATCTGGAATCCATCCGCGAGTTCGACCTCGATTCCCAGGCGTCCACCCACAAGCTAACCGAAGCCGAACTGCTGCTGGCCGAGCCCGCCACCGAAGCCACCGTCGCCGAATACCGCAGGCCCGGCGACCTCCTGATCTCCCTGGATGCGGAGATCGCCAGGCCCGACGTCCGCATCCTCGAAGGAGCCGCCGATTCCGAAGGGGAGGAGGACTTCACGCTCGCCAGCTACGGCAGCCCGCTGGGCACATTCGAGGCCGGCGACTTCGTGCTGGAGGAACTGCGACGCGAGAATTTCTTCCGCCAGCTCAACGATTGGCGGCGCGACGGCTGGGACGTGGCCATGGTGTTCTCCAACCAAGGCGAGCAGGAGCGTTTCGCCGAACTCGCCGGCAAGGACCTGTCCCGCGACCTCGGCCTCACGCCCGTTCGCGGCGAACTCATGGCCGGTTTCACACTGCCCCTCATCAAGCTCGCCGTCCTCTCCTCCTCCGAACTCTTCGGCCGCTACCGCACGCCCGGCAGCGCACGCCGCACCACGCTCGAAAAAGCCCGCGCCGCACGCGCGCGCGCCACCGTCGATGAAATGGAGGAGGGAGACCTCGTCGTCCACTATGAATACGGCGTCGCCAGGTTCCGCGGCATCCAGCAGGGCGACGACGGCGAGGAACTCGTGCTCGAATACAAGGACGGCGCCCTGTTAGGCGTCCCGCTCGAACAAGCCCACCTCGTCGGCAAGTACGTCGGCCTCGGCGGCAAAACACCCGACCTCAACAAGCTCGGCGGCACCGCCTGGAAAAACGCCCGCAAATCCGCCGAGAAATCCATCCTCGATTACGCCGCCCAACTCCTCCGCGTCCAGGCCGAGCGCCAGCATGAAGCCGGCTTTGCCCACCCGCCCGACACCAAATGGATGTGGGAGTTCGAGCGCTCGTTCCATTTCACCGAAACCGCCGACCAACGCCGCGCCATCGAGGAAACCAAACACGATCTCGAATCCCCGCGCCCCATGGACCGTCTGATCTGCGGAGACGTCGGCTTCGGCAAGACCGAGGTCGCCATCCGCGCCGCCTTCAAATGCATCACCGGCGGCAAACAGGCCGCCATCCTCGTACCCACCACCGTGCTCGCGGAACAACACTGGCGCACCTTCCGCGAACGCATGTCGGACTATCCCATCCGCGTCGATCTCCTCAACCGCTTCCGCACTCCATCGGAAATCCGCGACACCATCGCCGGCATCGCCGATGGATCGGTGGACCTCGTCATCGGCACCCACCGCCTGATCTCCGGCGACGTGCATTTCAAAAACCTGGGACTCGTCGTCGTCGATGAGGAACAACGCTTCGGCGTCGCCCATAAGGAGAAATTCAAACAACTCTTCCGCCAGGTGGACGTGCTCACGCTCTCCGCCACGCCCATCCCCCGCACCCTCTACATGGCGCTGATGGGCGCGCGCGACATGTCCACCATCGACACCCCGCCGCCGAACCGCGTTCCCGTCTCCACCACCGTCTGCGCCTACGACGAACGCATCATCCGCGACGCCATCCGCCGCGAAATGAAACGCGGCGGGCAGGTGTTCTTCCTGCACAACCGCGTGAAAACCATCGATCAAATGCGCTCGCGCATCGCGGATCTCGTCCCGGAAGCACGCATCCTCGTCGGCCACGGCCAGATGGACAAGGACGAGTTGGAAGTCGTCATGCACACCTTCGTCAAGGGCGAGGCCGACGTTCTGTTAGCCACCACCATCATCGAGACCGGCATCGACATCCCCAACGCGAACACCATCCTCATCGACCGCGCCGACCGCTTCGGCCTAGCCGATCTCTATCAGCTCCGCGGCCGCGTCGGCCGCGCCGGGGAGAAAGCCTACGCCATCCTCCTGCTGCCGCGGGACATGATGACCCAGGGCGACGCGCGGAAACGCATCCACGCTATCAAGCAATATACCGCGCTCGGCTCCGGCTTCAAAATCGCCATGCGCGACCTCGAAATCCGCGGTGCCGGCAATTTGTTAGGAACCAAACAATCCGGCCACATCTCCCAGATCGGCTTCGAACTCTACTGCCAGCTCCTCCGCCAGTCCGTGGACCGCCTCAAAGGCCGCAAGGACGCCCCGCGCGGCGAAGCCACCTTCAAGGCGGACTTCGTCATCCCCACCGAGACCGCTTGGCTCAAGTCATCCACGATCCACGATCCCCTATCCACGATTCCGGCATTCTTGCCCGCCACCTGGCTCGCCGACACCCAAACCCGCATCGCCGCCTACCGCGAACTCTCGGAAGCCGGCACCGAGAAAGCCGTCGATGCCCTCGCGAAATCCTGGCGGGACCGCTTCGGCCGCCTGCCCGAAGCCGCCGAAAACCTCATCACCATCGCCCGCATCAAGGCCCTCGCCGCCGCCGAGCGCATCGCCTCCGTCGTTATCAGCGGCCAACGCCTGATGCTCCACCGCGGCGGCGATTACATCCTGCTCGAAGGCCGGCGTTTCCCGCGACTCACCACCGCCAGTCCTTCCGGAAAACTTGCGGAGACCTTGGAGATGCTGAGGACGGTGTGAGATGCCCGTGCAGGGCATCCGCCCATCCGAGCGAACAGCCATTCCAGCGGGCAGACCGGAGCGGAGGACGCTTCTTTTCACCAGCTACCAAAACGAGACGATTCAGTGTTGCCGGGCATCCGCATCCTGACTTGAATCCCGTCCACCCATGCAACGCGGCCTCTTCATCGTCATCGAAGGCATCGACGGCACCGGCAAGTCCACCCAGGCGCGCCGCCTTGGCGAGTGGTTCGAGAAAACAGGCCGCGAGGTCGTGCTCAGCCGGGAGCCCACCGACGGCCCGTGGGGGAGAAAACTCCGCGAATCCGCCGCCACCGGCCGCCTCTCGCCGGAGGATGAACTCCGGTATTTCCTCAACGACCGCCGCCAGCACGTGGAGGAGAAGATATCCCCCGCGCTGGCCGCCGGGAAAGTGGTCATTCTGGACCGCTATTACTTCTCGACCATGGCCTATCAGGGAGCCCGCGGCTTCGATCCGGCGGAAATCCGGCGCATGAACGAGGAGTTCGCGCCACCACCGGACCTGATGCTCATCCTCGATCTCGATGTGGACGCCGCCCACCAACGCATCGGCCACCGCGGCGACTCCGCGAACGAATTCGAGAAACACGAGAGCCTCGTGCGCTGCCGCGAGATTTTCCTCTCGCTCAAGGACGAGCCCTTCGCCCGCGTGATCGATTCCAACGGCTCCCTCGACGAGGTCGCGTCCCGCATCCGCGAGGCCGTGGCCGCGGCGTGCGCTTGAGAATCCCGCGCGCAAACCCGTGGTTGCCATCGGCGGCATTCCGGGTTTTCCTGCCGCCCATGTCCGATATCAAAATCACCGTCCACACGAGCGCCGGAGACATCGATGCCACGCTCTACGCCTCCAAGGCTCCGCTCACCTGCGCGAATTTCCTCAACCTCGCCCGCCGCGGATACTACGACAACATCGCCTTCCACCGCGTCATCGAGGGCTTCATGCTCCAGGGCGGCGATCCCACCGAGAGCGGCCGCGGCGGCCCGGGATACAAGTTCGCCGACGAGTTTCACCCGGAACTCCGCCACCGCGCGCCCGGCGTGTTCTCGATGGCCAACGCCGGCCCCAACACCAACGGCTCCCAATTCTTCATCACCACCACTCCCACCCCGTTCCTCGACAACCGCCACTCGGTCTTCGGCCAGGTCACCAACGGCATGGACGTGGTGCTCAAGGTCACCGGCAAGAACAACACCGGCGAGCCCGGCTGCAAATTCAACGGCACCGGCGACAAGATCACCTCCATCACCATTCACGACGACGCCACCCCGCTCTTCGATTCGATGAAGGATCACGTCGAGCATTGGAACTCGATCCTCGACCGCTGAGAACGGCCGCTTCGCAACCTCTCAGCACCCGTTCCAACGGGTCTCCATCTCCCCATCCTGCCGACGCACGGCGGATGGGGATTTTCTTTTTCCGAATCACATCCCATTCAAAACCATGACCTTGGAAAAATCCGATGGGAAATCGGGAAGCCATCCATCCCCCCACACGATCACGTAGATTATGCCGGATTTCTTGATTATCCCCCCAAATTTAAATTATGGTCCACCCGTTGTCACCTTGGTGGCGATGCTTCCCTACCCCTTACCAATCCACCCTGAATGAAGATCACCCTGCTCCTCTGTGCGCTCGCCTGCAATGCATTCGCCGCCCAACCTGTTCTGGTCCGTGTCACGCCCCAGACCCTTGCCAATCTCCAGGCCCGCGATCCGATGATCCGCTTGGTGACGACGGACCAACGCGAGGTCGAGCCCGTCGCACCGGCGCGCGAATCCATCGTCAAGGAATCGACGATCCTTCACGACGGCACCCACTGGACCCTCGTTCCAAGCGACGCGGTGGTGTTCCTGCCGGACGCCCTCCGGGACAAAGTCAACGCCCGCCCGGTCGGCACGCTGCTGTCCTGGTCGGAATTCCTCGCGAAAAACCCGGGCTGGCTGGCCGCCAGCGAGGTGACTTTCGATGAGGCGGTCGGACTCGATAACATCCCCGCCGAGCGCAGCGCGCGTTGGGCCGGCGAGCGGAAAATCGTCGTCACCGTCCACAAGCAGGACCCGATTTCGGTCCGCGTCGCCAAGCCGGCGCAAGCCCTCGCCCGGCGATAAGCGAGGTCTGCGCGGCACGCTCCAAGAACCGCGCTTGAAATCCACACGGGAAGCGTGAGGGCAAGCGCTTGCCCGATCCGCGCCCGGTCACGCCGTTCCGGACTCATCGCGGTTCGCAGGGATCACGCAAGGATCAGACGTGCCTTCAAGGGCACTGCGCAGGGCTGGCGCATCGAATCCGGGATATTTTTCACCGCAAGGCCGCTAAGGAAACGCAAAGAGTTTCAAAAACAGAGACCAAGACTCCCTGAAGCGGACAACAACTCATAATGCCTGACCCGGGTTTTCTGAGGATCATTTTCTCTGCGACCCTTTGCGGCCTCTGCGGCTTTGCGGTAAATCCAATCTTTTTTGATGCGTCGGCCCTGGCGAACTGCGGGAATCCTTTTGCCCGGTTTCCGCCCCGAGGCCCTGGAGCCATGATGTCCGGTCTCCGATCCATCGCTCCATCGGATTGACGTCGGCGAATCCCCAGGCGGTTTTCAGGCGCGCAACCAATCACCTCGGGACATGATAAAGAAATCATAACTATCAGAAATCCCGAAACCATTGTCCCGGCACCCCGACGAAGATCGCCTAACAGATTTTTAGAGTGTTGTTTTTCAATGTGTTACAGATCGAGAAATCCAACTCCGGAATCCGGATCAAATCCCACGCGATCACGTAGATTATGCCGGAGTGGTTGATTTTCGTCCGGATTTCGAATTAAGGTTTCCCCGTCGTCACCCCCATGACGACGCATCCCCCACCCCCCACAACTCCCCCCGAATGAAAACCACACTCATCCTGTGTGCGCTGGCTTGCAATGCATTCGCCGCGCTTCCCGTCCTTGTCAGAGTCACGCCGAAGACCCTCGCCGATCTCCAGGCCCGCGATCCGATGATCCGCCTGGTGAAACCGGAAGAAGGCGAGGCAAAGGTCGCCAGACCCGTCAACGAGTCGATCATCAAGGAATCCACCATTCTTCACGACGGCAGCCACTGGACCCTCGTCCCCAACGACGCGGTGATGTTCCTGCCGGAATCCCTCAAGGCAAGGGTCAACGTCCGCCCGGTCGGCACGCTGCTGCCTTGGTCGGATTTCCTTCGGAAAAACCGCACCTGGCTCGTCACCAGCGAAGTGAGCTTCGACGAGGCGGCGGGCAATCAGGAAATCCCGGCCGAGCGCACCGCTCAGTGGGCCGGAGAGGAAAAGATCGTCGTCGCCGTTCACCGGCAAGGCCCGATCTCGGTCCGCGTCGCCAAGCCGATCCCCGCCCTCACCCAACGATGAAAACCCTCCTTCCGCTTCTTCTGATCGGCGTGGTCCGGGCGGACGTCCAGCCCGAGCTTGGCGTCACCTTCATCCGCCAGCAGCAGGCCGCCGGTGTCGTCTGGGACATGCCGGTGAAACCGGGCGACGGCTTTCCGTCCGCACCAGACCTGACCCGGAGCGGAACCCTGTATCAACTTTGGTCGCTGGGCACCACCCAGGCGGAAGAGAGTCTGGTGGATCAGAAACTCGTCGGCTCCTACCTGCCCGCGGCGGAGCTCCGCATCAAGACCCTCGATCCCCAAGGCCGCGTGCCCCGCACCCGGGTGGACCAACCCTTCACCGTGGAAATCGGCATCAACGGACTGATCTCCGGCGCGGGACTGCCCCGCGCGGCCACCAGCGTCCTGCTCGAACGCCATCTCGCCTCCTATCCAAGCGGCGATGCCGCGCTCGAACCCTCGCAAGTCCGTGCGAACGATCCACAGGGTTGCGGCTACATCAGTTCCAATGGCAGGACGGTGCTCCGGTTTCCCGCATCCTCGCTCGCCGCGCCGGACCCCACCAAGGCCTTCGGCGAGGAACACTTCGTGATCCACACCCTCTCCGACGGCAGCCTGCCGCAGACCCAGATCGCCTCCGGCATCGTACAAGTCTGGCCGATCGCCTCCGGAGCCATCCACGGAATCTGCCCGGGCGAAACCCTCAGCGGCCCGATCCCGGACATCGGCCTTGAACTCAAGGACCTCTATCCGCGCAGCGAGAGCCACCTCATGCTCTTCAAAGGCACCCAGTTCAACGGAACGCCCGGCACCATCGTGAAAAGCCACCTCTTGGACGGCGAGACCGGAGAAAGCACCCGGCTCCACATCACCGGCCTCGGCGATCTGACCGCCACCGGCGGCACTTACACCCTCGCCCTAGTCAGCGACACCGTTTACGGCCGCGAACTGCTCTGCGATGCCGTCACCTTCCACGTCAGCCCCGCGGCCCCCGAACCCTGCCTCACGAAACACCCGTGACCCTCATCTGAAGCCGCCAACGATTTCCCCCCGCATATATGGTCGGCCGGTACGGTCGGAGAACACACGCCACCCCCCAGGCGTCTCCGGTCGGCCGGCCGGCTCTTTTGGGTTCTTTCCCCACAATTCCGGTGGCGCAGAACCCTGGGATCCAAAATCCCCTTCCCGGTGTGGTTTCACCAGCCCAAGCCCTTGGGAAAGGAATGCCTTTCCAAGAGCCTCCGCGCACTGCCCGGCTTGCGTTTCGATGAAAGCATTCTAGGTGCGCCGTCCTTGGGAATTCCACACTTGGCAGCGTTTCGTTTCCATTCAAGACTCCGCCCATGCAGACCGCATCCTTCCTCAAAGACCTTTTCGACCTCTCTGGAAAAACAGCCGTCGTCATCGGCGGGACCGGTGAACTTTGCGGCACCATGGCCGTCGGCCTCGCGCGAGCCGGGGCGGAGGTTGTGCTGGGCGGCCGCATCCCGGAGAAGGCGGAGAAACGCCTCGCGGAAATCGAGTCCCATGGCGGCAAGGGCTACTTCGTCCCGGTCGATGTGACCTCGCGGGAGTCCCTCCAGCACCTTCTCGACACCGTTCTCGACCGTTCCGGCCAGGTGGACATCCTCATCAACGGCGCGGGCACCAACTCCCCCACCCCCTTCCTCAACATCCCCGAGGAGGAATACCAGCGCATCATCGACACCAACCTGTCCGCCGTCTTCCGCGCCTGCCAGGTCTTCGGCAAGTATTTCATCGAGGAATCCCGCGCCGCCTCCATCATCAACCTGGGCTCGATCTCCGGACTGAATCCGCTCTCCCGGGTCTTCACCTACTCGCTCTCCAAGGCCGCCGTCCACAACCTCAGCCGCAACCTTGCCCGCGAGTGGGCGGACAAGGACATCCGCGTCAACACGCTGGTCCCGGGTTTCTTCCCCGCCGAGCAGAACCGCAAGGTGCTCGATGAAAGCCGCGTGCTCGACATCCTCCGCCAGACGCCCGCCTCGCGCTTCGGGAATGCCGATGAACTCATCGGCGCTACACTCCTGCTCGCCTCGGCCAAGGCGGGTTCGTTCATCACCGGCATCGAAATGATCGTGGACGGCGGATTCCAGGCGATGACCATCTGAGCTACACGGAGAGGACCGTGACGATCCGGCCGCACCTGAAAATGAGTTGGTGCCGCCGGATTCCGCGCCTATATCCCCCGCAGATGAACGAAGACGCCGCCGCTGATTCCAGACGCCAGAGAGTGAACGTCCGCAGACCGGACGTGATGGAACTCGTCTCCGCGGAGGTGGCCGTGCATTTCCACTCGTCCATCGTCGAGAAGCTGCGCGAACAGGGCGGCAGGCTCCAGATCGGCAACACCACGCTGCTGCTCGCCGAGCAGTTCGGGTTCTGCTATGGCGTCGAGCGCGCCATCGACCTCGCCTACGCCTCGCGCCGCGTTTTCCCGGAACACCGGATTTTCCTCATCGGGGAAATCATCCACAACCCGGACGTGAACCGCCACCTCCGCGAGATGGACATCGTCTCGCTGCCATGGCGCGAGATGGACGCCAGCTACGACGAACTCACCGAGGACGACGTGCTGATCGTGCCCGCCTTCGGGGCACCCGTCGCCTTCATGGAAAAGATCGCGGAGCGCGGCTGCTACGTGGTGGACACCACCTGCGGCGATGTCATGAAAGTCTGGCGCCGGGTGCGCGGCTACGCCAGGGATGGCGTGACCTCCATCATCCACGGCAAATCCAACCACGAGGAAACCCGCGCCACCGCCTCCCGCGCGCTCGGCGAAAGCGGCGAAGGGCACTACCTCGTCGTGCTCACGCTCGCGGACGTTGATTTCGTTTGCGACTACCTCCGCCACGGCGGAGACCGGAAGGCCTTTCTCGAACGGTTCGCGGACAGCCATTCGCCGGGTTTCGATCCGGACGTCCACCTGCGCAAGGTCGGCGTCGCCAACCAGACGACCATGCTCAAGAGCGAGACCGAGGAGATCCAGCGCCGCATCCGCCAGGCCGTCATCGACCGCGACGGCGAGGCCGCAAATTTCCAGATGTTCGACACCATCTGCGGCGCCACCCAGGAGCGCCAGGACGCTCTCTTCGAAATGCTCCGCAAGCCGATGGACCTTCTGCTCGTCGTCGGCGGCTACAACAGCTCGAACACCGCCCACCTCGTGGAGATCGCGGAGCCGCGGGTGCCCACCTTCTTCATCCGCAGCGCGGGCTGCCTCAGCGCGCTCGGCGAGATCCTGCACTACGACCTGCACCGCGGACAGGAGATCGCCTCCCATTACACCAAGCTCGTCTCGCGCGACGAGCCCGTCACCGTCGGAATCACCGCCGGCGCGTCCTGCCCGAACAACCTGATCGAGGAGACGATTTTCAGGATCCTCCAGCTCCGCGGTGTGGACCGCTCCGCCGCCGCGAGGGCCTGAGGGGACTCACACGTACGGCATGAACGCGCTGTAGACCTCTCCCGGGATGTCCAGCAGGCTGTAGTCCTTGGAGGAGACGAAGAGCAGGCTTTGTTTGCCCTTGCCCAGCAGTTCGTTGTCCGAGCCGAAGATCTGGTGCTCCAGCGTGCAGAACTTGCGGTTGAAGTCCGCCACCCGGATCTTCACCGTGATGACGTCGAACTCCCGCGCCTCACGGACGAACTTGTGCTCGTAGGACCGCGTGAGGATGAAGAACCGCGTGGTTTTCAGATCAAAGTCCGGCATCACCTGGTTGAAGAACAGTTCGCGGGTCTTCCCGACGAACAGGCCGTACATCCCGAAATAGACGTTTCCGACCGAGTTGGTGTCCTGATAGGTGGCGATGAGGGAATAAACGAACCACTTGCCCTCGAAGTGACCGCCCAGCGCGTGGGCGTCCTGCGGGATCGGCGCGACGACGTCGCGGCCCGTGGCCACGGTGGCGGTCTTGGCGATCGCCTTGATGGCGGGGATTTCCGAAGCCGCCTCGATGACCTCGCCGGCCTTCTCGGTGACCACCCGCAGCAGGTCCGTGTTCACGACCAGCCACACCACGTAGAGTAAGGGAAGCAGGGAACCGAGGATCAGCAGGAAACCCGCGCCCGTGCAGTAGCCGAAGGAGAAGATCACCAGCGAGATGCTCGCCAGCGAAAACATCTTGATCTGCGGCAGCGCCTGCTGCGAGTTCGGAACGAAGCAACGGGCGATCGCCAGCGAGGCGTAGCCGACGAAAAACGAGGCGTAGAACACCATGAAATACTCAAGCTCCAGCCTCGCCACCAGGCCTAGCAGCGCGATGACGGCCACGAGGATGAACGTCGGGATCGGCGACTCCAGCAGGCGCTTCGGCAGCATGCCCACCAGCACGTTCTGGCTCCTGCCCAGATTGGCGCCAAGGAACCACTTCAAGGCGATGTAGCCGCTGTCCAGAGTGGTCAGCGCGCAGATGCCGAGGAAGGAATAGTAGGCCGCCGGGAGCAAGCCCTTCGCATCGGCGGGCAGGGCGTCGATGTATTTCACCACGACCTGGTGGGCGTAAAGAAACTTGTCCAAGCCGGTGGCGACCACGTCCATCGCCGGCATGAAGCGGAATTTCTCCAGCCCGTTCTCCACATAAACCTCCACCCCGCCGCGTTGCAGCACCCAGGCGGCGAGGCAGCCGTGGAAGAGCAACATCAGGAAAAAGATCAACCCGCCGAAAATGTAGCTGGTGCGGATCGAGGTGTTTTCACGGTGGATCTGGATCGCCCTCTGCCAATGCTGGAGGTCCAGCCACGGCCCCACGAGCAGCCCGACCAGCAGCGGAATCGCGTAGCCCGCCAGGTCCGGCCCCTGCCACGCGTCCGGCAGCACGGCACCCCATTTCAAGTCCGCGGGAACGAGCGGATTCAGATGGAAGAGCACCGTCACCACGCAGGCGAGCAACAGCAACCCGAACATGGCATGCCCCACCTTGATTCTCTGGATGCCGAACTCCTCGCCGAACAGGCAGCCCGCCGCCAGCACCACGAAGACCACCATGATCAGATAGAGCCATGTCAGTGACCCCGGCACCAGTTCCAGCGAACCGAAAAGATACTTGCTCAGCGCGAACACCGTCAGGGTCAGCGCGATGACCTGATAAAGATAGAAAATCAGCCGGAACGGCTTGGAGAACTTCTCGAAAAAGATCGCCAGCGACTCCTGTCCACCCGCGTGGCGCCTTGCCACGATCTGCGTCAGGAACCCGAACAGCATCAGTCCCAGCGAGTTCGGAATGGCGAACAGCAGCAAGCCCTGCAACCCGAACATGAAGGTCATCTGGACGCTGAAAAACAGCCCCAAGCCCCACATCCAGGCCAAGGCCACGGAATTTCCCCAAAGCAGCGCGTTGATCGACCTGAAATTCATCGAAAGCCCAAGGAACCCGCATTCCCTCCCCCCGGCAAGCCGGATTCTCTCCAACCCAAACGGAGCCCTCCCCGGAACCACGCCTCCCATCCGGAAATCCCCCGAGAATTACCATTGAAGCCCGCCGGATCGCCCTCTTAACTCCCCCCCGCGTTCGAAGAACCCACCGCCCCGCTTCATGATCGAAAACATCCGCAAATACAAAGGCCTCATCATCCTCGGCCTGGCACTCGTCATCTTCGCCCTCGTCATCGGCATCAAGGACGACCTGTTCCGCAACGGGGGCGGCGGCCGCCCGATTCTCAAAATCGCAGGGCGGACCTATGACGACAAGGATTTCCAACACCTCGGCGGCAGCGCCTTCGAACTCACCTCCAGCCTCGCCCGCTCCGGGGATTTCGCCCTCTACCAGTTCCTCATGGGACTCTCTGCCGGTGCCACCACCCAGGAGGACGCGGTCGAGAAATTCTTCGTCGGACGCATGATCATCCGCCAGGCCGCGGAGGAATTCGGCATCCACCCCGGCGAGGAGGAAATCTCCAGCTACCTGCGCGGACTGCGCGCCTTCGCCGGCACCGACCAGAAGTTCAGCGAGGAAAACTACCGCCGCTTCGTCGAAAAAGGCATCGGCCGCCTCGGCCTCACCGAAGGCGACCTCCGCGACCTCGCCGCCGACATCCTCTCCTCTCAGAAAATCAACGCCATCGTCGGTTCCGGCCTCGGCGTGAGCCGCGAGGTCGTCGCCCAAAACCTCGCCCTCGACAACCAGCAGATCGACGGCGAGCTCGCCCGCCTCGACCTCGATCCCTTCGAGGCGAAGATCCAGCCCACCGACGAGGAGATCAAAAAGTATTGGGAAACCATCCAGGACGCCTTCACCACCGAGCCGCTCCGCAAGTTCTCCTACATCATCGCCACGCCGGACATTCCCGCCGAGACCGAGGCCGAGAAAGATGACGCCAAGGAATCCATCGCCGACGCCGCCCTGACCGACGAGGCGAAGAAAGCCGCCGAAAAGAAAAAGGCCGATGAAAAAGCGAAGAAAGACGCCGAACGCGCCGAAGCCCGCCGCAAGAAGCAGATTGAGATCGACTCGCTCGTCGATGATTTCACCTTCAACCTTGAGGAACGGAAGGGTGCCGGTTTCGAAGAACTCGCCGCGAAAAACCAATGGGAGGTGAAGACCACCGAACTCTTCCCCCGCACCAAGGCTCCGGCGGATCTGGACGTCAGCCTGCGCTCCTCCAGCCGCGGCGGCAAGGCGGTGGATGAACTCTTCCGCATCGAGCCCACCACCGATCCGCTCTCCAAATTCTCCCAGCCCATCGCCATCGGCGAGAACCAGTGGCTCGTCGCCCGCCTTGATGGCGAGGAGAAATCCCGTCCCAAGACTTACGAGGAGGCCAAGGACGAGGCCCGCGCCCAATACATCGCGGAGAAAGCCGCCGAAGCCATGAAAACCGCCGCCAACGAGGCCCGCGAGAAAATCAAGACCGCCCTCGCCGCCGGCAAGTCCTTCGCCGATGCCGCCAAGGAAGCCGGAATCACCGAAACCAAGGCCTTCTCCAAGGTGACCTCCACCTACACCGCGGATGCCGCCACCGAACCGAAGAACCTCTTCGAAGCCTGCCGCAACGCCGATCCCGGAAGCATCGTCGAGCCCATCGCCGAGGCCGACCGCACCTTCATCGTGCACGTCGCCAAGCGCGAGGTCGTCAAGGACGAGAACGCCGCCACCCGCCTCGACAGCGAGGTGAAATCCCGTTCCAGCCAGAACGAAACCATCGCCTTCACCAGTTGGATGGCCGCCCGCACCGAAGCCGCCAAGGTCGAGCAACTTTACAAGACGAAGTGAGCGATCCCGCCCTTCAGGACCTCTTCGATGATGCCAACGGCCACCTCGCCCTCGGCGAACTCGACGAGGCCGTCGCGCTCTACCGCCGCTGCGTGGACCTCGATCCGGAGTTCTTCGACGGCTGGCATGCACTGGGCATGGCGTTGCTCAAGACCGGCCACCTCAAGGAAGCCATCGGCTGTGGCCTCCAGGCCGTGACCCTGCGGCCCAACGACCTGCTCGCCTGGACCAGCCTCTCCCAAATGTATGTGCGGGATGGCAACATCCCCGAAGCGGAGGCGGCCAAGGGCAACGCCCGCATCCTTTCGCTCGGCGGGAAAATCGTGAAATGACGCCTTGCCTTCAGAATCTGCGGCTCAACGAGGGAGACGCCGGGTCGCCGAAGCGCCAGTGAAGGTCCATCGCCCGGGAAATCCCGATCCTCGGCCCGGCCACGGATTTCACAGGATCCCCGCGGCGAATGCCGCAACCCTCCAATCGCAGGAAGCCCGCGCCATGCGCCGAGCCATCGATCCCGAAGGCGCGCGTCAGCCGCCCCGGCCCCGCGCCCAGCAGAGCATCCCTCACGCCCTGCCGCCGCTCCCGCATCGCCTCCAGCCCTGCGACCGGCTCCAGCGCCCGGAAAAGCACGAAACCCGAACGTTTGTCGCCCTTCACCAGGATATTGAAAAGCCAGTGCACGCCGTAGTTCATGTAAACGTAGGCGTCACCGGCCGCCTGCCGCTCCACGAAGGCCCGCGTGCTCGGCCGGAACCACGTGTGGCACGCCGGATCTCCCTCCGCATCGTAGGCCTCCGTCTCCACGATCCTCCCCACGCATCCCTGCCAGATGAAATGACAGCCGATCAGCCCCCGCGCGCAGGTCACCGGGTCCTGTTTGAAATAGCCTTCCGTGATCCCGCTCACCCATCCACCCGTCCGCCCATCGATGCCCGTCCGCAAGCGGAAATCCCGCGCCCGCCCAAGTGCCCGCGGCGGCCCGCTCCGCACGAACTCTTTTCTTTTAAAAGATCGGGGCGGACGATACGTATCCCCAACACATGAAACTGTTCTCGATGATTCTCGGGGTGGCGGCGGCGGGTTTGTTGGGATACTTCGCGGAGCCCGCCCTGCGCTCCAAAATTTCCGGCCCCGGATGGAAGGACGGCACCCGCGTCCAGCCCAAGACGGAGGAGTCCGCCACCCCGCCCGATCTCGGATTCGATCTCGCCAGCCTGACTCCCGAGCAATTGCCCAACAAGATCATCCTCAAGGAGGAAAACCGGATTTCCGACGAGAAATCAGGCCTCACCATCACCGTGGCCGCAGGCAGCCCGGCCAAACTCATCCGTCTGGACGGAGACAATGTCCAAGTGAGACCGGGTGACACCGCCTACACGATCACCGTGCCGGTTTTCAAGACCGACCTCATCGAACAACTGGTGGCGAACCCTCCCCCACCGCCAGCCCCCAAAGTGGAGCCAGCACCGGAAACCGCTCCCGCCCCTGCCGCGCCCGAGCCTCCCGTCACGCCGGCGGGAGAATCCGCCGAGCCCCCGGCCATGCCGGAACCCATGGCCGAGCCCGCACCAACCCCTCAACCCGAACCCGCCCCGGCTCCGGAACCCCAGCCAACTCCCGCGCCCGAACCCGGTCCGGCTCCGGAACCCCAGCCCGCTCCGGCTCCGCAACCCGCGCCAGCGGTTCAATCCGCAGCCCCGGCGGATGCGGTGGCGGCGATGCAAACCAGTATCCGCGGCGGCCAGATCAAGGAATTCACCTTCGACCAAGTCACCGCATGGAAGACCGAGCCGGATGAAACGGTGGACGGAGAACTCTATCAGAGCGGGATCGTCTCCTACAAGGCGGAGACCATCTTCGGCGTGAAGACCATCCAGGCCAAGGCCCTCATCAAGGGAGGAAAAGTCGTGCGCTGGATCTGGCCCAAGAGCGGCATGGAAATCAAGTGACGCAGCGTCAAAGGATCGATCCCGGTCCGTAGGCGGCCGCCTGGGGATGGGCGGCCTCCAGTTTGGCGACCTCCGCCGAAAACGCGGCGATCTGCGCTTTCGCCGCGCCGGACTCGCGGTCGCCGCGGGCGAGGATGGACTCGAGCGCATCGAGGGAAAGGCCAAGACGCGTGTCGGCGGCAAGGCGGCCGATCAGGTCGTTGCGGTCCGTTTTCCCGGAACGCAGGTCATTCACCGTGGCCACCGCGTGTTCCTTGATCGCCTTGTGCGCGGTCTCGCGGCCGACTCCCGCCTTCACCGCCTCCATCATGATGGTGGTGGTCATCAGGAAGGGCAGGTAGTGCGCCGTCTCCGCGGCGATCACCGCCTCGTAGGCGTCCATCTGATCGAGGATGGTGAGGAAAGTCTCGAACATGCCGTCGATGGCGAAGAACGCATCCGGCAGCATCACGCGGCGGACCACCGAGCAGGAGACGTCGCCCTCGTTCCACTGGTCGCCCGCCAGCCCGGCGGCCATGGCAAGGTGGCCTTTGAGAATGACGTGGAAGCCGTTCACGCGCTCGCAGGAGCGGGAGTTCATCTTGTGCGGCATCGCGCTCGATCCGGTCTGGCCGGGTGCGAAGCCCTCGCTGGCGGTCTCGTGCCCCGCCATCAGGCGAAGCGTCTTGCAGAAGGAAGACGGACCGGAACAAAGGTCGGTGAGGGCGGCGACCACGCGGAAATCCAGCGAGCGCGGATAGACCTGGCCGACGTTCGTCCAGACGGCCGGCATGCCGAGGTGGGCGACCACGCGGTTTTCCAGATCCGCCACCTTCGCGGCATCTCCGCCGAACAGGGAAAGCTGGTCCATCTGCGTGCCCACCGCGCCCTTGAGCCCGCGCACCGCGTAGCTGGAAATCACCGCCTCCAGCGCGTGGAGTCCTCCCAGCAGTTCCTCGCCGAACATCGCCACGCGTTTGCCGAGCGTCGTCGGCTGGGCGGCCACGTTGTGCGTGCGGGCGGTCAGCACGAGATCGCTCCATTGCCCGGACCGCTCGCGCATCCGGCGCAGGGCGGCGATGGTCTTGTCCCGCACGATGAGCAGCGAGCGCCAGACCTGGAGCTGCTCCACGTTTTCCGTGAGGTCGCGCGAGGTCATGCCTTTGTGGACCTGTTCGTGGCCGGCGAGATCGTTGAACTCCTCGATGCGCGCCTTCACATCGTGGCGGGTGATCCGCTCGCGCGCCATGATCGAGGCGGCATCCACCTGATCCTTCACCCGCTCGTAGGCGGCGATGGCCTCGGCGGGAATGTCGAGCCCCAGATCGCGCTGGGCCTTCATCACGGCGATCCAGAATTCGCGTTCCAGAACGATCCGCCCCTCGGCGGACCAGATGGATTGCAGGGCGGGCGAGGCGTAGCGTTCGGCGAGGACGTTGGGAATCACGCCGCGGAGACTGGCGGGCCGCCCGCCGGGATTCAAGCGGCAGTTTTTGCGGAAAAAACCGACGGATTTGCGGCCAACCAAGCCCATGCACTCGCACACCCGTTCGTGGATGCCTGAGCCGTAGCCATGCGCCGGAAATGTGGCGCGGGAGTCTCGCCCGCAGCCTCCGATCGCAAATACTCTCTCATCACCTGCGCCGTGTTGGGCACCCATGGTGCGTGCCTTCGGCTATTGCCGAATTTCCTGGTCCGACAAGGCTGCGGGCGAGACACCCGCGCCACGGTATGCACCCCTCCCGCATGGATACGGCTGCGAACCGCGGGCGTCGGCCAGCCGTGCTGATGGAGCGGGAAGCGAGCCGATGCCTTTTAGGCATCAATGGGCGTCAATGCCACCAGCTACCTCCCATCCTCGCATTGGCTCCGCGCCACCCGCGCATCAGTTCCCCGCCGGCCGCGCTCGGAGCGCCTCGCTCCAGCCCCCAATCTCTTCAACGGGGTAAAATCCAACCACACTGACTTTCCCCACATCCGATCCACCACGCCCATCCTTGCCCCGCACATAATTCTCCAATTCTGGGGCGGCGACCCGCTTCATTGCCCTTGCTGCAAAGGCACGATGAAACCCGTCCGCCAAGTCATCCGTCACGAGGAAGCGCAATTCTTCCTCCGCCTCCACGGCTTGTGGGAAGGCCTCATCCAGCCTCCCCGCCCGCCGCCGCCGCCCTTCGACATCGACACCATGGAGCCCATCGAGCCGCCCTGGCAGGCCATCAAAGAGTGGATCCCAGACGACGAACCCGACCTCGACTGGTTCAACCGTCCCCGCAATCCCTCGAATCTCGATCCCGAAGGATTCGACCAGAGTCCGACCTTGCAGCCCGAGGAAATCCAACTGGCCGGCGACAGAACGCTGGTTCTCGAATTCTCCTGACTCCGCCCCCCGCACCCCAAACCACCGCTGCCGAGAGAAATCTTGGCAAAGCGGCCCGGAGAGCTACGCTCACGGCTATTGAAAGCCGCCGTGAATTCTCCCAATAACGCCAATTCACGGCATGGGGTGGCGCATTCTTCATTTCAGAATTTCAGCTTTCAGCGTTTCAGCTTTACCCGAACGCCCCTTTTCCCCCGCAACCCCCATTGCCCCGCCCTCCGGTCCGGCCCAACGGCTGTTTTAGAAACCTCCCGCCACAAGCAAATTCCTAGCAGTCAGTTGAATAAAAACCTTATCTTCTGCTTCCTCGCCTCCTCGCTCTGCTCCCTTTGCCTAGCCGCCGCGGCGAAGCCCAACATCATCGTGATCCTCGCCGACGACATGGGCTACGGCGACGTTTCCGCCTACAACCCCGGATCGAAGATCCCCACCCCCAACATCGACCGCCTTGCCACCGAGGGCATGAAATTCACCGACGGCCACACCTCCTCCGGTGTCTGCACCCCCACTCGCTACAGCCTGCTCACCGGCCGCTACCATTGGCGCACCCGCCTCCAGCAGGGCGTCCTCGGCGGATTCTCGCTGCCGCTCATCGCCCCCGGCCGCCTCACCGTTGCCGGCTTCCTTGGCGAGCACGGATACCACAGCGCATGCATCGGCAAGTGGCACCTCGGCATGAAATGGCCGATGAAGGACGGTGCCGTCGCCAATGACGCGGGCAACATCAACGCACCTTTCAAAGGCGTTTCGCGCGTGGACTACACCGCCCCGATCCAGGGCGGGCCGGTCGATGTCGGCTTCGACCGCTTTTACGGCATCAGCGCCTCGCTCGACATGCCGCCCTACGTCTGGATCAGGGATCGACTCCCCACCGAGACCGCCACGGCGACCAAGGCCTTCCACCGGCCCGGCCCCGCGGGGAAAAATTTCGAGGCCATCGACGTTCAGCCGGGCATCACCGCCCGCATTGTCGAATACATCGGAGAGCGCGCCGACGACGCGAAGAACGGCAAGCCTTTCTTCGCCTACGTTCCCCTCGCCTCGCCCCACACCCCCATCCTGCCCACGCCCGAATTCCAGGGAAAAAGCGGAATCAACCCCTACGCCGATTTCATCCTCCAGGTCGACCGCGACATGGGGCTGATCCTCGACGCCCTCGGGAAACACGGCCTCGCGGAAAACACCATCGTCATCTTTACCGCCGATAACGGCTGCTCGCCCAAAGCGCAAATCCCCGAACTCCACGCCGCCGGCCACCACCCGAGTCACACCTTCCGCGGCCACAAGGCCGATCTCTACGAAGGCGGAGTCCGCGTGCCGTTCCTCGTCCGCTGGCCCGCGAAAACCAAGGCGGGCGGCGTCAACGACCAGCTCGTCGGCCAACTCGATTTCCTGGCCACTTTCGCTGATATCATCGGTGCCGAAATCCCGGAAGGTGCCGGCGAGGACAGCGTCAGTTTCCTCCCCGCACTGCTCGGCGAGGACGGCGGCAACATCCGCACCAGCCTCGTCTGCCAATCCATCGACGGCAGCTTCGCGATCCGCGACGGTCCATGGAAGCTCTGCCTCGCCCCCGGCTCCGGCGGCTGGAGCGATCCCCGTCCCGGCAGCCCGGCGGCCGAAGGCCTGCCCCCCTTCCAGCTCTACAACCTCTCTGCCGATCCCGGTGAGAAAACAAACCTATACGAACAGCATCCCGACCGCGTCGCGAAGATGAAGGCCATGTTGGAGGAAGCGATCGCCCGCGGCCGCACCACTCCCGGCCCTGATCTCGCCAACGACGTGCTCGTCAAGCTCATCAAGACCGCCCCGGAGCGGAAAAAGAGAAAGCGTTGAATCTGCGGCCTGCCGGAGAAACCGACTGCGGGCTTGGTGAACCGTGCCGCGATGATAGGAATGAACCATTATAAACCATCACTTTATAAAGGGACAGGCAAATTAACGGAGATCCGTCTTGACCCAGGTGTCGGGATACGGCAAGAGGTTGGCATGAGACGGGCGCGATGGTTGGCGGAGTGGCGGCATTCGGAGAAGAAGCCGGTGTTTTACCACTGCATTTCGCGGGTGGTGGACCGGCGCTTCGTATTGGGGGCCGGGGAGAAG
>Ga0114938_1000322_pt1 | contig 38168 bp, 28 predicted proteins | sample AshMeaBigSpring_FD_88675 | JGI IMG/M metagenome (GOLD analysis project Ga0114938, IMG submission 88675) | Groundwater microbial communities from Big Spring, Nevada to study Microbial Dark Matter (Phase II) - Ash Meadows Big Spring | ecosystem: Environmental > Aquatic > Deep subsurface >... | reverse complement strand
CTCGACTCTTTTCGCTCATTTTTAATGCCACCGGCTAATGGTGTCTTTTTCATTGAGGCAACGTATCGTTTTTCCTCCTCCTGCTTTTCCCGCCCCGGTGTCTTTTCATTTGAGTCAATTCGGAGAGGACTGGTTGCAAACGCTTTTATTGCCGAAAAAAGCATCGGCAGTTATGATGGTGCCCTCGTGATGGAATTCCTTTGCTGATGGAATGAACGCGCGGCCACAAATCGGCGGTGCGGTTCCTGTGCTTGCGGTTTTGGCCGCGGGTCTCGTTTTTTCGGTGGTGCCATCGGTGGCTGGGGTGGCGGTTGCGATCGCTTGCCTGATCTGGCGTCCGCGGGCGGGCGGCTGGCTGGGGTGGCTGCTTTTGGGACTGGCCGCGCTTCCGCTCCTCGCGCTTCTTCCCGCATCGTGGTTTGGCGATCCTGGTTGGAGGTCGGTAGCACTTGCCGGCGAGGTTCCGCTGTGCGTGACGCCGCAGCCGCTGGCGCTTTTGAGCGCATGGGTTTCCTATCTTTCCGGACTGGTTTTTCTCTGGTGGGTTTGCGGCCGTTCCGGAGATGGTGGCGACGGGCATAGACAGGCTGCCGCCCTCGTGGTGGCTGTTGCGATGTGCGGGTTCCTCCTGTTTGCGCGATGGGAGAGCGGGGCTTGGCGGGGACCGCTGGCGGATGTTTTCGGGGCGATCTTTGACACCAGAAATCAGGCGGCAACCTTCGCTGCATTGGGCATTTGCGGCTGTGCGGTTCGGGCCGCCGCGACAGGTGCGATGGGTTGGCGCGTTGTGTGGGGATTCGCTGCATGCCTCTGTGTGGCGGCGGTTGTTTCGTTGGGGTCCCGAGGTGGAGCGCTTGCTGCGGCTGTCGGGTGTATGGCGGGTTGGGGGATCCTTGCAGCCGCACGCTGGAAACTGCGGCAGGGGGCCGCTTTGACCGGTGCCGCGGTGGTTGCCGTGTGTGCGGTGGTTTTGCTGCTGCCTTCCGCGCCGCTTGTGGCGCGGTTTGGCTCCGAGGGGGGCGGTGGCCTCGAGTTCCGGCTCGCCGTTCAGTCCGATGCCTTGGCAATGCTTGCAGCGCATCCGGTCTCCGGAGTCGGCCTGGGAAGCTTCGATGGGGTATTTCCGTTTTTCCGCTCCCTATCCGCCTCGATCTGGAGGACGATCCATCCCGAGAGCGACTGGCTGTGGTTTGCGTGCGAAGCCGGACTCCTGGCCGGATTTTTGGCGGTCGGAGTGGCTGTGATCCTTGTGATGCGGTGGTGGCATCTTCTCGCCTCGGGCGAGACGACGGCGCCTGCTGTGGGACTGGGGTGCCTGGCCGCTTTGGCTGTTCATGGACTGCTGGATGTCCCCGCCCACTCCGGGCCGGTTTGGTTTCTAGCGGTCGCGCTGGTTGGTGTCGGCGCAGAGGTGCCTTTCTTTTCCCTGCGCCCCCGGCTTATTCCGGTTTTTGTGGGCCTTGCTCTTGCTGCCATGGCTATCGGTCAGGCCGTTTGGACTCCGCAAAGGCATCCGCAGGCTTTCTCTGCGGCGGTGCCTGTTGACCGGCTTCCCGACCGTCTCTTGGTCGAGGAGTGGATGCAATTCCGGCCGCTTGACGTTAGTATTGTCGAGTTGGCCGCGCACCACGCGATCCGCTCGGGTGACCGCGCGCTTGCTCGCAAGTTGCTGCTCCGGCTGTTTGCTCTCGAACCGTTCTCCCCGGTTCCGGTTTCGCGCGCCATGGGGGTGGCCGCCTCCCAGGGGGAGGGCGATCTTGCCGTGCTCTGTGCCGGGGCCCTCATCGCCCGCGCGCCTGCCATGGAGCAAGCACAGCGCCTGAATGAGCTGCTGGCGCAGTTCGCCGGCGATCCCGCCATTTTCCCGGCACTGCTGGCCACAGCCCCCGCTTCGAGTGCGCTTCAGGCTGTCCGGATCGAACACCTGAAAGCTCCCGTTTCGCGGTCGGAATTCGAGCTCTTCGTTTCGTTGGCATCGCGTCCGGATGACCAGCTGCCCACCGAGCGGGAGGCCGCCCGTGTCCTGAGGAAGGCCCTTGAGAACGGTTATCCAGAGATGCTTGATCCAGCGGAAGCGATGCCCGCGCTGCGCAGGGCGGCCCGCCGTGCCGAGGCGGAATTTGCCGCATCCCGGGGGGATTTTCAATCTGCGTGCGAGATTGTTTTATCCGGGCTGGCACCTGCGACCGACCGGATCGAGGTCGTTCCGGCTTCCGGCGGGGACGCATACGGACTCACGATGCAGGCGCTGGCGGTTTGGCGGAAGGGTGATTATTTGAAGGCCCGCACGCTCCTGATTGTTGCGGTTGCCCGGCCGGGCGCACCACCGCTCGCGTGGTTCCTGCTCGGGGACGCCGAATACCGGGCTGCCGCCTACGGGAAAGCGTGGGAAGCTTTTTCGAGGCATCTTTCCGCCGGGGACACTCCGGGTAGCGCTCCCTGATCCGGGAATGCGGCACTTCGGACGGTCGTTTCGGTTTCGTTCAGCGTCTGCCCGCGAGCCGGTGCTTGTCCCCGGCTCCCAACTCCCTCCAATGTCCGGGTGCGAGGTCGCCCAGAAATAAACCGGCGATCGCCACCCGGATCAGGCGCAGCGTGGGATGTCCGACCGCAGCCGTCATGCGGCGTACCTGGCGGTTTCTGCCCTCCACGATGCGCAGCTCGATCCAGATATCGCGGATGTTTTTCCGCAGGCGCACCGGAGGCACGCGTGGCGGAGGGGATGGCTGCGGGGACAGGATCGAGGCGATGGCCGGGAGCGTGGGCTTGCCATCGAGAAGAATGCCGGAACGGAGGCGCCGGAGGGCTCCTGCATCGGGCTCGCGTTCCACCAGCGCCCAGTAGATTTTTTCAACATGTCTGTCCGGCGCAAGAAGCCGCGCGTTCCATTGGGGTTCGTCCGAGAGAAGAAGCAGGCCCTCGGAGTCCGCATCGAGGCGTCCGATTGGATACATGTCCGCAGGAAATCCGAACTCTGCCAGCGTCCGGTTGGAACCGGCATCCGCGGTGAATTGGGAGAGGACGCCGCAGGGCTTGTGGAATGCGACAAGCATTGCCCTCCCCGAATTAGAGAATCTTGACGCGGGTGAGGTCCTGCGAGTCCACCAAGCCGATCGGACGGTTGGTCGGATCAACTACGACGAGATCGTCGATGCGGTGCCGTTCCAGGATCTGCAGAACCTCTGCGGCAAGCTTGTCACCGGGGATTGTGACCGGCTTGCGCGTCATGAATTCGCCGACCATACGGGTTCCGATGCCAGGATGGTCGGGGAAGTGCCGCGCAAAGTCACCGTGCGTGAAAATCCCTGCCAGCGTGCCGTCCGGGTCGACAATGACCGCAGCACCGGCTCGGCGCGCCGTCATTGCCTGAACGGCCTCAAGGACGGTTGCCTCGGGATGCAATACCACGAGATCCTCGGCGCTGCGCATGATCTGATGCACCCGCAGCAGGAGGGCTCGGCCAAGACTGCCCCCCGGATGGAAGCGCGCAAAATCCTCCTTCCGGAACCCGCGGCACTCAAGAAGGGTCATGGCCAGGGCATCGCCGAGGATGAGCATGGCCGTTGTGCTTGAAGTCGGGGCAAGGTTCAGCGGGCACGCCTCCTGCGAGACGCCCACATCGAGCACAGCTGCCGCGCATTTCGCGAGCGTCGAATCGCGTGCCCCGGTAATCGCGATGATGGGAACGCCCATCCGCGCAAACGCAGGCAGGATTGCGACCAGTTCCTCGGTTTCTCCGCTGGAGCTGAGTGCCAGCACGACGTCGCCGTCTGCAACAACGCCGAGGTCGCCGTGCAGTGCGTTGAGCGAGTTGAGGACGACCGCGGGGGACCCGGTGCTGGTGAGAGTGGCTGCGATCTTTTCTCCGATGTGCCCGGATTTTCCGACGCCGACGACGACCACCTTATTCTTCCGCTCGACGGCGGTACGCACGAGCTCCACCGCCTTCCCAAAATCCGAATCCAGCCGCCCTGCGACGGCGGCGGCTTCCTGCAGTTCGATTTCAAATACCCGGCGGGCACGCTCGAGATAATCCATGTGCAAACAATGACCGACCCGGAGCAAAACTGCAAAGCGCAATGATCACCCCCCACTGCTTCAACATTATTTGTCTCACCTGAGACAAATAATGTTTGGGGTGTCGGCCGGCAGGCGTGGAAAATGACTGATCGTTCTGGACGAAAAAAGATGCTGGTGGCAGCCTGCCGGGTCATGAATCCCCTTCGAATTATTGTGGCCGTCTGGCTGGCCGGTGTTTTTTCGCTGGCGGCCCAGCCGGATGCTCCCGCCCCCAATGTGGATTCGCTTGTTGGCGAGTTGAACCTGCTCGAGCAAAAGCAGAAGCAGAAGAAGCAGTCCGCGAAGGCGGCGATCCTGGCCCGGATCCAGGCGGCGGCGGCCAACGGCCCCGCGGCGGCGGTTTTTTACGGGGACGCCATCGAGGAAGTCCAGTTCCGCGGCCGCAAAGACAAAGTCGAGGCCTATCAGGATTGGAAAAAGAAAAACTCGGATTACCTCCGTACGAGGGAGCTGCAGACCGCGTTATTATTCCATCTTCGCTACCTTGCGTTGGCCCTTCAGCGCAAGGGTATCGAAAAGCCCGAGACCCTTTTGCCAGCGACCATGACCTACCTTGGTGAGCTTGTTGCCGAGAGTCCCCAGGACCAGCAGGGTCTGCTGAGCAAGCCGCTCGGGCAGTCGGTCATAGCACAGTGGCTCCAGCTGGGCGACTGGCTGCCCGATTCCAAAGTGTGGGAGCCGAGTGCCGGCGATGTCGGCGGCATCCTTGAGAAAAACATCCGGCCGATCCTGCGGGACGCCAAAGATCCCCGCCTTCTTCAGACCTGGGACCTTGAGATGAAGATGCAGGCGGATGCGATCACATCGGGGCGGCTCGCCCACCAGGCGGACGTCTTCAATGCGGTTACCCGCCAGCGGCTGATTTTCCAGCGTGCGCAGGACATGATCATCCTCGGGCAGCCGAACCGCGCGCTTGGCGAGATGCTCGGGCTGGTCCGCTCCTATCCCGAGCATCCGGATTTTCCGCAGTGGATGGCGAAAATCCGCGAGCAGATCAACCGTCCTGCTGCGACTGCGGGAACATCTCCGCAATGAGGTTTCCGTAGCGGTCGCCCACGATGTGGCGCTTGATCTTGAAGGTGTTCGTGAGCTCATCCCCGACCTCGAACGGCTTTGGAACAAGACGCCAGACGGCGATGCGCTCAAAGGGTTTGAATCCAGTTTCCCCGCAGATCAGCCGGCGCACCTCTGCATCGACCAGCCGGTGTGCGTCCTCGCGGTAGACGATCTCCTCGCGGTCGTCCACGGCGAGCCCAGCGCGGCGGAAGCCCTCGGGCGAAGGCACAATCAATGCCCCCAGCGATTTCTGATCCTGCCCGACGACCATGCACTGCTCGATCAGCTGCGACTCGACCAGGCGGCCTTCGATAGGCACCGGCTCCACGTTCTCGCCGCTGAGCAGGACGATCGTGTCCTTGGATCGGCCGAGGATTTTCAGGCAGTTGTTAAACGTGATCATGCCGATGTCGCCGGTGTTCATCCAGCCGTCCTTGAGCACGCGCGCGGTGCCTTCGGGGTCCTTGTAATAACCGCGCATGACCTGCGGGCCTTTGACGTGAATCTCGCCGCGGAGGCCGCGGCCGCGGCCGCGGCGCCGGAAGTTCGGGTAAAGCGTTTCCCCGCTCTCCAGATCGACGATGCGCACCTCTGTTTCAGGATACGGGTGGCCGACCGTTCCGATGACCAGGTTTTTCCAGGTGCGCACGGCAAGCACCGGGGAGGTTTCGGTCATTCCGTATCCTTCGAGCACCGGGATCCCGATGAAATTGAAAAACTCATCCACATGAGGTTGGAGCGCCCCCCCGCCGGAGATTGTGCCGCGGAATTTGCCGCCCACGATGGCCCGCATTTTGGACAGGACGATGCGGTCGAGCAGGCGGCTGGGAACGATTCCTGCCACCCACGCCACGGCATGTGCGGCGGCCAGCGGGAGGCTCTCGCTGAGAGGGCGGCCGGTGGTGTCGAGGTCCTGGCCGAGAAAAAACCGCTGCGCCCGCTTCACGTTGCGGGTGCTGGAATACGCCGCGTGGAAGAGTGCACGCCGGAACGGGCTGGAGGATTTGATGTTCGCGAGGATTTTCTGGTAAAGGCTTTCCCAGAGCCGCGGGGCGGAGGCCATTACGGTCGGCCTGACGACCCGCAGATCCTCGCTGATCGCCCGGAGGCTGGTGTAATAGGTGGCGACGCCCATCGAAATCGCAACCATTTCAAAGACGCGCTCGTAGCTGTGCCAGACCGGAAGGATTGAGAGTGCACGGTCACCCGGCTGAAGCGAGAACGGAAGATTGGCGATCTGGGAGCACATGTTCGCGTGCGTGAGCTGAACCCCCTTCGGCGTGCCGGTGGTACCCGAAGTGTAGATAATCGTGAAGAGGTCGTTCGGACAGACGGCTCCTGCCCGGTCCGCCGCAGACCGGTCGCCCTGCGAGCGCCGTCGGGCGCCATCGGCAAGGAGGTCTTCGAGCCGCAGTACACCTTTCGGAGTTTCTCCGCCGGCCGACATCAGGATGATTTTCCGTACGTGACGGATCCGGGAGTGGCAGTTCTGCAGCTTGGCCAGCGTCGTCAGATTTTCGACAAACACGATGCCGGTGTCGGCATGCGTGAGGATGTAGGTGAGTTCAGTTTCGGTGATGTCGGTGCCACGCGGAACGTCTGCCGCTCCAGCCAGCAGGATTCCATAGTCGCAGAGGATCCACTCCAGGCGGTTGTCCGAGATGATCGCCACATGGTCCCGGGGTTTGACTCCCAGGGCCACCAGAGCGGTCGCAAGGTCCAGCCCGGCCTCGTAGAGTTCCCGGAAGCTCATGGGCGCAAACCGGCCGGAGGCATCTTTGCTCAGAAATGCCGGCAAATCCCCGTGGGTGGCTGCCGCGCGCGCGTAGAGATCTGTCAGAGTGGATGCGGAGATGCGGCTGTCGTCCATGATTTTCCGGGAGCGGATGAGAAATGAAGAGACGCGTTTCCGACCCCTTGTGCAAACAGAAAGATATGGTAGAATGGAATTCCTATGAAATCCATCCTCATTGTTATCGCATCGGTCGCATTGGCAACAGTTGGAGCGACGGGCTGCTGCTCCTCTTCGAAGTCCTGCGGGCCCAAGGTCTGCCCGGTGACCAAGAAAGTTTGCCCGCAGAACTCCTCCTGCTGCTGCGCTTCGACGGCTGCTTGCACGAAGAAAGCACCTGCCCAGCAGTAAGTCCGGCGGTTGCTTGCTGGCGGCATGTCCGCATCTTTGTCGCCAATTCCTCCTGATCGCGCCCGCAGATCGCGATCCACCTTTGTTGCGGGGGGGGAGCAGAGTGAGATTCGCAACGGGCCCCTTTTTTCCTGCCGAAGTGCCGGCGATGTGATATGAACCGCTCTTCATGAAAATTTATCCGGCGTTTGCTCTCCTCCTCGCGGCCATTGCTCAGCTCCAAGCCGACCTCGTCAAGGAAGTGCCCCGTGCCGACCGCGACGATCTCGCGGCCGGCCAGACTGTCGTTGTCAGCACGCCGGTTGCCGGAGCGCCCTGGCCGAAATTGAGCCTCTACCGGGTCGTCAATGCGTCCCCCGACATCGTCTCAAACCTTTTCACCGACTACGCCGCGGCGCCGCGCTACATCCCGGGCATGCTGAGTGCCAAGGTGATTGCGACCAACCCCGATGGCACCAAGGATGTCAGCTATACGGTCAAGGTCCCGGTCCTGCAAAAAATGAGCTACGTCGTCCGGAACACGTTCGCCCAAAGCGGGCAGACCTACACGGTCTCCTGGAAGCTGTTGCAGTCCTCGATGGCAAAATCGAGCGACGGATCGCTCCGCATCGAACCATATGATGACGGCCGTACGATCCTGTGCTACAGCAACCTCTGCGTCCCCGTGACAAACCTTGTCGCCGGCCTCAAAAACCAGGCGCTCGTCGAGGCCAAAAACACCGTCCTGGCAATCGCCACCGAAGCCGAGCGCCGCGCGAACAAAGCCTCCCAGTAGCCAAACTCCCCACATGACACGTTTTCCCTCAATCCGCCAATTCGCCGCGGCATCGCTTCTCGCGTCCTCCCTGCTCCCATGGCCTGCCGCTGCGGCGGATGCTCCCTCGCCAAAGATCTTCGACATGGTTCACCACAACCCGGGCGAGCCGCTGACTCCCTCGGCTTTCGAGGACCCCGCATTCACAAAGGCGTTCGGGTTCAATGGCAAGGTCTACTTCCTCTTCGATTCCCCGACGATCGCGATCGACTGGGAATCGGTCGATCCCGACATTTTTCCCAAGGGCTCGCCGGGCCGCGAGTGGGTTGACAAGAAGGCGGCGCGGATCGATGCACAGCATGCCGCCTGCAAGGCCACCGGGCTGAAGACATTTGCGATGGGCGACATGGTCCTGTTCCCGAAGGCTCTCATCGAGAAGTACGGCATGGAAAAAACCTTCGGTGACCCGCAGGATCCGCAGACGCAAAAGTTCCTCCGGCTGGCGATCGCGCAGGTCTTCGACCGCTTTCCGGACCTCGACGGCCTCGTTGTCCGGATCGGAGAGACCTACCTGCAGGACGCCCCGTTCCACAAGGGACACATCGAAAACAAGGGCAGTGCCGGGAAGACGATTGTGCCCCTCATGAACCTCCTGCGCGAGGAGATCTGCGTGAAGCGCGGCAAGCAGCTCGTCTTCCGCACCTGGATGAGCTTCGACACCAACGCCGCGACCTACCAGCAGGTCAGCGATGCTGTCGAGCCGCACCCGAACCTCGTTCTCGGTGTGAAGCACTGCGAGGGCGACTTTCACCGCGGCAACGCGTTCAGCAAAGTCATCGGGACCGGCCGCCACCCGCAGCTCATCGAGGTGCAATGTGCCCGCGAGTATGAGGGCAAGGGCGCCTACCCGAACTACATTGCCAACGGGGTCATCGAGGGTTTCGAGGAGCACCGGCTCCAGATGCCTGCGGACAAATTGAAAAGCCTCCGGGAGTTCTCTAAAAACAAGGATCTCTACGCAGGCGTCTGGACATGGTCGCGCGGCGGCGGATGGTTCGGGCCATTCCTCAAAAATGAGCTCTGGTGCGAGCTCAACGCCTGGGTCATGGCCCAGTGGGCCAAAGATCCTTCCCAGTCCGAGGAGTCGGTCTTCCGGCGCTTCGCAACGGAAAAGCTTGGTCTCAAGGGCGAGGACGTGAACCGCTTCCGGAAGCTGTGTCTGCTCTCTGCAGATGCCACGCTGCGCGCCAAATCCTCGACCCGCAGCGACATCTCGCCCTGGTGGAGCCGCGACGACAGCATCAATTGCCCGGTCCTGCCTGCCGATCCCACCAAACGCCAGCGCGTCCTCGAGGAAAAGGCGGAGGCCGTTAAAATGTTCGAGGAAATCGTGGCGCTCTCCGGAAAGATTTCGTTTCCGGACCCGAAGACCCGGGACTACGTCCGCGTCTCCAGCAAATATGGACTTGATCTCTTCCGGATCTATCAGGCGGTCTTCGAACTCGCCGCCCTCGGACCGCAGGGCGACAAGGTGCAGATCCGCAAGTGGCTCGCCGCCTACGACAAGGCATGGGCAGACTACCGGAAGCTTCCGCAGGAAAGCGAGCAATGCGCCTCGCTCTACAATGAGAAGGGCGCCCGGATGGGGCCGCAGGGGGTCGCAGTCGACAAAATGATCGCTGAGTTCCGCCGTGCCGCGGCACCTTGAATTCTCTGCTGAAAATCCGGCTCAATGAACCTCCGCCTCTGCTTCGCCCTCCTGCTGGCCGCGGCGCTTTCCGCCTTCGCGCAGGAAGCCGCCCAGCCGCCCCTGCCGACCACAACCCTCACCGCCGGCGGCAGAACGATCAAAGCCGAGGTTGCGGACGACGACGCCGAGCGGTCCGCCGGACTCATGTTCCGGGAGAATCTTGGGCCGGACGCAGGCATGCTTTTCATCATGCCGACGATCGGGCCGGCCGGGTTCTGGATGAAAAACACGAGAATCCCGCTCTCGATCGCGTTCATCGACCCGCAGGGAACGATTCTGGAAATTCACGACATGGAGCCCCAAAGCGAGAAGGTCGTAAGCAGCGTGTTCCCGAAAATCGCCTACGCCCTCGAAATGGAAAAAGGCTGGTTTGCCAGGAACGGCATCCTTCCAGGGACCCGGGTGTCCGGACTCCCCGTGCCCTCCCGCCAGCAGCAGGGCAACTGACAAAACCGGAATCCGGCGCTTGCATGGGGTTCCCTCATTCCTTTTACTCAGCCGCTATGCCATTGGAAATCACCCGTTCATGACCCCTCCGTTTCGCCACGTTCACTTTCTCGGAATCTGCGGCACGGCCATGGGATCGGTCGCCGCAGCCATGCAGGACCGGGGGTTTGTTGTGACCGGCCAGGACGACAAAATCTACCCGCCGATGTCGACGTTTCTCCAGTCGAAGGGCGTCGCCATCACCCCGGGGTTCCGGGGCGAGGACATTCCGCCGGCCGACGTCATCGTTGTCGGCAATGCCATGTCGCGCGGCAACCCCGCTGTCGAGGCGGTCCTCAACCGCAAGCTCGCCTACCTCTCGCTGCCCGAGGCCCTCAAGCAGTTTTTCCTGCGCGGGCGCCACAACCTCGTTGTGACAGGTACGCACGGCAAGACGACGACCACCTCGATCCTTGCCTGGATCTTCGAATCCGCCGGCCTTGCCCCCGGCTACCTGATCGGCGGCATCCCTGCCAACCTCGGCCAGGGCGCCTCACTCCGCGAATCGAAGTATTTCATCATCGAGGGCGACGAATACGACACCGCGTTTTTCGACAAGCGCTCGAAGTTCATCCACTACCTGCCGGAGCTCGTCATCGTGAACAACATCGAGTTCGACCATGCCGACATCTACAGCAACTTGGACGAGATCAAGACGAGCTTCCGCCGGCTTCTCAACATCGTCCCCTCCGAAGGCATGGTCCTGCTGAACGGCGACGACCCGAATTGCCTGGACGTGGCCGCGAAGTGCCCTGCGCCGATCGTCGAGGTCGGGTTCTCGCCGAACGCCGCCAACCACATCGCAAGGGGTGCCCACTCTCCAGCCGGCTCGTCATTCGAGCTTTTCGGAGAAAGATTCGAAATCCCGCTCTCCGGCGATTTCAACGTAAGGAACGCAGCCATGGCGGTCTCGGCGGCCCGCTTCTATGGTGTTCCCGTTGCCGGGATCCGCGAGGCCCTCTCCACTTTCCAGGGGATCAAGCGCCGCCAGGAAGTCCGTGGAACCGTCCGGGGCATCACCGTGATCGACGACTTCGGCCACCACCCGACCGCGATCCGCGAGACGCTGGCCGGGCTCCGGTCGCGCTACGGGCCCGCCCGCCTCTGGGCGATTTTCGAACCGCGTTCGAACACGACCCGCCGCGCCGTTTTCCAGCACGATCTTCCGCGCGCGTTCGACGGGGCGTTCGGCGTCTTCATTGCCGAGGTTGCCCGTCTGGATCAGCTCCCCGAGGGCGAGCGACTCAACCCCGAGCGCGTCGTCGCCGAGATCGCCGCCTCCGGAAAGCCGGCCTTCTACGAACCCACCGCCGATGCCATTGTCGAGCGCCTCAAGCCGCTCGCCGCAGAAGGCGACGTGGTTGTGGTCTTTTCCAACGGCGGGTTCGATGGAATCCATCAGAAGTTGCTCGATAATCTCTGACGCCAGACCCGTACCCGCATTCCAAGAACCGCTTGCAAGTTGCTATCTCTCTGGCAGAAACTCAGGTGACAGACCGGTGGCCGGCATGCTAGACATGGCGGCGCGGTTTTTTGATGCAAAACAAATCCCAACCAAGTCTCCACTCATGAAAACTCGAATCAATCCCATAAAACTCCTTTGTGCACTTGCCGTCCTCGCATTTGCGGTCGGATGTGCGACCACCCAGCAGACCGAAAACCTGCTGTCCGCCGCAGGCTTCAAGACCGTGATTGCTTCCACGCCGAAGCAGCAGCAGCACCTCGCGAGCCTCCCGGCTGGAAAAATCACCACCGCTCAGAAAAACGGCGTGACGTACTTCTTTTTTCCCGATGTGAAGAACAATCAGATGTTTGTGGGAACCCAGACCCAGTATACGGCCTACCAGAAGCTGCGCCTCCAGCAGCAACTCAGCAACGACAACCTGATGGCGGCCGAGATGAACGAAGATGCAGCTGCTTGGAATTCCTGGGACGGCTGGGGCACGGGCTGGGGATTCTAGGCCTTCATGAATACCTCTTTTGCCGCCCGATGGAACGAGGCCTTGCTTGATGAAAAATATGAATGCTGGCTCAGGGACCGGCATTCGGTCGAGCCGGATTGGTCCGCATTTTTTGAAGGGTTCGAGTTGGGGTTCGCCCGGAGCCAGAAGTCCGGCGAGACCGCTCCCGATGCCCCCGCCGAGGGGGCAGTGGCCCCGTCGCTCCAGACCCGCGTCGATGCGCTCGTCTATGCCTACCGCACGATGGGGCACTCGATTGCCCACCTCGATCCGCTTTCGGAATCCGGCCGGGACAACCCGCTGCTGAGCCTTCGCGAGCTCGGCTTTCAGGAGAAGGACCTCGATCTCCTCGTGTCGTCCCGTTTTTTCCGCGATGACCGGAAGATGACGCTGCGCGAAATGATCGCCGACCTCCGCACGATCTACTGCGGCACGATCGGCTGCGAGTTCGTTCACATCCAGAACCCGAAAGTCCGCAACTGGATCCGCGACCGCTTTGAGAACCGTAAGAACGAGGACCGCACGAACCCGGAACCGCACCGCGCCATCCTCCGCAGGCTTTACGAAGCCGAGACGTTCGAGTCGTTCATCCACACGAAATATGTCGGCCAAAAGCGGTTTTCTCTGGAGGGCGGCGAGTCGCTCATCCTTGCGCTCAACGCAATTCTGGAATCCGCGGCTGCGCGGGGGGTGAAGGAACTCGTCATGGGCATGGCCCACCGGGGCCGCCTTAACGTTCTCGCCAACTTCCTCAACAAGCCGCTTGATGTCGTTTTCAACGAGTTTCAGGATAACTTCATTCCGGAGCTTGTCGGCGGCAACGGCGACGTGAAATACCATCTTGGCTACCAGACGACCCGCAAGTTTCCCGGCGGGCACACAATCGATGTTCACATGGCGGCCAACCCGAGCCACCTCGAGGCCGTGGATCCGGTCGTCCAGGGCAAGGCGCGCGCGCGCCAGCGGGTGCTCGGCGACACCACCGACCGCAAGCACGTCGTGCCGCTCCTCATCCACGGTGATGCCGCCTTTATTGGGCAGGGCATCGTGGCCGAGGTGTTCAACATGTCCCAGCTGCCGGGCTACCGCACCGGCGGGACGCTTCACATTGTCGTCAACAACCAGATCGGGTTCACAACCCTGCCGGCGGACAGCCGCTCGACGATGTACTGCACCGACATCGCCAAGATGATCGAGGCGCCGATTTTCCATGTCAACGGCGAGGACCCCCTGGCCGTCATCGAGGTCGCCCGCATGGCTCTTGAGTTCCGGCAGGAATTCGGTCGTGACGTGGTGATCGATATCTATTGCTACCGGAGGCACGGGCACAACGAGACGGACGAGCCGAGCTTCACCCAGCCGGATCTCTACAACCGGATCAAAGCCCATCCGCTCCTGAGCGAAAAGTTTGCCGCCGAGGCCGCCGCGCTCGGGACCGTCAACACCGAGCAGGCGTCCGCCATCAAGGCCGAGTCGCTCGCAGAGCTTGAGGCCGCGCTGGCCGCCGCGAGGCAGCCGGCTGAAAAAGGGAAAAACGAGTTTGCCGGGTCGACCGCCATCTTCCAGCCGCCTTATTCCCACGAGCCGATCAATACGGCCATCTCCGCCACAACGCTTGAGCGGATCGTCAAGGCTTTGACCACTCTCCCTGAGGGCTTCCGCATCGTGCCCAAGATCAAGCGCACGGTGCTCGAGCGCCGCCTCCAGATCTGGAAGGCCGGAGGGCCCTACGACTGGGGATTTGCGGAGGCGCTGGCGTTCGGCTCTCTCATGCTTGAGAAAACCCCCGTCCGCCTCTCCGGGCAGGACAGCCGCCGCGGGACATTCAGCCACCGCAACTCGGTCTTCTACGACGAGGTTACGCGCGAGCGCTACATCCCGCTCATGCACATCGCGCCGGAGCAGGAACGGTTTTGCGTCTACAACAGCCCGCTCTCCGAATACGCCGTCCTCGGGTTCGACTACGGCTACTCGATGGACTTCCCTTCCATGCTTTGCATCTGGGAGGCTCAGTTCGGCGATTTCGCCAACGGCGCACAGATCATCATCGACCAGTTCGTCGCCTCTTCGGAGTCGAAGTGGAGGCGGCCGAGTTCGATCGTCATGCTTCTTCCCCACGGATATGAAGGCCAGGGTCCTGAGCACTCCAGCGCGCGCCTTGAGAGGTTCCTCCAGCTCTGCGCCGAGGAAAACATGCAGGTGTGTAACCTGACCACCCCGGCTCAGTTTTTCCATGCCCTGCGGCGGCAGATCCACCGCGGGTTCCGCAAGCCACTCGTCATCATGACTCCGAAGAGCCTGCTGCGCTCGGAGGATGCTGTCTCGCGCAGCGAGGATTTTACCAACTCCCGCTTCTACGAGATTCTCGACGATCCCGCCGCCAGCGATCCCGCCGCCATCAGCCGGCTCATCTTCTGTTCGGGAAAAGTCTACTATGATCTCCTGCGTGGACGCACCGAGGCCGGGCAGGACGGGGCCACTGCCATCGTCCGGATCGAGCAACTCTACCCGCTCCATACCGAAAAGCTCCGGCGCATTGCCGGGCGCTATCCGAATGTGCAGCGCTTCGTCTGGTGCCAGGAGGAGCCGGAAAACATGGGAGCCTGGAATTTCATCGCCCCGCGGATCGCCGGGATTGTCCGTTCGCTGATCGGCTACGCCGGCCGTCCGGAGAGTGCCAGCACCGCCACCGGTTCGCTGGGCGCTCACAAAACCCAGCTCGCCGCGCTGGTCAAGCAGGCGTTTGAGGTGTAATCTCCATCCAGTTTTCCATGAATATCGAAGTCAAAGTTCCTGCTGTCGGAGAATCGATCTCGTCCGGCATTCTCTCGGTCTGGCACAAAAAAGACGGGGACACCGTCTCCAAAGACGAGATTCTTTTCACGCTCGAGACTGACAAGGTTTCGCAGGAGGTGACGGCTCCCGAGCCCGGCATCGTCCGCCAGAAAGCTGCTGAAGGCGAGGAAGTCAAAATCGGTCAGACGGTGGCGGAGATCGAGCCGGTTTCCGCATCGGCGCCGGCGGTCCCTCCGCCGGTTCCGGTCACGCCTCCGCCGGTTCCGGTCGCGGTTCCACCTCCGCTTCCGACGCCGGTTGCCCCGGCCGCCCCGGCGGCGGTGTTTTCCTCGATGGCACCATCGGGACCGGCCTCTTCCGATTCTAGGGCGGTCCGCAAGAAGCTTTCCCCGCTCCGCCGCAAGATCGCGGCCCAGCTCGTCATGGCCCAGCATACGGCTGCCATCCTCACCACGTTCAACGAGTGCGACATGAGCGCGGTCATGAACCTGCGAAAGGAACTGCAGGATGAGTTTGTTAAGAAATACGGCGTCAAGCTCGGGTTCATGAGCTTCTTTATCAAGGCGGTTGTCGACGCGCTCCAGGCCGTGCCGGCGATCAATTCCCGCCTCGAGGGCGACGACCTCATCCTGAACAATGCGTTTGATATCGGCGTGGCCGTGGGGACCGAGCGGGGGCTGATCGTTCCTGTGCTCCGCGACTGTGAGAAGCTTTCCTTCGCAGACATCGAGAACCATCTCGCTCTTTTTGCCGTCAAGGCCCGTGAAGGCAAGGTTTCGCTCGAGGATCTCCAGGGGGGCGTCTTCAGCATCTCCAACGGCGGCGTTTACGGCTCGCTCCTCAGCACGCCGATCCTGAACCCCCCGCAGAGCGGCATCCTCGGCATGCACAAGATCCAGGAGCGTCCTGTCGTCGAAAACGGGCAGATCGTCGCCCGCCCGATGATGTATCTTGCGCTCAGCTACGACCACCGCGTCGTCGATGGCAAGGAGGCTGTCACCTTCCTCGTCCGCGTCAAGGACTGCATTGAAAATCCGGCCCGCCTCCTGCTGGGGGCCTGATCATGCTTTTTTGATAAAATTTGCCATTAGCAATTTGTAATTAGGAATCCCCCATGACCCTCCTAGGCATCGATATCGGCGGCACGGGAATCAAAGGCGCCCCCGTGAATGTGGAAACCGGCGAGCTTCTCGCCGAGCGGTTCCGGATCCCGACCCCCCAGCCGGCCCACCCGAACGCCGTGGCCGACGTCGTCGATGCCATCGCAAAAAATTTCAACTACTCCGGCCCGACCGGCATCACGTTCCCTGCGATCATCAAGAAGGGCGTCGTCTACTCGGCAGCGAATGTCGATAAATCCTGGATCGGAACGGATGCCGGGGCACTTTTCCAGAGCCACCTCGGCGGGCCGGTCACCGTTGTTAACGACGCAGATGCTGCAGGCATTGCCGAAATGCGCTTCGGCGCCGGGCAGGGGCGTGACGGCGTCGTCATCCTCCTTACCTTCGGCACAGGGATCGGTTCCGCAATCTTCCTCGACGGCCGGCTCCTCCCCAATAGCGAACTCGGTCACCTCAAGATCCGCGGCAAAGATGCCGAGCGCCGCGCCTCGGAAAAAGTCCGCGAGGACAAGGGACTCAGCTGGAAAAAATGGGCCGGCTACGTCAGCGAGTACCTCGAAGAACTCGAAATCCTCTTCTCTCCCGAACTCTTCATCATCGGCGGTGGCGTCAGCCGCAAAGCGGAAAAATTTCTCCCCCTCCTCACCGCCAAAACCGAGGTCCTCATCGAGGCCGCGCGGATGCAGAACGAAGCCGGCATCATCGGCGCCGCGTATTTGGCTGCGAATCGTTCTTGATCTCCCGCCGTTTTTGGACCATTCTCCCCAACTCTTACGGGGTCTTAGCTCAGTTGGTAGAGCGCCTCAATGGCATTGAGGAGGTCAGGGGTTCGAATCCCCTAGGCTCCACCAGATTTCTCTGGTGGATTTTCAGGCCGCGCTCAGGGCGCGGTTTCTACGCAGATAACCGGGATTAGTGGATCCGGCGGAGTCGCGGGGAGCGTGATTGTCACGCCGGCATCCGACTGCTTGAACGGCAGCGGGCTGCGTTTCGGATCGGCCAGCAGGCTGGCCTTAGCGATTTTTTCCTGCACCGGGGGGATTGTAAAATCGCCGGGTTTCCACTTGAGGATGTGCAGGTAGATCCGTCCGGGTTTGGTCGTGCAGCGCCAGTCCCATTTGGCGACAAACTTAGGCTTGCCTTTCCCGTCCTTCGCCGGAACCAATGCGCCAGCCTCCGCACCGAACCGGGTGGGTTTCGCGCCATAGATCGCCTCGCCATTGACCTTCATCCAGGCTCCGACCTCTTTGAGCCGCTTGACGCTTTCCTCCGGGATGACGCCTTCCTTGGTGGGACCGACATTCAGGAGGTAGTTACCGCCCTTCGAGACGGCGTCGACCATCTGGCGGAGGAGGACGGACGTGTTCTTCCACTTGTGATCGAGTTCGCTGTAGCCCCAGTGGTCGTTCATCATGCAGGCCGCTTCCCAGTCGCGGTCGACGAAACCCCGCGGCGGGATGTAAGCCTCGGGGGTCGAGTAGTCGCCTGGACCGTGGTAGCGCAGGCGGTTGTTGATGATGAGCCCTGGCTTCTGGCTGAGCAGCGGGATGAGCTTGTTGACGCGCGCCTCGGTCATGTTTCCCGTCGGTGTATCGAACCACAGGATCGCCGGAACGTCCGGGCCGTAATTGTTGAGAAGCTCCTTGATTTGAGGGATCGCCACGTTGTCCAGGTACGTGTCGAAGTCCCCCTTCTGGGCCTCATCCCACGGGCCCTTGGCCGAGGTGACGAACCCGCCGCCGGGATTCGTCCAGTCCTGCCCCTGTGAGTAGTAGAACCCCAGCTTGATTCCCTCCTTGCGGCAGGCGGCGGCGAGCTCGGCGAGCGGGTCGCGCCGGAATCCGGAGGCGTCCCGCAGATTGAACGGACTGGCCTTCGTGGGATACATCGCAAAGCCGTCGTGATGCTTCGTCGTGATGATGATGTATTTCTGGCCGGCTTCCTTGGCGAGGCGCACCCAGGCGTCGGCGTCGAACTTGTCCGGCTGGAAGACGTCGGCATTTTTCTTGTAGTCCGCGACCGGGATCTTTGCGTGGGCATACATCCACTCGCTGTTGTAGCTTTTCCCGTTGAGGTTGCCCCCCTTGATCGCATAGAGGCCCCAGTGGATGAACATTCCGAATTTGGCTTCCCGCCACCAGGCCATGCGTGCGTCCCGCTGCTCGCTGGTTTCCCCCGGCCGCCACATCGCGATCGGTGCGCTTGCCGACTCGGGATCGTCGACCGCCAGCGGGGCGGCCGTCATTGAATGGCTTGCGGCATGCAACGCTGCTGCGGCGAGCAGGTACAGGGCACGGAATTTCATCGTGGGCAGGATCGACTTCATAAGTGGGTCAGGCAGGCTGGAGCGCCGGCCATCAACCAGCGACGGACAGCAAAACCTGAGGATTCCTGCATTTCCATGCCCTGCCTGCAGCGAATGTCAATCCCGGACCCTTGTGCAGTGGCGATGTGGTCTCGTGCTAGCGGGAGAAGAGCTCGCGCCAGCGGGCGGCGGCGGGCGGGATTTCCTCGGCCGGGGTGCGGGGGGAGAGCTCGAAGACGAACTGGCAGCCGGGCGGAAGGAGGGGGACGAGTTCGGCATAGTCGACCTCGCCGCTGAAGGGGGCGCTGTGGTCGCGGAACGGCCATCGGGTGTCGTGGACGTGGCACCCGATCACCAGCGGTCCAGCAGCCTGGAGCCACTGCCGGTGGTCGAGGAAGCCGAGGTGGTGCTTGATCTGCGCATGGCCGAAGTCGTGCCAGTAGCCGACATGGGCGGAATCGAGACGGCGGATGAAAGCGACGAGCTCGCGTTCGCTGGGGACACCCTCGTAATATTCACGGTTTTCGATTCCGAGCTTGACCCCCTTGGTGCCGGCATAGTCGACCAGATCGACGAGGCAATCAAGGACGCGCTGGAGATACATTTCGGCGACCTGCTCGCGGCCGAGCAGGGCTTCGCGCTTTTTGCGCGTGAATTTTCGACCGTGTAGCTCGCCCGCTTCGACGAGCTCTCGGAGCGGACCGGTGAGGTTGAGCGATCGAATCCGGCCGCAGTGGACGACTACGAACGGTGCCCCGAGGCGGGCCGCCCAGTCGATGGTCTGGTGGGTGAGACGGATTGCGCGCTCGCGGTCCTGCGGGCGGTGTGAGGTGAACTCGTAGCAGTCGGGGGAATCGGTCATCACCTCGACCGGCATGGGGAGGAAATTGTGGACGCTCGAGATCGAGAAGTCATGCTTCTCGCGGGCCCGGAGGACGCCCTCGAGGAGCGGGGACTGGATGCCGTGGCTCAGCTCGACGCGGCGGAATCCGAGGCCGAGAATCTCCTCGATCATCTCGCACCCGTCCTTGTGGCGGCGGGAGTTCCAGCAGGTCGAAAGCGACAGGTTCATCTCGCCCAGGTGATAAGGCGCAGCTCGTGGTCCTGCGTGAGCAGCGGGTGGGTGGGCAGCACGCGGATGTTCAGGCCGTAGGATCCGCTCTCAGCTGCGGGTACGCTGCCGGAGAAAATGTAGTTCCCGTCGTTGACGTGGCTCTCGATCGAGAGGTCGGAGGTCGAGGCCGCTGTGATCCGGTTGTTTGTGACAGGGCCGTAATACGCCTGCACGCGTACCTGCTCCGGCCGGACCTTTCCGAGGTGGACGCGGACCGATACCTTGAGCTGCTCTCCGACAAAGAAGACCTCGCGGGCGAGCCTGCCGTCCGCTAAGTCATAGGAGATCGAATAGTCGTCGACGCGGATCTGCGGCCAGAGCTGGCGGATCTGGTTTTTCCAGAGGCTGAGTGCCTTGGCATTTGCCCCGTGGTTGGCGTCGAGTTCAGCAAATGCGGCGGCGGCCGGCTCATACAGACGCTCGTTATATTCGCTGACCATCCGGTAGGTGTTGAAGACCGGGACGACCGTACGGATCGACTCCCGCATGAGCTGGATCCACGCGAGCGGGAGGACGCCATCGGGTTTGGCGTAGTAGAGCGGGATGATCTGGTTCTCGAGCACGTTAAACAGGCTCTGGATGTCGACAGAGTCCTGGAATGCCTCGGTGCCCTCGGTGATGTCCTGGCCGATTGCCCAGCCATTTTTGCCATTCCAGCTTTCGAGCCACCAGCCGTCGAGCACGCTGAAGTTGAGGCCACCGTTCGGCGGGAGCTTCATGCCGCTGGTGCCGCTGGCCTCGAGTGGCCGGAGCGGATTGTTGAGCCAGAGATCGACGCCCTGCGTGAGCCGGCGTCCGACGTTCGTATCGTAGTCCTCGACAAAGACGATCCGGCCCTGGAACCGGGGGTCGCGCGAATACTTGTAGACCTCCTGGATGAGTTTCTTTCCGCCGTCGTCAGCCGGGTGGGATTTTCCGGCGAAGACAAATTGGACCGGGCGCTCGTGGCTGGTGACGAGTTTGAGCAGCCTCTCGGGGTCGCGGAAGAGGAGGGTGCCCCGCTTGTAGGTGGCGAAGCGCCGCGCAAAGCCGATCGTGAGCACCTCACTGTTGAGGAGGCGGTTCGCATGGCGGACCTCTTCGGGCGACTCGCCGTTGCGCACCCGCTGGACGCGGATGCGTTCGCGCACGAACTCGATTGTGCGCTGCTTGAGGAGCTGGTGGAGGTTCCAGAGGACCTCGTCGGGGATGTCGATCACGCCACGCCAGAAATCACTGTTGGTGAGCTGGTCCTCCCAATCCGCACCGAGATATTTCGCGTAGAGGTCGTGGAACTCGCCGGCTGCCCAGGTCTTGATGTGCACGCCGTTTGTGATGCTGGTGATCGGGACCTCGCTCTCGGGGACGTCCTTCCAGACGTTTTTCCAGAGCCCCCGGCTCACCTCCCCGTGAAGCTTGCTCACGCCGTTGGCAAACCGGCTCGTTTGCAGCGCGAGAATCGTCATGCTGAACGTGTCCTCCGGCGCTACCGTCGCCTGCCCGAGCGAAAAGAAGCTCTCAAACGTCAGCCCGACCTCTGCCGGGTAGTGCCCGAAATACCTGGCCATGAGCTCGTGCGAGAACGCGTCGTTTCCGGCGGGGACCGGGGTGTGGGTCGTGAAGACGCTCGATGCAGCAACGATCTGGGTGGCGGAATCGAAGTCGAGGCTGTCGTTGCGCACGTATTCGCGGATCCGCTCGAGGGCGAGGAATGCCGAGTGGCCCTCGTTCATGTGGAAGACATGCGGAGAGATCCCCATGGCCTTGAGCGCGCGGAAGCCACCCATCCCCAGCACGATCTCCTGCCGGATCCGGAACTCATGATCTCCGCCGTAGAGCTGGGCGGTGATGACCTGGTCGGCCGGAGAATTTTCCGGCAGCATGGTGTCGAGGAGGTAGAGCGGGATCCGGCCGACGGCGAGCTGCCAGACCTTCGCCCGGACCTCGCGGCCGGGGAACGAGACGGAAATTTTCAGCGGTGCCCCCTCGACTTTGACCTCCCTCACCGGGAGGTGGTGGAAATTCTGGTTCAGGCTCACCGCCTCCTGCCAGCCGTCCTTGTTGATCTCCTGCTTGAAATACCCGTCGCGGTAGAGGAGGCCGATCGCCACAAAGTTCAGGTCGAGATCGGACGCTGATTTGCAGTGGTCGCCGGAGAGGATGCCAAGTCCTCCCGAGTAGTTGGGGAACGATTCGTGGAACCCGTATTCCGCGGAGAAGTAAGCAACCGGGTTTTGGAGCGGGGTCGTTTCCCGCCGGAGCTTCCCGTAGGTGTCCTGCCGTGCCATGTAAGCTAGAAACCTGGAGTGTACGGCTTCGAGGTCCTTGAGAAAATGCTCATCCCGGGAAAGCTCGGTGAGGCGGCCCTGGCGCACGGCCTGGAGCATCCGGAGCGGGTTGTGGTTTGTCGAGTCCCAGAGGGGGACGTCCAAAAAGCGGAATAACCGGCGCGCCTCCGGCTCCCAGGTCCACCAGAGATTATAGGCCAACTCCCGGAGCGGCTCGAGTGCGGGGGGAAGCTTCGGAACAACGTTGTAAGTGACGATGGTTTCCATGGAAATGAGGGTTGGTTCAACTTAATCGTCCGCAAGCCGCAGGGCGAGCGCGGATTTGGGGCGGCCCCAATGTCTTGACCCCTCTGCCGTCTGCGTGTCATTCTTCCGGGCAACTCAAATACCGACTACCGTGGACCTTAAAGAAATTCGCACACTGATCGACCTCATGAAGAAGAACGGCGTGGCCGTCTTCAAAATGGAAAAGGAAGGCTTCAAAATCACCTTGAAGACCGCCGGCGCCGAAGCCCCGGCGCATATCGTCACGTCGGTTGCTGCTCCTGTCCAGCAAGCGGCGGTTCCTGCAGCCCCTGCCGCACCGGTGCCCGCTGCGGCCCCTGCCGCTGCCCTCGTGGAGATCAAGTCCCCGATGGTCGGGACGTTTTACGGATCCCCGTCGCCGGAGGCGGCACCGTTCGTTTCGCCCGGGCAGGAGGTCACGGCGGACACGGTTGTCTGCATCATCGAGGCGATGAAGGTGATGAATGAAATCAAGGCCGAGGTGGCCGGCGTCATCGCCGAGGTCTGCGCCGAGAATGGCAAGCCTGTCCAGTTCGGCCAGCCGCTCTTCCGCCTGAAATAATTCCCCTGGCAATCCGCAAGTCATGTTCAAAAAAATCCTGATCGCCAACCGGGGCGAGATCGCGCTGCGCATCATCCGGGCCTGCAAGGAACTTGGCGTCCAGTCGGTTGCGGTGTACTCCGAACCGGATGTCGAGAGCCTGCACGTCCAGCTTGCCGATGAGGCGATCTGCATCGGTCCGGCCGCCAGCTCGGACAGCTATCTCAAAATCGACCGGATCATCAGTGCTGCCGAGATTGCGGATGTCGACGCGATCCATCCCGGCTACGGCTTTCTCGCCGAAAACGCCCACTTCGCCGAGGTTTGCGCGAGTTGCAATATCAAGTTTATCGGGCCGCCAGCGGCGGCGATCCGCCTGATGGGCGACAAGAATTCGGCGCGGGATTGCGCTCGGAAGTCCGGGGTCCCGATCTCGCCGGGTAGCGACGGGGTTGTCGAGACCGAGGCCGAGGCGATCAAGATCGCGCGGAAGATCGGCTACCCGGTGATGATCAAGGCGGTCGCAGGCGGAGGTGGCCGCGGGATGCGCATCGCCAGCAACGAGGGGAGCCTCGTTCAGGGTTACCATGCGGCCCGCATGGAGGCCGAGAAGGCGTTTGGCAATGCTGCCGTCTACATTGAGAAGTTCATCGTCAACCCCCACCATATCGAGTTCCAGGTCTTCGGCGACGAGCATGGCCGGGTCGTCCACCTCGGCGAGCGCGACTGCTCGCTGCAGCGCCGGAACCAGAAAATCGTCGAGGAATGCCCGTCGCCGCTGATGACCTCCGATCTGCGCAAGCGGATGGGAGACGCTTCGGTCCGCCTCTGCGAGGAGGTCGGCTACACGAACGCCGGCACGATCGAATACCTCGTAGACGACAGCGGGAACTTTTATTTCATGGAGATGAACACCCGCATCCAGGTCGAGCACCCGATCACCGAGGAGGTCTACGGATGTGACCTTGTGAAGCAGCAGCTCCAGGTTGCGGCCGGAGAGCATCTCAGCGACTACCTCGTCAATGCCCAGCCGCGCCACCATGCGATCGAGTGCCGGATCAACGCCGAGGACCCCGAGCGCAATTTCCAGCCGTGTCCGGGCAATATCGAACTCTATTACGCGCCGGGTGGACGCGGGATCCGGATCGATTCGCATGCCTACGCCGGCTATCCGATTCCGCCGAATTACGACTCGATGATCGCCAAAGTCATCGCCAGCGCGTCGAGCCGCGAGGCCTGCATCCGCCGGATGTCGCGGGCGCTAAGCGAATACATGATCACCGGCATTAAGACGACAATTCCGTTCCAGCAGGCGATCATGCGCAACGCGGAATTCCGCAAGGGAAAGTACCACACCGGCTTTGTCGAGCAGATTCTGCGCGACGGAGTGCCCGTCGTGCGCTGAGAGCAAAAACCGGGTCGCTCCGAGTGGACGCAACGCGCGGGAAGGAGGGAAAGCGCGTGCGCCATCTTCCGGTGATGGACGGAGATCCAGCCATCAACCTCATGCTGGCTTCCTGCTTTCCTCATTCATAATTCTTCTGGGATTCGTGGAATGAGGAAAGCAGGAAGACAGGAAAATGACTCACGCGGATGAGCCAGTTAAGAAAGCCTCGATTTGTCTTCACAGATGCCCGGAATCGCCTGTGGGGCGCACGGTTGCCAGTGTGGTCCCCCGAGCGTGTTGCCGCTGCGATAATGCTGGAAGAGCGCAACAAAATCCCTCAACCTCCCGGGCATCCATGAAGTCTTTTTCCTCCCTGCGCACTCTGGTGGCCGCCATCAGCTTTGTTGCCATGACCTGCCCGGCGCTGGCCGGCGATCTCAAACTGTGGTATGACCAGCCGGCCCGCTCGTGGATGACCGAGGCGCTTCCCGTTGGCAACGGATCGCTCGGCGCTATGGTCTTTGGTCTTACTGACACCGAGCGCTTGCAGTTTAATGTGAACAGCCTGTGGACCGGTGACGAGAAAGACACGGGGTATTATCAGGCATTCGGTGATGTGTTTATCGAGTTTAAGCACAAGTCCCCGAGCGGCTACCGGCGCGAGCTCGACATCAGCCGTGCGGTGCAGGGTGTCTCCTACACCGACAAAGGAACCCGCTATTCCCGGACGATCTTTGCAAGCCACCCGGCAAACGTCATCGTGGCTGAACTCACGGCCGACAAGCCTGGGGCTTATTCGGGCAGGATCTGGCTGACCGACATGCACAACGCCGCCATCACGGCTGCGGGAAACCGCCTCACGGCGACCGGACAGCTTCCGAATGGCGGCCTGAAGTTTGAATCCCAGTTGCTGGTGGTCAACAGTGGCGGAACCGTCCGTGCGGAAAGCGCCCCGCCGCCCGAAGGCGCGACCCCGCTTGCCGGAATACCGGGCGTGAACCCGAAAACGAAACTGCCCGGCGCCTGCATTGTTTTCGAGAATTGTGACAAACTCACACTCATCCTCGCCGCCGGGACGGACTACCTGCCCGAGCGGGCCAAGGGCTGGCGGGGAGGGGACCCCGGCAAGGCGGTCGCGGCCCGCATCGATGCCGCGGCCCGGATTCCCGTTCCCAAGCTGCTTGCTGGCCATGTGTCCGACTACCAGGCGCTCTTCAACCGCTTTCAGCTCGACCTCGGTAGCTCCCCGACGGCCGTGGCAACCCTGCCAACGAACGAGCGGATCATCCAATACCACAAGGGGGGGGCTGATCCTGATTTCGAGGAGCTCTTCACTCAGTATGGACGCTATCTTCTGATCAGCTGCTCCAGGCCCGGCGGCCTGCCGGCAAACCTCCAGGGGCTTTGGAACGACAGCAACAAGCCGCCGTGGCGGAGCGACTACCACTCAAATATCAACGTCCAGATGAACTACTGGCCGGCCGAGCCGACCAATCTCGGCGAGCTCCACGTTCCGTTTTTCGACTACGTGACCAGCCTGCAGGAGGTCGCCCGCGAGCGGACCCGTGAGGATGCCAAAGAGTTCGGGCCCAACGTCAGGGGCTGGACGGTGCGTACGGAGAACGGAATCTTCGGAGGAGGCAGCTTCGTCTGGAACCCGCCGGCAAGCGCTTGGTATGCGCAGCATTTCTGGGAGCACTACGCCTTCTCGCAGGACAAAAAGTTTCTTGCCCAGACCGCCTACCCCCTGCTGAGAGAAATCTGCGAGTTCTGGGAGAGTCAGCTGGTCACTCGTCCGGATGGCACGCTCGTTGTCCCGCGCGGCTGGTCGCCGGAGCATGGTCCAAAGGAGCAGGGCGTTTCCTACGACCAGCAGATCGTCTACGACCTCTTTACCAATTACGTGGAGGCCGCGGACATCCTCGGCGTGGACAAACCGTTCCGCGACAAAATTGCCGGGATGCGGGAGAAGCTGCTGAAACCGAAAATTGGAAAGTGGGGGCAGCTCCAGGAATGGGAGTCTGACCGCGACAACCCGAAGGACGACCACCGCCATGTCTCGCATCTGTTTGCGCTCCATCCCGGCCGCCAGATCACGCCCGCGACTCCAGACCTTTTCAATGCCGCCAAGGTTTCGCTTACTGCGCGCGGGGACGGCGGCACCGGCTGGAGCCGCGCATGGAAAATCAATTTCTGGGCGCGCTTTCTCGACGGCGACCACGCCTATCTCATGCTCCGCAACCTGCTCACGCCGGTGAACAGCGTGGGCACGGACATGGTCAACGGCGGCGGAGTTTATCCGAACCTCTTCGACGCCCATCCGCCATTCCAGATCGACGGGAATTTCGGGGCGACCGCCGGGGTTGCCGAGATGTTGCTCCAGAGCCATGCCGGTGAAATCGTTCTCCTGCCCGCTCTTCCGAAGGCCTGGCCGGATGGCTCCGTCAAAGGCCTGCGGGCCCGGGGCGGATGCGAGGTCGACATCGTCTGGAAGAACGGCAAGGTCACATCCTACCGCATCGCGTCCGCCCAGCCCAAGCCGGTGAAGGTACGCGTCAATGGAGAGCTCAAGTCCGTGATCCCGCAGAAGCTCTGACGGGCTGTCAGACCGGCTTCACATGCTCGTGGATGCAGCGGATCAGCGTCTCCACGCTGACCGGTTTCGCAAGGAACGTGTAGCCTCCGATCGGGCTCACGTGCCGGTTGGCTTCCTTTTGCGAGACGATGGCGGTCAGGAAAACGATCGGCGTGCCGGAAAGTTCCGGGTCGGCCTGAATCTGGGAGGCCACGTCTCCCCCGTCTATGTCGGGCATAACGACATCGAGGAGGATGATGTCGGGTTTGAACTGGCGGGCGGTCGCCAGGGCCTTGAGACCGTCGTTCTCCTCCTGGACCAGATAAGGCCCGGCATTTTCCAATGTGAGCTTGAGCATGCGGGTGAAGCCGGGTTCGTCATCGACGATCAAAACGTGGGTGAATTCCATGGGGAGGATCAGGATTTGAACGTCAATGTTACCATGGTGCCGCCGCCGGGTCGACTTCCGATTGCGATCGTTCCGCCGTGGAGATCGACAATCGACTTGACGACCGTCATGCCGAGACCAGTGCCCTTGCCGGTTGGCTTCGTGGTGAAAAACGGATCGAAGATGCGTGCGAGGTGTTCCTGCGGGATCCCCGGTCCCTGATCCGAGACCTCGACGATAACGATGCGGTCGCCGGCCTGGAAGACCTCGGATTTCAGGCCGCCGATGTTGCTGCCCACGCTGGTCACCTGGCCGGCCCTGGTTGATACCGTGAGCGTTCCGCCGTCCTCCATCGCGTGGAGCGCATTGGTGAAGATGTTGACGAAGATTTGGCTGATTTTTCCGGGGTCGAGGTTGACCGGCGGAACCGGTTCGAGATGGAGTTCGACCTTGTGGAGGCGGGGATTCATTTCGCCCCTGACGAGGACCAGGGCATTGCGGATGATCGCGTTGATATCGTTCGGCGCGAGGGTGAGCTGCTTTGGCACCGAGAAATCGAGGAGCCCCTTGATGACCGTGTCCGCACGCAGGACCGCGTCCCCCAACTCTTGCAGGACCTTGTTGGCCGTCGGATTGTCTCCGAGCTGTGTGGCCAGGAACTCGATGCCCATCGATATGATCGCCAGGGGGTTTTTCACCTCATGGGCGACCCCTGCGGCCAGGCGCGCGATCGACTTCGCCTTTTCGGCCTCTATGAGCTGGAGCTGGAGGCCTCGCATCTCCTCGTGCATCTTTTTGAGGTCATCGACGGCCCGCGTGAGGCTTGCATTGGTCTCGACAAGCTGGCCCTCAGCCCTCTTCAGTTCGGTGATGTCGCGCGAGAGGCCGAAGGTTCCAACGATCCGCCCCTGACGATCGCGCAGGGGGAGCTTTGTCGTCAGCACCCAGGAGACGCCTCCGTCGTCGGATTCGATCTTTTCGACAAGGCCGACAATCGGCTCGCCGGTATCGATGACCCGCTGCTCATCGAGGAATCTCGGCCGGGCATCCTCCTCCGAATAGATGTCGAAATCTGATCGCCCAAGGAGTTCCTCCTCGGATTTCCCGCAGGCCTTGGACATCGCGGCACTGACCCGCAGAAAGCGGCTTGCCCGGTCCTTGAAGTAAATCTGGTCTGGCAGGTTGTCCAGAAGCGCGCGGAGAAAATCACGCTCGCGGGCAAGCGTGCTCTCAAAGACCGCGCGCTCAACGGAATATCTGATCACGTGGCGGAGAAGTCCGGGGTTCACCTCGCGCTTGGAAAGAATGTCCTGCGCTCCCTTCCGCATTGCCTCCTGTGCCCGCCCGGAGGTCACCTCGTCGTAAAGGAAAAGCAACGGCACAGTTTCCGCGATCCCCAGAGTCTCGTGCAGGCCGGAGAGGTGCTGCGGGCCAACAGTCGCCAGATCCGCAAGAACGCATCCGATGCGGGCCCCCTTCAGTGCTTCGACCGCCGACCCGACGTCGGGAGTCACGGCGGCCACCTCAAAATGCTCGTTGCCCTCTGCCAGGATCATCGCCCCGAGAGCGGACGCTTCCCCGGGATCCGGATCGATGATCAGGATCCGCACGGGACCGGATAAGTCTGGGGTGGCGGCCATGGAACTCCTTCCTAGGTAGGGGATGCGACGCCTCCGGGCAATCCCCGATTTCCTGCTCAGAACGGGACAAACATCGCTCAAGCGAGCTTGTGACTTGACCAGTTTGCGTGAAACGCTCATATTGCCCGATTCCAAAGCATCGGGGAGGGCGGGACTGGTTCCCGCCCTTTTCATCTGGGGAAACAACGATTTTATGAATTCCGAACTCATTGCAATGCTCGACTACCTCGAGCGGGAAAAAAGCATCAAACGCGAGGTGCTTGTCGATGCCATTTCCGATGCCCTTCTGGCTGCATCCAAGAAGAGCTTCACGTCCGGGACGCGGGAACTCCGCATCGAGATCAATCCGCAGAACGGGTCGATCCGAGCGCTCGCCAAACTGATTGTTGCCGAAAAGGTCAACAACCCCCACGACGAGATCCTCCTTTCCAAAGCCAAGGCGGTCAAAGCCGATGCCGAGCCGGGCGACGAGATTGAGGTCGAGGTCACTCCGAAGGATTTCGGGCGCATCGCCGCCCAAGCCGCCCGCCAGGCGATCAACCAGCGGATCCGCCACATCGAGCGCGAGATGATCTACGAGGAGTTCAAGGACCGCGCGGGCGAGATTGTCACCGGAACGGTCCGGCGCTTCGAGAAGTCGGACGTCATCATCGACCTCGGCAAATTCGAGGGCGTCATGCCCCAGCGCGAGCGGGTCATGACTGAGGACTACAATGTCGGCGACCGGCTCCGGGCGTATGTGGTTGCCGTCGAGAACGGATCCCGCGGACCCGAGATCATCCTTTCCCGCAGCCACCCGAATTTTGTCCGCCGGCTGTTCGAGCTTGAGGTCAGCGAAATCGCCGACCGCACGGTGGAACTCAAGGCGATCGCCCGCGAGGCCGGATACCGTACGAAGGTGGCCGTGCATAGCGCGGATTCGAAGGTCGATCCCGTGGGCGCCTGTGTCGGAATGCGGGGCGCCAGGGTGAAGAACATCGTCCGTGAACTCAACAACGAGAAGGTCGACATTATCCGTTGGGACGCCGATCCCGTGAAGTTTGCCTCCAGTGCCCTTAAGCCGGCGAACATCCGCACGATTTCCGCCGACGAGGCAAACAAGACGATCCATGTGCTCGTCAACAAAGAGGACCTCTCTCTCGCCATCGGCCGCCGCGGACAGAATGCCCGGCTCACTGCGAAGCTGACCGGCTGGGAGATCGACATCTCGGAAGATAAGACCGCCGCGCAGGTGATCGAGTCCCGCACCGCCGAGGCCGCCCACTCACTGGCTGGCCTCCTCGGAATCAGCGAGGAGGATGCGCAAAAGCTTGCGGCCGAGGGAATGAATTCGATCGACGTCATTGTGATCTGCGGAGCCGCGGATATTGCGGGGATTCTTGGCGTTCCGGTTGAGGCCGGACAGAAGATCCTCGATGCGGCGCAGGCTGCGGCGGCCGCCGGCAAAAAAAGCGCCTCCTAGGCGTATGAAATCTTCCCCACGGAAAAGAACGATTTATGGCAGAGAAAGCGAAAAAAAACCCGAACGACGAACGATCCGCAAGAACCCGGCGGACATCTCCTGCCTCGCGTGAAGTGAAGCCAGCAACGGAGGGGGCACTTCCTTCCGACAAACCAGAGCCTCCCAAGCCGCCGGTCGAGACGGTGGATCTCCTTGAGCCGGTAAAACGGGTCAAGAAGGCGCCGGATTCGCGCCGCGCCGGATTCAAACCGTTTCTGGCGAAAATTGGCGCGACGCCTGTGATCATTCCGCCGGTTCAGCCGGTTGAAGCAGCCGTTCCCGGTCCGGATGATGCTGCCTCCGAAGAGGCTCCCGCCGAGTCCGCACAGCAGGATCCCACGCCCGAGGAGGACGGCCGGAAGGTCCTGCACCTGAAGCCGCCGATCATCGTGAAGGAGCTCGCCGAGCATCTCGGCCTGAAGCCGTTTCAGCTCATCAAAGACCTGATGTCGCTGCAGATTTTTGCGAATATCAACCAGACCCTCGAGGGCGATGTGGCGGCAAAGGTTTGCGAACTGCACGGGTTTGTGTTCGAGCGCGAGCGCAAGGACACCTCGAAAGGCCACCACAAGGTTGAGGTCAAGGTCGAGGCCCCCAAAGAGCCGGAGAAACCGAAGGCCGACGAGCTGCACCTGCGTGCTCCGATCATCACGTTCATGGGCCATGTTGACCATGGCAAGACCTCGCTTCTCGACGCCATCCGCAAGGCCCGCGTTGCAGCCGGAGAGGCAGGAGGGATCACCCAGCATATCGGTGCCTACAGCGTCGAGCGCAATGGACACAAAATCACCTTTCTCGACACTCCCGGCCACGCGGCATTCACGGCTATGCGTTCCCGCGGTGCCAACGTTACCGATATCGTCGTCCTCGTCGTGGCTGCAGACGACGGTCTGATGCCGCAGACGCTCGAGGCGATTTCGCATGCGAAGGCGGCAAAAGTTCAGATTATGGTGGCGATCAACAAGATCGACCTGCCGTCTGCCAATCCCGACCGGGTGAAGACCCAGCTTCAAGAGCAGGGGCTCGTACCTGAGGATTGGGGCGGGGAGATCATCTGTATGCCGGTCAGCGCAACCAAGGGGACAGGCGTCAACGAGCTTCTGGACATGATGGCCCTGCAGGCCGAGATGCTTGAGCTCAAGGCGAGCCCGGCCGTTGACGCGCGCTGCACGGTGATCGAGGCGCAGGTCGAGCAGGGCAGGGGACCCACCGCGACCGTGATCGTCCGCATGGGAACACTGCGCGTCGGCGATGCGTTCATCTGCGGAAACTATTGGGGCAAGGTCAAGCAGCTCATGAACGACACGGGCAAGCCGGTAAAGGAAGCCGGTCCCGCCATGCCCGTGAAGGTGCTCGGACTCAGCGGGCTGCCGAATGCGGGGGATGAGCTCATGGTTATGGAATCGGAGAAATCCGCCCGCCTGCTGAGCGAGGAGCGCCTCGAAGCAATTCGCGGCAGCAAGCTGGCGGCCCCGCGGCGCGCTACTCTGGAAAACCTTTTCGCTGATCTGGCGGCCGATCAAAAACCGGTTTTCCAGGTGATCGTGAAAAGCGATGTGCAGGGGTCGCTTGAAGCCATCGTCGGCTCGCTCAAGGATATCCCGCAGAAGAAAATTTCGCTGGATATCATCCACGCGGCGGTCGGCCCGATTACCGACTCCGACGTCCTGCTCGCCAGCGCTTCGAACGCTATTATCATCGGCTTCAGCACAAAGACCGAGAACTCGGCCGCGCAGGCCGCCAAACGCGAGGGCGTGCAGATCAAGCTATACAGCATTATCTACGAGCTTCTCGACCAGGTTCGGGAAGCGATGAGTGGTCTGCTGGCGCCCGATCTCCGCGAGTCTATCATCGGCCACGCTGAGGTGCGTCAGGTCTTCGATCTCACAAAAGGAAAAGTGGCGGGCTGCATGGTCACCGACGGGCGGATCGCCCGCACGGCGCGGGCCCGCGTGCTGCGCCGTCGCCAGCCGATCTACGACGGCGGCTTGGCGACGCTCCGGCGGTTCACCGACGACGTCAAGGAGGTCCGGGCTGGCTTGGAGTGCGGCATCAAGCTCGGAGATTTCTCGGAATATCTTCCCGAGGACATCATCGAGTGCTACACGCTCGAGAAGGTCCCCCAACAACTCTGATCCCGTGCGGACCCGCTCCGCACACGACCATGAAACACCGCCTCGAACGCGTCTGCGAAGTCTTGAAACGTGAGCTCGGCATCATCATTTGCCGCGATTTGAATTTCGGTTCCACGCTCGTCACGGTGAGCGCGGTGGATGTGACCCCGGACTTGAAGCAGGCCCATGTTTTTGTTTCGGCGCTCGGACAGGCGGGCGCGGAGCGCAAGGCGTTGGAGGAACTCGAGCGCAACCGCGTGCTTCTGCAGGGCGAGCTGGCCAAGCGGGTAACGCTCAAGAACACCCCTCATCTGCACTTCAAAATCGATGAGGCGATCGAGCGGGGGTCGCGGGTGCTCAGCATTATGGACCAGCTCGGTCTGGAGGAGGAACCCCGTTGAAGACGGCCGGCTTTGAGGACATTGCCGCGGCGCTCCGCGGAGCGAAGACGATCGCGGTGGCCAGCCATCTGCGCCCTGATGCCGATGCCCTCGGTTCGACGATCGCAGCGGCCCTCTGGCTCCAGTCCTGCGGGAAATCGGTTACCGCATGGAACGAGGACGGGGCGGTTGCGAAGTTTTCCTACCTCCCGGGGCACAAACTCGTCACCGTGCCCGCCGCCACTCCGCAGGTTTTCGATGTGCTCCTGGCGCTCGACAACTCGGCAAGAAAGCGGCTGGGAACAGTGATCCCGGCTGTTGCTCCCGGCGCCCTCTGGATCAATCTTGACCACCATGTCAGCAACGAACTCTACGGGGATCTGAACTACGTTGACCCCACCGCCCCCGCAACCGGCCAGATCCTCTTTGAGTTTTTCCGTCACGCGGGAGTGTCCGTGACAAAGGATATGGCCGAGAACCTCTTTGCCGCGATTTCCACCGATACCGGCTCGTTCCAGTATTCCGGAACCAGCGCCCGGACATTTGATGCCGCCTCCGACCTTGTGGGTTGCGGGGTGGAGGTGGGCACGCTCTCCCGAGCGATGTATGATAACCAGCCGCGGCGCCGCTTCGAACTGTTGAAGTTCGCCTTGAACAACACGAAGTTCTGGTGTGACGAGCGGGTTGCGACGTTTTCGCTTACCCTCGATGACGTGAGGCGCCTGGGGGTTCTGCCAGAGGACAACGAGGGGATTATTGACAACCTCCGCTCGATCGAGGGCGTGGAGGCGGCGGTCTTTTTCGAGGAGCTGCCAGAGACAAAAGTGCGCGTCAGCACACGTTCCAAGGATCCCGCGGTCGATGTGTGCAAAGTTTGCCAGGCGTTCAAAGGCGGCGGGCACCCGATGGCTGCCGGCGCCCGCGTGCGCGGGACCCTGGAGGCGGTGGAAAACGATTTTTTGAAGGTATTGAGCGATGAGATCAGAAAGCGGGATTGACGGGGTATTGCTGGTGGACAAGGCGGCCCGGATGACGTCGCACGACGTCGTGGCGATCACCCGCCGCGCGCTCGATACGCGGAAGGTCGGGCACTGTGGCACGCTCGACCCGCTCGCGACCGGGCTTCTGATCATCACCCTCGGCCGTGGTACAAAAATCCAGGACCTCCTCATGAGCGAGGACAAGGAATATGTTGGCACGCTCAAGCTCGGCGAGGTCACCGACAGCCAGGATGCCGACGGCCAGGTCGTGGCCACTGCGCCGGTGCCGGAATTTTCCCGCGAGCGGATCGATGCCGCCTTTGCCAAATTTCACGGCGATTTTTATCAGACGCCGCCGATGGTGAGCGCGATCAAGAAGGACGGGGTGCCGCTCTATAAGCTTGCCCGGCAGGGAAAGGTGGTCGTGCGCGAGCCCCGCTTCGTGCATGTCTATGCCCACGAGATCCTGAGCGTCCGGCCGGACGAGATCGAGTTTCGTGTCGTATGCAGCAAGGGGTTTTACGTCCGCACGTATGCGCACGAGATCGGTGCCGAGCTCGGATGCGGCGCCCATCTCAAGTCGCTCCGTCGCACGAAGTCCGGGCGCTTCAGCGTCGAGGGGGCCGTGTCGGTGGAGGATTTGAAGGCGGGTCCAAGAGAGGCGGTTGTTGAGAGGGTTCTGAGTCTCCCCGCCGTTTCCCGATTGCGCGGGGCCTGATGCGCATCCTGCGGGCCATCGAGGAATTGGCATCGGTTGAGGGGCCTGTGGTCATCGCCGCCGGCGTCTTCGACGGGATGCATCTGGGCCATCAGGCGGTGCTGCGCGCGGCGCTGGATGCCGTGCGTGACTCTGGCGGAACCGCTGTCGCGCTGACGTTTGATCCGCATCCGGCCCGAATCCTTCGGCCGTCGCAGGCTCCGCGCCTGCTGACGTCGACGGCCCACAAGCTGCGCCTCATGGAGGACTTCGGTTTTCGCGAGGCGCTTGTGGTGCCGTTTGACAGGGCGTTTGCCGAAATCGAGCCTGAAGATTTTGTCCTGCGGTTGGTGCGGGCCGCGCGTCCGCTGGCGGGGATCTGCGTCGGGCAGGGGTGGCTTTTCGGGCGTGCGCGGAGGGGCGATGGCGAACTTCTCAGACGGCTTGGCGCCGCGAACGGCTTTCTGACAACTGAAGTGCCCTCTGTGATGGCGGGTGGCCGGACAGTCAGCAGCACGCTGATCCGCGCGGCGATTGAGTCGGGCGATCTGGCTGGTGCACGTGACTTGCTCGGGCGGGACTACGGCATTCTCGGAACGGTCCTCCGTGGCGAAGGAATCGGCCGCACACTGGGATTTCCGACGGCCAATCTTGCTGCTCACAACGAGCAGTTTCCGCCTGACGGCGTCTATGCCGTCAGGGTTTGCGTGGATGGAATCACGGCGCCCGGCGTTGCCAATATCGGGTTTCGCCCGACTATTGCCGGTTCTGGCCAGCGGCTGCTGGAGGTTCATCTGCTCGACTTTTCCGGAGACCTCTACGGCCGCGACATCGAAGCCACATTCCTTCGTTTCCTCCGTGGCGAGCGGAAATTTTCCGACCTCCAAACCCTCCGGGCGGCGATCGCTGCCGACATTGAGGCGGCCCGCAGGGACGTTTTTGTTGGCTGAGCCTCCGCACGCTTGGATCTGCCGGGCATGGGGATCTTTCCTTTTCGGATCCGACGTCAAGGATTCCTGACGATTGCACTTGACCGGTGGGGGACGGGTGGAAAGCCTACGGCGTGCGTTTGGAGGAGACATCAAAAACCGTGGGCCGCTCGGACTTTCCTGCTTGGAACGAGACGTTCGGCCCGGGCGGTTTCCCCCGCGATGTTTACCGGTCACTTTTCGACCGCCTCGATGGTATGCCTGCCACCCGTGTCCGGGCGCTGGACGAGCGACTGGAGGCGACGATGCGTGAGATGGGGGTGACATTCGACATTGCGCGCGAGCGCCCGTGGGGGCAACGACCATGGTATTGCGATCTCCTGCCGCAGATTTTTACACCGGATGAGTGGGAGCCGCTGGTGGCAGGGATCCGGCAGCGGTTGAAAGCGTTCGAGCTTTTCCTTCAGGATGTCTACACGGGTAAGCAGATCCTGCGTGACGAGGACGTGCCGATCCAGCCGGTGCTCGGCAGCACATTCTTCCAGCATGCAGCGGCGAACCTCCCGCCTCCCGGTGGTGCCTACCTCCACCTCAGCGGCATCAGCATCTGCCGGATCCCCTCGGGCGAACTCGTGGTGAAGCATCATTATTTCAGCAACGCTTCCGGCATGTCCTACATGATCCAGAACCGCCGCGCGCTGGCCCGCGTGATCCCGCAGTCCTTTCAGGAAACCTCGATCCACTCGATTGCCGAGGCGCCGATCGACGTCCTCGAGATGCTGAGATCCCTGTCGGACTCGCCCGAGCCGACCGCCGTTCTGCTTTCCCCCGGTCCGGGAAGCGCGGTGTATTCCGAGCACAGCTTTCTGGCGCGGCGCATGGGCATCGCGCTGGTGCAGGGGGGCGATCTCCTGGTTCTGAACGACGCCGTCTACCTGAAAACCGTTTCCGGCCTCCAGCGCGTGGAGATCATTTACAGCCGGGTATCCGACCAGTGGCTCGACCCGATGGTGTTCCGGAGGGATTCGGTGCTGGGCGTTCCCGGCCTTGTCCACTGTATCCGCAAGGGCACGGTGTCGGTTGTCAACGGGATCGGGTCGCAGCTGGTCGATGACCGGAGCCTCCTGCCATTCGCGCCGATGATCATCCGCCACTACCTCGGCGAGCGCCCGATCCTCAAGGGGCTGCCCACCTACTGGCTCGGAGACATCGACCAGAGGGAAATGGTGCTGGCCGACCTTGCGAGCTACACGATCCGGCCGCTTTACGGTGAAAGGATCCTGCTCGGCGGGGATGGATGCCTGCCCCGTCCCGATGAGGTCGAGTCCGTGCGGAAGGAGATCATGAAATGCGCTTCCCAGTTTGTTGCGCAGCCGCAGGACTGCGACGCCGAAACGGTTTGCTTCCAGGATGGTCGGCGGGCCAGACGGCGCCAGGACCACATCCTCTTCGCGCTGCGGCGGGCGGATGGTGAATACGAGGTCTTTCCGGGTGCCCTGACGAGGGTTTCGACCGCCGATTCTCGGTTCACAGCGTCCGAGCTCGGGGGCGGGAGCAAAGACACATGGGTGCAGGTCGGCTTTGAGCAGGAGGACAAGGATCCCGAACCGGTGCGTTTTTCCGAGTCGACGATGCCGGCGCAGCATGTCACCAGCCGCGTCGCGGAGGCGTTCTACTGGATCGGTCGCTACCTGGAGCGGGCCTATGATCTCTCCGGCATGGTGGGCGTTATTGAGTCGCTTGAGCTGGAAGAACTCAACGCCACCGAGCGCACGCATTACCGCCCGGTATGGAACCGGATCCTTCCGATGCTCGAAGGCGCCGGGACCGGGACGCGACGCACGATTTCCAGTCCGGCTGGCCGCTACCGGCTTACACTTGATATCGACGAGAGAGGTTCAGTTGTCAGCACCATCCTGCGCGCAGCAGGCAATGCTGAGACGGTTCTGGAAACCCTGAGTCTCGAAGCCTGGGGTGTGATGAGCATGCTGCGGAATACATTTCAAAGCACCCGCTTCCGGCCCGGAGCACCCGAGGATGTGCTCACCGCTTCCAGCCGGAAGCTTTGCGACGAGGCACGCCAGCTGATCCCGCAGTTTTTCGGAACCGCTGAGTGCACGATGCTCTCCGACGGGGGCTGGAAATTCTGCGAGATCGGCCAGATGCTCGAGCGGGCGGCGGTAACGGCAAACGCGGTGGCTTCGATTACCGGCCCGCTCCTCCAGCCGGATGATGCCGCCGCGGGCGAGCACGCCGTCGAGATCCGCCTATCGGCATTCCTCCGCCTTCTTAACAGCCGCGACGCCTACCGTCGGGTCTACCAGATGCGCATCGAGCCCCAGCCGCTCCTCGACCTGCTTTGGAAAAACCCGGTTGCGCCGCGATCCGTCGTCCGCTGTCTGCGCCTTTGTGCGGCGCGCATCCTGGAAAGTGAGGAGGCCAGTTCGCCGGCCACATTGCGGGCTGTCGCCGAGATCGAGTCGCTGATCCAGGCCGTGCTCGCAACCGACTGGGAGAACCTCCTGGAGGCCACGGCTCCGGAGGGCAAAAAGAAGTCCGCGCTCCAGCAGCATTGCGATTCCCTGCTTCAGCGGGTACTGGGTGTCCACGACTTGATTGCCGATGGCTTTCTCAACCACCAGATCCACATGAGGGACGAAACAAAACCTCTCTTCCCCGGCCCGAAAAATGCTCTTTGACGTCGTGCATGTGACTGATTACCGGTACAGCGTCCCGGCGAGTGAGGCGTATATTGAAACGCGCCTCACGCCTCCTGTGCGCCCTGAGCAGGACATCCTCAGCCACGCGATCGAATTTCTGCCGACGGCTGCGACATCTTCCTATCTCGACTACTTTGGAAATGTCACGACCTTCTACTCGATGACGCTCCGCCACGAGCGTCTTGTTGTGACCAACCG
>Ga0114938_1000321_pt1 | contig 38231 bp, 31 predicted proteins | sample AshMeaBigSpring_FD_88675 | JGI IMG/M metagenome (GOLD analysis project Ga0114938, IMG submission 88675) | Groundwater microbial communities from Big Spring, Nevada to study Microbial Dark Matter (Phase II) - Ash Meadows Big Spring | ecosystem: Environmental > Aquatic > Deep subsurface >... | reverse complement strand
TAGATTGTTATATTGAGGCGTAATCCAACTATCAGCTCTATTTATATGACCTGTAGGTACATTAAATACTTGTCTTGCATTTGCTAAAGCGTTTCCATCAGATGTTATAAATGGGTCATCACCAAATAAATGAAATCCAACTACAACTGCCTTATTGGTTGCTTGTTTTAATAAATCAATTCCATATAAAATTTGTGGACAGTTGCCACACCATGTTCCTGAGAATTCTTCTACCAATACATAATGTATAAACTTATCTGTATTACTAATCGGTGGCACACTTGTAGTAGGCTTCGATACAGAAACGACCAAAACTGTTGTGGAAATCGTATTGTTCAGTGCATAAACAGCATAAGTTCCTTCTGCTTTAAATACAAATTTGTTGCCTGAAATGGGTAATCCATTCACGTAAAAAACAAACTGATTCGTAACATTAGAATTGTTTGAAGAAAAAACAGAAAAACGAACGGTATCATTTACAAATACATTGCTTGAATTGGCTTGCACTCTATATACATCATTAGTAATTGCATTTGTATCCTCAAAAACAGATTCTACTTTAGTGCAACTTGTAACTAAAAAAAAGAACACAAATAAGCTGTAAAAGAATTTTTTCATACAAGGCTTTTGCTTGTATACGCAACATCAAAAATTTACTTACACATTGTAAGGATTTTTTTTACTCGTCGTAAATAACCATAAAACTAAAGATGCTCAAAAAATTGATTATAACTGCTGTTTGTGTAAGCTTTATCAACATTGCTTTTGCACAGCAAATACCATCCATTCAATTAACTGATTTGATTGGTAAAAAATTAAATACACAAGTATTCAACGATTCTACCCAACAACAACCCATCGTATTAGCTTTTTGGGCTACTTGGTGTTTACCCTGTATCAATGAGCTTTCGACCATTCAAGATGATTATGAAAGTTTGCAACAGAAAAATGCTTTTCAATTTTTTGCAATTGCAACCGATGATAGCAGAACGATAAAAAAAGTAGCTCCCCTTGTTAATGGAAAAGGCTGGTCATTTAGTATTTTATTAGATGTAAATCAAGATTTTAAACGAGCATTAAATATTGCCAATATTCCTACCATCTTGGTTTTAAAAAAAGGAAAAATTGTATACAAACACAACGGTTTTGCCAAAGGTGACGAACAAAAACTGTATGAAATTTTAGCCACTAATAATTAAGCTATGTACGTTAAATCTGTTACAATTTTTTTTATTTTTTTACTAAATATTTTATTTAGTAAAGCACAACTAAGTGGAAGTATTGAAAGCAATTCTGCCCTGTTTGTAAACGATGGTAAAATAGTATTGGCAAGCAACGAAGCCACTCAAAAATTGAGAAACAACACCTATCTAAGATTAGATTATAAACTAAAAAAATTCAGTGTAGGTATTCAAGCAGAAAGTTATTCCCCTAAAGCTTTACTTAATTATTCACCTGACTTTAAAAACGCTGGATTGGGTACTTTTTATTTGCAATACAACAATGACTCTTTGAGAATTAACGCTACTATCGGTCACTTTTATGAGCAATTTGGAAATGGTTTAGTGCTAAGAACTTGGGAAGATCGACAGCTTGGTATTGCAAACTCTATCATGGGAGTTCAAGTAAAAATAAATACTTACAAACCTTTACAATTAACTGCTTTACACGGAAAACAACGAAATGGTTTTTCTCTTACCAATGGAACTATTACAGGAATAAATGCTGAATTAAATATTTCAGAAATTACCAAATCTTCAAAATGGCAATACAGTATTGGTGGAAGTTTGGTAAATAGAAATGAGCATTTAATAGGATTAAATAAAAAAAATATCTTGCTCACTTCTACTCGAATTTCTATTAAAAAAGGGTTGTTTTACACCGATTTTGAATATGCGTTTAAACAAGCTGAACCCTTGATAGAAAACGGAATACCGAACAATAATTTTTCTTTTGATGGAGATGTGTATTTACTAAATCTTGGCTTTTCTAAGCAACGATTAGGAGTTAATTTGAATGTTAGAAGAACAGAAAACTTCACTGTTTATAGTCAACAAAATGTATATGGAAATGCTTTTAATGCTGGCATTTTATCATACGTTCCTGCACTAACCAAACAATTCGATTACAGCCTTACCAATATTTACGTATACATGGCTCAATCTAGATTAACATTTAATCCAATTGCTACAAAAGCCGGTGAAATAGGCGGGCAAATTGATTTGTTTTACAAAATAAAACCAAAAACATTTTTGGGTGGAAAATATGGTACTCAAATCAGTATCAATGCTTCTAAATGGAACGGTTTATCAGGTAGATACAATACCACTCAACGAAAATATAAAGCCAATTTTCTACAAGCAGGCACACTCAATTATCATGAATGGAGTGTAGAAATTCGTAAAAAATGGAGTAAATCATATGTAAATAGCTTTACCATTACCAATCAGTTTTACGATGCTGTTCAAATTGAAGAAACCTTTGGACATGTAAATGCCACCACATTTGTATTTGATCAAACAATTGATTTACCTAAACAAAAGTCAATTCGTTTCGATATTCAACACCAATGGGCAAATGCTATTCATAAAAATTGGATTGCAGCGTCTACAGAAATAAATTTTAGTAGCAAATGGACTGTCTTTGCTACCGATTTGTATAATTACGGCAACGATAATACTGCTAGAAAAATTCATTATTATGTAGCAGGATTTGCATTTAAACCCAATGCATTTAGACTTCAATTATCTTATGGTAGACAAAGAGGTGGATTGCAATGTATTGGTGGAATTTGCAGATTTGTTTCAGAAAATGCAGGTTTTTCTATGCAATTGAACTATAGTTTTTAATTGTAACTACATCAATCCAGAAATAGCTTTCACTAATATTCTCAAACTCCAAATAATTACCATTGTACCTACACCTATAAACATGGTTTTTAAAGGCAATTTTCCTGAAAGCTTTGCAGCTAAAGGTGCAGCAGCTAAGCCTCCTAAAATTAAACCAACAATTACTTGCCAATGACTAATACCTAATAGAGAGAAAAATGTAATTGCACTAGCTAATGTTACAAAAAACTCAGATAAACTTACACTTCCAATCACATATTTGGGTGTTCTTCCTTTGGCAATTAAAGTGCTTGTAACCAACGGCCCCCATCCTCCTCCTCCAAAAGAGTCTAAAAAACCACCTGCACCTGCTAACCAACCTACTCTTTTTACTTTTGCATTTTTTTGTTTTTTTCTAAATGCTACAATTAAAATTCTAACGCCTAGTAAAAGTGTGTACAATGCTAGAATAGGACGAACATACGGTGCATATTCATCTCCAAATTTATACAATAAGTAAGCTCCTACTATTGCACCAACAATACCAGGAATAAGCAAGGCTTTAAATAATTTTTTATTTACATTACCAAACTTATAATGGCTGTAACCAGAGGCTCCACTACTAAACATTTCGGCTGTATGAATGCTTCCACTAATAGCAGCAAGATTTACACCCAACGATAATAAAATAGTAGTACAAGTAACACCATAACCCATACCTAAAGCCCCATCTACCAATTGAGCCACAAAACCTGCAACAATCATCCAATAAAATTTATCATCAATTTGTGATGCAATATTTTTACCAGTAGTTAATATATCTTGAAAAGGAATATACGATAATACTAAATGACCAAAAAACATAAAAAAGAAAGCAAACAACAACCATGAAGCAACTTTTTTCCAGCGTTTTTCTACTTCTTTTTGCTCAGTTTCAGCAGTGTTTACCATTACTTTAGTAATGTTATTCAGCTGGGTAATTTTATTACTAAAATCACCTTTTAGTTTATTTCTAATCAACGACATATTATTCAACACATCATCCAGTTCGTTGGGAATAAACTCGTTGAATGTTTCTTTTAAACGCTTAGCAACTGTTGGTGATTTTCCATTGGTAGAAATGGCAATTTTTAAATGCCCTTTTTTAACAATACTTCCTAAATAAAAATCACACAAATCGGGTTTATCTGCTGCATTAATCAGTATTCCTTTTGATTGTGCATCTTGTGTAATTATTGTGGCAAGTTCAATATCATTTACCGCAGCAATAACCAAGTCTTTTTCATCTAAATCTGATATATGATATGGTTTTTCTACAATTTTTATAGAGGAATGTTTAGCAGCAATTGCTTTTATTTCGTTGCTAACAGTAATTCCAACCAATGTAATTGCCGTTGCAGGTGAATTGTTTACAACGGCTTCTAATTTTTCTAAACCAATATAACCGCCTCCAACAATTAATAAACGAAGCTTTTCTAATTTTAGAAATATGGGAAAAAGATGATTCGATTGTTCCAAGTAAAAGTGTATTAGCCTACAAATTTAGTAGATTATAAGATATAAACAAGTTTCGAAAGAAATAATTCAACAAAATACCGATTAGCGTCTAATTTTTATATACCAATGTTGGTAGTCTATGGCATATCACTATCGGCGAAATTATATTTACAAGTAACTAAGGAGTCTAACCACTTTAAAGAATCTGGAATACTTATATTATAAGAATTATAATCGGTTTCTTTAATTAATGGCTGGTTCAGGAAATAAGGGTTACTTTTATTATAAGCTACAAACAAAGATTTATTTGTAAACTTCTTGTTTAGAATATTTAAATCTAACTTTTTGCATGAGAAATCAAAAGAAGATGTATATAATTTTTCATTTGCTTTGAATTCCAAGATTAGTGTAACATTTCCTCCTGTTTTCAAAAGTTTTTCATACCTCACTATTCTTCCCTTTCCTATGAAATGATTACTAATCAGGCTTTCTCGAAGAAACGTAATAAAGAATACTAAAATTATGGCAGTAAATAAAATATTGAAATTTTAGTGTATTTATTTTTCATTCGAATTTATTTAAAAACTCCTTATACTGAATTTCTCTGCCAATGTTTGTATCACAATAATGTACCAACATCAACTTAAGATACATCAACTTTTCATTTTTCTTCCCTCTAAAAAAATTCGTCTACGCACTTGTTGAACAGGCACATTTTCTATTTTACTTTCTAACCATGCAATAATATCTAAATACATAAATGATCTGCTTTCTAGCGGATTTTGCTGCAATTTTTTTAGTTTCTCTTTTAAACTTTTAAATGCAGGAATCAATTTATGTGGAGAAAGTGAAAACGATTTTCGAATGAATTTAAAAATCTCTTCTTCTACAATGCTTAGATTATTCATTTTAGCCATAAAACGATAAACTGATTTAATGAGATATTCTAGCAAATCGAAATTGCCCAATTCGTAATGAGCAATTAAATGCAATAAACGGGCATAACATTGTAAATCGGTTCTTAAATCTACTTTCCAATTAATAATCTTATTTAAGTAATCAATTGCTTTATCATTATCGCCGCTACCAAAATGCAAACAAGCTATTTTATAATAAAATATTAGCACTCTATGTCTATCTAATTGTAGTTTGTATACCTGTAATTGCTGTTCTATAAACGGAACAAGTTGCAATCCTTCGGTAAAAGTTCCTTCCAAAAAGTGCTTATTCAATTTAGCAATATGTAAATAAACAAATGTTTGTATACGAACATTTTCTGTTAATTCTCCTTCTTCCGATGCTGCAAATACTTCAAATTCTTCTAATGTAGCATTGAATTTTTCGTAATTGCTTAAGTTAAAATGTGCTCCTAATAAATTATGTACGCCTCGTATATATTGCCCTGCTTCAATACCTTTCATAGCAGGTGTTTCTTCAAATAAATCAACCCATTTTTGGGTATATCTATAATAAGTTAATAAATCTTGTAGAATAAAACCATACCAACAATAACTTTGGTATAAGTACAACTTTTCAAAAAAGCCCAATTCATTGGGTTGAAAACGGGGTAAATTACTGTTAAAAAAAGCTTGTAAAGCTTGTACTTCTTTCGTATCTCTAGCATGACCATATTGAATATACCAACCATACAATTCTAATGACAGATTTGATAATTTTCCTATCAATGTTAACTTTTCAGCTATTTCATTACTTTCTTTTCGTAATGCTTCTGCCCTATTATTGATACTTCTGGTTATGTGTAGGGCTTCAATTTTCTTTTCAAAATTTACTGCTTGCAGCTGAAAAGTAATTTGTTTGTATTGTTTTGCTGTTTCTTTTACTTTATCTAACACTTTTAAACTTTGCAAATACAGTCCCTTATTGTACAAAATTCTGGCAAAATCCATTTGTTCATTAAGTAAAATATCAATGTTATTATTATCATTCAAAAGCCTTAAACTACTTAAAATTTGTTTGTATAAATGGGCTTTTATGTTCGATAATTGTTGTTTAGAAATAGATTGATGCTTTTTTAATAATAAGGGTTCATCGTATTCATTCATTTTATCTAAAGCATCAAATAGTTCAATTATTTTTAAATTATCAGCTGCTGAATTTCGCTTTACATATAATTTAAAGTTTCGTTTTTCGCCTTTTTGTAACGATTTTATTAATTGAAACAATCCATCTGTACTTCTATTAGGCATCGTATTTTTTTTTAGTAAAACCCTTATCCACATTCACTTTCATGCAAAATAACATAAGTTATGTGGCGTAAAAATAAGCTACTTATGTTTTGGGTTTACAATAGTAGCAAACTAAGTTTGTTCGTTATACAATTTAATTGGTAAATGTTGGTTATTTATTCATCATTTGCCATTAAAATAAAAATAGGTAAATATTTATGTCTCAAGAATACGTTCACATATTTGATACAACCCTTCGTGATGGCGAGCAAGTGCCTGGTTGTAAGTTAAATACAAAGGAAAAAATTGAATTGGCTTTAGCTTTAGAAGAATTGGGTGTAGATATTATTGAAGCTGGCTTTCCTATTTCTTCACCGGGTGATTTTGAGAGTGTGAATGAAATATCTAAAATCATAAAAAATGCTACTGTTTGTGGTTTAACAAGAGCTGTTCAAAAAGATATTGAAGTGGCTGCTGAAGCTTTGAAATATGCTAAAAGACCAAGAATTCATACAGGAATTGGTAGCTCTGATATTCACATTAAACACAAATTCAATACTACAAGAGAAGATATTCTTGCCCGTGCAAAACAAGCAGTTATTTGGTCGAAGAATTTTGTAGATGATGTAGAGTTTTATGCAGAAGATGCTGGTAGAGCCGATATTTCTTTTCTTGCAAAATTGGTTGAAACCGTTATTGCTGCTGGTGCAACGGTGGTAAATATTCCTGATACTACAGGTTATTGCTTACCACATCAATATGGAGCAATTATTAGTTACTTGAGAAATAATGTTCCTAATATTGACAAAGCCATTCTTTCTTGTCATTGCCACAACGATCTAGGATTGGCAACAGCCAATTCAATTGCTGGCGTAATTGAAGGTGCTCGTCAAATAGAATGTACCATCAATGGTTTGGGTGAACGTGCTGGTAATACTGCTTTAGAAGAAGTAGTAATGGTATTGCAACAACACAAACATTTACAGCTAAATACAAAAATAAATACCAAAAAACTACATCCAATTAGTCGTTTAGTGAGTGAAACAATGCGTATGCCTGTTCAACCGAATAAAGCTATTGTTGGGGCAAATGCGTTTTCGCATTCAAGTGGCATTCATCAAGATGGATTTTTGAAAGAAGCAACTACGTATGAAATTATTGATCCTGTAGAAGTGGGTGCTGATACTTCTAAAATTGTATTAACAGCAAGAAGTGGTAGAAGTGCCTTGGCTTTTCGTTTCCATAAACTTGGTTTTCAGTTTACAAGAGATGAAATAGATACTTTGTATCAACAGTTTTTACAAGTAGCAGATAGCAAAAAAGAAGTTACAGACGAAGATTTACAAAAAATGGCTGAAACGAAATTAAGTGTTGAAGCTTAATTTTTACAGGTGGTTAGATACGTTTAAAAAAGCTGAATAAAGAATCTAAACGTACAAGAGTGCACTTCGTAAACTCAGTGTAAACTTGCAACGGCTGCTGCACAAAGAACAAAAAGTTGGTTTCATAAAAAAGAAAAAAGACGCTATGTCAAAAACACTGTTTGAAAAAATTTGGGATAAACACATTGTTCAACAAATTGAAGATGGACCTTCGGTAATGTATATTGATAAACATTTTATACATGAGGTTACGAGCCCACAAGCCTTTGCTGGCTTAGAAAAACGTGGAATTGGTGTACATAATGCAAAACAAATTGTTGCAACTGCCGATCATAATGTGCCTACATTGAATCAACATTTACCTATTCAAGAAGAATTATCGAGAATGCAGGTAGATAAATTGATTCATAATTGTAAAAAATTTGGCATTGAATTATATGGCTTAGGTCATCCTTATCAAGGTATTGTTCATGTAATTGGTCCTGAATTAGGTATTACACAACCTGGACAAACCATTGTTTGTGGCGATAGCCATACTAGTACACATGGTGCTTTTGGAGCCATTGCTTTTGGTATTGGAACAAGTGAGGTTGAAATGGTGTTGGCTACCCAATGTTTATTGCAAAGCAAGCCTAAATTAATGCGTATAAATATTGATGGAGTATTGCAAAATGGAGTTACGAGTAAAGATATTATTCTACATATTATTGCATTAACATCTGCAAGTGGTGCTACAGGTTATGCTGTTGAATATGCCGGTTCTGCTATTCGTTCTTTATCGATGGAAGCTAGAATGACCATTTGTAACATGAGTATTGAAATGGGTGCAAGATGTGGTTTAATTGCTCCTGATGAAATTACATTCAACTATATAAAAGGTCGTGAATTTGCTCCAAAAGATAACGATTGGGATAAGGCTTTAGCTTACTGGCAAACCTTATTTTCTGATGCTGATGCCAAATTTGATACAGAAATAAATATTAATGCTGCCGATATTGAACCAATGGTTACCTATGGCACTAATCCTGGAATGGGTGTTGGTATTTCTCAAACGATTCCTTTGGCTGAAACACTTGCTGAAAAAGACCAACCATCGTACCTGAAAGCTTTACAATACATGGGTTTGCAAGCAGGAAACCCAATGAAAGGACAAAAAGTAGATTATGTATTTATTGGTAGCTGTACCAATAGCAGAATTGAAGATTTAAGACAGGTAGCCAATTTTGTGAAAGGCAAACAAGAAGCTGCTGATGTAGAAGTTTGGATTGTACCAGGTAGTAAACAAGTAGAACAACAAGCACAAGCAGAAGGAATTGATAAGGTTTTTCAAGAAGCAGGTTTTGTGTTGCGTCAGCCAGGCTGTTCGGCTTGTTTAGGTATGAATGAAGATAAAATTCCTGCAGGTAAATATTGTATCAGCACTAGCAATAGAAATTTTGAGGGAAGACAAGGCCCAAATGCTAGAACATTTTTAGCAAGTCCACTTACTGCTGCCGTTGCAGCAATTACGGGAAAAGTAGGTGATGTAAGAGAATTTCTAAACTAATTAATGAATTACAACAATGAGCAAATCAATTAATATAATTACAAGTAGTGCAGTTCCTTTACCAATAGAAAATGTAGATACAGACCAAATAATTCCTGCACGTTTTTTAAAGGCAACTAGCAGAGACGGTTTTGGTAAAAACTTATTTAGAGATTGGCGTTACGAAAACGATAATGAAGCAACACCAAAAACAGATTTCGTTTTAAATAATCCTATTTATTCAGGTAAAATTTTAGTTGCTGGCAAAAATTTTGGTTGTGGTTCTTCAAGAGAACATGCTGCTTGGGCTATTAAAGACGCTGGTTTTGATGTGGTAGTAAGCAGTTTTTTTGCAGATATTTTTAAAAACAATGCTCTCAATAATTTCTTATTGCCTGTTGTAGTTTCAGATAGCTTTTTACAACAAATTTTTCAAGCTATTGAAAAAGATGCTGCCGCTGTAATTGAAGTAAATTTAACCGAACAAACCATAACTATTGTTGCTACTAAAGCAGCTGAACGTTTTGAAATAAATGCGTACAAAAAAACTTGCTTACTCAATGGCTACGATGACATTGACTTTTTACTAAGCATTAAAGACAATATTAAAGCCTACGAGGCTCAAATCAACTAATACAATTACAACTTACTACATACCATGAAAAAAAATATAGCAGTTATTTTAGGCGATGGAATTGGACCAGAAGTTACACAACAATCTATTAAAGTGTTGAATGCCATTGCAGAACATTATGGACATGAATTCAACTACAAGTATTGCTTAATGGGTGCAGATGCCATTGACAAAACAGGTAATCCTTTACCTGATGAAACTATTGAAGTTTGTTTAGAAAGCGATGCTATTTTGTTCGGAGCAATTGGTCATCCTAAATACGATAACGATCCGAATGCAAAAGTTCGTCCTGAACAAGGCTTATTAAAAATTAGAAAAGTATTACAGCTTTACGGCAATATTCGTCCCACAACTTTATATCCATCTTTACAACATTTATCGCCTTTAAATCCAAAAAATTTAGAAGGTGTAGATTTAGTAATTTATAGAGAACTTACTGGCGGCATTTACTTTGGTAATAAAGAAATAAGTGCAGACGGAAAATCTGCTACAGACACTTGTACATATAGCGTTGAAGAAATAGAACGCATTGCACATTTGGCTTTTAAAGCCGCACAAATTCGTAGAAAAAAGCTTACTTTAATAGACAAAGCCAACGTTTTAGAAACTTCACGTTTATGGCGTAAGGTTATTCAAAACTTAGCTACACAATATGCCGATGTTGAGGTAGATTATATGTTTGTTGACAATGCAGCCATGCAAATGATTTTAAATCCAAAACAATTCGATGTAATTCTTACAGAAAACATGTTTGGAGATATCATTAGCGATGAAGCAAGTGTTTTAAGCGGTTCTCTTGGCCTTGCTCCTTCTGCTTCTGTAGGTAATATCACAGCTTTGTTCGAACCCATTCATGGTTCTTATCCACAAGCAGCGGGCAAAGATATTGCAAACCCGATCGGCTCTATTTTATCAGCAGCTATGATGCTAGATTATTTCCAATTACACGAAGAAGCCAATAAAATTAGAGAGGCTGTAAAATGGACTTTACAACACAATTTCGTTACCAAAGATATTGATCCTATCAACTTTTATTTTACTTCTACATTGGGCGAATTAATTGCCGATTTTGTAAGTAATAAAATATCAGGAGATGTAAATCACGAGAATATTCAATTACGTAAATCAACTGTTATTTAATTTTTTTTGGTAGTCGGCTTTTGTAGTGCTATTCAGCTGCCGTTGCGTCGCACACTTCAACTGATAGATTCATTAATCAACACATCAAAAGCCAAACAACTACTGTAAATAAAAGGTGATTAGTTAAAAAGTTCTTTGTATTTAACGCAGAAGTATTTATGTTTACAACATCAAAATACTTCTATGTTATTCAACAGGTTATATAATGTGTCAATTAAAACTGCAATTATTATTGTGGTTGTTGTCATTATTATTCCTGCATGGCATGGAGGTGGAAATAGTATTTAATTCATCAAAAAATGAAGATACAAACCGCCTCAAACGAGGCGGTTTTTTTTTGCCTCAATAAAAAATAAAACAATGAGTTACTACAACGAAAACACAATTATTTATCACAACGGAGCATTTGTAAAAGCTGCCGAAACTAAAATAGATTTATATAGCCAATCCATGCATTATGGCTATGCTGTTTTCGAGGGCATACGATCTTATAAAACAAACAACGGCTCTACTCAAATATTTAAACCTGTAGAACATTTTCTTCGATTAGAAGCATCTGCAAAGGCTTTAAACCTTCCTTATACTTGGACAGTTGAGGAATTAATAGAGGCAACTTATCAAGTTTTATCAAGCAATAATTTAGGCGATGCATATATACGTCCACTCATTTATGCACCTGCAAACATGAGTTTTGCTCCCAATAAAGAATCATTCATTACCATTCAAGCTTGGGAAATGCAGCCATTCTTAGGAACAAAATTGTTAAGAGTGATGACTTCTTCTTTTCAACGTCCAAATCCTAAAGGTTTTATCATGACAGCCAAAGCAAGTGGTCATTATGTAAATAGCATTTTGGCTAGCCAAGAAGCAAAAGCAAAAGGTTTTGACGAAGCCTTATTAACCGATGTGTATGGTTTTGCTGCAGAAGCACCGGGAGCAAATCTGTTTTATGAAAAAGATGGTGTTTTATATACACCACCAACAGGTACCATTTTACCCGGAATTACAAGAGCTACAGTTTTTGAAATTGCAGCTGCTATGAACATTTCAATCATCGAAAAACAATTTACAACCGATGAAATTTATGGTGCAGATGCGGCTTTTTTCTGTGGAACAGCAGCAGAAGTAATTGGTATGGAAAGCTTAGACAGCCAACCTTTCACCAAAAATTGGAATGATACATTTAGCTATCAAATTCAACTAGCGTATAAACAATTAGTAATAAAGAATCAATAATAGGCATCAACATGAGCGAATTAAATAAGTATAGCAAAACACTTACACAAGACGAAACACAACCTGCTGCACAAGCCATGTTATATGGCATTGGGTTAACAGATGAGGATATGAAAAAAGCTCAGGTAGGTATTGCAAGTATGGGCTACGATGGCAATACTTGTAATATGCACCTAAACGACTTGGCTAAAATTGTGAAAGAAGGTGTTTGGAAAAGCGATTTAGTAGGCCTGATTTTTAATACAATCGGCATTAGTGATGGGATAAGTAATGGAACAGACGGTATGCGTTTTTCATTGGTAAGCAGAGATTTAATTGCAGATAGTATTGAAAGCGTTTGTGGAGGTTTTTATTATGATGGATTAATTACTATTCCTGGCTGTGATAAAAATATGCCAGGAGCAATTATGGCAATGGGTCGCTTGAATCGTCCATCTTTAATGGTTTATGGTGGAACAATTGCCCCAGGTCATTACAAAGGAGAAGAATTAAACATCATTTCGTCTTTTGAAGCTTTAGGTAAAAAATTAGCAGGAACTATTACACCTGAAGATTTTAAAGAAGTAATTAAACATAGTTGTCCAGGTGCAGGTGCTTGTGGAGGCATGTACACTGCAAATACAATGGCTTCTGCTATAGAAGCAATGGGTATGAGTTTACCTTATTCTTCCTCTAGCCCTGCTGTTAGCGAAGCAAAAAGAAACGAATGTTTAGATGCAGGTAGAGCAATTAAAGTGTTATTGGAAAAAGATATCAAACCAAGAGATATCATGACCAAAAAAGCATTTGAAAATGCTATTACCACTATCATGATTTTTGGAGGAAGCACAAATGCAGTTTTACATATGGTTGCTATGGCAAAAAGTGTAGGTGTAGATATTACTTTAAAAGATTTTCAACGCATTAGTGACAGTACACCTGTTTTAGCTGATTTTAAACCAAGTGGTAAATTTTTATGGCAAGATTTACCTCAACATGGTGGTGTACCTGCTGTAATGAAATACTTGTTGAACAAAGGATTATTACATGGTGATTGTTTAACGGTTACAGGTAAAACTGTTGCAGAAAACCTAGCTGATGTAGAGCCTATCAACTTCGAAACACAAAAAATAATTTATCCAATAGAACAACCATTAAAAGTAACAGGTCACTTACAAATTTTATACGGAAACTTGGCTGAAAAAGGTAGCGTAGCTAAAATTAGTGGCAAAGAAGGAGAACGTTTTGAAGGACCTGCAAGAGTTTTTGATGGTGAAAAAGATTTAGTTGCAGGAATTGCAAATGGTAGAGTTAAAAAAGGTGATGTAGTTGTAATCAGATACGAAGGTCCAAAAGGTGCTCCAGGAATGCCAGAAATGCTAAAACCAACTTCTGCCATTATGGGTGCAGGTTTAGGTAAAGATGTAGCATTAATTACAGATGGTAGATTTAGTGGTGGTTCACATGGTTTTGTTGTTGGGCATATTACGCCAGAAGCTTTTGACGGTGGTACAATAGCATTGGTAAAAGACGATGATATTATTGAATTAGATGCAACAAAAAATAGCATTGTTTTAAAAGTTTCAGCAGAAGAATTAGCAGAAAGAAAAGCAGCTTGGAAACAACCTGCTTTAAAAGTTACGAATGGTGTTTTGTACAAATATGCAAAATTGGTAAAAGATGCTAGTGAAGGTTGTGTAACAGATGAAGCGTAATTTACTTTATTAATCTAGCAACATAAATAATCAGAATGACAAACTTTAATGGATTTACAAATCATACAGCAAAAGATATTCGAAATCAGAGGTCAAAAAATAAAGTTTGATTTCGATTTAGCCGCTTTGTATGAAGTAGAAACAAGGGTTTTTAATCAATCAATAAAGAGAAATATTGATAGATTTCCGAAAGAATTTATGTTTCGATTAACTAGTGAAGAATGGATACTAATGTCATCACAAATTGTGATGACATCAAATAAAAGACCGAAAAATGCACTTCCTTACGTTTTCACAGAACACGGTATTACAATGGCAGCTAGTGTTTTAAGAAGTGAAAAAGCGGTAAAAATGAATATCGCTATCGTAAAAGCATTTATCGCATTAAGAAAATTTGCAGCTAAGTATAGTGATATGATAGAGCAAATACATGATTTAAAAGAGCGGATAGGAAATCACGATGCACAACTAAATCAAATTTATGAGGCTTTGGAAAATTTATTAGATGAAAAAGTAGAGGTGCAGAACACAAAAGACAATTGGACAAACAGAGAAAGAATCGGTTTCAAAAAATAATAAAAACATAAACATTTCCATTATGGAAACATTAGAATTAACAGAGGAAGTAATCAAAACAAAAGCTACTCAAACATTATCAGGCTCTCAAGCTGTTTTAGAAGCGTTTGTAGCAGAAGGTGTAGATACCATTTTTGGATATCCAGGTGGTGCAATTATGCCAATTTACGATGCTTTATACGATTATCACGATAAATTAAAACACATTCTTGTTCGTCATGAGCAAGGTGGCATTCATGCAGGTCAAGGCTATGCAAGAAGCTCTGGAAAAGTAGGTGTTGTATTTGCAACAAGTGGACCAGGTGCAACAAATTTAGTTACAGGCTTAGCAGATGCAATGATCGATAGCACTCCTTTAGTTTGTGTTACAGGTCAAGTTTTTGCTCACCTTTTAGGTACAGATGCTTTTCAAGAGGTAGATGTCATCAATATCACCACTCCTGTTACCAAATGGAATTATCAAGTTACCGATGCAAATGAAATTCCGCATATTCTAGCAAAAGCTTTCTTTATTGCAAGAACAGGAAGACCAGGTCCAGTATTAATCGATATTACCAAAAACGCACAACTACAAAAATTCGAATATAGTGGCTACACTCCTTGTAACCATATTCGTAGCTACAGACCTAAACCAATTGTTCGTAAAGAATATATTCAGCAAGCAGCCGAATTAATTAACCAAGCCAAAAAGCCATTTATCATTTTTGGACAAGGCGTTATTTTAGGTAAAGCAGAAAAAGAGTTTAAAGAATTTGTAGAAAAATCAGGTATTCCGGCAGCTTGGACTATTTTAGGATTGAGTGCATTACCAACAGACCATCCTTTAAACGTAGGAATGTTAGGTATGCATGGCAATTATGGCCCCAATGTTTTAACCAACGAATGCGATGTGTTAATTGCTGTGGGTATGCGTTTCGATGATAGAGTTACAGGCCGTTTAGATAAATATGCCAAACAAGCCAAAGTAATACATTTAGATATCGATCCTGCAGAAATCGATAAAAATGTAAAAACAACTGTTCCTGTTTGGGGCGATTGTAAAGAAACGCTTCCACTATTAACACAGTTAGTAGAAGCAAAACAACATACCGATTGGCACAATCAATTTAAGGCCTATTCTCAAAAAGAAAATGAAGTTGTTATTCAAAAAGAAATGCACCCAACTACAGAAGAAATGACAATGGCTGAAGTTTTAAATGTTTTAAATGAATTAACTAATGGCGATGCTATTATTGTTACCGATGTTGGTCAACATCAAATGGTAGCTTGTCGTTATGCAAAATTCAATCAATCAAAAAGCAATATCACATCAGGTGGTGCAGGCACTATGGGCTTTGGTTTACCAGCAGCTATTGGTGCAAAATTCGGAGCTCCTGAGCGTCCTGTTGTAGCTATTATTGGTGATGGTGGAATTCAAATGACCATTCAAGAATTTGGCACCATTATGCAAACAGGTATCAATGTTAAAATTCTGATTTTAAATAATCAATTCTTAGGAATGGTAAGGCAGTGGCAGCAATTATTTCACGATAAACGCTACTCTTTTGTTGATATTGAAAGTCCAGATTATGTAATGGTAGCAAAAGGTTACAGAATTGAAGGAGCTAAAATTAATCAAAGAGCCGATTTAAAAAATGCATTATCAACCATGCTCAATCACGATGGTTCTTACATGTTAGAAGTAATGGTAGCTAAAGAAGACAATGTTTTCCCAATGGTTCCACAAGGAAGAGGTGTTTCAGAAATTGTATTAAGTAAAGATCAAGTATAAAAAAGAAAAAATGATGTAACCAACAGTTGTAATTCTATTCAACAGCCGTTGCGTCGCACACTTCAACGTTTAAAACATTATTCAGCAGATAGAGCACAATTAACACAACATGAACGCATTAGCTAATATAAATAACTTGCAATACCAAGCTTCAAGCAATGGAGCAGCTGTAGAAACCAAGCAAGAATTTACCATAACAGTTTACACAGAAAATCAGGTAGGTTTATTAAACCGAATTGCCATTATTTTCTCTCGAAGAAAAATAAATATCGAAAGTTTAAACACCTCTCCTTCTGAAGCAGAAGGTATTCACCGCTTTACAATTGTTATCAATGAATACGAAGATGTAGTAAGAAAATTATGCCGACAAATTGAAAAGCAAGTAGAAGTTTTAAAAGCTTATTTCAATACCAACGAAGAAATTATTTGGCAAGAAATGGCATTATATAAAGTACCCACAGATATAATTACCGAAAAAGTAAAAGTAGAACGTTTGTTACGTGAATATGGTGCAAGAGCCGTTGTAATTCGTAAAGATTATACCATTTTCGAAACCACAGGTCATAGAGAAGAAACAGAAGGTTTAATAAAAGCATTAGAACCTTATGGATTAATAGAATTTGTACGAAGTGCAAGAGTTGCCATCATCAAATCTAGCAACGGCTTCCACGAAAAACTAAAAGAATTCGAAACCTACGAACCGGCAGAAGAATTAGTAGAAAATGAATATCTAAATCAGCAAGATGCCATTTTTACCATGTAATAAAACATACCATTAAAACCACTTAATCAATCAAATAAACAAAACGCTTTAAATAAGGCAACTAAACAAAAAACAATGGGAAATTATTTTAACACACTTTCGTTAAGAGAAAAGCTAAACCAATTAGGTGTTTGTGAATTTATGAACAGCAGCCAATTTGCTGATGGTGTAAATGCATTAAAAGGCAAAAAACTAGTAATTATTGGTTGTGGTGCACAAGGCTTAAATCAAGGCTTAAACTTGAGAGATTCAGGTTTAGATGTTTCTTACGCTCTTCGTCAAGAAGCCATTGATGCAAAAAGACAATCTTGGAAAAGTGCTACTGAAAATGGTTTTGTAGTAGGCACTTACGAAACACTTGTTCCTACAGCAGATTTAGTAATTAATCTTACTCCAGACAAGCAACATACTTCTGTAATTAACGCAGTAATGCCCTTAATGAAAAAAGGTGCTACACTTTCTTATTCTCATGGTTTTAATATTGTAGAAGAAGGCATGCAAATTCGTAAGGATATTACTGTAATAATGGTAGCTCCTAAATGCCCAGGTAGCGAAGTTAGAGCAGAATATGTACGTGGCTTTGGTGTACCAACTTTAATTGCTGTTCATCCAGAAAACGATCCAGAAGGTAAAGGTTGGGAATATGCAAAAGCATATGCAGCTGGAACAGGTGGACATAAAGCTGGCGTTTTAAAATCTTCTTTCGTTGCCGAAGTAAAAAGCGATTTAATGGGTGAGCAAACCATTCTTTGTGGTTTATTACAAACAGGTTCTATCCTTTCTTTCGATAAAATGATTGAAAAAGGAATAGACGCAGGTTATGCTTCTAAATTAATTCAATATGGTTGGGAAGTGATTACCGAAGCGTTAAAACAAGGCGGTATCACAGCCATGATGGATCGTTTAAGCAATCCTGCTAAAATCAAAGCCTTTGAACTAAGTGAAGAATTGAAAGATATTATGCGTCCATTGTTCCAAAAACACCAAGACGATATCATGAGTGGCGAATTTTCTAAAACCATGATGGAAGATTGGGCAAACAACGATAAAAACCTATTGACTTGGCGTGCTGCAACAGGTGAAACAGCTTTCGAAAAAACACCAGCAGGCGATGTGTATATTTCTGAACAAGCCTATTTCGACAATGCCGTTTTAATGGTTGCTTTTGTTCGTTCAGGTGTTGAATTGGCTTTCGAAACAATGGTTCAAAGCGGTATTAAGGCAGAAAGTGCTTATTATGAGTCTCTACACGAAACACCATTAATTGCAAATACCATTGCTCGTAAAAAATTATTCGAAATGAATCGTGTAATTTCTGATACAGCTGAATATGGTTGTTACTTATTCGATCATGCATGTAAACCACTTTTGGCAGATTTCATGAAAAAAATTGATACCGATGTAATTGGTAAAAATTATAATGAAGGAAAAGACAATGGCGTTGATAACAAAGAAATTATTGCTGTAAATAAAGTTTTACGTAGCCACCAAATAGAAGTTGTTGGCGAAACTTTACGTCAAGCAATGACAGATATGAAGGCTATTAAAACTGTTTAATGATACACACAAAGGTTTGCAGTTATTTTTTTGGTAATCAATTGCAAACCTTTATTCAACTGCTGTGGCGTCGCACACTTCAACAGAATATTCATTAATCAACAAAAAACACTGATTAAAAAAGTATCATAAAATATCAACCATCGGCTTACGTATCAATAGAAAAGTTTTATCATTTTAGGTTATCTCTCATCAATGACATCTACATTACCAACATATCAACTCAATTTCACAGCAGCTGCAGAGCGTTTAAGCAATGTTGTTACCAAAACGCCACTACAACTCAACCTCAATCTCTCCAAAAGATATCAATGCAATGTGTATTTAAAAAGAGAAGATTTACAAATTGTACGTTCTTACAAGCTACGTGGAGCCTACAATATGCTCAGTAGTTTACCCAAAGAGCAGTTAGCAAAAGGTGTTGTATGTGCAAGTGCAGGCAATCATGCACAAGGTTTTGCATTTAGCTGCAAAAAGCTAGGCGTAAAAGGCGTAGTATTTATGCCGAGTTTTACTCCCAAGCAAAAAATAAAGCAAACCAAAATGTTTGGTGAAGACCAAATTGAAGTAAAACTAATTGGAGATACATTTGATGATTGTGCCATTGCAGCCAAACAATTTACCGAAGAAAACGATATGGTTTTTATTCCCCCCTTCGATCATCATAAAATTATCGAAGGTCAAGGAACAGTTGGTGTTGAAATACTAGAAGAATTAAAAGAAATAGATTACATCTTCATTCCTGTTGGTGGTGGTGGATTATGTGCAGGAGTTGGTAGTTATATTAAACAACATTTACCACAAACACAAATAGTAGGTTTAGAACCAGAAGGTGCACCATCTATGCTAAAAGCCCTTCATACAGGTCATCCTGTTACACTTGAATCAATTGACAGATTTGTAGATGGAGCAGCAGTAAAACGAATTGGTGATATTACTTTTCCTATTTGCAAGCAAGTAATCAACGATATGCATTTAGTATCAGAAGGTAAAATTTGTTCAACCATTTTACAACTCTACAACGAACATGCAATTGTAGTTGAGCCAGCAGGTGCATTAAGTATTGCTGCTTTAGACGATTATGCCGAAAAAATAAAAGGCAAAAATATTGTTTGCATTATTGGTGGCGGAAACAATGATATTGATAGAATGCCAGAAATAAAGGAAAGAAGCCTACAATATGAAGGATTGAAGCACTATTTCTTGATCAGATTTGCCCAACGACCAGGAGCATTAAGAGAATTTCTAAACTATGTTTTAGGCGAAAATGATGATATTACTCGTTTTGAATACATGCAAAAAACAAATAAAGAAATTGGCCCTGCTTTGGTTGGAATAGAATTGGCAAAACGAAGCGATTACGACGACTTAATGAAACGAATGAAAGAATACAATATAGATTTTTCAGAAATCAACAAAAATGATACGCTTTTTGGTTATCTCATCTAACAAATAACTAATTTTTTTTTAAACAATCTATAGAATCGAATAATTTATTGAATTATCTTTGAAAGCTAACGAAAGCTTGCACAACATACGATAGTTCTATTGTTTACCTTAATAACCGAACCCCAAATGGCAAGTACTACAGGTTTATACGACGCTTCTTTTGAGCATGATGCATGCGGTATTGGATTTGTTGCTAATATCAAAGGCACAAAATCTCATCAAATTATTTCTGATGCTCTCACCATTTTAGAAAATATGGAACATAGAGGTGCATGTGGTTGCGAAAATAATACAGGCGATGGTGCAGGTATCATGATTCAAACCACTCATGAATTTTTCTTCGACGAATTGGTAAAAATGGGTGTTCACCTTCCTGCATTTGGTAAATATGGTGTGGGTGTATTATTTTTTCCCAAAGATATTCGCTTAAAAGAAGAATGCAGAGATATTTTCAACAGAGCTGCCGAAAAGTTGGGCTTCGAAATTTTAGCATACAGAAAAGTTCCTGTAAATCCTACAGATATTGGACCAACAGCCTTATCTGTTGAACCTGAAATAGAACAAGTATTTATTGCTTGTCCAGATCATGTACGTGATGCAGAAACTTTCGAAAGAAAATTATATGTGCTACGTAATTATGCTAGCCATACCATTAATAATACAATTAAAAAAGATGCAATCGGTTTTTACATTGCATCTCTTTCTTATAAAACGGTTGTTTACAAAGGGCAATTAACAAGTCATCAAGTTCGTAGTTATTTTCCCGATTTAAACGACAAAAGAATGGTGAGTGCTTTTGGTTTAATACACTCTCGTTTTGCAACCAACACTTTCCCTTCTTGGAAATTAGCACAGCCATTTAGATACATTGCTCACAACGGAGAAATTAACACCGTTCAAGGAAATGTAAACTGGTTTAAAACAAGTGAAAGACATTTCTTCTCTCCATATTTCACTAAAGAAGAAATGGACATGCTCTCTCCTATCATTTTCGAAGGTCAAAGTGATAGTGCATGTTTAGATAATGTAATTGAACTGTTATCTATGTGTGGTCGTTCGTTACCACATGTTATGATGATGTTAATACCAGAAGCTTGGGATAATGCTGAAAAAATGGATCCGATTAAAAAAGCATTCTACGAGTTTCATGCAACTTTCCAAGAACCATGGGATGGCCCAGCTTCTATTTCATTCACCGATGGAAAAATTATTGGAGCTACACTTGATAGAAATGGTTTAAGACCTTCAAGATATTGCGTCACAAACGATGATAGGGTTATTATGGCTTCTGAAACAGGTGCATTACCAGTTGACCCTTCAATAATTATTGAAAATGGACGTTTACAACCAGGAAAAATGTTTGTAGTAGATATGGAGCAAGGAAAAATTATTAGCGATGATGATTTAAAAGCTGCTATCTGCTCTCAAAAACCTTATGGAGAATGGTTGAATAAATATAAAATAAGGTTAGAAGAATTACCTGAACCTAGAGTTTCATTTACGCATTTAGAACACGAACAAGTTTTTAAATATCAAAAAGCTTTTGGATACTCAACAGAAGATTTAGAGCATATCATTGCTCCTATGGCTTTAGATGGTAAAGAACCGATAGGGTCAATGGGTACAGATGTTCCTTTAGCAGTGCTTAGTAGTCAACCACAGCATTTAAGTAGTTATTTCAAACAATTATTTGCACAAGTTACCAATCCTCCAATTGATCCTATTCGTGAAAGATTGGTGATGAGTTTATCTTCATTTGCTGGTAATAATGGCAACCTATTGGTAGAAGATCCATTGGCTTGCCACAGTGTAGAGTTAAAACAACCAATTCTTTCTAATCATGAATTAGAAAAAATTAGAAGTATTGATACTGGAATTTTTCAGGCAAAAACCTTACAAACTTATTTTAGAGCCGATGGCAAAAAAGGTTCTTTAGAAAAAGGTTTAGCTCGTCTTTGTCGTTACGCTACCGATGCTGTTGAAGATGGTTTTGAAGTAATCGTTTTAACAGATAGAGCTATTGATAGTGAACATGCACCTATTCCATCTTTATTAGCAGTTGCTGCTGTTCACCATCATTTAATTAGAAAAGGTTATCGTGGTCAAGTAGGTTTAATTGTTGAAGCAGGCGACGTTTGGGAAGTTCACCATTTTGCATGTTTATTGGCTTTTGGAGCAACTGCCATCAACCCATATTTAGCTCTATCTACCATTAGAGATTTGAAACTTCAAGGTAAATTAGAAACCACACTTGAAGTAGATTATTTAAAGAAAAATTATATCAAAGCAGTTTGTGATGGTTTGTTAAAAGTATTCTCTAAAATGGGAATTTCTACTTTACAATCTTACCAAGGTGCTCAAATTTTTGAAATTGTTGGTTTAAACAAACATGTTGTTGAACGCTATTTCACTGGTGCAACTTCCAGAATTGAAGGAATGGGATTAGATGAAATTGCTAAAGAAACCTTAGCTAAACATCAGTTTGCATTTAGCAAAAAAGAAATTCCTGTGGAAAGATTGCCTGTAGGTGGTGTTTATCAATGGAAAAGAAAAGGTGAATTTCATTTGTTCAATCCACAAACAATACATCTTTTACAGCATGCAACAAGTACAAACGATTACGCAACTTTTAAAAAATACTCAAAAACAGTTAACGATCAAGCAGAAAAAGCTTGCACTTTAAGAAGTTTATTAGAGTTCAAACACATTCGTCCGTCAATTTCTATTGATGAAGTAGAACCTGCAGAAAATATTTACAAGCGTTTTGCTACAGGTGCTATGAGTTTTGGTTCTATTTCTCATGAAGCTCACAGTACACTTGCCATAGCAATGAATCGTTTAGGCGGAAAAAGTAATACAGGAGAAGGTGGAGAAGATGAAATTAGATTTGAAAAATTACCGAATGGCGATAGCATGCGTAGTGCTATTAAACAAGTAGCTTCAGCACGTTTTGGTGTAACGAGTTTGTACCTTACAGAAGCAGATGAATTACAAATTAAAATGGCTCAAGGTGCAAAACCGGGTGAAGGCGGACAATTACCAGGCCATAAAGTAGATGAGTGGATTGGAAAAGTTCGTCACTCAACGCCAGGTGTAGGTTTAATTTCTCCACCACCACACCATGACATTTATTCTATTGAAGATTTGGCTCAATTAATTTTCGATTTAAAAAATGCCAATAGAAAAGCTAGAGTAAGTGTAAAATTAGTTTCAAAAGCAGGTGTTGGTACTATTGCTGCTGGCGTTGCAAAAGCAAAAGCAGACGTGGTATTAATTGCAGGAAATGATGGTGGAACAGGTGCATCACCCATTAGTTCAATAAAACATGCTGGTTTACCATGGGAATTAGGCTTGGCAGAAAGCCATCAAACTTTGGTGAAAAATAAATTACGTAGCCGTGTTGTTTTACAAGCAGATGGACAAATGAAAACAGGTAGAGATATTGCCATTGCTGCTTTATTAGGTGCAGAAGAATGGGGTGTTGCTACAGCGGCTTTAGTTGTAGAGGGCTGCATTATGATGCGTAAATGTCATTTAAACACCTGTCCTGTTGGCGTTGCTACACAAGATCCTGAATTGAGAAAACGTTTTAAAGGAGATCCTGATCACGTTATTAATTTCTTCAAGTTTATGGTGGAAGAATTAAGAGAAATTATGGCAGAACTTGGTTTCAGAACGGTGAATGAAATGATTGGTCAAGTAGAATATTTGCAACAAAAAGAAAATGTTACACATTGGAAATATAGTAAATTAGACTTGTCCCCTATTTTGTATAAAGAACCTGCTACTGAATTTGTAGGCTTATACAATTCAGAAGAACAAGATCATGGAATTGCAGATGTTTTAGACTGGAAATTATTAGCTGCAGCGAAAAATGCTCTTGATAATCAAGAGAAAGTAACAGCAAGTTTCGATATAAAAAATACCGATAGAACTGTTGGTACAATTTTATCGAACGAAATAACAAAACGCTATCGTTCACTTGGATTAGCTCCAGATACCATTCACTTTAAATTTAAGGGAACTGCCGGACAAAGTTTTGGAGCATTTAACACAAAAGGTGTAACACTTGAATTAGAAGGTGATGCAAACGACTACTTTGGCAAAGGATTAAGTGGTGCAAAATTGATTGTATATCCTTCAAAAAAATCAACTTTTATTCCTGAAGAAAATATCATCATTGGTAATGTTGCTATGTATGGAGCCACCAATGGTGAAGCCTATATAAGAGGTAAAGCTGGTGAACGTTTTGCAGTAAGAAACTCTGGAGGAAATGTAGTGGTTGAAGGTGTTGGCGATCATGGTTGTGAGTATATGACAGGTGGAAGAGTAGTAATATTAGGAACAACAGGAAGAAACTTTGCAGCAGGAATGAGTGGGGGTATCGCTTTTGTATATGATGTGAAAGGAAATTTTTCTAAAAACTGTAATATGGAAATGATTGATTTAGACCCTGTTTCTGAAACAGATATTGACGAATTAAAATCGTTCATTACCAAGCATTATGAATATACAGGTAGCACTGTTGCCAAATTTGTTTTAGACGATTTTGAAAATCAACTGAAAAACTTTGTAAAAGTTTTCCCGAAAGATTACAAAAAAGTTTTGCAAGAAAAGGCAGCTAGTCAAAAACAAAATGCGTAGCATTTTTAATACTGTACTTGAGAAACCTTTTTTATACTAAAAAATTGGGTATAACAAATAGTAACTATGTTATACTAATTGCTGAAAGAAACTTTAATACCACGAAAAATGGGCAAACCAACTGGATTTTTAGAATTTACAAGAAGCTTACCTTCGAAAAGGTCTGTAGAAGAGCGTAAACAAGACTACAAAGAATTTGTAAAACCTTATTCTGAAAAAGAATTGGGCGAACAATCTGCACGTTGTATGAACTGTGGTGTTCCATTTTGCCATAATGGATGCCCTTTGGGTAACGTTATCCCTGAATTTAACGATGCTGTTTACGATGGAAATTATAAAGAAGCATACGAAATATTAATCAGCACCAATAATTTTCCAGAGTTTACGGGCAGAATTTGTCCTGCTCCTTGCGAAAGTGCTTGTGTATTAGGCATCAATCAACCTCCTGTTGCTATTGAAGAAATAGAAAAACACATTATTGAAATTGCCTTTGAAAAAGGTTTTGTGCAACCTCGTAAACCCAATCTTAAAACAGGTAAAAAAGTCGCTGTAATTGGTAGTGGACCAGCTGGTTTAGCCGCTGCAGCTCAATTAAACTATGCAGGACATACGGTTACTGTTTTTGAAAGAGATGATGCACCTGGTGGATTGCTACGTTATGGTATTCCTGATTTTAAATTAGAAAAGAAAGTAATTGACAGAAGAATTGCTTTGATGGAAGAAGAAGGTGTAACTTTTAAATGCCATGCAAATGTTGGCGTAAACGTACATATAGGAGATTTATTAAGAGAATACAATGCTATTGTTTTAGCAGGAGGATCAACTGTACCAAGAGATTTAAATATTCCGGGTAGAAACTTAAATGGCGTTTATTTTGCCATGCAGTTTTTAAAGCAAAATAATAAAACTGTTGCTGAAAAAGATCCATTTGCAAATGCAAATATTGAAAGCAATATTTTTCCAGAAGCGTTGAGAGCCACAGGAAAAAATGTTGTGGTAATTGGTGGTGGAGATACCGGTAGCGATTGTGTTGGAACTAGTAATAGACATGGTGCAAACTCGGTTACACAGTTTGAATTAATGCCTAAACCATCTGTAGAAAGAACTCCAAATATGCCTTGGCCAACTTATCCAATGGTTTTAAAAACAACTTCGTCGCATGAAGAAGGTGCTGATAGACATTGGGCAATTGCAACAAAAGAATTTATTGGGGATGAAAATGGAAATTTAAAAGCATTGAAAGTAGTTGATTTAGAATGGAAAATTACAGCCGATGGCAGACCAGCTCAGTTTGTAGAAAAAGCAGGTAGTGAAAGAGAAATTCCTTGTGAATTGGCTTTATTAGCAATGGGCTTTTTATATCCTCAAAAAGAAGGATTACTAAACCAACTAGAAATTGAATTGGATGAAAGAGGAAATGTAAAAGCTACAGAAAAAAGTTACCAAACAAACATTGCAAAAGTATTCACAGCTGGAGATATGAGACGTGGACAAAGCTTAGTAGTTTGGGCGATTAGTGAAGGAAGAGAATGTGCAAGAAAAGTAGACGAGTTTTTAATGGGGCATTCAATATTAGAATCAAAAGACAATAGTATTTTACAAGCAATGATTTAATCATCAATAATAAATTCCAAAAAGCCATTATCTTAAAAATAATGGCTTTTTTAATGTATAAAATTTAGTCTTTTTGTTTTCAAATAATGCTTTCCCATTAAAATTCATTGTTTTTATAATTAGAAAATATATTCATTTATAGAAGTTATAACATTTCTCTAAAATCTATCCATCATTTTTTCAAAAAAAATTTGAGTAAATTGCATCATGCGATTATTTTTTACTTTCATCATATTACTAACAGTGTATCAAATAAATGCACAGTGCAAAACATTTAGATTAAGTGCACAAGGTGATACATTGAATTGTATTGATAAAAACAATAAAAAACAAGGAAAATGGGTGGTTAGGGTAGAAAGTTTACGAGGTGAACCAGGATTTGAGGAAGAAGGTATTTTTAAAAATGATGGTAAAGAAGGCGTTTGGCGTGTATATAATTTAATGGGTGATTTAGTTGCAATAGAAAGCTATAAGTGGGGATATAAAGATGGAACAAGCCAATATTTTACATTAGCAGGTTTAGAACATGAAGAAAGTTGGAAAGCTGTAAATCCTGAAAAACCATATGATACTATTGACGTACCAGATGTGTACGATCATTACAAAATTGAAAGAAAATTGGTTAAAATAGAGGGCACAACAGTAAAACATGGCATTTGGAAATATTATAGACCCGGCTCTTTATCTCTCTTAAAAACTGAAACCTATTTTTTAGATAAACTTCAATTACCAAAAGTAGATCCTGTACTTTCAACTTCGCCTACAACTTCTGATGAAGCATCTGCCAAAAAAGAAGCCGCAGAAAAACTAAAACCGAAAGAAGTTCAAGAATTTGAGAAGAAAAATAATGGTAAAAAAGCCGTTAAAGTTAGAGACGGCAGAGTTGGATTTTAAATTTATAGCTGCAGAAGGCAACCTCAAAAAAAATACTACGTATTCATTGCATTGATTAGTTTTATAGTTGAAAAACTATAGTAATAGAATTTTGCCCGAAACACCCACTACAATATTGTCTATAATTGATGGTTGCTGCAACAACAATAGAGCAATGCAAAAGGTTATGTATGAATATCTACATGGCTTTGCTGCAGCTATTTGTTATAGATATGTAACAAATTCGACCGATGTGGATAGTTTGATAAACGAATCATTTATCAAACTATTTAAAAATATGCATGTTTTTAAAGCACCTAATCAAACAAATATTGATTACATGCTAAAAGGTTGGTTCAAAAAAATTATTATCAATACTTGTTTAGATTATTTAAGAAAACAAAAAACAATTGTACAAACGGGAGAAATTTCACATAATGAACAAGAATTTATAGAAGATAACAATGAAAATGGACTAGATAAAATTCAATACAAAGAAATTATTGAGGCAATAAAACAGTTATCGCCTGTTTATAGAACCGTTTTTAACTTATTTGTACTCGAAGGATTTACACATGAAGAAATTGCATCAGAACTTGGTATAAGCATTGGTGCTTCTAAATCTAATTTAAGCAAAGCAAGAAACAATTTAAGAAAAATACTGACAGCAAAAAGTAGCGAAATTAAATATGCATAATTTGGAAAACGATAAGGCAATTGATCATCTAAGCAAAAAGGCTGCAGAGCTTTACACTGCACCTGTTAAGCCTGATTGGGAAAATATGCTGCTCATTTTAAATAAGGAAATGCCATTAGAAAAGGAAAAAAGAAGACTTCTTTTTTGGTGGTTTTTCTTTACAGGTATTATTATATTCGGTGTTTTATATTTTACAACAAATGGTTTCATTTTTTCAAGTATAACAAATAATCAACCACATTCTTCAAGCAAAAATCCTTCAATTATAATTGAAAATAGTAATGCTGAAAAAAAGCAGAATTCATTCAACAATACGGAAAAAAATACATACCATAGCAATAACAATATCAAAACAAAAAAGAATGGTGAGATAAATAAAAATGGGATAATAACCACAAAAAGCAATGCTGAAAACCTACAAACATTAACGACTAAGCCTGTAACTTTTAGTATAGAGAAAATGGCCGCTCAAAACACAAATTTCTATCAAAACAATTTTGTTCAACAAAATAAACAGACCATTTTAGAAAACAGAAATGAGATTCTTCAAGATCAAATTAAACAAGTAGAGATTATTCATAGTATTACAAATACAAGCAATCAAAGTAGCGAAAACAGAAATACTACGATTATCGATGTATTAAACAACAATTCTTCAGAAGCCAATGAGAATAAGGTTTTAGATTCGAATAATACAGTTGCATCTAATTTTCAAAAAAGTAATGTAGAAGACAGTATTTCGAAACATAATGCTACAACGGACACATCAAACAATAAAAAATCATTCACAAAAAATAAATTTAGCATTGAAACTTTGCTTTCAATAGATGCTACAACCGTTCGTTTAAAGTATGTTGATCGTATAAGTTTAGGTGGTGGACTTTTAGTAGGCTATCATTTTTCTCCAAAATGGAGTTTACACACAGGAGCTATTTTCACCAGAAAAAATTACAAAAGTGCTGGTTCAGATTTTAATCCACCTAAAAACTCTTGGTTAACTTATGTACAATTAGAAAAAGTGACTGGCTATTGTGAAATGTGGGACTTCCCATTGTTGGCAAGAATGAACATACAAAACTCAAAGAAAAAAAATTGGTTTATTAGCTATGGATTTTCAAACTATTTAATGCAGCAAGAAAACTACGATTATTTATATTACAATAGTGTTGGTGTTTTGTATTCAAGGAATGGAAAATATAAAAACACTGTTTTTCAACCATTTAGAATCTTACATTTTTCTAGCGGATTTCAATATTTAATAAGAAAAAAATTATCTATACAAATAGAACCTTACGCAAAAATTCCGATAAAAGGTGTTGGCTACGGCAATTTAGCACTGAGTAGTTTTGGAGTAAACTTTTCTGTTCAGTATAGGCAACTAACTCATAAAAAATAACGTATCTACTGTATCTCAAATAATAATTGATATGAAATACAACAAAACAAAATTTTCTATTGCTTTTGTAATGATTATTGCAGTAATGATTGCTTGTAGTAAAGGGAACGACAATACCACTACACCTACCCCTTCAAATTGTGCATCTAAAAACATTATTGTTACTGCTACTACAACCAATTCTAGTGTTTGCAATGCAACTGGTAGTATTGTGGTAAATGCTAGTGGTAGCACTGGTTTTACCTATAATTTAAATGGGGGTTCGTTTCAAACATCCAACACTTTTTCGAATGTTGCAACTGGCAATCATACAATTATCGCTAAAGATGCAGAAGGTTGCACTGCTAGTACTACTGTTACCATTTCTGCAGGCAATGCTGGTACATTATTTTCAGCTGTAAAAACATTGATTCAAAACAACTGTTTAAGCTGTCATGGAAGTGTGTCTGGTTCTAGTGGTGGAATGTATTTAGGTACTGATTGTGCGATTATTTCAAATCAAACAAGAATTAAAGCTAGAGTAGTAGATGGCTCACCTTCTTTTATGCCACAAAGTGGAGCATTACCGACCACAGAAAGAGCAAAAGTGACCAATTGGATAAATGCTGGCGGAAGATTTACTGACTAATATAAAACACATAAACCAGTTATGGCTCTCATCTATAGCTGGTTTATTTTTATGTTGGATATACAAAATTTAATGTTTTATTTTCAGAAAAAAACAATCGAATTGAATAGTTGCTAAAACCACGTTTTATCTGTTTGTTTTAAAGTGGGTTGAACAAAAATTCCTTCCACTTTTTCATGAAAGCTTTCTTTTTTGGTTTCACTTATACTCAATGTTGGCGGCTTTAAAATGATGCCAGAATGTTTTACTAGCGTTTCTTTCGACTTTGTTTCACCTTCAATTATTCCATTTTCGTATACGAAAATTTTATCTTTTGCAATAACAGTACCTGTTACTTTACCATATACAATAATGTTTTCTGCCAATAAGTCTCCTGTAATATTTCCAGAAATACCAATAGTAATTGCCTTTTCAGAAACTATATTTCCATCCAAATTGCCATCAATAATACAAGGTAGCACTGTGTTTATATTTCCAACAATAGCCACTTCTTTTGGAATATAAAAGCTAAATAACTTTTGTGGCTGTTGAAAAATTTGTCTGAAATTTACTAACACATGAATTTGTTTTAGATAAACGATTATCCAATTAAAGATTCTTGGAATATAGAAGATATGGTGGTAGAATTACCTATATCTATTCCTACACATTTACTTGGATATTTATCAGAAATACGAAGTGAATTATACAAATATCCAATACTTGCTAATTTTTCCGGCTCGGGAGCAATTTCCACGGGTATACCGTCACCATATTCTTCTTTAAAACATTGAACTAGCTCTGAATAATAAGCACCTCCACCCATTAAGTAAATTTTTTCTGTTTCTTCAAAATCTTGGTTGGTGAAATATTTTCTTATTTGTGGAGACACAACTTCTCTATAATATTGTTTTAAAACTTCTTCTCTTAACTCCTTTAGATCTATTTTTTTTCTATTCATAAAAATGCTTCCCTTCATAAACAAGTCGTCCATTTGGTGTACATTTTTCATTTCTAAATAATATTTTTTCGATAATTCTCTGTGTAAATTATCAACTGCATATTGTAATCCATGAGAACTGAAACAAGTTCTATGAATCAATCCATCTTCAGAGGCCATTCCACCTTCAATAGTTCCAAAACCCAAACTAATAGCAATAAAATTTTGAGGTTCTGTGTCTGCTAAAACCCTTTTTAAACCAATTATGCAACCAACAATTTCTGGAATAATTTCAAAAGTATCAATATCGAATGTTAATCGTTTTACACCTCCATCGTTATTAAAGGTTTTGGTATCATATTCGATGAGAAAATGTTTTTTTGATAAAAATTTTTCAGCAGCGTTTTTATAAACATTATATGTAGAAAGTGGAAAGCCCATCGTTACGCATAGAGGCTGCTTTAATTTTTCAACTACATTAATCATACATGCTTTAAAAAGCACGTCGTACACATCTTCATCTGGAGAAGCATTGGTTATTCTGTCTGCATTAATCCCGCCTTTTTTGGCTAGATTGCCCACAATATACCAATTGTTGTCTTTTTTAACTTTTAAACCGTTTAAGAGGTCTTTTGCTGAATTTTCGTTGTTTCCAAAAGTTGTTTCAAATACACTAGGAAAGCTTGTAGTTAGAATGTTCATTGGGGGTATTTAATGAATTCCTAAGTTAAAGCTATTTTTTAAAACAGATACTTTGAAAAATTAAATAATTATCAATTTTATACTGAAACATAGAAAAACATTCAAAATTTAATAAACCTGCTTTCTTTTACCGCTTTCAAAATCTTTAAAAATGAATGCACCAAGCTTGTCTAAACTTGCAAAAAAAGCTTTACCATTATTCATTTCGGTAAATTCTTGAACAAAATTTTGCAAATAAGGATCAGATGCTATCATAAAAGTGGTAATGGGTATTTTCAATTTTTTACATTGAGCCGCTAGATTGATGCATCTATTCACTACTTTTCTATCTAAACCAAAACTATTTTTATAGTATTTGCCACCTATTTTTAAGCAAGTGGGTTTACCATCGGTAATCATAAAAATTTGCTTGTTCGGATTTTTTCTTCTTCTTAAAATATCCATTGCCAGTTCTAATCCTGCTACTGTGTTGGTATGATAAGGACCAACTTGTAAATAAGGTAAATCTTTAATTTCAATTGGCCATGCATCGTTGCCAAACACTACAATATCAAGCGTATCTTTTGGATATTTTGTTTGAATTAATTCAGCCAAAGCCATCGCAACTTTTTTGGCAGGTGTAATTCTGTCTTCTCCATACAAAATCATGGAATGAGAAATATCAATCATTAAAACGGTAGAAGTTTGTGTTTTAAAATCGTTTTCACGAATATGTAAATCATCTTCCATCATTTTGAAACTATCAATTCCATGGCTAATTTGAGCGTTTCTGATACTTTCGGTAAAATCTATTTGTTCTAATCTGTCTCCAAATTGAAAAGGTCTTGTGTCAGCAGAAGATTCTTCGCCAACACCCGTTTTAAACGTTTGGTGATTGCCCTGTCTTGATTTTTTTAGCTTCCCAAAAATTTCTTCTAAGCTTTTTTTACGAATGGTTTGTTCGCTTTTTGCGGTAATTTTAAAACTACCATCTTGTTCGTTTTCTTTTAAGTAACCATTTTCTTTTAAATCTTCAATAAAATCACCTAAACCATATTCGTTGTTAGTGAACCTGTATTTTTTGTCTAATTCATTCATCCAACTTAATGCTTCAGCAGCATCACCATTGGTATATGTAAGTAATTGGGTAAATAAATCTAACATTTGTTCAAACTTAGATTTACCGTTTTCGTTGGCATTAAATTGTATAAAACGATGACCAATCATGTAGAATTGTTTTTAGCAAATGATAACTAAAGTAAGTTACACCTAAAAAGCATAATTTGTTTATTCATGCCATATTCTCTTTGTATTTCGAAAATGTTTGACTATTGTTCGTTAGATGAATGAGCAATCATTTTCATGATTTGTGCAATTTCTACATCACTTAAATATCGCCATTTTCCTATTTGTAATCCTTCTAAGCCAATATTCATAATTCTTACTCTTTGTAAGCTTTGTACCGAATATTCTAAATAGGTACACATTCTCCTTATTTGCCTATTTAAACCTTGGGTTAGAATAATTTTAAACGTGTGTGTGTTTATTTTTTTAACGATGCAAGGTTTTGTCATTTCTCCCAAAACAGGAATTCCGCTACTCATTTTATGGATAAAATGTGGTGTAATGGCTTTATTCACTCGAACAATGTATTCTTTTTCGTGGTGATTACTGGCTCTTAAAATTTTATTTACAATATTTCCGTCGTTGGTTAAAAATATTAAGCCTTCTGAATCTTTATCTAATCTTCCAATCGGAAAGATTCTCTTCGGGTAATTTAGATAAGTGATGATATTTCCTTTTATGTTTTCGTCTGTAGTAGAAATAATACCCACAGGTTTATGAAATGCAATGTAAATGCGTTTGTCTTTCTTTTTTACTTCATTGGTAATAATGCTTCCATCTACTTCAACGGTATCTCCATCGGTATATCTATTTCCTAGTTGAGCAATTTCGTCGTTGAGCAATACCCTTCCTGCTTCAATTAATCTATCAGCCTCTCTTCTAGAGCAATAGCCTGTGTCACTAATAAATTTATTTAAACTAATAGAATCTGTTTTCAAATGCTAAGTCAATTAATGTTTGGATAAAAGTAAATAAAAACGATTCAGTTCATTGATTTTCATTTTTGTAGATGCAAAAGTAAAACTCTAAATAAATCGTCTGGCACAAAAGGTTTTACTACAATATCAGTAATTCCTAAATCTATAATTTGGTGTTCTACTTCTTTTGGTAAACTTGCAGTTAATGCAATAATGGGAATTGAAACGCCATTTGCTCTCATTATTTTGGTAGCTTCATAGCCATCCATAATAGGCATATGTAGATCCATTAACACAATTTTGTGTTTGTTTACATCTAACATATCTAAAGCCTCTTGTCCATTTTTAGCAACATCTATTAAAGCTCCCCATTTCACTAAAAAGCTCTGTGCAACAAATACATTAATCATATTATCTTCTACCAATAAAATATTCACCTTGCTCAATGGTTTTGTTTTGTCATTGACAGGAAGATATGTTTCTGCTTGTTTAATTTCTGTGGTTGATTTGTCTGCCACATATGGAAAACGAATAGTAAACGAAAAACGAGAACCTTTGCCCAATTCACTTTCTAACTGTATAGAACTATTTTGAGCTTGTACAATTTTTTTACTAATGGCCAACCCTAAACCTGTTCCTCCAAAACGCCTTGAGGTAGAAGAATCTGCTTGTGTAAATCGATTAAAAATTTCTTCATGTTTATCTGAAGGAATACCAATACCTGTATCTTCAACAATAAACTGAATGGAAACATTTTGAGCTGTTTGGTTAACTAATTTTAACGCTAACAAAACGTAACCGTCGTTGGTGAATTTAATGGCGTTGTTGAGCAAATTTGCTAATACTTGTGTAAGTCTTGTGGGGTCTCCTACTAATCGTTGATGTTGAATAGCAGGGTCTATTTGTAAACGTAACTCAATGCCTTTGTCTTCGGCAGAAATCTTCATTCCACCCACAATATTCGAAGCAATGGATTTAATATCCATTTCAATTTTTTCGAAATGCAATTTGCCTGCTTCTATTTTATTAAAGTCTAAAATATCGTTTACAATATTGAGTAAATTATTGGCAGAAAAAAGCAATGTTTCTAATTCTCTAATCTGATCTTTTCTTGGTTCGTTTTTCAAAAGCAAGTGCGATAATCCAATTACACTATTAAGTGGTGTTCTTATTTCATGGCTCATGGTAGATAAAAACTCTGTTTTCACTTTTAAACCTTGTTCTGCCAAACTTTTTGCCTGCTTTAACTTATACGAAAATCTAAACGCTAAAATAAGTGCTTGTAAAAACAAAAACACCATATAACCCAACGAAATCAAGATTTGTTGCGGCTCTATAAATCCAAAATATGCTAAATTAATGGTGGTAAAAATAGTAAGAATTACCACAATGCTTAATAGCGAATAAATAGCACCTTCTCGTTTATTTTTAAAGGCTTTAATGTACACATACATTCCTAAAATCACATTAAAAAACATAACTACTAGGTAATAATTTAGTAATCCTGTATACACAATCGGTTCTGTAAATAAAATGATAAAGAAAAAGGCTAAGCTGAATAAACCCGTTATGTGCATCACAATTCTTGGACTATCTTTTGGGTATTGATAGCGTATATACAAAATCAAAAAATAAATAGATAAACAGAGTGAAATATACTCAAGTTTGGTGGTTACAAACCAAGATGTATCTTCTAAAATGTGGTGTAAAATATAAGAACCGCTTCCTACAATTCTGTAAGCATATGTAATACAAAAAAGTGAAAAATAGAGGGTTGCTTTATCTTTTTGTCCGAAAAAATATAGGGCTAAGAAAAATATGCCACCCATTATAAAGCAGCCTGCTAAAATAAAATCGAGTGAATTGCTTTTTGTATAGGCACGTTCTAACACTTCAGATTTACCAATTTCAAAATCTTTAAAAGGTCCACCTTTTGCATGATGAAAATTAGCAACTTGTAAAATAATTTTTAAGGTATCATTAATGGGAAGAGGCAGTAATTTCATTTCCCAATAAGGTTGCGTTTCTGTGGCTGATTTACCAACTGTTCCATTCTTAAAAAACAGTTTTCCATTAATAAACAATTGATGTGCTGTATACACATCTGGAATTAATAAACTAAGTTGTTCTTTATTTTTTTGGGGTAATAAAACCGTTAGTGCATAAGTAGCGTAACCTTGTGCAGGCAATGATTTTTGTTGCAAAATGGTTTGATCGAAGCGTTGGGGAAATGGAACCAACTCAAATACAGACGCTGTATCGGCATTTGTAATATATTGTTTCCAAAACATCTTCCAATTACCAGAAAGCTTAATCGGTTGATTTTCAAAGGAAGTTTGCCGAAGATCAATGACTCCATTTTGGCGTTTAGGATTTTGTGCAATTACATCGATATTAAATAGTAATACTGCAATGATGATGGTAATAATTCTCGTTGTAAAAATTTGCATAAATATTAACCTTAGCATTGTGTACAACGGTGATGATTACCGTTTTTGGGGATATTGTATTTTGTATCAAAATTAGGTTTTTTACGTACACGTAAGTAATGTAAGTCAACAACGATTTTGAATACTTAATAATTGCAATTTTCATTTTGATTCTCAAGTTTAAAAAACTATTGTACAATCCATAACAATCCCTTACTTTTGCAGCCCCAAATATGTCTTGGCATATTCATTTTGTGTAACATCAAAATGTCCACTGGGATTAAAACCATTTTAAAAGCTATCGAAAGATAGTAAAACCTAAAATTCAGATGTAATGAACAATTACGAATTAATGGTGATTTTTACACCCGTTCTTTCTGAGGAAGAATTTAAAAATGCTCAGAAAAAATACAACGACCTTATTGCTGAAGCAGGCGGAGAAGTTGTAAGTAGCAATCCTTGGGGTTTAAAATCATTAGCTTACCCAATTCAGAAAAAAACTACAGGTATTTATTGGGTAGTAGAATTTACTGCAAAAAGTGAATTCAACGAAAAATTGAAAATTCAATTATTGCGTGACGAACAAGTAATGCGTCACATGGTTACAAAACTTGACAAATACGCCGTTGAGTATAACCATATTAAGAGAAATGGCGGATTTGCTAACGTTGAAAAAGCAGGAGCGTAATTATGGCAAAGAATGAAATAAAATACCTTACCGCAATTAAACAAGAAAAGCCAAAGAAAAAATTCTGTCGCTTTAAGAAATACGGTATTAAGTATGTTGATTATAAAGACATTGAGTTTTTAAAGAAATTCTTGAACGAACAAGGTAAAATGTTGCCTCGTCGCTTAAGCGGTAACTCTTTAAAATACCAACGTAAAGTTGCAGATGCAGTAAAAAAAGCTAGACAAATGGCTTTATTACCGTATGTAACAGATTTAATGAAATAAAATTATTTAGTAACCTTCCCTAATTCCGAAAAAAAGCAACGGAAGACAGCTTTAAAAGCTGGGCTCTTGGGAACTAACAACAACTTCTATGCAAGTTATATTAATACAAGATGTAGACAATTTAGGTGGAAAAACGGAGCTTGTAAACGTTAAAAACGGATATGCTCGTAACTGCTTAATTCCTCAAAAATTAGCTATCGAAGCTAATCCTTCTAACTTAAAGCAATTAAACGAACAGTTAAAGGTTAAAGCTAAAAAAGAAGCAGCTATGCTTGCAGAGCTTAAGAAAGTAATTGCAGTATTAGCTGAATCTCCTGTAAAAGTTGGTGCAAAAACCGGTACAACAGGAAAAATATTTGGTAGCGTAACTTCTTTACAAATTACTCGTGCAATTCGTGACCAAAAAGGTTATGAAATTGACCGTAAGCGTATTCAAATTGTAGATGATGTGAAAGAATTAGGAACGTACAAAGCAACGATTGATTTTGGTAATGGCAACACTACCGAAATTGAATTTGAGGTTGTAGGTGAATAGTTACCAATTATTTTTTTACATATTTTTAAAAAAGCCTATACAAATTGTATAGGCTTTTTTTTTGGATTTAAGAACAACGACATGTTTCAATTTTTGCTTTTTAAAGTCGCATTAGCCACAAGTGAAAAACTTTTGCAAGCATGAAGACAGAACAAAAACTGAATAGCCATTAAATATTTTATCGAACCATTCAAAAAATCCATAAAAAAAGGAGGCCTGAAACCTCCTTTTACTATCTAAAACAATTCTGGTTGATTGTTATCTTCTTTTGGTGCTTGCTCCCATTGCATATCTACGGTTTTAGAGAAATCCATGAGTTTGGCACCTATAGCTTTCCAACCCATAACTTCTACCATTTTAGCAATTTTAAATTTGGCTTTGTTTACTTGTTGCCCTTTACCTGTTTGAACAATTAAAATAGGTTCTACCAATGAGGTTACAGCTTGTAACACATTTCCATCGCCTTCTTTAATAAATAGATATTTGTTTTTAAGGGTATTGGTTTCTATTTTAAATCGTTTTACGTTGAACTGTTTTTTGGTATTGTCTAAATAAACAGCGGTAAATATTTTATTGGGTTC
>Ga0114938_1000319_pt1 | contig 38338 bp, 35 predicted proteins | sample AshMeaBigSpring_FD_88675 | JGI IMG/M metagenome (GOLD analysis project Ga0114938, IMG submission 88675) | Groundwater microbial communities from Big Spring, Nevada to study Microbial Dark Matter (Phase II) - Ash Meadows Big Spring | ecosystem: Environmental > Aquatic > Deep subsurface >... | reverse complement strand
CCAACCGCGGTCCTTCGACACCTTCGTCAGCGCCGCCGTCAACGTCGTCTTGCCGTGGTCCACGTGACCGATCGTGCCGACGTTGCAGTGCGGCTTCGTCCGCTCGAATTTTGCCTTGGCCATGGGGTGGCATCCTCGTGACTGGCGGTTTGCGATGAGTTGCAGGAGCGCCGAGAGGCGCTTTCAGCGCGACGGATTAGCCGCAGACGGCGCCGTCCGCAAGGGCCGTCGATCATGCGGCGGCAGCCGCCGGCCTCAGCGCGGCCCGAGCGCCGCCTGCCGCCAGTCCGGCAGACCCTCGGCCACCGCCTGCGCGAGGACACGTGCGCCGGCCGCCTCGGCGAGCTCTTCCGGCACGACCCAGAGCCTGTAGTCGGCGCTGATGACCGGGCGGCGACAATCGAGCCAGCCCGACGCGAGCCGGCAGCCACTGTCGCCCGTCACCTGCCGCTGCTCGCGCCGGTCGTGGCGCACGAGGCGCATGTCGACCGGCTGCAGCATGCCACCCATCGCGGCGAGATCGACGCCGCGGAACACGCAACCGAGCGACTGGCGGCAGGCCCCCGCGCGGGCGCCCATCGTGTTCAGGAACCCGAAGGCCTTCCGGCCGGCAAGATAGGTGGCCGCACTGCCCGGACCCGTGCTGACGTAGCAGCCGGCGGCGCCGCAGAGCAGCGGGTCGCCCGTCTTCTCGAACCGGCGGATACCGCGTGTGCCCGCATCCATGACCAGCAGCACGGCAAAACGAACCTGTGCGGGACGGCCCGAAGCTGCAGCCGTCGAGCGCCGAGGTGGCTCCTCGGACGCGGCGGGCTCGGCCGCTTTGGCTGCTGCATCACGAAGGTCGGCGCGCCGCGCCTCCCCCGCCCGGCGCATGCGCTCGGAAAGCCGCGCGAGCTCTGCCTCGCGATCGGCCTCGAGGCGCTGCGCCTCCGCCGCGCGCCCGGCATCCGCCTCGGCACGGGCGCGGGCCAGCATCTCGGCCTCGTCGGTCGCACGCCCAGGCGCACGCGGCACTTCAGCGAGGCGTCGCCGGACCGGCGTGCCATCCGCGACCGCCCGGGGCGGCTTGGCCACGTCTGAATTCGCCGCGGCAGGTGGCACGGGCGCCGGCGCAACGTCGCCGCCGAGGCGCGACATCTCCGGCATTCGCGTCGGGCCCGGCAGCCCGATATCGAGCGCGCAACCCGCGGTGGCCAGCGCCGCAACGGCCGCCACGGAACGCTGCAACACGCCGCACGCTACGGTCCGCATGGGGTTGGTCCTTCCGCTCCGTGCCGATCCCGGCACCAGCTCTCGACTCTCGATCACAAAGGCCTAGCGCGTCTCGCCTGAACGGCGCCTGAACCGTGCCGTCATCCGGCCGCAATCGACGCAAGGCCCTCGCGATAGGTCGGATAGCGGAGCGTGACGCCGAGGTCGGCCTTCATCAACGCGTTACCTACCCGCTTGTTCTCCGCATAGAAGCTCGCCGCCATCGGCGAGAGCGCGGCGCCATCGAAGGGTTGCTCGGGCGGCGGGACGACCCCGACCAGTCCGGCGGCGTAGGCGATGACGTCCTGCGGCGGCGCCGGCTCGTCGTCGCAGACATTGTAGACGGCCTGCCTGCCGCGGCCCCGCATGGCGGCGACGAGCGCCGTGGCGATGTCTGCCACGTGCACCCGGTTGAACACCTGACCCGGCTTTACGAGACGCCGCGCCGAGCCGTCACGCAGGCTGTCGATTGCGCTGCGGCCGGGCCCGTAGATGCCGGGCAGGCGGAACACCTGGACGCGCTTGCCGCTCGCCGCGCCGAGCGCCAGCCAGGCCTGCTCGGCAGCAAGCCTGCGGCGGCCGCGCTCGGAGAGGGGATGCGGCGTTGTCGTCTCGTCGACCCAGGCGCCCTGGTGGTCGCCATAGACGCCGACGGTCGAAAGATAGCCGGCCCACGCGAGGCTCGGCGAGGAGCGCAGCGCCGCACCGTGCTGCGCGAGGATCGGGTCGCCGCCCTCGCCCGGCGGTGCGGAGGCGAGCACGTGCGTGGCGGTGGCTATCGCCGCCTCGAGTGCCGGGCTCGGGCGTGCGCCGTCGAAGACGATCGGCGCATCACATGATGCCGCGATGCGCCGGGCGCCCTCCGCGGCTCGCGCAGTTCCGGCAACGTGCCAGCCGTCCGCGCGCATGCGATCGGCGAGCGCCCGCGCCGTATATCCGAGACCGATGCACACGAGCCGGCTCACGCTGGCGCCTCCCGCTGCCATTCCGCGACAACGTCGGCGTCGCGCTCGCGGGCGAGGGCCTTGCGCCGCGCCGAAGCGTGCCGGTCGGGGGAGGCGAGCCGCGCCGAGGCCCAGGCGGCCATGGCACGAACGAGGGGGGAGGCGTCGTCAGTCAGATGCTCGACCGCGCCGAGCAGCGACGCCTCGCCCGAGTTGCCGGCGGCAATCAGCGCGTTGCGCACGACCCTGTCGCGGCCGGTGCGCTTGACCGGCGTCCCCGCGAAGCGCGTGCGGAACGCGCGGTCGTCGAGCGCCAGAAGCTCGGCGAGGGGCGGGTTGTCGGTCTCGGCCCGCGCGTGGAGCTTGGTCTCGCGCGCGGCCGCCGCGAACTTGTTCCACGGGCAGACGGCGAGGCAGTCGTCACAGCCGAACACACGATTGCCCATCGGCTCGCGGAACTCGTGGGGGATGTGCCCTCTGTGCTCGATGGTCAGGTAGGCGATGCAGCGGCGCGGGTCGAGCCGGTAGGGCGCCGGGAACGCCGCCGTCGGGCAGATGTCGAGGCAGAGCCGGCAGGAGCCGCAATGGTCGGCCTCGGGCGGATCGGGCGCGATCGCGGCGGTCGTCAGGATCGCGCCGAGGAACAGCCACGAGCCGTGCGTCCGCGAGACGAGATTGGTGTGCTTGCCCTGCCAGCCGATGCCGGCCGAGGCGGCGAGCGGCTTCTCCATCAGCGGCGCGGTGTCGACAAACACCTTGACGTCGGCATTCGCCTCGGCGCCGATGAGACCGGCGAGCTGCTTGAGGCGCCCCTTGAGCAGGTCATGATAGTCGCGGCCCTGGGCGTAGACCGAGATCGCCGCCCGGCGCGGATGCGCGAGCACGGCCAGCGGATCGTGGGCCGGCGCATAGCTCATCGCGCACATGATGACCGAGCGGGCCTCGGGCCATAGCGTCCGCGGATCGCCACGCCGCTCGGCGGTGGTCATCATCCAGTCCATGTCGCCATGCGCGCCGATGGCGATGAAGCCGGCAAGACGGGCCGCCGCCTCCGGGATCGCATCGGGTCGCGTGACCCGCACGGCGTCGAGGCCGAGCGCCCGCGCCCGCTCCTGCAGCAGGCTCTTGAGGTCGCCGCTCCAAGCGGAGTTGCTCATGCGGTGTCCGCAGCCGCAAGGAAGCGGCCGCGCCTCAGAAATCGAGATCCGTGTAGGCGAGCGGCGGCGGCAGCCCCGGCACCCGGTCGGACAGCAGCGGCCGGAACGCGCGGCGCGACTTGATGCGCTGATACCAGCTCTTGGCAGCGGGAAACGCCTCCCACGGCACCTCACCCAGGTAATCGATGACCGAGAGATGGGCCGCCGCCGCGAGATCTGCGAGGCTCATCTCGTCGCCCGCGAGCCACCGCCGCTGATCGGCGAGAAAGCTCACATAGCTCAGATGATAGCGCAGGTTGGCGCCGACCGCGCGCAGCATCTCGACATTGGCCTCGCGCCCTGGCCGGCCGGCGAGCAGGCCGTAGACCTTCTCCTCCAACAGCTCGCGCGTCACCTCGCGGTCGAGCTTGCGGTGGAACCAGTCGACCAGGCGGCGGATCTCGGCCTTGTCCTCGCGCGTGCCGGGCATGAGGTGGATTGGCCGGCGGTCGGACGGCAGCGTCCGCAGGCCGTCGGCCAGTTGCTCGCAGATGGCGTAGGCGCCGCACAAGGGTGCCTGGCCGTCGAGCTCGAGCACCGGCAGCTCGCCCGACGGATTGAGCGCCAGGAACGAGGCCCGCCACTCCCAGGGGCGCTCGTCGACGAGCTTGACCTCGATCTCGAGCTCGCCGAGTGCCAGGCGCACCGCGCGCGACATCGGGCAGAGCGGGAAATGCGTGAGCTTGTTCATGTGCCGGCGCGAATCGGAAGCCTCGCGGAGAGGGTACAGGAAGCCCTGCGCGCATTGCCAGAATCCTGCTACATCGTGCGGCCCGCCCGGCCGGAAATCGGATCCGGCGGGTGGAGGGGGAACGCCACATGCAGACCTGGCACGCGATCCTGCTCGGCCTGATCGAGGGGCTGACCGAGTTCATCCCGGTCTCATCGACCGGACACCTGGTGCTCGCCGGCCACTTCCTCGGTGTCGACAGCCCCAAGAAGGCATTCGAGATCCTGATCCAGCTCGGCGCGATCCTCGCAATCCTGTCGGTCTACTCCGCCAAGCTGCTGCGGCTCCTCCTCGACCTGCCGCGGGACGCACGCACGCAGCGCTTCGTGCTCGCGGTGCTGCTCGCCTTCCTGCCGGCGGCCGTGATCGGGGCGGGTCTCCACACGTACATCAAGGCGCTGCTCGAGGTGCCGCTGATCGTGTGCACAACGCTGGTCGTCGGCGGCGTCATCCTGCTCGCGGTCGACCGCATGCGGCTCAGCGCCCGCTACCACGATGTCATGGACGTGCCGCCGCTGCTCGCACTCAAGATCGGCCTCTGGCAGTGCGTCGCCATGATCCCGGGCGTCTCGCGCTCGGGCGCGACCATCGTCGGGGCGATGCTGATGGGCACCGACAAGCGCACCGCGGCGGAGTTCTCGTTCTTCCTCGCCATGCCGACCATGGCCGGCGCATTCGCCTACGACCTCTACAACAACTACAAGGACCTCGACGCCGCGGCCCTGCAGGCGATCGCCATCGGCTTCGTGGTCGCCTTCGTGGTCGGCGTGTTCGTGGTGCGCTACCTGCTCGACTTCGTCAGCCGGCGCGGCTTCGCCCCGTTCGCGTGGTGGCGGATCCTGCTCGGCGGCGCCGGCCTCGGCGCGATCCTGGTGCTCGGTTGAAGCCCGGCGCGCGGCCGGCGTTCATGATCGCTTCATCCGCCGCGTGAAATCGCGTATCGAGGCGGCTGCCGACCGCCCGCGCCCCGCTGCGCACAAACGCTCCGCCGCCCGATCGAGCCCCGCATGACCGTCGCGCCGACGCCCGATCCGCCGAGCTTCACGCTCGACCCGAAGGTCGCGAAGGACTTCGGCGTCTACGCCTCGGGCTTCTGGGCGGGTCCGACGCGAACGCGCGCATGGCTGCTGACGCTCGGGCTGGCAGCGAGCCTCGTCGCGTCGACCTACGTCACCGTGCAGATGAACCACTGGAACCGCTGGTTCTTCGATGCGCTCGAGAAGAAGGACGTGGCGACGGTCCAGCAGGCGATGCTGGTGTTCCTTCTGATCATCGCCGCGATGGCGGCAATCGGCGTCGCGATCGTGCTCACCCGCGAGACGCTGCAGGTGCGCTGGCGGCAATGGCTGGTCGAGCACCTCATCGCCCGCTGGCTCGACCGCCGGCGCTTCTACCACATGAACACCGACGGCACCGAGCCGCCTAATCCGGAGTACCGCATCTCCGACGACACGCGCTGGGCGACCGAGGTGCTCGTCGATCTCGGCATCGGGCTGCTCTCGGCGCTGGTCGGCGGCATCGCGTTCATCTCGATCCTGGGGAGCGTCGGCGGCGCGTGGACGTTCGGCGGCGTCACCATTCCCGCATTCATGGTCGTGTTCGCGCTCGCCTACGGCATCGTGATGTCGGTGCTGATGGCGTGGATCGGCAAACCGCTCGTCGGCCGCGTCGGCGCCAAGAACGAGGCCGAAGGCTATTTCCGCTTCGCGATGATGCGGCTGCGCGACAACGCCGAGAGCGTTGCGCTGATGAACGGCGCTTCCGCCGAGCGCGCATCGCTCGGGCGGTTCTACGACGGCGTCGTCGCGCGCTGGCTCGCGGTGGTGCGGAGCCACGGCCATGTCACCTGGATCACCAATTCGAGCGGCCCGATGATCCCGATCGTGCCCCTGCTCGCTGCCGCGCCCAAGTACCTCGCCGGCGAGCTGACGCTCGGCCAGGTGACGCAGCTCGCCGCCGCCTTCGTGCAGGTGCAGATCGCGATCTCGTGGGTGGTCGACAACTACAACCGCATCGCCGAATGGTACGCTTCGGCCCGCCGGGTGATGGACATCGTTTACGCTTGCGACGGCGTCGACCGGGGGCTCGAGGCGGCAACCGGCGGCCTCACGCACGAGCCGGCGGCCGGACCGGTCCTCGCGCTCGGCTCGGTCGCCATCGCGGGGCGCGGCGGGGAGCGCCTCGTGCGCGCCGTCGACCTGTCGATCGGGCCCGGCGAGCGGGCGTTCATCGCCGGCGAGTCGAGCGTCGGCAAGTCGATGCTCGTGCGCGCCATCGCGGGCCTGTGGCGGCAAGGGCACGGCTCCATCCGCCGCCCGCCCGATGCCCGCGTGCTGATCGCGCCGCAGAAGGCCTACCTGCCGCTCGGCACCCTCGCGGATGCGCTGGCCTATCCCGAGCCCACCCGCACCGAGCCGACCGCGATGCGCGCCGCCCTCGGCGATGTCGGCCTTGCTCACCTCGCCCCCCGGCTCGGCGAGGTCGCCCGCTGGGATCAGCTGCTTTCCGCGGGCGAGCGCCAGCGGCTGACCGTCGCGCGCATCCTGCTGCACGAGCCGGACGTGATCGTGCTCGACGACGCGCTCTCGGCGCTCGAGGACGCGACACAGCGCGAGCTTCTGGCTACCATGGCGCGCGCGCTGCCGCAGGCGATCGTGCTGAGCCTCGGCCAGAGGCACGCCGCTGACGGCTTCCACCAGCGTCACCTGGTGCTGGAGCGCGCGGCCGACGGCGCCCGGCTCAACCCGGCGACGGCAAAGTTTTGAGACGGCAACGGATGCCGCATTGCCGGCAGGAGGCGAGGCATGCTGAACTACTGGAACGCGACATGGAGCCTCGACGAGAAGCAGTGTCCCTGCGACGTCCATTTCCTCGACTACCTCGAGGAGAGGAAGGTCACCGGCGCCGACATCTTCCACATGGGCACGGGCAGCCACCACATCGTCGGCCTCAGGACCGCGTCCAATGGCTCCGGCAACCACGTGCTCGGCATCACCGCGAGCCCGCAGGAGTACGAGGACTACGTCAAGCTGCTCATCGCAAACCCGCGGCTCGGCTTCACCTACAAGGCCTATTTCGGCGACATCTACCAGATCGACCGCCGGCTGCTCCCCGATCTCGACCAGGTGACGCTGTTTCATCTCGGCGAATACCGCACCGCGGAGAACGACAAGTACGGCGCGCTCTCCGATACCGAGATGACGCTCGTGCTCGCCGACAAGCTCCGGCCCGGCGGCGAGATCCACTTCTATACCGGCTCGTTCGCCTACGACCGCGCCGAGGCGGCAGCGAAAGAGCTGGTCGGGCAGCGCCGCTTCGACGACGCCGGCACCTACAAATCGCTCCGCATCTGGCGCAAGCGGCGGTGAGCGCCAACGACACCCCACCGATCGCATGACCACCTTCGACGCCTACAAGCGCGGCCTCGACCTGCTTGCCCGCGAGCGGTTTCTCACCGTGCTGCTCGCCGCCGCGGGCGTCGTCATTGCCATCGTGCAGCTCGCCGAGCCGATCCTGTTCGGCTGGGTGGTCGATGCGCTTTCCAAGGGCGAGGGCGCGTTCCGCATCATCGCCATGTGGGCGGCGCTCGGCCTGTTCTCGATCCTGGCGAGCGTCGTCGTCGCGGTCGCCGCCGACCGGCTCGCCCACCGCCGCCGCCTCGCCGCCATGAGCCTCGCCTTCGAGCGCGCGATCACGCTGCCGATCGGCTGGCACGCGGAGAAGGGCTCGGGCGCGGTGGTCCGCACGATCCTCTCCGGCACCGACAGCCTGTTCTGGCTGTGGCTGTCGTTCCTGCGCGAGCAGCTCACCGCGATCGTCGGCATCATCCTCCTGATACCGACCGCGATCAGCCTCGATGCGCGCATGGCCGCGATCCTCGCCGTGCTCGCCATCGTCTACCTGGGACTCAACATCCTGGTCGTGCGCAGGACGAGCGACGGGCAGGCGGCGATCGAGCACTACCACACCAACGTCTATGGCCGGGTCGGCGACGTGCTCGGGAACGTCACCGTGGTGCAGAGCTACGCGCGGCTCGGCGCCGAGATGCAGTCGATGAACGACTACATGCGCGCGCTGCTCGCTGCGCAGTACCCGGTGCTGACCTGGTGGGGCGTGCTGACGGTGCTGACGCGGGCCGCCGCCACGATCACCATGGTGCTGGTGTTCGCGGTCGGCGCAATGCTCGCGGCTCGCGGCGAGATCACGGTCGGCGCCATCGTCTCCTTCGTCGCGTTCGCGAACCTGCTGATCGGCAAGCTCGACCAGCTTTCAGGCTTCGTCGTGCGCATCTACCAGCAGGCGCCGACCATCAAGAGCTACTTCGAGCTGCTCGACGCCCGTGGCTCGGTGACCGAGAAGCCCGATGCGCGGCCGCTCGGGGTGGTGAAAGGCGAGGTCAGGTTCGAGAACGTCTCGTTCCGCTACGGCGCGGGCTCGCAGGGCGTGTTCGACATCTCGCTCGAGGCGCGCCACGGCGAGACGATCGCCCTCGTCGGGCCCACGGGCTCCGGCAAGACGACGACCCTCGCCCTCCTCCAGCGCATGCGCCAGACCGACCAGGGCACGATCCGTATCGACGGACAGGACATCGACGACGTGACGCTGACCTCGCTCCGCCACGCGATCGCGGTCGTGTTCCAGGACGCCGGCCTCTTCAACCGCACGATCGCGGAGAACATCCGCATCGGCAAGCTGGACGCGACCGACGCCGAGGTCGAGCGCGCCGCGCGGCTCGCCGAGGCGAACGAGTTCATCGCGAAGAAGGAAGGCGGCTACGAGTTCGTGATCGGCGAGCGCGGGCTCTCGCTGTCGGGCGGCGAGCGCCAGCGCATCGCGATCGCGCGTGCGATCCTCAAGGACGCGCCGATCCTGATCCTCGACGAGGCGACGAGTGCGCTCGACGCCGAGACCGAGGCCAAGATCAAGCGCGCGCTCGATGCGCTCCGCAAGGACCGCACGACCTTCATCATCGCCCACCGCCTCTCGACCGTCGCCGATGCCGACCGGATCCTCGTCCTCGACCAGGGCCGGATCATCGAGCGCGGCAATTTCCGCTCGCTCGTCGCGGCCGGTGGCCTCTTCGCGCGGCTGGTCGCGGAAGGCGGCTTCACCGAGCCCAGGCCGGCAGAGGAGGAGGTGGCACCGGCGGGCACCCCTGCCGACGAATGAACTTCGCTTGCATGCCCGAGGCCACCGATTACACTGGCTCATTCTTGCTGCTTATCCTGGCGGGATGTGTGCGGTGTTCAGTTTCATGTCGACGGTCGTTGCGGCCGGGCTCGCGCTCCTTCTTTCTTCTCGCGCGCACAGTCAGCCGGTCGAGTTCCCGGAGCCGATCGCATGCCCCGCCGTCGAGAATCTGGTGCTCGCGGCCGACGACGAGCAGGCATGGAACGCCTGCGAGAAATGGGCGTGGAGTTGCATTCGCCGCGGCCGCGAGGTCAACTTTTTCGCCAAGCAGTGCGTCGAGCAGCGCTCGCCCGAGGCCGGCCGGCTGCGCAGCCGGTTCAGCTATGCGCCGTTCCACCAGATCGACCGCTACCGCGAGGCGAACGGCATCGGCGGAACATTTCTCTATGGCATCCTGACCAAGGAGCAGTACGCGCGTGAGATACATCCGGCAGGCATCCGGCTGGTCGGCGCCTACTTCGACCGGCTGGTCAACCTCGAGAACGTGACGACCGACAAGAACCTCGTTTTCGACCAGTCGATCTTCAAGGCCGGCCTCAGGCTCACCAATTTCAAGACCGAGAAGAACCTTTCGCTCGACGGATCCAACGTGCGCCGCCGTATCTTCCTGTTGCGGGCCGTGATCCAGGGCACGCTGTTCATGGAAAACGGCGTCTACGATCTCGTCGATGCTGCCGACGCGCGCATCGGCGCGTCGATCGACGCGCCGGGGTCGATATTCAACGCCCCATTCCGTCTCGATCGCGTCCGCGTCGAGGGCAAGGTGAACCTGAACCGGGCGCGTCTCACCGAGTTCACTGCGTGGGACACCAGCATCGGCTCCAAGCTCGAGTTCCGCTATGCGCACGTCCGCGGTCGCGTCGACCTCACCGGCACCGCCATCCAGGGCGACCTGCGCATGCAGCGAATGGAGTTCGGCCGCGCGCTCGACACGCATCCAACGCTGACCTGCGATTGGGATCTGACCGAGAAGGACCCGCGCGCGACCAACCGCTTCTTCCTCAATCCCGACCACGACCGCCTCGTCGGAAACCGCGCGCTGCACGCCGAGCTGGTGCACGAGGCGATCTCCACGCGTCCCTTCGAGGTCGGGGCGGACAAGCCATGCCTCAAACCGGCCGGCGCTGCCCAAGGCAGGTCTGGCCTCGCCCGCGACACCCACCACGAAGTGCTGCTGCGCGACATGAAGATCGGCGGCGCGCTCTGCCTGATCGATCTCACCGGCGAGATCAAGTCCGAACCTCCGGCCGCCCGTCCGCGCCGCCATCTGTCATCGATCTCGCTCGACGGTACCGACGCACGATCGACCATCATCAGATGGAAGAAGTCCGACAGCGACACGCTATGGCAGGCGGTTCACTTCAAGTCCAAGAACCTGTTCATCGATCTGTCGAGTCAGCCGCGGCGGCACTTTCTCGACAACCTCGAGATCGGCAACGTGTCGTTCATCCGGCCGCTGCCGCCCGACAAGGAGCTCGACGAGCAGGACGAGGAAAGCCGCGCGTACCTGTGCGATGTGCGACCGGGTCCAGGGGCCCGCTTCGCATCCGACGAGCCGGAGACGCACAAGCGCATTGCGGAGTTCTTCAAGAGCGCGGCGAACGAGGCGCAGAGTCCCCAGCCATTCGGCGAGATCGTCGCGCGGCTCAATGACTCCAATTCGTCCTCGCTCGCCTTGAAGATGGAGCTCAGCGAATACAAACTCGGAAAAGCGTGCACGTCGTCCGACTTCTACAAAAAGGCGACGCGACCGCCGCCTCTGCCGCCACCGGCGGGTGGAGCAACCACCGACGGTCCAGCGAGCGCGATTACGGCGCGCGATGGAGAGGTCATCGTCCAGAGCATCGACGAATCACGCCGGATTCTGCTCGATAGCGCCTGCTTTGCTGCCCTCAAGGCATTCAAGTACGGTGCCGCCTATGGTCACCAGCCGCACAACATCCTGCTGCTGATGGCGGCGTTCATTGTGCTGTTCCGACTTCTGCTGCTGCTCGATTCCACCACCCCTGGTCAGGACATCGCCGTCCGCCGCCGCCAGCTCGGCATCCTCTATGCGGTCGACATGTTCACCCCGTTCGTGAAGCTCGCGCCGCAACACCGCCGCCTCAGACCCAACGCAGGCCCGCTTCGCGGCTATCTCATCTTCCACCGGGTTCTCGGACTTGTGCTGACAGGCCTGCTGGCCATCGGCATCTACGCCGCGCGGTTCTGAGCCGCCCCCGCTTGATCCGGCGCTCGGAACCGGCATGCGCTTGCGCCAGCACTGAAAACGCTCGACGGGCGCCGGTTCCTGTCGCGCGCGCTCGAGCCGTTCCTCTACTACCTCGGTCCGACGCCCGAGATCATCATCCTCCCGATCATGATCATGTGGTTCGGTGTCGGCCCGGCTCCAAGATCGCGCTCGGAACGCTCTCCTGCTTCTTCCCCGTCGCGCTGTCGACGGCGGCGGCCATGCGCGAGGTCGACGCGGTGCTGATCCGGGTCGTCCGGAGCATTCGCGCCTCGACCGCGCAGATGGTGAGCAAGGTCTACCTGCCGGCGATGCGTACACCGATCATCAACGCCATCCGGCTCGGCCTCGGGGTCGCGATCATCGGCACGCTGCTCGCCGAGTCAAAGCTCGCGAACCGCGGCATCGGCCACCTGGTCATCCAGGCCTACGCCACCTTCGACATGCCGCGCATGAATGCCTTGTTGATCTTGTTGTTCGTGTTGGCCATCGGCGCCAACACGGCGGTGAGCTGCCGCGGCGGCCACGGCCGGCGCATCGGCTGAAATCCTCGAGCGTTCACAGGCACTTGGTGATGGTCGAGCCGCACTTGACGTAGCTGATGGCGTCCCACGCGCAGCAGGGCTCCTCCTTCTTGCACACCCAGGCGCGCTTCTCGCCGCCCGGGAATGTGTAATTGCACACCTTCTCGCCGGGCCCGGCTTTCGGTTTGGCCGCGGCCTTGGCGGGCGGCGCAGCGGTCTGAGCGGTCGAAAGCGCGGGCGCGAAGGCGAGCGCGGCGGCAATCGTTACGGCAGCGAGCACGCGATACATGGTGTTCTCCGAGTAGGGCCTCTCTCCGCCGCAGATTATCGCCGAACGGCTCGCCGGTGCCTATGGCGGGCCGGCATCAGTGCGCTGGAATGGCTATTGCCGCGGAGCAAGATAACGCCCCGGCGCGGGCGCACCGGGGCATCTCGAAAATGCGCAACGTCACGCCGGCGAAAACTATCCGCGCAGCCGGTTCTTGATGATCCGCGGGAAATCATCGCCAGCCGCGAGATCGCCACCGGGCTGGAACTCGCCGAAGCTCTGGCCCGCGGTCGCCTGAGCGGCGGCGGGGCGCTGCGGCGAGCGCGGATCGATCGACGCCTGCCGCCCATCCTCCATGTTCCACCAGCGCTCGCTCGCGCGGGCCGGCGCCGGCGGCGCGTGGCGGCCCTGCTGCGGGGCGCCGATCTTGGTGCCGACCGGAGGCCCGGCCTGGCTCGACCGACCTTGCCCCGCGAGTGCGCCGGCCTGTGCCGACTCGGCCTGACCTGCAAACCACGCATCGATGAGGTCGAGCTCGTCGGCGGAGAGGTTCAGCCCCTGGCTGCGGCAGCGGGCGACGACGAAGTTGCGGAACCGGCCTGCGAACAGGTTAGCCGAGGCACCCTGCTCGAACCACGGATCGGCCTCGCTGACGACCTCGAGGATGAACCGTACATCGTCGCGGCGCACGTCGATGCCGAGGCTCTGGGCGCGGCTCGTGATGTTGTCGACCGTCTGGGCGCCCTGCAGGTTCTGCTCGTTGATCTCTTCCGCCATCAGCTCGAACAGGGCGCGATACTCCGGCGGCGACAGCGGCGGCGCCTGGCAGGCGTCATGGATGCGCGCGATGGACTGCTGCAGCAGCGTTGCGCTCTCGGAAGTCTTCACGTCGTGTGGCTGCGGCGCCGAGGCGCGGGCCGAAACCGGTGGCGAGACCGCGCGCTGAGCCGCGATCTGGGTCTCTGCGGCGGGCGCAGTCGCGGCCCGCGCCGGCTGCGCGGCAGCGGCGACCGCAGTCTGCGTGCGCGATTGCTGCACCGGCGGAACCGCCGATCGCGTCGTTGCCGGCGGCGCGATCTCGCGCGACTGGTAGACCAGCGGCGGGCCGGTCTGCACCGTCGCGGCAACCGCGTGCGCCACCCCGGAAAGGTCGGCGACCGACTGGCGGACGTGGAAGACGAGATAGGGGGCCGTGCCCGTCATCCGAACGTCCTCGGGCAGGGCCTGCGCCAGGAGCTCGCGGAAATTGCCGGCGCCGGCCCAGCTCGTGCCGATCGTCTTGTCGTGGCCGAGGGCACGCATCGCGCGATCCGCCAGCACCTCGAGCGGCAGAGGCGCATCGGCCGCCCGGACATTCGCAACTACGTCGAGGATGATCTCGTCGCGGATCGCCTCGAGCGATGCGCTCGCGGCGATCGCAGGGGCGGCGCCGATCGCGGTCGTGAGTCGGCCCTCGAGCAGCAGCTTGAGCAGATCCGCCTCGCGAATCTCGGCGTCGCTGATCGCGGTGTAGGGCGCGGCCGTGTGATCATTGGCGAAGATCACGGTGCGGCGGGCATGCGCGCGCAGACGATGCAGCAGCGGCGTGAAGTCGGCATCGCCGGACAGGATCACGAACTCGTCGAAGTAGGTGTCGTGCGTGAGGTAGTCGCGCACGTCCATCACCATCCGGATGTCGGAGGAGTTCTTGAGTTGCGCGGTCAGCGGCGGGCAGTCGATGATCTCGAAGCCGCCGCGCAGGAAGTGATGGCGCACGAACGGGAACGAGCTCATGTCGGTCGAGTTGTCGGCCTGATTGCGGCGCGGCACCGGATTGCCATAGCAGCGGCTCATGACGATGCGCCGCTTCTCGGCGCCGAACAGGTTGTTCGTCGCCGTCATCAGCTCGCCGGTCTCGATCGCCTTCAGCCAGAGCGCACTGTCTTTCGAGAATCGCTTGGCGGCCTCGTCGTTCTTGCGCTTCAGGGACAGATAGATGTTGTCGTAGTCGACGAAAACGGCGCTGAGCACCGGTCCGGTGGACTCCCGTCTCATGGCTTGCAACCCCCGCTGCCCACTTGCTCGTAGTTTCGCGGCAATCTTCATGAGTCGCGATTCGAGGGCAAGCACCGGCCCTGCCGGCAACGCGGTGGCCGCCCAAAATCAACAGAAATCATTGCGTTGCCGCCGCCCGGCGCGGGTCGCGCCCGGTTGACGAGCTGTGGATGATCGGCGGTTCAGCGCGGCTGTGTGCCGCGCCAGCAACGCTCAATGTGGCCGGCGCGCACGAACTTCGAGCGACTCGCCGCGCGAGGCCGGGTCCCTCGAGCACCGCCTGCGCCGGCACCACGACCTCACGACCGGTTCTTGCGTTCGCGGAGCTCGCCGAACACCTGCCAATCGGCAGCCTTCTCCATGCCGAGCCGCTTGCGGATCGCGGGCGAGGCAGCACGCAGGAACGGGTTGGTCTCGAGCTCGATATCGAGACGCGTCGGCAGCGTCGGCTTGCCGGCGGCGCGCAGTGCCTCGACCTCCCGGGCACGCTTCTGCAGTGCGGCGTTGTCCGGATCGACCGTGAGCGCGAACCTGGCATTCGCGACCGTATATTCATGTCCACAGTAGAGCCGCGTCGCCGGCGGCAGTCGCGCGACCTTCGCGAGCGAGGTCCACATCATCTCCATCGTGCCCTCGATGACGCGGCCACAGCCGATCGCAAACAGCGTATCGCCGACGAACGCGACGCCGGCGGCAGGGATCCAGTAGGAGACGTGCCCGGCGGTGTGGCCAGGCGTGTCGATGACATGCACCTGGAATCCGCCGAGCGCGAGCGTGTCGCCCTCGCCGACCTGGCGGTCGATGCCGGGCACTTTCGCGGCCTCCCCGCGTGGGCCGACGATCGTGCAGCCGGTCGCAGCCTTCACGGCAAGATTGCCGCCGGTATGATCGCCGTGATGGTGCGTGACGAGGATGTGCGTGAGCCGCCAGCCCGTCTCGGCGAGCGCCCGTTGCACGGCCGCCGCCTCCGGCGCGTCGATCGAGGCGCACACGCCGGCCTCGGCATCGCGGATCAGCACGCCGTAGTTGTCGCTGAGGCAAGGGAACTGGTGCACGTCGAGCTTGGCCATTGCGCGGCTCCTGGCGTCGGCTGTCCTGCTTGTTTCGGCCGGACACTACCAGCCGAGAAGTGGATTGCAATGTCGGGGCAGCCTGACCACAGTGCTGCGGCCGGAGACTGACCGGCATCGGCAGGTCGGCGAACGTGCGCACATGCACCCAGACGTCGCAGGGCTCAGGGATTTCTACGCGCGGCCGCTGGGGCAGGTCGTGCGCCGCCTGCTGTCGAGCCGGATCCGCTCGCGCTGGCGCCGCGTGGCCGGCGAGACGCTGATCGGCCTCGGCTTCGCCTCGCCCTATCTCGGCGCCTATCGCACCGAGGCTCTTCGCACGGGCGCGCTCATGCCGACGGGCCAGGGCGCGCTGGTGTGGCCGCCGACCGGCGCGACGCATAGTGTTCTGGTCGAGGAGGAGCACCTGCCGCTCCCCGATTCCAGCGTCGACAAGCTGCTCGCTGTCCATTGCATCGAGGCCTGCGCAAGGCCGCGTCCGCTGCTGCGCGAGCTCTGGCGCGTGCTGACACCGGAGGGACGGCTGCTGTTGATCGTGCCGAACCGGCGCGGAGTATGGGCGCGGCTCGATGCAACGCCGTTCGGCCATGGCAGGCCCTACAGCAGCGGGCAGCTCGAGGGCCTATTGCGCGAGGCGCTGTTCACGCCGATCGACTGGAGCACCGCGCTGCACGTGCCGCCGGTCGAGCGGCGCATGATCCTGCGCTCCGCGCCGATGTTCGAGCGGGTCGGTGCCCGCCTATCGCCCGCATTCGCCGGCCTGATCATCGTGGAGGCAAAGAAGGAGCTGATGGCGCCGATCGGCTCGCCGGCCGCGGTCCGCCAGCTCGGCGGGCTGATCCACGTGGAGCGACCGTAGAGCGCGTCGACACGCAGGCAACGAGCCATCGGCGGTAGCCTTTGGGCAAGGGACGGCCGGCGGTCGCAATCCGACCGCCGACCGCTGCCTGGTCAGCTCAGCTTGCAGCCCGTGCCGGGGTCGGAAAGGCTCGCGGCGGCGATGCCGACCACCTTGTTCTCGCCCTTGGTCGCCCGGCGCAGATAGATGTGGTGCACGACCTCCTGCGAAGGCGACATGGACACCGGGCCGCGCGGGCTCGCGAACTTCGCCGCACGCATCGCCTTGTAGAGATTGGCCTCGTCCTCGATCTTGCCCTTGACCGCCTCGAGGCCGATCGCCAGGAGCTGGGCGGCATCGTAGCCCTGCACGGCATAGACGTCCGCATCGCGCTGTGCCTTCTCCTTGAAGGTCTTGCGGAACGCGGCATTCTGCGGGTTGTCGATCCCGTCGCCGTAGTGCAGCGCGGTCTCGATGCCCTCGGCGGCGTCACCCTGGGGTCCGAGCACGCCCTCGGTCAGGAAGCCCGAGCCGCAGAGCGGCGCCTTGAGACCGGCGGCCTTGTACTCCTTGACGAACTGCACCGCGCCGCCGCCCGCGAAGAACGCGCCGACCACGTCGACGCCGAGGTCGGGGATCTGGGCCAGCAGGGGCTGGAAGTTGGTCTCGGGGAACTTCAGCGTCAGCGTCTTGGTGACCTGGCCGCCGCCCTTCTCGAAACCGTCCTTGAAGCCCTGCCCGGACTCCGCACCCGCCGCATAATCCCAGGTGATCCAGGCCGCCTTCTTGTACTTCTTGCCGGCCGCGAGGCCCATGCCGTAGGCCGGCTGCCAGTTGGTGAAGGAGGTGCGGAACACGTTCTTCGCGCACTGCTCGCGCGTGACCGTGTTGACGCCGGCATTGGGCACGATGCACAGCGTGCTGCTCTCGCGCACGACCTTGTGAATGCCCATCTGCACGCCCGAGTGGACGGTTCCGATCAGCACGTCGACCGCATCCCGCTTGACCAGTCGCTCGGCGTTCTGCGGGCCGTTCTCCGGCTTCGATTCATCGTCGAGCTTGATGATCTGGATGTCGCGGCCGCCGAGCTTGCCGCCCTTCTCCGCGATCAGCTGCTCGATCGCGATCGTGATATTCTCGCCGAGCTTGGCGAAGGTGCCAGAGTAGGGCAGCATCAGCCCGACCTTCAGGGGCTTCGCCTGGGCGATGGCCCAACCGGTCGGCACGGCGGAGGCGGCGGCAAGCGTGCCAGCGCCCTTTATGAGACTCCGGCGCGAAACGGGCGTCTTGATCAGTCGGCTCATCATTGTCCTCCCTGGTGTCGTCGTTGGTGTCGCGGCCGGCTCGGCTCGCCGCGCTCAAAGTGCTGTTCTTGCGGTGGGACTATAGTGGGTTTTCTCTGGTCCGAAAGTGGCCACTTTGGCGCCTGCTCTGGTCAGACTGCCTTGCCGGGACGGCACAATTCGCCAATTGCGTCCGCCAGGTGCCTGTCCGCAATGTTGCGGTCCCCGGCCGCGACCCTGATGGCATGTGCCCGTGCCAGCACGTCGGCGTGGGTGCGCCCGGCCGGCGGCTCGAACTTGTAGCAGGCGAGTTCGATCAGCTGGCCGAGCGGATCGCGGAAATAGATCGAGTGCATGAAGCCCCGGTCGATCTCGCCGGATGACGCAAAGCCCCGCTCCTTGAGCCGCCCGACCGCCTGCCGCCATGTCGCGAGCGACACGGTGAACGCGATGTGGTGCAGGCTGCCGGCCTTGGTCGGCGTCGGGCGGGGGTCCTTCTTCCAGTCCTCGCTCGTGAACACCGTGATGAGCCGGCCGTCGCCTGGATCGAAATAGAGGTGGTTCTGCGTCTCGTCATCGAGGTTGGGCTGCTCGAACACGAACCGCATGCCGAGCACGCCCTCCCAGAAGTCGACCGAGGTCTGCCGGTCGGCGCCGACGAAGGTGATGTGATGCACGCCCTGGCTCTGGATCGGCGCCGGATGGCGCGCTTCTGACTTTGCCATCGGTCAATATCCTTGTGTCGACGCCAGTTCTACACCCGCCGGGCCGGCCATGGTAACCCATCGCAACCGGCAGACAGCCGAGCCCGCATGCTCGATCGGCACTCGCGAAGGAGATCCCTCCCGTGTCCAAAGAGGCGCCAATGACCCGCACGACCTCCGTCGACATCTCCAACCGCAAGGGCGGCCTGCCGATCGTCTCGCTCACCGCCTACCACGCCCACACCGCCGCGATCGCCGACAAGTATGTCGACTTCCTGCTCGTCGGCGACAGCCTCGGCATGGTGATGCACGGCTACGAGACGACGGTGCCGGTGCCGCTCGAGCTCATGATGATGCATGGCCGTGCGGTCACGCGCGGTGCGCGCCGCGCGCTCGTCGTCGTCGACATGCCGTTCGGCAGCTACGAGGAGAGCCCGCCGGTCGCCTTCCGCAACGCAGCCCGCGTGCTCAAGGAGACCGAGTGCGGCGCGATCAAGCTCGAGGGTGGGCGGCGCATGGCCGAGACGATCCGATATCTGGTCGAGCGCGGCATCCCGGTGATGGCCCATATCGGGCTGACCCCGCAGGCGATCAACACGCTCGGCGGCTTCCGTGCCCGGGGGCGCACCGAGGAGGAGTGGGCGGTCCTCGAGGAGGATGCGCGAGCCGTCACGGACGCCGGCGCCTTCGCCGTGGTGCTCGAGGCGATCGCCGAGCCGCTCGCGGCGCGGATCACCAGGGCGGTCGCCATACCGACGATCGGCATCGGCGCCTCGGCCGCGTGCGACGGGCAGATCCTGGTCATGGAGGATATGCTCGGCCTCTCCCCGCGCGTGCCGAGGTTCGTCAAGGAGTTCGGCCGGATCGGCATGGCGATCGACAGCGCGATCGCGGACTATGCGGCGGCCGTGCGCGACCGCGCGTTTCCGGCTGCCGAGCACACTTACGCGATGAAGAGTGCGGCGGTTCCGCCGACCGCCCCAGTCTCCCAGCCGGCCGCACGCAAGCGCTGATAAGACCTTCGCCCGCGCAAGAGTGCACCGCTTTTTCGACTGGCGCGGCCGACACTTTGCGCTAGCATCGGTGCCAGCCATCAATCCTTGCAGATCGAGGAAGCGCCTTGGCTTCGGTGGAGCTGATCGGCCTGACCAAGCACTACGGCGCAAGCCGCTGAAGGAGATCAAGACCTTCAAGGAGGACCCGGCCGCCGTCGAGAAATCGGCCGACGCGATCAAGGCGAAGTACACGCAGTACTTCAAGGTCCAGGGCGTGTCGTCAGTTGAGTTGAGTCTCTTCCGCCACGGCGGGTTGATTTCGCCGCAAGGCGCGCGTATCGCAATGGCCCCGACAAGAGGCGTTCACCACGGATCATGAGCAACGCCATCGAGACCGCGCCTACCCCCGCCAGCCGCTGGACGCTCAGGATGGCGCTGTTCAGCGGCGCGATCATCGTCGCGGGCGCGGCCGGTCACCGCCTGCTCGGCATGTCGACCCCGGTTGCGCTCAATCTCTTCAAGCTCGGCCTCGCGGTGGCCGGCGCGGCCCTGCTGATCGGCCTCTGGTCCGTGTTCCGCATCTGGCGGGACGACGCGCGCGGCGTGCTCGCGACGACGTTCGGTGCGCTGATCGCGCTCTGCATCTTCGCATGGCCGGTCTCCTATGCCGCGGTGTTTCGCGACCTGCCGGAGATCAACGACATCTCGACCGATGTGCTGCAGCCGCCCGCCTTCATCACCTTGAAGGACGGACGCGGCGCCGGCGCCAATCCGTCCGCCTACCCCGGACCCGCGATCGCGCGCCGGCAGAGCGAAGCCTATCCCGACCTGCGGACCTTCGTCGTCAGCCGCGGTGCGGAGGAGGTCTTCGAGCTGGCGCATCGGGTCGCGACCCGGATCTTCAAGATGAAGATCGTCGCCGAGACGGTGCCCGGCGCCACGTCCGCTCAGCCCGGCAGGATCGAGGCCATCGACCGCACGCCCTGGCTCGGATTCTATGACGACATCGTCATCCGCATCGCCGGCGACCGGAACCGCTCGCGGGTCGACGTGCGTTCCGCCTCCCGCTACGGCCGCCACGACCTCGGCCGCAACGCGAGCCGCATCCGCCGGTTCCTGCGCGAATTGCAGGCCCATCTCGACATGACGACGCCATCGTCGAGCGGCGAACGCATCGCGCGGCTGCGCTCCCGGCTCGGCGACCGGATCGCGGTCCCTAAGCGGCTGAAAGGGGCTGATCCGGCGTCAGCGGGCCCGAAGTCCGCACAAGACCGCGCGCGATCAGATGCTCCACGTGGGCCTGAACAGAGAGTGCGGCCGCGCGTTCCAGACGAGCGTCAATCCCGCGATACACGACAGCAGCAACCTGTCCGATAGTCGCGTGTCCCGCGCGGATCGCCTCGAGGATCGCCTGCTCGCGCCACTGGCGATGTGTGCGGAAGGCGCGCACCATGCGCAGGGGCGACTCGAGCCGCCCGCCATGGCCCGGCAGATAGAGCGTGTCCTGCCTCCGCTCGATCAGGCGGTCGAGCGATCGCATGTAGTCGGCCATGTTGCCTTCGGGCGGAGCGACGACGCTCGTATTCCACGCCATGACGTGGTCGCCGGAAAAGAGCACGCCGCTGCCGGCGAGCGCGAAACAGAGATGGTCGGGCGCATGCCCGGGCGTGAACACCGCCATCAGCTCCCAGCCTGGCCCTGAGACGCGGTCCCCGTCCCGCATGACGATGTCGGGCGAAAAGCTCGCCTCGACGTACTCGCCACCCGATGGACTGGTGCGGTGCCGGCCGGGCGATGGCGCGATGCGCCCGTAGCCGCACGTGCGCGCGCCGGTCCGGGCCTGCAGCGCGGGCAGGCCGTCGAGGTGGTCGTGATGGGTATGGGTCAGAAAGATATGGCTGATCGGCCGCCCGCCGGCGGCAGCGAGCACCGCCTCGATATGAGCCGGGTCGTCTGGCCCCGGATCGATCACGGCCAGGCTGCTCTCGCCGAGGAGATAAGTATTCGTCCCCTTGAATGTGAACGGGCTCGGGTTGTTGGCGACGACGCGCACGATGCCGGGCGCCATCGCCAGCGGGACGCCGTAGGCGAACTGCATCGTCGTCTTGAACTCGATCGGCTCGGCCATCGATATCACGGAATTGTCGCAAGGCGCGATCGTAGCGCGTTCAGCCCTCGGGGTCACGCCGGAGCGCGCCGGGTTCCGTGCGGCACAACTCTTTTTTTCTTCTAATCGTCGCTGAAATGCGCCTACAAGGTCGCAAAGTCGTGAACGTGCAATCTCAACGAGGCATGCCATGCGCCGTATTCTGCTCGTCGTGATCTGTCTCCTCCTCGCGTTCTACGTCGGATGGCCGCTGTGGTCGGCGCTGCAGCTGCGCACCGCACTCAAGGCCGAGGATGCGGCCGGCGTCGAGAAGCGGATCGATTTCCCGAGCGTGCGCGCCTCGATGCGCCCCGCGATCACGCAAAAGGTCGGGGAGAGCTTCGATGCGCTCACCAATCAGGCCGGTCCGAGCGGAGCCTTGATTGCGACACAACTGAAGCCGCAGGTGCTGCCCAAGGTCGTCGATACGACGCTCGATAGCCTCGTCACCGCGCAGAATGTCATTCGGCTCGCCAACGACGCCGGGCCGATGAAAGAGCGCATCGAGCGCATCGTCCGTGATCAGCTCGGCAAACTGCCCGGGCTGCCCGCGGGCGCGGGCGGCACCATTCCCGGCGGCATGGCGCTGCCCGGGGGCCTCCCCGGGGGCCTCGGCCAGATCGCCGGCCAGCTCGGCCTCGGCGGCAAGCCGGCGTCACCCGTCCAGACCGTTCCGACCACGGCGCCGACAGCACCCGCGACCGGTGCCGGCACCGAGTACGGGCTTTCCAATATCAAGCGCTTCGCGTTCACCGGCCCGTTCGGATTTGAGATCGGTCTCGCCAAGGACGCCTCCGCGACCCAGCCTGACGTTACCGCGCAGATGGGCTTCACCGGTGCCGATTGGAAGCTGACCGGCCTCGTGCCGCGGCTCTGATCCTTCGCGCGCGTCCGAGGGTCGGACGGATGAATGCGGCCTCTCGCCGCAATCCACGGCCGGGAATACCCCAAACGGCCGCGCGGCCCCGAGCAGGACGCGCTGCCGGCCTCTCCCCACCGAGGCGACAGGCATTATTCGAACCGGTATCGGGCGGTTCGTCGGGAGAATTAACGCATATGTCTGGCCGGCGACCATAACAATTGCCATTTCCATCGGACGCGATATTATAATGGTGGTTCGGTGCGGATCGAATCCCTACGTCCGGCAATTCCATTTCCATCCGACCTGGCAGAAGAGCGAGGACAGACGAATGCGCGCGCCAAATCTCGATAAGTTGTCTCTGAAGGAGCTCCTCGATCACGAGGCGAAGGTGAAGAAGGCGATCGCGCATGCGCGCGAGCGCGACAAGACCGAGGCCAAGCAGAAGGTCGACGCCGTGCTCAAGGGCATGGGCTTTTCGTTCGGCGAACTCTATGGCGGCCGCGGCAGCGGCAAGGGCGGCAAGGTCGCGCCGAAGTACCGCAATCCCGACAATCCGGCCGAGACCTGGACCGGCCGCGGCCGCCAGCCGCGCTGGCTCGCCGAGAAGACCAAGAAGGGCGCGAAAATCATGGATTTTGCGATCTGAACTAGTCCGGCGCACCGTCGCCTCACTCCGATCTGCGGCGCAGGTGCCAAGCTCGTCGCCTTCGCGCTCGTTGCCCGGCAGCGGGCGCGGGCGCGTTGTGCTTCATTGCTCGGACTTCCCCGGCAACACCTCCGCATGAGCGCCTGAGCGATCCCGATGACCGATCTGCAGGCCCTTCTCCTGTTGTGGGCGGTCCACATGCTGGCGGTGATGAGCCCTGGCCAGTCGTTCCTGCTCGTCTCGCGCACGGCGCTTTCGGCCGGTCGCGGTGCCGCATTCGCGAGCGCCGCCGGAATGGCCGCCGGCATCGCGCCTTGGGCGATCGCGGCGATGCTCGGCCTCGCGCTGCTCTTTGCGCAGGCACAATGGCTCTATGCCCTGATCAAGATCGTGGGCGGGGCCTACCTGATCTACCTCGCGATCATGGTCTGGCGGCACGCGCCCGAGCCGATCGCCGTGGCGCCGCAGCAGGCCTCCGCCCGGACTGCGCTGATGCCGGCGTTCCGGGATGCGTTCCTCACCCAGATCACCAATCCGAAGGTCGGCGTCTTCTTCGGCTCGATATTCGTGACGGTTCTGCCGCCCGAAGCTCCGCTCTGGCTCAATGCTGCGATTTTCGCGCTGGTATTTTTCAATGAGCTCGTCTGGTATGCGCTCGTCGCCGTGCTGTTTTCCAGCGGCGGACCGCGCACCGCATATCTCAGGCTCAAGCCCTGGGTCGACCGCGCCATGGCCGGGTTGCTGGCGCTCATCGGCGCAAGGCTCATCATCGATCACCGGTAGGGAGCACGCCTCGGACTCGACGCCGGCGCGCGCCGCATGTTAGGTCAATAATGCTGACCTAACAGACCATCGATGTCCCTCGACCTCCTCCTCGCGCTGCTGGGATTTGCCTTCGTGACCTCGGCCACACCGGGGCCCAACACGATGCTGCTGCTTGCCTCGGGCGTGAACTTCGGCGTCCGGCGCTCGGTGCCGCACATGGCGGGCGTCATCGTCGGCTTCGGGATCATGCTGGCCGCCGTCGGCGCCGGCCTCGGCGCGCTGTTTGCGCAACTCCCCGGCGTGCATCTGGCGTTGCAGGTCGCGAGCATCGCCTACATGCTCTGGCTCGCGTGGCGGCTGGCGACGACCCGCACCCTCGAGGGCGCTGAAGGCTCGGGCCGGCCGATGACGTTCCTCGAAGGCGCGGCATTCCAGTGGATCAACCCGAAGGCCTGGGCCATCGCGCTGGCCGGAGTGGCGACCTACACGGAGCCGACGCGGCCCGTGCTGTCACTCGCGATCTTCGTTCTGGTCTTCGTCGCCATCAACCCGCCGATCGTACTCGCCTGGACGGCATTCGGCGTCGCGCTGCGAGAGGTGCTGCAGGAGCCCCGCATCCTGCGCACCTTCAACATCGCGATGGCGCTGCTGCTCGTCGCCTCCCTCTGGCCCGGGGTGCGGCACTGGATCGGAGCCGGAACATGATCGCCAACACCGACCTCCTGCTCGCACTCGCCACGTTCTGCGCAGTGACGCTGTTCACGCCGGGGCCGAACAACCTGATGCTGATGACGTCGGGCCTCAACTACGGGTTCCGCCGCGCGCTGCCCCATTTCTGGGGCGTCAACCTCGGCTTCACATTGATGGTGCTGCTGGTCGGGCTCGGGCTCGGCAAGGCCTTCGAGGCGGCGCCGGCGCTCTACACCACCCTCAAATACCTCGGCGCTGCCTATCTGCTGTATTTGGCATGGGAGATCGCGACCGCGGGCCCGATCGAGGGGTCGGGCGAAAGGAGCGGCGCGCCGATCACTTTCCTGCAGGCCGCCGCATTCCAATGGGTCAATCCGAAGGCCTGGGTGATGGCGGTCGGCGCCGTCTCGGCCTATGCGTCGATCGCGCCGTTTCCGTGGAACATGCTGATCATCTCGGGGCTTTTCGGCCTGCTCGGCTGCGGCTCGAGCGGCACGTGGGTCGCGTTCGGGGCCGCCCTGCAGCGACTGTTGACCAATCCGCGGCAGGTGCGCATCTTCAACGTCGTCATGGCGCTGCTGCTCGTCGCCTCGCTTTGGCCGATCGTCGCCGACCTCTTCTGAACGGAGGGATCGAACATGCGCTTGCTCGGCTTCCTCGCGCTCTGCCTGCTGGAGATCGGGACACTGCCGATCGAGCCGGCACTGCGGAAGCGGGGGCAGTCATAGCCCGATCCACCTCGACCACCGCCAACCGGAGCAGCCCATGATCCTCATCGGCCAGTTCGACAGCCCGTTCGTGCGCCGCCTCGCGGTCTCGCTCAACGTGCTGGGCATGCCCTTCACGCGCAACCCGCTGTCGGTGTTCGGCGATGCCGATGCCATGCGCAAGCTCAACCCGCTCGGCCGCGTGCCGGCACTCGTCCTCGACGGCGGCGAGGTGCTGGTCGACAGCGGCGCCATCCTCGACCACCTCGACGAGGTCGCCGGTCCGGAGCGCGCGCTGATCCCGCGCACCGGCAAGCCGCGCCGGGATGCGCTGCGTGCGATCGCGACCGCGACCGGCGCCAGCGAGCTCGGGGTCGCGCTCGTCTTCGAGCGCCTGCTGCGGCCGGAGGCGAAGCACTACCGGCCCCTGATCGAGCGCCGGCGGGTGCAGATCGATGCCGCGCTCGCCGCGCTCGACCGGATGGCCGATGCGACGTGGATCGGCGGCGCGCGCCCCGCTCAGACCGGCATCACCGCGGCCTGCATGATCGGCTATCTGAAGCTGCGCAACCCCGACACGTTTCCGGCGGGCCGCTATCCGGCGCTCGAGCGGCTGGTGGAGACCGCCGAGAAGCTTCCGGCATTCATCGCCGCCCGACCCGCCGCCGACGAGACCATTCCGGCGCCCTCCCGGAGCTGAACGCAAAAGCTCCGCGCGAGGCGCATGGCGGCTCGCAACCGCGTCAATTTCCTTGCCGCAGCGGCAGCGAGCCGCTATCGGCTGGACCTCGCATCCAGTCGTCGAAATGGCCGCAGGGCCGCGAGCCAACGCAACGGGAGCCGTACATGCGCGTTTACTACGACCGCGACGCCGACATCAATCTGATCAAGGGCAAGAAGGTGGCCGTCATCGGCTACGGCAGCCAGGGCCACGCCCACGCTCAGAACCTGCGCGACAGCGGCGTCAAGAATGTCGTCATCGCGCTGCGCAAGGGCTCGGCCTCGGCGAAGAAGGCGGAGGCCGCCAAGTTCAAGGTGATGGAGGTCGCCGAGGCGGCGAAATGGGCTGACATCATGATGATGCTGACGCCCGACGAGCTGCAGGCGGACATCTATCGCGACCACCTGCATGCCAACATGAAGGACGGCGCGGCGCTGATGTTCGCGCACGGCCTCAACGTGCATTTCAACCTGATCGAGCCGCGCGGCGATATCGACGTCGGCATGATCGCGCCGAAGGGCCCCGGCCACACCGTGCGCTCCGAGTACCAGCGCGGCGGCGGCGTGCCCTGCCTGCTCGCCATCCACCAGGACAAGAGCGGCAACGCCCACGACCTCTTCCTCTCCTATGGCGCGGCGGTCGGCGGCGGCCGCGCCGGCATCATCGAGACGAGCTTCAAGGAGGAGTGCGAGACCGACCTGTTCGGCGAGCAGGTCGTGCTGTGCGGCGGCCTCGTCGAGCTGATCCGCGCCGGCTACGAGACGCTGGTCGAGGCGGGCTACGCGCCCGAGATGGCCTATTTCGAGTGCCTGCACGAGGTGAAGCTGATCGTCGACCTCATCTACGAGGGCGGCATCGCCACCATGAACTACTCGATCTCCAACACGGCCGAGTTCGGCGAATACGTGACGGGTCCGCGCATCATCACCGACGCGACGCGCGCCGAGATGCGCCGGGTGCTGAAAGACATCCAGTCCGGCAAGTTCACCTCCGAGTGGATCCGCGAGTGCAAGGCCGGCCAGCCGCGCTTCAAGGCGACGCGGCGCCTGAACGATGCGCATCCGATCGAGGAGATCGGCGCCAAGCTGCGCGCGATGATGCCGTGGATCAAGGAGAAGGCGCTGGTCGATCGCAGCAGGAATTGAGACTGCGACACCGGGCGCCTCGCCGAGGATTCGACCCGATCCCTTTCAGCGGATCGCCGGTCCGCGCGTCTCGTCGCGCCTCAAGGCTTCTTCACACAGGCCGCCAGTGCCTTATCGCGCTTCTGCGCCGCAGCTTTCCAGGCATCAGGGGCGACGGACGCGCACCAGGTCATGTGCGCCTTGAGGTCGGAGCTCCAATCGGCGCCGGAGAGGCCGCACTTCCTCTGCTCGTTCTCCTGCTGCTGTTTGAGCGCGGTCTTGGCATACCAGTCGCAGTTGGCCTGCGCCTGGACGACCGGCGCGCGGCCGAGAGTGGCAACCAGGGCGGCGAGCCCGAGGGCGGCAGCAATCCGGATCTTCGACATGAGCATGCTCCTCACCTGACGCCGCGGGCCTTCAGCAGCCCTCTGGCGTCCCCGGATGAACGGCGGCTAGACTAATCGGACACACCGCCACCGTCATCCCATCCTGCGCGAACCTAGGCCGACCCGCATGAACCCACACTGAATGCCGGCCGCAGCCGACGTTCACCTCGGGCCACCCTGGCCGCCATCCCAGATGCGCCGCTGTGGCCCGCCCGGCGAATCCAAGGGGATTGCCGGGCCATCGAAGGGTCGCCATCCCCCGAAAGGCAGCCGAATCACCTTAAGGGTCGACGACCCTCCAACCCCTCGGATGTCCAGGTCCATGCCGCCCGCCGAGCCACATGTCGCTGGATTTTTCGACAACACCGAGGCGCCTGCGCACGGCATGGGGAAGGCGCGGCACGTCCTCGAGAGCGTGTTCGGCTATCGCGCGTTCCGCTCGCACCAGGCGGAGATCGTCGAGACCCTGCTGGCCGGCGGCGACGCCCTGGTGCTGATGCCGACCGGAGGGGGCAAGTCGCTCTGCTACCAGGTCCCTTCGCTCGTGCGCGCGGGCACCGGCATCGTCGTCTCGCCGTTGATCGCGTTGATGCAGGACCAGGTCGACGCGCTGAAGGAGGTCGGTGTCCGCGCCGCGTTCCTGAACTCGACGCTCGATCGCGCCGCCCAGGCTGAGGTCGAGGGTCAGCTCGCTGCCGGCCGGCTCGATCTGCTCTATGTGGCACCCGAGCGGCTGATGCAGGAGCGTACGCTCACGCTGCTCGGCCACGCGAAGCTCGCGCTCTTCGCCATCGACGAGGCGCATTGTGTCTCACAGTGGGGACACGACTTCCGGCCGGAGTACCGCCAGCTCCGCCAGCTCGCCGAGCGGTTTCCCGGCGTGCCGCGGATCGCACTCACCGCCACGGCCGACGAGCGCACCCGCGAGGAAATCGTCAGCGAGCTCAAGCTCGGCGCCGCGCGACGTTTCATCGCGAGCTTCGACCGGCCGAACATCCGCTACACCATCGCGGAAATGGGTGCGACCAGCGCGCGCGATCGGCTGTGGTCGTTCATCGCCGCGGAGCATGCATCCGATACCGGCATCGTCTACTGCCTGTCGCGGCGGGCGACCGAGGAAACCGCCGCCTTTCTCACGTCCAAGGGCCGTACAGCGCTCGCCTATCACGCGGGCCTGCCGCCGGAGGTACGCCGCGCGACGCAGGAGCGGTTCCTGAACGAGGATGGACTGATCATCGTCGCCACGATCGCTTTCGGCATGGGCATCGACAAGCCGGATGTACGCTTCGTCGCCCACCTCAATCTGCCGAAGACGATCGAGGCCTACTACCAGGAGACGGGACGCGCGGGCCGCGATGGCGAGCCGGCCAATGCCTGGATGGCTTACGGCCTCAACGACGTGATCCAGCTGCGCCAGTGGATCGGCCAGAGCGAGGGCAGCGAAGCCTTCAAGAAAGTCCAGCGCCAGAAGCTCGATGCACTGATCGGCCTCGCCGAGCTTCCGTCATGCCGGCGCCAGGCGCTGCTTGCCTATTTCAGCGAGACGCTCGCGGCGCCCTGTGGCAACTGCGACAACTGCCTCGAGCCGCCCGCGACCGCGGATGGCACCGTGCTCGCGCGGAAGGCGCTGTCGGCCGTCTACCGCACCGGCGAGAGCTACGGCGTCGGCTATCTCGTCGACGTGCTGATGGGGAAGGCGGATGCGCGCTGCCTGCGCAACGGCCATGATCGCCTCTCCGTGTTCGGCATCGGCAAGGATGTCGACGCTTCGGCGTGGCGGACGCTCTTTCGCCAGCTGGTCGCGGCCGGCCATCTCGCCGTGGACGAGGAAGGTCATGGCTCGCTCGAGCTGACCGAACGATCGCGACCGCTGTTGCGCGGCGAGGAGCCGTTCCGCATGCGCGTCGAGCGAAAGTCGAACGGCCGCAAGTCGAAGAGCAAGGCGGCGGCAATCGTGCAGGTCGCGAGCGCGGATCAGTCGTTGTACGCCGCACTCAAGGCCTTGCGATTGCGGCTCGCCCAGCAGGCGCACCTTCCGCCCTATGTGATCTGCCACGACACGACGCTCGTCGACCTCGCGACCCGGCGGCCGGCGAGCGAGGCCGAGCTGCACGCCATCACCGGCCTCGGCGAGCGCAAGATCGCCCGCTACGGGGCAGCGCTGCTCGGCTGCATTGCCGCGCACAAGCGCCATCCCGTGCTCGAGAACCGCCTGTCGGCGTCGGTCAACCAGACCCTGGCGCTGCATCTCGAACAGAAGAACGCCGAGACGATCGCGCGCGAGCGCGGCCTCGACATCGCGACGGTGTGGGGCCACTTCGCCGAGGCGATCGAGGCGGGCCTCATCGAGGCGCGCAGCGTGCTCGCCGTCGACGAGGCGGACATCGACGAGATCCTCGGCACATTCGAGCGGCTCGGCACCGTCGACAGCGGCCGCCTCGGCCCCGCTCATGCCGCGCTCGGCGGGCGGTTCGACTATGGCCAGCTGAAATGCCTGCTCGCCGAGCTCGCCTGACGGCCGGCCGGCAGGACTGCGGTGCCGGATCGCTCGAGAAGCGCGCCGAGCCGGGCCAGCGCAATCGGAGTTCGTAGCTGTCCACCTGCCTCTTTCGAGGCGCCACCCGCCGACATTCGTGCCGGGGCCCCGGTCGACGCCGCACGCGCCGAACCTGGGCCCGAATTCCACGACATCGATTATTTCGAGATGGCCATGCCCTCAGACTATCGATTCGAGCACCAATCGGCATTGTCGCCGGCTCTTTGTGGGGCCTATCCTTCCGACGCGAGCCCGAGCTGGGCCGGCAGGCGCGGCGCCCGTGGCCGGCCCGACGCAGGCCGAACGGCACTGACGGATCTGCTGGTCGCGACAACGGAGCGAAGCTCATGTCTACTTCTCCTGCGGACGCGCACACCGTCGAAGCTTCAGTCGGCCATTGGCTGCAGCTCGTCGGCATCACCATCGACGTTGTCGGCGTCGCCATCATCGTTGTCGGTATCACCTGGTCGACGTGGGCCTTTCTGCGCCGGTGCACCGAGGTGAGCCATTATGACGACTACAAGATCAGGATCGGCCGCTCGCTCCTGCTCGGCCTCGAGGTCCTTGTCGCCGCCGACATCGTGAAGACGATTGCGCTAGAGCCGACGTTCTCGAGCCTCGGCGTGCTTGCAGGACTTGTCGCCGTGCGCACGTTCCTGGCCTGGACTCTGGTGCTCGAGATCGAGGGCCGTTGGCCATGGCAGCTGGCCAAGTGCCATTCGATGCCGAAACCGACGCCTGGATGAAACGAGGTCGGCGGGCGGGTGCCCGTGCGGCAGTGCGCAAGCCGCCGCCGGCAGCGGAGCCCCTGGCCACCGCACGCTCGATTCGCAATGCCGACGCCATCGCGAGGTACTCCGATGTCCACCCCATTCGACGCCATCATCATCGGCACGGGTCAGTCGGGGCCATCACTGGCGGAGCGCCTGGCCCAGACCGGCCAGCGGGTCGCGGTCATCGAGCGCAAGCACTTCGGGGGCACCTGCGTCAATTCGGGCTGCATCCCGACCAAAGCGCTGGTAGCGAGCGCGCACGCGGCCCAAATTGCGCGACGGGCGGGGGATTTCGGGGTCGCCATCGGCGGGCCGGTCACCGTGGACATGAAGCGCGTCCTCGAGCGCAAGGACGCCATCGTGGCCAAAGGCCGCGGCGGGGTCCGTAGCTGGATGGAGCGCCTGCCCAACAGCGCCGTCTATGTCGGCCATGCCCGCTTCGAGAGCCCGCGCACCGTGCGCGTCAACGGCGAGTTGCTCGAGGCTGACAGGATCATCATCAATACCGGCGGCCGCGCATTTGTCCCTCCGATGCCAGGTCTCGATGCGGTCCCTTATCTCACCAACAGCTCGATGCTGGAGCTCGACGTGCTCCCAGAGCATCTCCTGGTCGTCGGTGGCAGCTACATCGGCCTCGAGTTCGCACAGGCCTACCGCCGCTTCGGCGCCCGCGTCACCGTGGTGGAGATGGCCGACCGGCTGATCCCGCGCGAGGATCCGGACGTATCGCAAGCCGTGCGCGAGATCGTCGAGGCCGACGGCGTCGAGGTGCGTCTCGACGCGACGTGCATATCCGTCGAGCGGCAAGGCAATGCCATCTCCATGGGCCTCACCTGCGGCGAGGGCGCACCACGGGTGACAGGCAGTCACCTGCTGCTGGCAGTCGGTCGCCGGCCGAACACCGACGACCTCGGCCTCGACAGGGCCGGAGTTGAAACGGATGCGAAAGGCTACATTCGCGTCGACGACCAGTGTCGAACCAACGTCGCCGGCATCTGGGCCATGGGCGACGTGAATGGCCGCGGCGCTTTCACGCACACCTCGTACAACGACTTCGAGATCGTCGCCGCCAACCTGATCGACAACGACCCCCGCCGCATCTCGGACCGCATCCCTTGCTACGCCATGTTCATCGATCCCCCACTGGGGCGTGTCGGCAAGACGGAGCAAGAGGTGCGCGATGCGGGCACCCGGGCGCTCTTTGCCAAGCTGCCGATGACATCGGTCAAGCGAGCCCGCCTGCGCGGCGAGACCCACGGCTTCATGAAGGTCACCGTTGACGCCGCCACCAAGAGGATACTGGGCGCCGCGATACTCGGCGACGGCGGCGACGAGGTCGTGCAAGCGTTTCTCGGGGTGATGGCCGCGGGCGCCCCCTACACCGTGATCTCGCGCGGCATGTACATCCACCCGACCGTGGCCGAGTACCTGCCGACGCTTCTCGGCGACCTCGAGCCGCTCGCCTGATCCGCTGGCCTGTATGACCGATGGGCTAGAACATCGCCGGATGCACGCGGTCGGGCGGCGCGTGGCCGTCGAGGAACGTCTTGATGTTGATGATCACCTTCTCGCCCATGTCGACGCGACCCTCGATCGTCGCCGAGCCCATGTGCGGCAGCGCCACCACCCGGCTCGACGCCAGCAGCTTGGGGTTGATCGCCGGCTCGTGCTCGAACACGTCGAGGCCGGCACCGGCGATCGCCCCCGTCTCGATCAGGCGGGCAAGCTCGTTCTCGTCGATCATCTCGCCGCGCGCGGTGTTGACGACGTAGCACGTCGGCTTCAGCAGCTTCAGTCGCCGCGCCGACAGCAGGTGGTAGGTCGCCGGCGTGTGCGGGCAGTTGACCGAGATGATGTCCATCCGCGACAGCATCTGGTCGAGGCTCTCCCAATAGGTCGCCTCGAGCTCCTGCTCGATCGCCTCGGCGACGCGCCGGCGGTTGTGGTAGTGAATCTGCAGGCCGAACGCGCGCGCACGCCGCGCGACCGCCTGGCCGATGCGGCCCATGCCGATGATGCCGAGCCGCTTGCCGTAGATGCGGTGGCCGAGCATCCACGTCGGCGACCAGCCCGCCCATTGCTGGCGCGGGTCCTTGATGTAGCTCGCGCCTTCGGCGAGCCGGCGCGGCACCGCGAGGATCAGCGCCATGGTCATGTCGGCGGTGTCCTCGGTCAGCACGCCCGGCGTGTTGGTCACCGTGATATTGGCGGCGCGGGCGGCGTCGAGGTCGATGTTGTCGACGCCGGTGCCGAAGTTGGCGATCAGCTTGAGCTGCGGCCCCGCCGCCGCGATCACCGACTTGTCGATGCGGTCGGTGACCGTCGGAACCAGCACGTCGGCCGCCATCATGGCCTCGATCAGCTGCGCCTTGGACATCGCCGCGTCGTCGACGTTGAGCCGCGCGTTGAACAGCTCCCGCATCCGCGTCTCGATCTCGTCCGGCAGCCGGCGGGTGACGACGACGAGCGGCTTCTTGGAGTTCGGCATGGCGGAACCGGTTTTCCTCGAGCGGACGGCGATCGGAGACGACGGTCTCTAACAGAACCACATTGCCATGACAAAGACACCGAGGCGAGGAATGTCGTGTGCCGTCCCGTGCCTCGCAAGCGCTTGCGCGGGATAGGCGAACAATGTTGTCTCTGGCGGCGATGACGAGATTCGGACCCGACCGGCCGGTCACGCCCCGGCGCCTTGGCGCCGCGGCGGCGCTGTGCATCATGGCGTTCGCGGGAAGCATGGCCGCGTCGGGACAGGGGTCATCCACCGCCGCCCAGCAGCCGGTTTCGGTCACCGCCAGCGGCCTGGCGCTTCCGCGCTTCGTCAGCCTCAAATCGGACCGCGTGAACCTGCGCAAGGGCCCGAGCACCGATTACCCGACGCTGTGGGTCTACCGCCGTGCCGGGCTGCCGCTCGAGGTCGTCGGCGAGCATGAGGGCTGGCGGCAGGTGCGGGATGCGGAGGGCGCATCGGGCTGGGTGCTGCAGTCGATGTTGTCGGGGCGGAGGACGGCCCTGGTGCTGCCGTGGGAGATCAAGCCCGAGAAGCCGCTGCCGGTCGTCGCGATCCGCACCGAAAGCCGCGACGGCGGCGAGGTCATCGCCAATGTCGAGGCCGGCACCATTGCGAACGTGCGCAGCTGCGATGGCCGCTGGTGTCACGTCGTGATCGGCGAATTCAAGGGCTACCTCGAGCAGAAAAAGCTCTGGGGCGTCTACGAAGGAGAGAGCGTCCGCTGAGCGGCCAGCTCAGGCCTTCACCAGCCGCACGACGACATCGATATGGCTGATGCGCATGCCTTCGGGCGGAACCGGCAGCCCGTCGACCCGGATCGTATCGCCGGGGATGTCGACCACCCTGCCCTCATGCTCGATGAAATAGTGATTGTGGTTCGAGGTGTTCGTGTCGAAATAGGCGCGTGAGCCGTCGATCGCGAGCTCGCGCAGCAACCCGGCGAGCTTGAACTGGTGCAGCGCGTTGTAGACGGTCGCGAGCGAGACGCGCTCGCCGGCGGCGACGGCCTCCACATGCAGTGTCTCGGCGGTGACGTGCCGGTCCGGCCCGCCGAACAGAAGGTGGCCGAGCGCCAGCCGCTGACGTGTTGGCCTGAGCCCGGCGCGCACGAGCAATGCCGCAACGTCGCGCACCGGCGGTGCTTCCGCGGTGTCTATCCGGCCATCCACGCCAGTCGTCGGTTTGCCGTCCATTCGGCGCCCATGCAACCCTTGCCACGGCCGGAGCAGAGCCCCAGCCGTGCGGCCAATATACGGCGACGGAACAGTCCACGCAATGTGGGCCCGGGCGAGGGCAGCAGGCCTCTGCCGGGTGAAGGGGCACCCCGGACCTGCGGCATTCTGTGCCTTCTGCCCGGGCCTTGACGACAATGATGACCTGCCGGCACATCCGCCTGCGGACAGCGAGGCTTCGCGAGACGCGACCCGATGTCGGGGGCCCCTGGTCAGGCTGTACTCCGCCGCGCATCGACACTATGAAGCGCCCGAAGACCGCTGCGCCGCGCCGGCCGCCTTCTGGCGCGCGAACCATCCAGGGACCAGAGCATGTCACGCCAGGCGCAGAACGAGGCTTTCGCGCGGACGTCTTTCCTGCACGGCGCCAATGCCGCCTATATCGAGGAGATGCAGGCCCTCTACGCCAAGAACCCCGGCGCGGTGAGCGATGAATGGCGGCTGTTCTTCCAGAGCCTCAGCGAGGAGAGGGCCAGCAATGGCGCCGGCCCATCGTGGGCGCGGCCCTTGGCCGAAATCACGCAAGCGGGCCACGACGAGCTGACCGCGGCCTTGACCGGCGACTACGGCGAGGCCGAGCGGGTGGTGCGTGACAAGCTGCAGGCCCGCGCGGCGGCCGGCGGCTTCGACCTCTCGATGGCCGCCTCGCAGCGTGCGACGCAGGACTCGATCCGCGCGCTGATGCTGATCCGCGCCTACCGCGTGATGGGCCACCTCGCCGCCGACCTCGACCCGCTTGGCCTGACTGAGCGCAAGGTCCACAAGGAGCTCCGCCCCGAGACCTACGGTTTCACGGACGCCGACCTCGACCGGCCGATCTTCATCGACAAGGTCCTCGGCCTCGAGACCGCGACCGTGCGGCAGATGCTGAAGATCCTGCGGCGCACCTACTGCCGCCACATCGGCGTCGAGTTCATGCACATCACCTCGCCGGCGCAGAAGGCGTGGATCCAGGAGCGCATCGAGGGCGAGGAGAAGGACATCAGGTTCACGCCCGAGGGCAAGCGCGCGATCCTCAACAAGCTGATCGAGGCGGAGACCTACGAGAGCTTCTGCCAGACCAAGTACACCGGCACCAAGCGCTTCGGCCTCGAGGGCGGCGAGGCGATGGTGCCGGCGCTCGAGCAGATCATCAAGCGCGGCGGCCAGCTCGGCGTGAAGGAGATCGTCATCGGCATGGCGCATCGCGGGCGGCTCAACGTGCTCGCCAACGTGATGGGCAAGCCGCACCGCGCGATCTTCAACGAGTTCAAGGGCGGCTCGTTCAAGCCCGACGACGTCGAGGGCTCCGGCGACGTGAAATACCACCTCGGCGCCTCCTCCGACCGCGCCTTCGACGGCAATACGGTGCATCTGTCGCTGACCGCCAACCCGAGCCACCTCGAGATCGTCGATCCGGTCGTGCTCGGCAAGGTGCGCGCCAAGCAGGACCAGCACGGCTGCGAGCCGGGCGAGCGGCGCGCGGTTCTGCCGCTGCTCATCCACGGCGATGCGGCGTTCGCCGGCCAGGGCGTGGTCGCAGAGTGCTTCGGCCTCTCCGGCCTCAAGGGCCACCGCACCGGCGGCTCGATCCACTTCGTCATCAACAACCAGATCGGCTTCACGACCAACCCGCGCTACTCGCGCTCCTCGCCCTACTGCACGGACGTGGCCAAGATCGTCGAGGCGCCGATCTTCCACGTCAACGGCGACGATCCGGAGGCTCTTGTCCACGTCGCCAAAGTCGCGACCGAATTCCGCATGCGCTTCCAGAAGCCGGTCGTCATCGACATGATCTGCTACCGCCGCCACGGCCACAACGAGAGTGACGAGCCGGCGTTCACGCAGCCGCTGATGTACCGCCGGATCAAGAGCCACCCGACCACGGTCGAAATCTACGCCAAGCGCCTCGCCGAGCAGGGCACGGTCACCGATGCCGAGGCCGAAGCCATGAAGGCGGACTTCCGCGCGGCGCTCGACCGCGAGCTCAAGGCCGCCGACGGCTACAAGCCGAACAAGGCCGACTGGCTCGACGGCCGCTGGGCCGGCCTCGGCCAGGACGACGACGAGGCGCGACGCGGCAACACCGGCGTCGCCGTGGAGACGCTGAAGGAGATCGGGCGCCGCATCACCCTGATCCCCAACGACTTCAACGCCCACAAGACCGTGCAGCGCCTGCTCGAGCGCCGCCGCGAGATGGTCGAGACCGGCGAGGGCATCGACTGGGCGATGGGCGAGCATCTGGCGCTCGGCTCGCTGCTCAAGGAGCGCCATGGCGTGCGCTTCTCCGGCCAGGACGTCGAGCGCGGCACGTTCTCGCAGCGCCACGCGGTGCTGATCGACCAGGAAAGCGAGCGCCGCTACACGCCGCTGCGCTACGTCGCGCCCGACCAGGGCAAGTTCGAAATCATCAACTCGATGCTGTCGGAGGAGGCGGTGCTCGGCTTCGAGTACGGCTACTCGCTCTCCGAGCCCAATACGCTGGTCGCCTGGGAGGCCCAGTTCGGCGACTTCGCCAACGGCGCGCAGGTCGTCATCGACCAGTTCATCTCTTCGGGCGAGCGCAAGTGGCTGCGCATGTCCGGCCTCGTGCTGCTGCTTCCGCACGGCTACGAGGGGCAGGGGCCGGAGCACTCCTCCGCCCGTCTCGAGCGCTACCTGCAGCTCTCGGCGGAGGACAACTGGCAGGTCGCCAACTGCACGACGCCGGCCAACTACTTCCACATCCTGCGCCGCCAGCTCCACCGCAAGGTGAGGAAGCCGCTCGTGCTCGTCACGCCGAAGTCGCTGCTCCGCCACAAGCGCGTGACCTCGAGCCTCCTCGATATGGGGCCCGGCACGTCGTTCCACCGGCTGCTGTGGGACGATGCGCAATCGCGCAAGGGTGAGAAGATCAGGCTCAGGCCCGAGGAGAAAATCCGCTGCGTCGTGCTCTGCTCGGGCAAAGTCTACTACGACCTCTACGAGGCGCGCGAGGCGGCCGGCATCGATGACATCTACATCCTGCGCCTCGAGCAGCTCTATCCGTTTCCGGCGCGCGCGCTGATCACCGAGCTCTCCCGCTTCAAGCAGGCCGAGATGGTGTGGTGCCAGGAGGAGCCGCGCAACATGGGCGCGTGGACCTTCATCGAGCCGAATATCCAATGGGTGCTCGAGCATGTCGGCGGCGCGGCCAGGCGGGTGCGCTATGCCGGGCGGGCGGCCGCGGCCTCGACCGCGACGGGGCAGCTCTCACGCCACATCCATGAGCAGAACGCGCTCGTCGCCGACGCGCTGAAGGTTTGAACGGCGTAGGTTGACGGCGTTGCGGAAACGAGGACAAGCGGGACGATCATGACGATAGAAATCAAGGTGCCGACGCTCGGCGAGAGCGTGACCGAGGCGACCGTCGGCCAGTGGTTCAAGAAACCGGGCGATGCGGTCGAGGCGGACGAGCCCCTCGTCGAGCTCGAGACAGACAAGGTGACGGTCGAGGTTCCGGCGCCGGCTGCGGGCGTGCTCGGCAACATCAAAGTCGAGCAGGGCATGACGGTTTCGATCGGCGCGGTGCTCGGCTCGATCCGCGAGGGGGGAGCGGCCGCTGCCCCTGCACCCGCCAGGCCCGCCGCCACACCCTCCGCAACCAAGGCTCCCGCCGCCAGCGCCATGCCACCCGCGCCGGCCGCCCGCAAGGTGCTGGTCGAGGCCGGCATTGCAGCCTCCGAAGTCGCCGGCTCGGGCAGGCGCGGGCAGGTGCTGAAGGAGGACGCGGTCGCCGCGGTGGCCGCCGCCCGCACGCCAGCACAGCCCGCCGCCAAGGGCCCGGCGGCCTATGTGCCGTCGCCACTGGCGCCCGTCCCCGTGCAGCAGATGCGTGCGCCGTCGATCGCCAATGATGCCATGCGCGAGGAGCGGGTGAAGATGACGCGGCTGCGCCAGACCATCGCGCGCCGCCTCAAGGACGCGCAGAACTCCGCCGCCATGCTGACGACGTTCAACGACGTCGACATGAGCGCGGTG
>Ga0114938_1000318_pt1 | contig 38408 bp, 31 predicted proteins | sample AshMeaBigSpring_FD_88675 | JGI IMG/M metagenome (GOLD analysis project Ga0114938, IMG submission 88675) | Groundwater microbial communities from Big Spring, Nevada to study Microbial Dark Matter (Phase II) - Ash Meadows Big Spring | ecosystem: Environmental > Aquatic > Deep subsurface >... | reverse complement strand
TGAAGTTGAAACCATCGCCCGGGATCTGCTGAAAGCCGGCATCGTGGGCAGGACCCTGACCTGCGCCCAGGTCTTTTGGAAGAAAGCGATCGCCGAGCCGTCCGTGCCGGATTTCTGCCGCTTGATCCGGAGAAGGACCGTCGCCGGCGTCCGCCGCAGGGGGAAATTTCTCGTGCTGGACTTGTCCGGCGGCGGGAATCTGCTCATCCACCTGCGCATGTCCGGCCGGCTGCACTGGCTGCACCGGGATGCGGCCCGGCAGCCCCACGAACATGTGCTCCTCGGCTTCAGCGACGGCAGCGAACTGCGGTTGCACGACACGCGCAAATTCGGGCGGATCTATCTGACGCCGGAAGCCGATGCCATCCTTGGGCGGCTGGGGCCCGAACCCCTCGATCCGTCCTTCACGGTCGCGCAGCTGCAGTCGATGCTGAATTCTCGCCAGCGGCAGCTGAAGCCGCTCCTGCTGGATCAGACGTTTATCGCCGGCATTGGCAACATCTACGCCGACGAGGCCCTCTGGGAATCCCGGCTTCATCCTCTTCAGAGCTCGAAGGCGCTCACCGAAACAGAGGTCGCCGGCCTGCATGCCGCGATCCGTCGGGTGCTCCGGCGCGGCCTGAAGAACCTGGGCACATCGCTCGGGACCGGCAAGGCCAATTTCTACTCCGTCGGCCGTCGGCGGGGCCGCAACCGGGACGCGCTCAACGTGTTCCGCCGCACGAACGCCCCTTGCCCGCGCTGCGCGACGCCGATTCGTCGCATCGTGGTGGGGCAGCGCAGCACCCACCTCTGCCCTCAATGCCAGACCGTCCGGACCGCCAGCGGTTCCCGTCGTCGCGAGGAATCGATATGCCGACCGGTGCATGCGGAGTGAAAGGTTTTCCGGCCATGCAGGAACCCCGCCGGTCGATGCCGCCGCGCGCCTACGCGGCGGACGGGTCCCACCTCAAGGTGGCCAAAGAATACTGGGAGCGCCTGAAGCAGAAAGACTTGCTGCCGCTGAGCGCTCAGACTCAGTTTGAGCTCACCCCGGACGGCCGGCTGGTTTTTCGGTTCCTGCATCGTCGCGTGATGGTGGACCCGGCCTCCGCCTGCCTGCGGCGGCCGGTGGGCGCCAGCTGGGAAAGAGCGGACGATCCGCTCCTCGAACTCGTCAGTGTTCTTTATTTGGTCAATGTGAGGGATGTCTACCCCCTGGGTCGGGATCTTGTATCACCGCAGGATTTAAAGGAGGGCCATTTCTTCCAGGGCCCGCACGAGCTCAAGACCGCTCCGCTCCTTGAACGCTACGGTCAAGACCCGCAGGGCTTTCGAAGGGTTTGCGCAGCGCTGGGCGGCGAGCCGGTGGACATGGCCGACGCGGCGGTGCGGTTGAAGCCCTTTCCGAGGCTGCACCTCTATTACCTTTTCTGGGAGGGAGACGCGGAGTTTCCGGCGCGACTGGACGTGCTCTTCGAACGCTCGATTGAAAGCGTCCTGGCGGCCGATGCCATCTGGGCGCTGGTCAACCGGGTATCGGCTGAACTCCTCAACCCACCAGCATCGAGTTAAACGTCGGGAGATCGCGACCCGCGACGCCCAGCGGCGCGGAGGTTTAAAAAGAAATGACCCCCGTGTAGGTTTCAGGAGTGATCTGCCGCAGCTCGTCTTTGACCGCCGCCGAGACATCCAGCGATTCGATGAAGTGCGCGATGGTTTCCCGGCTCATCCGAACATGGGTCCGGGTGAGCGCTTTCAACGCCTCGTAGGGTTGGGGATACCCCTCGCGCCGCAGGATCGTCTGGATCGCCTCCGCCACCACGGCCCAATTGGCATCGAGATCGGCGCGGATCGCCGCCTCGTTCAGCATCAGCTTGTCAAGACCTTTCGATAGCGACTTCAGTGCGATGAGCGTATGGGCCAGCGGCACGCCGAGGTTGCGGATCACGGTGGAATCGGTCAGGTCCCTCTGCAGCCGGGATATGGGAAGCTTCGCGGCCAGGTGCCCGAGCAGGGCATTGGCGACGCCGAGATTGCCTTCCGAGTTTTCGAAATCGATGGGGTTGACCTTGTGGGGCATGGCGGACGAGCCCACTTCCCCGGCGCGGATCTCCTGCTTGAAATAGTCCATCGCAACATAGGCCCACAGGTCCCGATCGAGATCGATCAGGATCGTGTTGATGCGCCGCAGGGCGTCGCAGAAGGCCGCCAGGTTGTCGTAGTGCTCGATCTGGGTGGTCGTGCGCGAACGCGACAGGCCCAAGACCCGATTGACCAAATCGTCGGCAAACGCATTCCAGTCGATCCTCGGATAGGCCGCGAAATGGGCATTGAAATTTCCGGTCGCGCCGCCGAACTTGGCCGAAAAGGGCACCTGCCGGAGCTGTTCCAGTTGAACGCCCAGCCGCTCGACGAACACCTGGATCTCTTTGCCCAGGCGCGTGGGGGATGCCGGCTGGCCGTGGGTGTGCGCGAGCATGGCGATGCCCTTCCAGGCCTGAGCCTTGGCGGCGAGCCGAGCCATCACCCCGTCGATTGCCGGTCGCATGACAGCCTGCCACGCATCTTTGAGCGCCAGCGGGACGGCGGTGTTATTGATGTCCTGCGAGGTCAAACCGAAGTGAATGAACTCGCTGTGCTGGGCCAGCCCGAGTTCGGTCAATTTGTCTTTGAGGTGGTACTCCACGGCTTTGACGTCGTGATTGGTCACCCTTTCGATGTCCTTGATCCTGCGGGCGTCTTCCATGGAAGCGCCGCGGTAGATCTGCCTCAGGCGTTCGAACTGGCTTGCGGGGACCCCCTTGAGCTGCGGCAGCGGCAGCCGGCAAAGAGCGATGAAATACTCCACCTCCACCTGCAGCCGATAGGTGATCAGCGCCCTTTCGGAAAAATACCCGGCAAGCGCTTCGGTTTGACGCCGGTACCGTCCGTCCACCGGCGAGATGGCCTCTAAGGGAGAAAATTCCATATGAACCGTTCCAGCGTGGAAGGGTAGCCGATCGATGCGGGCTGGATCTGCCGCGTGGGTTATATATGGAAAGCGGCCGAGAGTGTCAACCGCAAGCGGGCTGTCCGGCCGATGGAGACCGCCGGAAGATGGCCGGGGCTCGGCGTGCAGCGCCGGGCGTCGTCTGGCGCGCGGCCCTGCCCCCGTCCTCCCCGCAGACCGCCGCTGCCACGGACACATCCCGACGGGTCGCAGACTCGCGCACGGTTGCAGGTCAGGCGAGCTCGGGCGGAGGTGCGATGGCCAGTTCGTCGATTTTCTGCAGCATCGTCTTGTAGCTTATTTTGAGTATCCGGGAGGCCTTGCTGCGATTCCAGCCGGTTCTCATCAGGACCAGCCCGATCAAGTCGCGCTCGGCCTGATTCATGGCCTTCTTGCGGATCTTCTTCAGCGAAAGATCCATGAGGTCCACTTTCCCGTTGGGGCTCGACATCATCTCGCTCAGGACGCTGGAGGATCTCGATGCAGCGCCGTTGACTTCGGCGTTGGGCAGACTCGGTGCCGACATCAGCATGCTGTCCAGGGTTTCTTCGCTCTCGCCGAGAACGACGATCCGCTGCAGGACGTTCTGCAGCTCCCTGACATTCCCGGGCCAGGCATAGGATGAAAGCTTCGCCACCGCCTCGGCGCTGAGCCCCTCCCCTTCCTCGCGGCTGAACTCCTGGGAATACTTGCGGCTGTAGTAGTCGATGAGTGCCGGGATGTCTTCCGGCCGGTTGCGCAATGGTTCGATGTGGATCGAAATGGTGCACAGGCGATAGTAGAGGTCGTTTCGAAAGCGTCCCGCTTCAACTTCTCGTCTGAGGTTGCGGTTGGTGGCGGCAATCACCCATACATTCGGCTTACAGGCTTTCTCCGATCCCAGGGGAGTGAAGTCCCCGCCCTGCAACACGTGCAGCAGCTTTGACTGCAGCGGAAGCGACATGTCGCCGATCTCGTCCAGAAAAAGCACCCCCTCGCGGGCCTGCTCGAACTTTCCTCGTCGGGTTCGGATCGCACCGGTGAACGCCCCGCGCTCGTAGCCGAACATTTCACTTTCCAGCAGCGTGTCGGGAAGCGCGGCGCAGTTCACCTTGACAAAGGGTTTTCCCAGACGGTTCGATTTCTGGTAAAGGCTGGAGACCACCAGTTCCTTGCCTACGCCGGTTTCCCCGCACACGATCACGTTGAAGCCGGTTGCGGCGACATGATCGATCAATTCTCGAATACGCTGAATGGGGCGGCTGACGCCGACGATTTCGACCTCCGCATGGCTGGACGCGTCGTTGCTCATTGAGATCGTATCGTTCCTTTCTGCTATCGAACCAGCTTCGCGCCGAACCCTTTGCCGTTGGACCAGACGACACGGGCGGGGCACTTGGCCGGCCTGGCGTTTTCGAATGGCAGCGCAACAATGAGGTTTTCACCTACGGCGAATTTTTCAGGCACCTTGATGTGCAGTCCTGAACGGCTGTAGTTGAGAAGATTGCCCTCGAACAGCTGTTTCCGGGCTGCGAAAAATACCGATCCCGAATGAACCAGCCGTTTAAAGGCACGCCTTTCCTTTGGCTGGAAACCCAGTTTTTCTTTGATGCGTGCGAGCTTCATGGTGTCATTGCCGTTTAATGGATTGTATTTATTGATTTTTATATTTTGTTGAGGCTTCAATGCATGCCTTAGCAAATTCCATGCAATGACATGCATGATTAGATAACACACTGTTATTAATTTCTATTGTTAGTTGTAGGCTCGGCAGGGGGCGGGAAATGAGCAATGGAACGGAGTAATTGGGTTTCCAAAGCTATGAAATTTGTTTCACATCGACCGAGAGCGGAAGCGGCGGTGGCTCCACCCGGCGGGGATGGTTTGCCATCGCCGTCATCTCTTTTCGGATCAACGGCATGAGGGCAGCGGAATCTTATTCCTCCTGCAGTTCCCTGATGTCGGCATAATATTCCAAAACATCCGGATTGCTCAGGGCATCTTTGTTCAGCACCGGCTTTCCATCTATGACCTTCTTGACCGCCATTTCTACCTTCTTCATGTTGAGGGTGTAGGGGATGCCCGGCACGGCGATGATCTTGGCCGGCACGTGCCGCGGGGAGGCTAGCGATCGGATGGTTTCACGGATTTTCTTCTTGAGGGCCTCGGTCAGCGTCTCGCCCTCGGGCAATTGCACGAACAAAATGACGCGTACGTCGTTCTTCCAGTTCTGGCCGATGACCACGCTGTCGACGACCTCCGGCATCAGCGCCACGACGCTGTAAATCTCCGCTGTGCCGATGCGCACGCCCCCCGGATTGAGGGTCGCGTCGGAGCGGCCGTAGATGACGACGCCTCCGCGTTCGTTGATTTCGATGAAGTCCCCATGACGCCAGACGCCCGGGTACACCCCGAAGTAGGCCCCGAAGTATTTTTTGCCTTCGGGATCGTCCCAGAAATAGATCGGCATGGACGGGAAAGGCTTGCAGCACACAAGCTCGCCCTGCTGGTTGATCACCGGCCGGCCTTCCGCATCGAAGGCGTGGACGTCCATCGCCAGGCCGCGGCACTGGAGTTCGCCTGCGTACACCGGCCCCATGGGATTTCCCAAGGCGAAGCAGCCGTTGAGGTCAGTGCCGCCGGCGATCGAGGCCAGTTGCACGTCCGCCTTGACGTGCCGGTAGATGAACTCAAAACCCTCCACCGACAGCGGCGATCCGGTGGACAATACCGCCCGCAGGGGCGTCAAGTCGTAGTCAGCGATCGGTTGGACCCCTGAGTTCATGAGGGCGCCGATATAGCCCGCGCTGGTTCCGAACACCGTGATCTTTTCATCCTGAGCCATTTCCCACAGGGTGCCGGGGTGCGGATGAAAAGGGTTGCCGTCGTAAAGCACCAGCGCGGCCCCCACGGCAAGCGCGCTGGTGAGCCAGTTCCACATCATCCAGCCGCAGGTCGTGAAGTAAAAAACAGTGTCGCTGCGGGTGAGGCCGGTGTGCAGGATCAGCTCCTTCAGGTGATGGATGAGGATCCCGCCCGCGCTTTGCACCATGCACTTCGGCAGCCCCGTGGTGCCCGATGAGTACATGATGTAGAGCGGGTGATCGAAAGGCAGCTGCTCGAATTCGATGGTAAGCCCGGATTCCCGGGACCTGAAATCCGACCAGTGCACGGCCTGCGGCACCTTGCGGATATCGGGGCTGGATTCGGTGTACGGGACGACGACGACCTGTTCGATCGAGCGCAATTCCTTGAGGATACCGGCCATGCGCTCCAGGGAGTCGATCTTCTTCCCCTTGAAGCGATACCCGTCGGCCGTGAAGATCACGCGCGGCTGGATCTGGCCGAACCGGTCGAGCACGCCCTTGATGCCGAAATCCGGAGAGCACGAGGACCACACCGCGCCGATGCTCGTTGCCGCCAGCATGGCGATGGTGGCCTGGGGCATGTTGGGCATGAACCCCACCACCCGGTCGCCGGCCCTGATGCCCAGGCCGCGCAGGGAGCGGGCGATCCGCGCCACCTCGTCGTACAGCTGCGCATAGGTCAGCCGGGTCGCCGGCTGTCCTTCTCCTTTGAATATCAGAGCGGGGCGCTCGTCCCGGTAGCGCAGGAGGTTTTCAGCGAAATTGAGGCGCGCGCCCGCAAACCATTTGGCGCCGGGCATTCGGGTCACATCGTCCACGACCTCCCGGTAAGGCGCGGAGTGAATGATTCCGGCAAAGTCCCACAGGGCGGCCCAGAATTCGGCAATATGGTCGACCGACCAGCGGTGAAGCGCCGTGTAGTCGTCGAAGCTGTGGTGGTGCCGGGCGTTGACGCCCTGCATGAAGCGGTACATGTTGGACTGCCGGATGCTGGCCTCCGTAGGTTTCCACAACATTTTCGACATGGCCGCCCCCCTTCTGGCATTGAGTTTCGTCCGCAGGTCCGAGGACTGTTTACATTCAAATCCATCGCCCCGTCAAGATTGCGCGGATCCGGTCTTGCAGCGACTCTGTAGATATGCCATACCAGCGCAGACCGAAATCGAGGAGAGGATCATGCGACACGTCGAGCTCAGATCGGATACGATGACCCGGCCGACCCCGGCCATGCGCAGGGCCATGGCGGAGGCTGAAGTAGGCGATGACGTGTTTGGAGAAGACCCGACCGTCAACCGCCTGGAGGCGACGGCGGCCGAAAGGCTGGGCAAGGAAGCGGCGTTGTTTGTCCCCAGCGGCACCATGGCGAACCTGGTGAGCCAGATGGCCCACTGTGGCCGGGGCGACGAAATGATCCTGGGCAGCCAGTCCCACAGTTTTTATTACGAACAGGGCGGGTCCGCGGCCGTGGCTGCCATCCATCCCCGTACGGTGCCGAACCAGAGGGACGGCACGCTCCCGCTGGCCGAGCTGGAGGCCGCCATCCGCAGCGACAACATCCACTTCCCGCGCACGCGGCTGATCGCCCTCGAAAACACCCACAACCTTTGCGGCGGAGCGCCAGTCGATGCCGACTACCTGCGCTCGGTCGCCGAGATCGCCCGGCGCCACGGGGTCCGCGTGCACGTCGACGGCGCGCGCCTGTTCAACGCCGCCGTGGCGCTCGGTGTTCCGGCACAGCAGCTCGCGGCCGAAGCGGATTCGATTTCGTTCTGCCTGAGCAAGGGCCTGGCGGCGCCGGTGGGATCACTGGTCTGCGGCAGCCGCGCGTTCATTCAGACGGCCCGTCGCGCCCGCAAGGTGCTGGGCGGCGGGATGCGGCAAGCGGGAGTTCTGGCGGCCGCCGGCATTGTGGCCCTGACCGAAATGGTGGACCGGCTGGCCGAAGATCACGCCAACGCGCACCGGCTGGCAGAGGGATTGAGCGGCATACGGGGGCTGGATCTCGACCCCGGGCACTACAGAACCAACATTGTCTATTTCGAGGTGACCAAGCCGGGTCTGACCGCGGCGGCGATGGCCGCGGCCCTGCAAAGGGAAGGCGTGCGCGTCCTTGCGGCCGGCCCGCGCACGATCCGCGCCGTTACCCACTACGAGGTGAGTGCGGATGACATCAACCATTCACTAAAGATGATATCTAAAATAATCAAAAATTTATGAATGTTATAATTTATTTATTGATTCAGTGCTTAAAGCTGCGCTGACCGGTGAACACCATGGTGACATCGGCTTCGTTGCAGGCTTCGATGACCTGGAAATCGTTCTCGGAGCCGCCCGGCTGGATCACCGAACGAATCCCTTCACGAATGCCGACATCCACCCCGTCGCGGAACGGGAAGAATGCATCGCTCACCATGGCCGCGCCGATCAAACCGCCCTTTTCTTTCGCCACGCGTGCGTCGATCCCGGCCTTCCTCTCGAGATCCCGCAGGTCGTTGTAGGCGATTCCGAAGGCATCAAAGCAGTAACGATCGGATAGCTTCCGGTAGGCCTTGTCGCGGGCGATCTCGGCCACCCCCACGCGATCCTGCTCGCCGGTCCCGATTCCGACCGTCACCTGGTTCTTCACGTAGATGACCGAGTTGGACGTGACGCCCGCCTCGACGAACCAGCCGAAAAGGAGGTCGTCGATTTCATCCGGGGTCGGCTTCCTCTGGACCTGGTAGGTGCGGCCCTTGTGCTCGCACTCGGCGGCCTTGAGCTCGGCGGGGCCGCGGGTGACCGGCACGAAGGACCACTGAACGATCTGTCCGCCGTCGATCAGGCTCTTGAACTCGACGAAGGGCTGCCCGACGAAACCCTGCAGCCGGGCCATGTTGCCGATGCGCATCACCCTCAGGTTCTTCTTGCGGGCGAAGATGTCCATCACCCCTTCCTCGAAGTCCGGCGCCACCACCACTTCGGCGTACTGCTGGGAGATCGCCTCGGCCACGGCCCGGTCCACCGCCCGGTTGCAGGCGATGCAACCGCCGAAGGCCGCGACCCGGTCGGCCATGTTGGCCTTCATGTAGGCATCCAGAAGGGTTGCGGAGCGGGCCACGCCGCAGGGGTTGTTGTGTTTGACGATCACCACCGTGGGCCGGTCGGTGAAGTAGCGCAAAATGTTGAGCGAGTTATCGGCATCGGTGATATTGGTCTTGCCCGGGTGTTTGCCGGACTGCAGCAACTCCGCCTGCGAGGCCAGATAGCGGCCGGGCTGCACGTTTTCGACCTGCCCCAGAACGAGGTTGCCGTTGACCAGTCTGTAAAGCGCGGCTTCCTGGCCGGGATTCTCGCCGTAGCGCAGTCCTTTTTCGATGCCGTCGATGACCCAAGTGGCCTTGTCATACACCAGTGTCTGCCGCTTGCTGCCGTCAACGAAGCTGACTTCCAGGCGCGGCGGGAAGTGGTCGTCCATGATGGTGCGGTACATCTTTTTCAAATCTTGGGGCATGGCCGGCTCCTTTCACGCGATGTGGACCAAGGCTTTCAGGCTAGTGCTGACGGTAGCACCCGCTGACGTCAGCGGGGGACAGCCCTGACAGATAATCGGCAATGGCGCGGTCGTATTCGGCGGTGTGCGCAAACGCTTTCTGCGCCAGCCGGAAGCGCAGCGCCAGGGAGGTGCTGCCGCCATTGGCCTTGAGCTCGGAGAGGATGGCGGGGTAATCCTCTGGGTCGACCACCGAGGCTACCCGGATGAAGTTCTTGGCCGATGCCCGGATCATGCAGGGGCCGCCGATGTCGATGTTGCCCCGCGCCTGCTCACCGGTGACCCCGGCCTTGGCAACGGTTTCCCGGAAGGGGTACAGGTTGACCACCACCATGTCGATGGGCACGCTTCGAGTGCGTTTGAGGTCGGCTTGGTGAGCTTCGTTGTAGGTTTCGGTCAGGAGCCCCAGATAGATCTTGAAATCAAGCGTCTTGACCAGCCCCCCCTGGGTTTCGGGCTGACCGGTATACTCCGACACCTGGGTGAGAACAGGCCGACCGCTTCCGCCCAGAAGCTTCTCCAGGTGGGCGAAGGTCCCCCCCGTAGAGAAAATGCGCACATCCGGGTTGAGGCTCAAAAGCTCCGGCGCCAGCCGGTCGAGTCCGCGCTTGTCCGAGACGCTCATCAGCACATGCCGTATCCGGACCTTGTCGTCGATCCGGTCCACTCTATTGATGCTCATGCCCGTCACCTCTGAATTGGGTATCGATGGTTGGGTTCTTTCTGACGGCTGCAGGGCCGAGCCGCCGGCCGGCCTTTTCCAAATCGTCCTATCCCTTATATCACTTGGCCAACCGGTTCAACCCCCAAACCATCCCAATCCTTCCGGCGGGCGCTTCATTTGCGCGGTTAAACTTTCAGCGCATTCGACCGATGAAACTTTGGGAAAGCAGTCCAGCGGGTTTCGGGATGAAGATCGTCCAAGTGCCGGTCCCGTGAAATACAGATCCTACATACCTGTCAGACACTCTCAGATCCGGTACTACCGGCGCGTCCCGCTCTACTCGGAGACCGCGCCCGATGTTTTCCATCTGTACAAGCCGGTCGGAGTGGAGCTCAACACGCATCAGTTCGACGAAGACCGACACCCCCGCCTGTTCATCCAGCAAACCGACCGCATGGACGCCATCCGGGAAGTCCACAAGGGCTTCAATCAGGACATCGCCCGCAGCATGGAAACCGGCGACGTCACCTCCGTAAAGTCGGCGCTCTGCGACCTGATGGCCGAGACCCTGGCGGAGCCCCGGGCGGGGATGCTCCAGGCGCTGCCCGCCACCATGGACGTTCTGGTCAGCGGGTATTCCAAGCAACCGGCCATCCTGAGGACCTTCGCAACGATTTCGAGCAAGGACTACTCGACCGTCATCCATTCCGTGAATGTCATGGCATTGACCTTAAGCTATGCCTTTTTCGCGGGGCTTTCCATGCGCGACACCAAGCGTCTGGGGCTGGCGGCACTGCTGCATGATGTCGGCAAGACCGGGATCCCTTCCGAGATCATCTCGGCTCCGCGAAAACTGACGGCCGCGGAGTTCGAGGTCATCAAGTCCCACCCCACCATCGGCGGCCGCTTGATCCGCGAAATCAGCCGGCTCGGCGACGACATCGCGGTGGGCGCGCTGGAGCACCATGAAAAACTGGACGGCAGCGGCTACCCGCTGGGGACCCGGGAAATCTCCTTCAACGGCCAGGTGATCGGTATCGTCGACTGCTACGAGGCGCTGACCAACGAGGAGCGCCCCTACCGCCGGGCCAGGGACCCGATGGACACCCTGAAGCTGATCAAGGAGGACGTGGAAGCCGGCAAGTTCAGCCGCCAGCTTTTCGAAAAATTCTGCTACTGCCTGATATGAGGCACCGCCCCCGCTCCAGCGGCCGCCTGCGGCCCCGGCATATTGACATCGCCGTGCTTATTTCTTAAGATCATCGATAAATATTAGATATTTCTAAAAAACATCGCTTACTGCTATGCCTTCGGTCCGCCAGCGCACCATCTCCTGACGTCCTGGATACAACCGGCGGGATCGCTTCTGACCGCGGTGGGGTTCTGCATGTACAACGCCTATTTCGGGTTCCGCGAAAAACCCTTCAAACTGGTGCCGAATCCGGAATACCTTTTTCTCAGCCGAAGCCACGAGGACGCGCTGGCGTACCTGAACTATGCCATCTCCCAGGGCGAGGGATTTGTCGAGATCACCGGCGAGGTGGGGACGGGGAAGACCACCCTGTGCCGGGCCTTTCTTGAAAGTCTGGACGATACCACCGCCGCGGCCTATATCTTCAACCCCAAACTGAACCCCAAACAGCTCATTCGAAGCATCAACGACGAGTTCGGCATCACCTGCGCCACGGACGACACCAAGGATCTGATCGACGCGCTCAACCGATTCCTGCTCCAGAAAAAGCAGGAACGAAAGAAAGCGATCCTCCTGATCGACGAGGCCCAAAACCTTTCCGAGACGGTTCTCGAGCAGCTGCGGCTGCTGTCGAACCTGGAGACCAAGAAGGACAAACTGCTTCAGATCATCCTCGTGGGGCAGCCGGAGCTGGCCGCGATGCTCGATTCCCACGACCTGCGCCAAATCGGCCAGCGCATATCGATCCGCTGCCAGATCTCGCCGCTGAGCTTGAGGGAAACTCAGGAATACATCCAGTACCGCCTGAACATCGCGTCTCAGAAGCGATTGGCGCTCTTTGACCGGGCCGCCATCCGGCGGATCTATGCCTACTCCTCGGGCATCCCGCGGATGATCAACATCGCCTGTGACCGCGCCCTGCTCACCGCCTTCGGCATGAACCGGCGCAAGGTGACCGGCCGTATCGCTCAAGCCGCCCTGGCCGAGATAACCCATCGCGGCCGAACACCTGCCAGAGGCCTCATGGACGGGCGCAAGGCGCTGGCGCTCTTTGTGGCGGTCTGCGCGGTCGCGGCGTCCCTTGTCTACCACAAACCGCTCGGCGACACGCTCAGGGGGATTGTCGGAGGGCGGCCCGCCGCGGCGCCTTCCGGGCCCGCCGGCGCCGAGGTCGCCACGGCCATCGCCGCCGCGCCCCTGCCCTCGGCCGGTGCCGAAGCTGAAACCGGCACCGGCGCGCACACGCCCGCAGCGCCGGCGCCTTCTGCCCGGCCGGGGAATACGGCCGGCTCGGCTGCCGGCGGCACCCGCCTTATCGACCTCCTGAGGCAGCTGGAAGGTCGTTCGTCGCGCATGACGGCCCTCAAGGAAGCCGTCGGGGCTTGGGGGGCGACGGTCGAGTCGAGACCTTACCTCGAAAGCATCGACGACGATTCGACGTTTTTCAACCTGTCCGCAAAGGCCGCGGGGTTTTTTATCCAACGGGTCGAAGCGGCTCTGGAGCTCCTGCTGCGCCTCGACATGCCGGCTGTTCTCGAATTCCGATCCGCCGCGAAAGGGCCGTCGGTCTATCTGGCCCTTTCCGGTGAGACCGAAACCGGCATCGTCCTCAATGGAACCGGGGCCGCGCCGCTGACCGCTACTGCCGACGACATCCAGCAGCACTGGTCCGGAGTGGCGTACATCCCCTGGAAGAATTTTCTCTCGATCGAAGGGACCATCCCGGGCAGCGCACCGCCGGATTCGGTCGTCGCCCTGAAAATGCTGCTGCGCGAGCTCGGGCACCGCAACCTGCCTCTCAGCCGCGAATTCGACAGCGCGACCCAGAAAACGATCGAGCAGATTCAGGCCCAAAACGGGCTGCCGGTCGACGGGGTCGTGGGCTCCCTGACCAAGATCGTGCTGTATCGCGATGGAAAGACCTTCAAGGTCCCCCGGTTGACCGTCAAATGAGGCCAAGCTATATGGACAAGACCCGTCGAAGACCGACCCGGCTCGGATTTCATCCGGAAGCGCTCCTTTGTCCGCCGGACGTGGATGCGCCGCAGTGGCCGGGCCCCCGTGAACGCGCCGATGTCGGCGGCCATAAGGAAACGATCGTTGAGCTCCATTCTTAAAGCCCTTAAAAAAGTCGAGGAATCCGGCCAGACGGAGGATTCCGCTATCCACCCATCGCTGCTGCGCGAGGCAATTTCTCGGGGGGTGGACGGGCAGCCGCAAAGGGGGTTTTTCGGTCGCAACCGCTTTTACCTGCTGGCCCTCGCGACCGCGCTGGCCGTTGCAGCGGGGACCTATTCCTGGCGGCTCCGTGGCAGCGCCCCGCCGCCGGTCGCCGATACGGTGAAGGAAGTCCGCGCCCAATTGCCTCCGCGGCCGCCCGCCCCGCCTTCGCAGACGGCATCGCCACCGGCTCGACGGGTCCCTCCAAGACCCGCACCCCCCTCCCCGCAAGCACCTGAACCCGGCGCAGGCGAGACGCAGCCGGCCCCCCGGGTCGGCGCCGTCGGCACCATCCAGGCACCGCCACCGACCAGCCGCGTGCCGCCCCGGGAGGCGCCGGCAAGCCCGCCGAGCGCCGCACTGCCGTCGCCGGCCAGGAGTGCGTCGTCGCTTCCGGAGCGGCCGGACACGAGCCGCCCATCGCCGCCCCGGACCGCCGAAGACGGTTTGAGCCGCCTCGACGAATCCAAGCTCAAGGTCATGGCGATCGCCTGGGCGCCGGAACCCTCCCGGCGCCTGGCCGTGGTCAACGGCCATATCGTCAAGGAAGGCGGATCGGTGAATGGCTTCAGCATTACCCGCATCCGCAAGGACGACATCATTGTCAACAACGGCGGTCAGTCCTGGCGCGTGGAGCTCAACCTGAAGAGCCAGCCATGACCTCGACCCTCGCAAGCAAACGATCGGCCTGGCTCCCCTCGACAACCCGCCGCACGCTGGCCTTAACCGCAACGTGGCTGGTCATCGTCAATCTCTTCGCGCTGATCGCGTTCAACCGCCTGAATCTCGCTCCGGACACCGCCTTTGAGTGGATGTCGGCGAGCACCGTCCGGCCGGTTCCGCAGAGCTGGAACCTCATCGATCTGCATAACCGCTGGGATGCCTACTGGTACCTGACGATCGCTCAGGACGGCTATTATCTGCGCGGCGAGCACGACATCTCCAACGTCGTTTTTTTTCCGCTCTACCCCCTGCTGGTGCGGCTTCTGGGCCCGCTCGCCGGCGGCGACCTGGTTCTGGCGGGCTGGATGGTCAGCAGTATTTTTCTGATGCTCGCCATGTGGGTGCTCTCGCTGCTGACGCAGGAGTTCCACCCCGAGATCGACCCGGTCCTGCCTGTCGTTTTTCTGCTGGCCTACCCTGCGGCTTTTTTCTTAAACGCCGTCTATTCCGAATCGCTGTTTCTGTTTCTTTCCCTTTCCGTGGTCTTCTTCGCGCTGCGGCGCAATTTCTTGCTGGCGGGCGTCTGCGCCGGGTTTGCCTCAGCCACCCGGATTGCCGGCCTGTTTCTCTGCGTCCCGCTCGCGGTCGAATTCCTGCAAGCCAACGGCTGGCGCTCGCTGCTGACGCGCCGTATATGGCCCCTGGCGCTGGCGCCGGCCGGGGCCCTGGCCTTTTTCGGGTACCATTGGATCGCCTTCGATGATTTTTTTCTCTACCTCAAGGCCCAGCGCCTGTATGGAAGAGACTTCGCCTTCGAAGCGATGGATTTCGCGATTCGCAACCATCCCGACCTGGTCACCACCCTCTACGACCTGGCATTCACCGCCATGGCCGTCCTCATGGGGATCATCGCGCTGAGGCGCTTCAGAATTTCTTACGGGTTGTACATGCTGGTGTCGCTGGCGGTTGCTCTATCAAGCGGATCGGACCTCGGGATCGCCCGCTATTCCATGGTGCTGTTCCCGATCTTTCTCATCGTGGCCGGCATCCGTTCGAGCATCGGCCGCAGCGCGTGGCTTTTCGGCTCGACCTTGCTGCTGGCGCTGAACATCGTCTGCTTCGTTAACCACTACTGGGCTGGCTGACGCCCTGCCGAGCTCGGGAAGCGCGTGCTGCTGCAATGAACCCTCCCGCTGACCAAGAACATCCGCCCCCGGGGACCGGCGCCGGTGCCGGCCCGGTCCTCAGCGTGGTCGTCCCCGCCTTCAACGAGGCGCCGAACATCCCCCTGCTGCACCGGCGGCTGGCGGAGGTGCTGCCGCAAGCAGTGGCATCGAACTGGGAGCTGATTTTCGCCGATGACGGCAGCCGCGACGATTCCTGGGCCGTGATCGCCGCCCTGGCGGGGGAGCATGCCAACGTCAAGGGCGTGCGGTTGTCGCGCAATTTCGGGCATCAGTACGCCCTCCTCGCCGGCCTGGAGGCCGCCGAGGGGGATGCGGTGGTCACCATGGACGGCGATCTGCAGCACCCCGTGGAGCTGATCCCCGCGATGCTGGAGCGCTGGCGCGCGGGGTTCAAGGTGGTGAAAACCCTGCGTCAGGATGACTGCCAGCTCGGCCGGTTCAAGCGCTGGACGTCGCGCGCCTTTTATCGGCTGTTTTCCGCGCTCAGCGGCGTCGAACTGCAGCCCGGACTGGCCGACTTCCGCCTGCTGGACCGCCAGGCGCTGAACGAACTGCTGCACCTGAGAGAGGAAGGGCTCTTCCTGCGCGGTCTCACCGAATGGATCGGATTTCCATCCTGCGTCCTTCCCTACCAGGCCGGCCCGCGCGCCTGCGGCGAGTCGCAGTACAATCTGAGAAAGATGATCCGATTGGCCTGGAACGGGGTGAGCTCGTTTTCGATCACGCCCCTGCGGATCGGGATAGTCATCGGGTTGATCGGCAGCCTGGTCTCGCTTCTGGGCGTCTTCTATGCCTTTTTCGGAAAGATCTTCGGCCGGGGTCTGGTGCCCGGCTGGGCGTCGACCCTGATGGTCATTTCCCTGCTGTTTTTCCTGCTGTTCGTCTATCTCGGCGTTCTCGGAGAATACATCGGCCGCATCATCATCGAGGTGCGGCGCCGACCGCGGTTCATCGTCAGCGAGACCAAGGGGTTCGAGAAAGCGGCCCCCGGGCCTTATGACGGTTTCAGACGCTAGCCTTCCCGCCCGGATGTCGCGCCCCGGCAAGCGCCCGGCCATCCGGCTGGTCGTCAACGCCGACGATTTTGGCCTGGCCGAACGCGTGAACGATGGGATCCTCCTGGCCCACCGCTCCGGAATCGTCACCGCCGCGTCCCTGATGCCCGTGGGCCGCGCCTTCGAGCATGCCGCCGACGGCTGCCGGCGGGTACCGACCCTGGATGTGGGGGTGCATCTCACCCTGGTGGCGGAAACGCCTCTGCTGGCAAACGCATCCACCCTGACCGGCGGCGACGGCCGTTTTCCGCGAGCCGTCGGCGCCTTCATGAAACGCTACCTGCAGGGAAAGATCCGGCGGGCGGATATCGAGGCCGAGCTGCGTGCGCAGATCGAGCGCCTCCTGGACCATGGCCTGACCCCCACCCATCTGGACAGCCATCAGCATCTGCATGCGCTTCCGGGGGTCGCCCGGATCGTCCGGCAGCTGGCCGCCCGCTATGGGATCCCCTTCGTGCGCGTGCCGGTCGAAGAGTTTCGGATCCATCGGCCGCTGAGCCTCCGCGCCGTCTATCGACGGGCCGGCGCCCTGCTGCTTCGGGGAAGTTGGCTGGCGGCGCGCCTGGCGGGGGCCGCTCGAGCCGGCCGCCGGCTGCGCTTCTTGGGATTTGCGGAAGGCGGCCGACTGAACCGGGCCCGTCTGCACCGCCTGCTGCTTTCCCTGCAGCCGGGCCGGACCTACGAGCTGATGTGCCACCCCGGGTTCACGCCGCGGGAACCCGACATCCGGCACTGGAGCTATCACCACGAGCAGGAATTGCTCGCCCTCACCAGCGCCTCGACCCGCGCCGTGATCGCCGCCCGCGGGATCCGATTGTGCAGCTTCAAAGATGTGGCGCCGTCACTTTTTTTGCCCGACGAATAGATAGTGGCTGACCCAGCTGACGGACGGCAGCGGCCGCGCCTCCACGATCGTCAACCCCGCCGCGGCGATCGCTTCCCGATAGCAGGCGACCGGCTCGAAATGCGGGCGCTCACCCCGGGTGATGCCGAACACGCGCACCGAAAGCGCCTCCTGCGCCATGATCGCCCAGTACTTCCAGCGCGGCCGATCGACGACTTCCTTGACGATCAAGCGGCCGCCCGGTTTCAGCACGCGCGCGCATCCGCCCAGGATCTCGCCCCAGGCGCTTTGGCGCACCGTGTACAGCACATCGACCATCGCAACCGCATCGAACGCCGACTCCGGGAAATGGCGGAGGCGGTCGGTGGAGAACTCGACGCCCGCGACGGCCGCGCGGCGCGCAATGGCGATCTTGGCGGCATCGTGGTCGATCCCGTGGATTCTGAGGTGGCGGCGGGAGGGGTCTTTCGCCAGCAGATGGACGAGCAGTCCGTGGCCGCAGCCCACGTCCAGCAACCTCCCCGTCGCGGGGAACCGCTCCATCAGGGGGGTGAAGGGGCAGGTCAGGGTCCTGGCCAGAACATGCAGCCGCGTGGGCAGTCCGGCGCCCGCGAAAGCTTTCCATGCCGTTTGCAGATTACGCATGGCGTTCGAACATCGCCCAGTACTGCGCGCCGACGGGCAGGCCGGCGAGCGACTTCTCAACGGCGGCCCAGGCCGGAACGCGCAGCCATCGGGGCGGGACGACGTTCACATAGGCATGCGCCACCGGCCGGAACCCGTTCTGCCGGAACAGCCTTCGGGTCGTGTTCAGGGTGAGCAGTCGCGCGTCGCCGTCGAAAGGGCACATTCGCACCAGCAGGCGGGTGGCGGGGTTGAAGGGGTTGTGCTCCCAGATCACCAGCCTGGAGCCTGGCTGCATGCGGCTCCGCAGCACGGCGGCCGTCCAGGGCCGCTCGACGGGAGCAATGTGATGGAAGACGTGGCAGCTGACCACGAAATCGAACCGCAGGCCGCCGGGCAGCTCCTTCCAGTCCCTCACCAGGCAGACGGGATCTCCGCGCGTCAGGCGTTTCGCTTCGCTGAGGGACTCCACCGATGGGTCAAAGCCGAAAAGCCGCAGGCGCCCCGCTTCCGCGAGGTTCCTCAGTTCGCTCGACGCCAGCAGGCTCTTGAGCATCCGGCCGTTGCCGCATCCATAATCGAGGCAGCAGACCTCACCGTCGCCGCATCTTTCGGCGATCCATCGGCTCGCGCAGGCCGCGCGTTGGCGAATGAAGTCCATGCTCTGGACCCCCGGCGGCAGGCGGCGGTTGTGGATGCGCTCGTAATCGCGCGCCACCTGGTCGAAAACGTTTCGATCCATAGGGGTCCTTGGAGCGGCCCGGGAAACGCCGGTCGATCGCGTTATCGGCTTCCGGCCGCCTTTTTGTAAAGCGGCGAGATCTCGCGCAGGGTGCTCACCACGTGCTGGAGAGATTTCAGGAATCGGACCACGTCCTGCTCGGTGTTGTCGATCCCGAAGGAGATCACGAGGGTCCCCTGGGCGTCGGCGTGGCTCAACCCGATCGAGAGCAGCACGTGGGAAGCGCGCAGCGAACCGGTCGCGCAGGCCGAACGCGTGGACACGGCGATGCCTTCGTCGTCCAGCATCAGCATGACGCTTTCGCCCTCGATGTACCGGACCGATGCCGAGACGAGGTTCGGCAGGCTGTGAACGGGGTGGGTGTTGATGATGACGTCGTCCAGATGCTTGGGCAGCTCGCCCAGAAACAGGTCCTTCAGTCCCTTAAGATAGGCGTAGCGCCGGTCCATGTCCCGCAGGGCGACCTCAGCGGCGGTGCCCATCCCGATGATGCCGATCAGGTTCTCGGTGCCGGCGCGCTTGTTGTTCTCCTGCACGCCGCCGTCCAGCAATGGAAAGACCTTGGCTCCGCGCCGGATGTAGAGCCCGCCGACGCCGGTCGGGCCGTAAAACGTGTTGGAGGCGAAGCTCACCAGATCGGCGCCGATCGTTTTGACGTCGAATGGCATGATCCCGACCGAATCCGCCGCATCCGTGTGGAACAGGATCTTTTTTTCGCGTGCGATGCGGGCGATTTCCTCGACCGGCTGGAGCGTGCCGGTCTCGTTGTTGCTGTGCATGATCGAAATCAGGGTTGTCTGCGGCGTGATCGCATCGGCCACGTCCTGCGGCCGCACCCGCCCCTCGCCGTCCACCGAAAGGCTGGTGACCGTAAAACCGTCGGCCTTCAGGCGCCTCAGACTGCGGATGACGGCGTTGTGCTCGATGTTGCTGGTGATGATGTGCTTTCCTTTGTCCGCGTTGGCCACGGCGGCGCCCTTGACGGCGTGGTTGTCGGCCTCGGTGCCGCCCGAGGTGAAGACGATCTCCTTCGGGCTGTCGGCGTTGATCAGTCGGGCCACGCGCTCCCGCGCCTTTTCCAGGACGGCCGCGGCTTCCTCGCCGGCCTTGTGCTGGCTGGACGGGTTGTGGTAGTCGTGCTGAACCGCCTCGATCATGGCCTGCTTGACTTCCGGCAGCAGCGGATTGGACGAGTTGTGATCCAAGTTGATGTATTTCATGCGGCCCCTCTCCCCTCTTTCGTCAGCCGGCGTCAATGCTCCTCCTTGAGGTCGTGCTGGCAGGCCTCGCAGAAGGTCACGCCGTCATCGATCTCCACGTCACAGTAAGGGCAATAGCACTTGTCCCCGTGGGAATGCTCATGCTCATCCTTGCGCTTGAGCTCCGGACGCCGGATGCCGGCCTTGCGATCTTCGTAGTCCTTGATGGCCATCTGCAAAGCGTCCGCGCCCAGATTGGAGCAGTGCAGCTTGTTTTTGGGGAGCCCTTCCAGCGCTTCGGCCACGTCCTTGTTGGTGATTTTTTTGGCGTCTGCGAGGCTCTTGCCCTTGGCGATTTCGGTCAGCATGCTGGACACCGCGATGGCCGACCCGCAGCCGAAGGTCTGGAACTTGATGTCGTCAATGCGTTCGTCTTTGATCCTGAGATAGATCGTCATCATGTCCCCGCACAGCGGATTGCCGACTTCGCCGATGCCGTTGGCGTCCTCGATGGTGCCGACGTTGCGGGGGTTGCGAAAATGATCCATCACGACTTTGTTGTACATCATGGATGCGTCTCCTTTTGCACTCGGCATGTAGATTTTAGCGAAAAAGATAAGCACGCCGGGGAGCTAGTAAAGGACGGGGTCTCGATCCGTCTTCAACCGATCCGCAGCACCTTGGCTCCCCGAATTTTGCGCTCCTTCAGCTCCAGCAGCGCCCGATTGGCCTCTTCCAGGGGGTATTCCACGATCTCCGGCCGGATGGGGATCTGCGCCGCCAGCTCCAGAAATTCGCGCACGTCTCGGCGGGTCACGTTGGCGACGCTCTGGATCTGCTTCTCCTGCCAGAGGTGGGCCGCATAGTCCATCTTCAGCAGTTCGCGCTTGTCGCCCTCCTCCTTCCGGATGGCGTTGATGATCAGGCGGCCGCCGCTTCTGAGCCGCGCCAGCGCCTCCACCATCGGTTTCCAGGCCGGAGTGGTGTCGATGACGGCATCCAGCGGCTCCGGCGGGACGGCCTCGGTATCGCCGGCCCAGCCGGCGCCAAGCTCGCGGGCGAACGCCTGCTCCCCGGCGCTGCGGGCGAACACGAACACCCGGGTCCGCGGCAGCCGGTGCCGGACCATCTGCAGCACCAGATGCGCCGAACCGCCGAAGCCGGTCAACCCCAGGGCGCCCCCGTCGCGGATGCCCGAAAGCGCAAGCGACCGATAGCCGACGGCCCCGGCGCACAGCAGCGGCGCGGCTTCCGAGTCGCTGAACCCGTCCGGGATCCGGTGGGCGAACTTAGCCGGAATGACGGCGAACTCGGCGTAGCCCCCGTCGGCGTCGCGGCCCGTGGCCTTGAAATCCCGGCACAGGTTTTCCGCGCCGGCGCCGCAGGCGGCGCATCGGCCGCAGGCCGAATAGATCCACGCCATCCCGACCCGGTCGCCGATGCCGAAACCGCTCACCGCATGGCCCGCCGCAACGACGCGGCCGATGGCCTGATGCCCCGGAACGATCGGAAACATGGCCGGCGCGGCGCGGCCCTCGATTTCATCGAGCTCCGTGTGACAGACGCCGCAGGCCGACACCTTCACCAGCAGCTCGTCGGCCCCCGGCGCCGGAACCGGCAGTTCCGTCAATTGAAGGGGGCCGCGGTTCTCGGCCAGCGATACCACCGCTCTCAGCACCATGGCTCTCATGAGGGTCACCGGCCCGCGTTATAGCCCGAATCGATGCTTTTCCGCAACTGGCTGGTAGCGGCGGCGGCATCGACGGTTTTCCGGGCCTCATCGTTATCTGGTCAAACCACCCGCAATCCGGGCCGCGGCGGTTTGACTTCCATTATCGATCCGCATAAAGTTGGTCCGCTCCCAACCGAACAACCGATCCCGCGGAGAGCACTCCATCTATGGCGTTGACCCGACCGGCCAAGACCGCGCTGCTGGGCGCGGCCGCCGCCCTTTTGCTGCTGGGCGTCGTGCTCGCGGTCTTGCCGACCGTGCTGATCAACCGTCCGGCGGCCAAGGCGGCCGTAGAGCGCCATCTCGGCGCGGCGTTGGGTGGCTCGGTCGAGTTCGAACGGGTCGAACTCTCCTTATTCCCTCGGGTCCGTGCCACGGCCGCGGATGTGCGCCTGGAAGTGCCGGACCGGGTGTCCGCCCGGGTCGGCGAGATCCATCTTGGCCTCGGACTGCTGCCTCTCCTGCGCGGCCGCCTGGTCGTGGATACCGCTCGGGTCCAGTCGCCGGACATCGTCCTGCCGTTCCACGGGCTGGGGATTCCCGCCGGTCGGGGAGGGCCCGTCGACCCGGGTCATTTCGTCAGGACGGCGGCCGCCGCCCTGCAGGGCGTCCCCGAGGGCGCCGTCGAAATCACCGGCGGTCGGCTGCTGCTTTCCGGCCCCGCCGAACGCCGCACCGAATTCCGCGGCCTGAACCTGAATGTCCAGCGCCGCGGGGCCGAGCTGCAATGGGCGCTGAGCGGGGAATCCGATTTTCTGCGCTCCTTTTCATCGACCGCTCAGCTGGATCTCGACTCCGTCCGCGGGTCGCTGGGCATGACGGTGGCCGGTTTCCGACCCGCGCCCATCCAAGATCTTCTCTGGCCGGACAGCCCGGTCCGGCTCCTCGAAGGATCCGGCGATCTCGATCTCGCCCTGACGCTCGAAGGGGCCGGACACCTCACGGCCGCCCTTGAGGGGCGGCTGCCCTCGCTGACGCTCCGCCTCGCGGACGAGGAGGCCCGCATTCAGATCGACCGGCTGACGGCCGAAATGGATCTGTCCCCCCGCAGGCTCTCGATCCGGATTCCCGAATTGGCGGCCGGGCAGCCGCGGGCCGTGGCGGAACTTTCGCTGGTCGTCGACGAGGAGCGCCGGCCCCGGATGGTTCTCGGCATCAAAGGCCGCGCCGACGTGGGCGGCGTCCGCCAGACGACCTTGGCCCTGCTGTCGAGACTGCCCGATGTGAAGACCCTCTTCGACATCCTGCGCGGCGGCGAGGCCTCCGACTTCCAGGCGCGGTTGCACGGCAACAGCTGGTCAGAGCTGACCGATTTGCCGAATCTGGTGATTCAGGGGCGCCTGGAAAACGGCCGCGTCCACCTGCCCTGGATCGACCTGGACCTGAACGAGGTCTCCGGGGACGCCCAGATATCCGGGGGCATCCTGGAGGGCCGCCATTTGAAGGCCCGCCATGAAGGCACCCGCGGCGAGAACGGAACACTGCGCGTGGGCCTCTCCTCCTCCCACCCGGTGCTCGAGCTCGACATGTTCACCCGCGCCGAGCTCTCGCCGCTGCCGGCGCTGCTGGCACGCTGGGTGCCCGATCCGCGGTTTCGCCGGGAAGTCGCGCGCCTTCAGGAATTTTCAGGTACGGCCCGGGGGTCCCTGAGGCTCAAGGGCACCCACACGGATATCGGAGTAGAAGTGCAGGCCTCCGAACTCGATGTGAAAGCCCGCCGGCAGGACATCCCCTATCCGCTGCGGTTTCAGGGCGGTGCGTTCTCCTATGCCGGCAACGCGGTCACCTTGCGCGGGGTGGACGTCGCCGTCGGCAACTCCGTGCTCTACCAGCACGACATGAAGCTCGGGCTGACCGGGGATCTGACCGTGGAGGCCAGCGCGACCAGGGCCGTCATCGACCTGGCGGAAGCCTTCGACCTGTTTCGCAAGCGGCCTCCCTTCAATCATCTGCATCGATTGGCAGGCATCATCACCGCCAACCGCTGCCGCCTGACCGGCCAACTCTTGGATCCGGCCACATGGAAGCTCGCTGTGAGCGGAACCGTTCAGGACCTGTCCGTCGAATCCGAGCTTCTGCCGGGCCTTCTCAGCTTGCCTTCGAGCCGGTTTGACTGGCTGGGCCGAACCATCCGCTACGAGAGCGCCAGGGGATCGGTCGGCCGCTCCGCGATCAGGGGGCTGGCGGTCGAAGCGGAGTATTCGGGGCCGCCGCGCGTGCAGCTACGGGCCCTTGAAGTGGCCGCTGCGCTCGAAGACCTTTCGGCGCTCATGCAATCCTTCCCGAAGGCGGCCGAAAACGCGGCGAGGTTCGATCCCCTGACCGGCACCCTGCGGATGCAAGATGTCAGGCTCCAAACACGGCTTCTCGCGGAGGGCCTGGTCGTGGATCATCTCCGGACCGCCTTGGGAAATTCTCGGATCATGTCGGCACCCCTAAACCTTTCGCTGGACCTCACCGCCGGCAGCCTGAACTGGCAAGGTTCCAAACTGGCCCTTCGGATTGAGGAGGCCTCTCTGGGGCAGTCCGGAGTCCGGAACCTATCGCTCTCCGCGGACTGGGCCGCTGGCGGCGTGCTGGAACTGCAGGTCGACGACCTTCTCATCGCCTGCGGCGAGGTTTTCCAGCGCCTGCTGCCGCTGGCGGGGCTGGAGCGCCTGCGCGAGGACGTGCAGAGCGTCCGGGGTGCGCTGAGCGTCTCGCGCCTCACGCTCCAAGGCCCGATCCGCGATCCACGCCGCTGGCGCGTCCAGGCCGTATCGGAGTTCAAGGACGTCATCGTGACCACCACCTTCCTGGACGAGCCGATCGAGCTGCCCCTGGGACGCCTGACGGTCGCCGAAACCGGTGCGCCCGAGTCCGGCCGCACCGCTCTGCGCCTGGACGCCGCCCGTGTGCGCAGCGGAACGAACGACGCGGTCCTGGCCGGCGACATCGCCATTTCCGCCGCCGACATCGCGCTTGAGCTCGACATAGCGGCCGAGCTCGTCGACTGGAACCAGCTCCAGAAGATTTCCGAGCGCCTGGCCCAGCGCCGCAAAGCGGACCGCAGGCCGCTGCGGGGGAGTTTGAACCTGCGCCTGGAGCGCCTGGTGATCGACCGGGTCCATATTTACCCGGCCCATGCGCAAATTCGGCTCGCACCAGAAGGCGCGCGGATCGACATCGCACGCGCCGGATTTTGCGGCATGCCGTTCATCGGCCGCATGGCCTTCGACGGACCGGTGGTGGACGCCTTCCTGGTCCCCGTGGTCGATGTCATGTCGCTCGACGGTGTGATCTACTGCCTGTCGGAGGAAAAAAGCATCGTCAGCGGCAATTTCAACCTGGACGGCGAGCTTCGGTTCAAAGCCCGGCTCGAAGACGTCCTCGCGGCCTTGAACGGGCGCCTGACCTTCGTGGCCGAGGACGGCACCATCCAGCAATTCCTTTTCTTCGCCCGGCTTTTTTCTCTGCTCAATCTCACCGAGATCTACCGCGGAAAGCTTCCCGACCTCAGCAGCCAGGGGCTGGATTACAAGCGCTCGACCGCCCAGATCGAATTAAGGGACGGCAAGATCCTGGTCAACGACTGGTCGATCGAAGGCCGCACGGTTTGGATCGGATCCCGGGGGGAAATCGACATCGCCACGCAGGCGATCGACTTTACCGTCATGGTCTCGCCGTTCAAGACCCTCGACCGGATCATCAACTCCATCCCCGGCCTGCGCTGGATCCTCGGCGGGCGGCTTCTCGCGGTCCCCATGAAGGCCGTCGGCCACCTGGGGGATCCCCAGATCATCCCGCTGGCGCCTTCCGCGGTGGGCACCAGCCTTCTGGAAATGATCGAGCGCACGCTTCTACTGCCCATCGAGATCATTCAGCCGCTGGTGCCCGGTATCGAGGAGAGCCCGAGCGGCACGATCAGCCGCTAGCGCTCCCGCCCCGGGCTTGACTTTAGGGCGAACCGCCTCCATGTTTCCCGCAGCAGTGCGGTTGACACCACTACTCTCCCTCGGCCGACGAGGGCACCAAGGAGGATGACGATGGCATATACCTGCAAGAACTGCGGTGCGGTGGCCAACGAGCCCGGTCACCTGTGCAATCCCTGCGGAGACAAGGCCAAGTGCAGTTTCTGCGGCGCACCGAGCGCGGATGCAAAGCATGTCTGCAAGGACAAGCTTTCCGCGATGAAGTACGTTTGCGACGGGTGCGGACGGGTGGCGATGGAATCGGGCCATCTGTGCAAACCAAGCCCCATCAAATAGCATTCCTTTTACTCCGGCGGGCATGAACGCCCGCCGGAGATCCGCGTTCTGACCAATCCCTCCAGGGAGGTCCGTTTTGTTCGACTTCGACGAAATCCTCGACCGGAGCGGCACGTCCAGCGAAAAATGGGACAAGTACCGGGGCCGGGACATCATCCCGATGTGGGTGGCGGACATGGACTTCCGTTCGCCGCCGGAGGTCATCGAGGCCCTGCGGCGGCGCAGCGAGCATGGCGTGTTCGGCTATACCGGCCCCTCCCCGGAGCTGGCCGCGGCCGTGACGGAGATGCTGGAACGCGACTGCGGCTGGCGGATCGACCCGCAATGGATCGTCTGGCTGCCGGGGCTGGTGACCGGCTTGAACGTGACCTGCCGGGCGGTGGGCGAACCGGGCGACGACGTCCTGACCTTGGTCCCGGTCTATCCGCCGTTTCTTTCCGCTCCGCGGCATGCGGGCCGCGGGCTCGTGCGGGTCCGCCTGCACGAGCAGGCCAACCGCTGGAGCATCGAGTTCGAACGGCTGGCGGATGCGCTGACGCCGCGCACCCGGCTGTTTCTGCTCTGCAACCCGCACAACCCGGTGGGACGGGTGTTCGAACGAGCGGAACTGGAGCGGCTGGCGGAGATGTGCCTCTCGCACGGAATCGTGATGGGCGCGGATGAAATCCACGGCGGGCTGGTCCTGGATCCGGCCAAGAGGCACGTTTCGATCGCCGCCCTCGATCCGGAGATCGCCCGAAACACCATCACGTTGATGGCCCCGAGCAAGACCTTCAACCTCGCGGGCCTCGGCTGCGCGTTTGCCGTCATCCCCGCGGAGGGCCTGCGCCGACGCTTCCTTCAGGCCAAGGCGGGGATCGTGCCGATGATGAACCCCTTCGGCTATCTGGCGGCCGAGACCGCCTACCGGCACGGCGAGCCCTGGCGCCGCGAGCTCATCGCCTATCTGCGGCGCAACCGCGACCTCCTCGCGGACGCCCTGCCGCGCATGCCCGGCGCCTTGTCCATGGCGCCCGTGGAAGCCACCTACCTTGCCTGGGTCGATGTCCGGCCGACGGGACTGGAAGACCCGCCGGGCTTCTTCGAGAAGGCCGGTGTGGGGCTTCAGGACGGCCGGGACTTCGACGGTCCGGGCTTCGTCCGCCTCAACTTCGGCTGCCCCCGCTCCCTGCTGGAGCGGGCGATCGAAAGAATGGCTGCAGCACTGGAGACGGGTTGGCCCGGCGGCAACGCGGCCATGCGGTAAAACGGCGGTTCTGGCTCGAGGCTATTTGATCAGCCGCCGGCGCATGAAGACCAGCGCCAATGCCGTAAACAGGAAGGCAAAGACCGCCAGGTAGACGCCGCTGAGCAGCGGCACGGTTTCATGCCGGCCGAGGCACACCAGACGGGCCAGTTCGACCAGGTGGTAGAGCGGGAAGGCCAGCGCCAGCGGCTTCGCCCACAGCGGCAGGTTGGAGACCGGGAAAAACACCCCGCTGAAGAGGAACATGGGCGTCACGAACAAAAAAATCGGAAGGTTGAACATCTCGATGGTCGGGATGATGCCGGTGAAGAAAAGCCCGACGGCGCCGAAGGCGATCCCGCCGAAGAAGGCGAGCGGAATGGCCAGCAGCCCGGAAGGGAGCTGGATGTAGCCGAACACGGCCAGCACGGCCAGCATGATCCCGGCGGCCGCAGCCGCCTTGCTGGCGCTCCAGACGATCTCGGCGATGATGATCTCCTCGATGGACAGGGGCGTCGCCAGCATTCCGTCGAAGGTCTTCTGGTAATACATCCGCACGAAGGAGGCGTAGGTGGTTTCGAAAAACGCGTTGTTCATGACGGCGGTGGCGATCAGCGCCGGCGCGATGAAAGCGGTGTAGGTGAGCTCCGCCCCCCCGTACCGGATCGGGCCCACGATTCCCGCGAAGCCGAGGCTGAACGCCGCAACGAACAGCAGCGGCTCGATCAACGGGGTGATGAAGCTGACTTTCCAGATCTTCTGGAACGTGACGAGATTGCGTCTCCAGACCTTCCAGAACCGCCAGGATAGGACTCTGAGTTCCATTCCGCTATTCCCGCAGCTCCCGCCCGGTCAGCCTTAGAAAGACATCCTCAAGGGTCCCGTTGCGGAACGTGCATTTCTCGTGGCAGAAGTTTTCCCGGATGCCGGCGCTGATGTCCTGGCCGTCCGGAGTGTAGAGGATGATGCGCTGGCCGAGGTCGTCGTGCGGCACGTGCTGGGCGTTGAGATGGTCGCGCAGCGCCTGGTCGGGCCCGCCGATCTCGATCACATGCCGACCGGCGTGCTTGGCGATCAGATCCCGGGGGCTGCCGTCCACGAGGATCTTGCCGCCGTCGAAGATCACCAGCCGGTCGCAGAGCCGGCTCGCCTCCTCCATATAATGGGTGGTGAGAACAACACTCAGCCCACTCGCCTTCAACTTCTCCAACCGGTCCCAGACCTGGTGGCGGGACTGCGGATCCAGCCCCGTGGTCGGCTCGTCCAGGATCAGCAGGTCGGGTCGGTTGACCAGCGAACGCGCCAGGATCAGACGACGGATCATGCCGCCGGAAAGGTCCGCGACCTTGGCGTCGCGGCGGTTGGACAGCGCGAAGAACTCGAGCAGTTCGCCGGTGCGGTCCGCCGCTTCCTTCGAGGGGATGGAAAAATAGCCGGCGAAGACCAAAAGGTTCTGCTCGACCGTCAAATCCGGGTCCAGGGTGTTGTCCTGCTGGCAGACCCCGATCCGCGCCTTGATCTTGCGCCAGTCGCGGGAGATGTCCATGCCGAAGACACGGATGATCCCGCGGGTCGGCGGCGAGAACCCGTAGAGCATGCGGATGGTCGTGGTCTTGCCCGCGCCGTTGGGTCCCAGCAGGCCGAAAAACTCGCCCTGCCCGACGCAGAAGGACACGCCGTCTACGGCCGTTGTGTCCTGGAACTTCTTGTAAAGATGCTGAACCTCGATGATCGGCTGCATACGGGTGACGTCGGTTTTCCTCTCGTTCGATTGGACGGTTGACGAAGTCATCGAGCTTCCTGCCGGAGGACGCCCTTCACTTCAGGGCCGAAAAAGGGCCGGCGTACCCGGTGAGTTCCACGTACCCGTGGCCCTCGATCGGACTGCCCCGTTTCGTGCCCTTGACGGACACGCTCCCCTCCCAATAGGTGACCCCCGTGCTCGCCGAGGTCCGCATTTCCTGATCCGCCAGATTCGATTGGACATCGACCGAAATGTCGAGCAAGGGGATTTGGATCCGCCACTCCGAGGGATAAACAGCCCCCGAGGCCTTGCTTTTCCAGGTATTGAGCACGCCGACCTCGAAATAGCTGCGGTCGAGATGCCGCAGGCCTCCCCGCGCATCGATGTAGCTTCCGCTGGAGGCCGGGTTCAGCTCGCCATCCTCCCGGCGCAGCAGAAACATCATGAACTCGCTCTGGTCGTCCAGCTGGATGCTGAACCAGTCCCATCCGACGGTTCCCGGTTCCAGCGGCGCCGTGCTGAATTCGTGGTCCATCCAGCTCTCGCCCTTGACCGGGATGGGCTTGCCGCCGAGCGTGACGGTGCCGGAGGTCTCCATCCGGCTGAAGGAATAATAGCAGCTGGCGCGCTCCGCTGTCGAGCCCTTGCGGCTGTAGCCATCGAGGCCATGCTTGACGGGCGGCTTGGCCGGGGTCAGCTCCAGTTGAAATGCGAAGTCGTCCCCGCCGGCGGTGAGCTTGTGGGACCGGGGGAAAATGACGACGCTCCAGCCCGGCAGGAACAAGGTGACATCCGGGCCGTACTGGACCCAGCCACCCAGGCCGAGGCCTTCCAGCCCCTCGCGGCCCACCTTTTCGGCCTGCAGGTGGCGTTTGGCCGATAGGTCGGACACGGCCGCGTGGCCGATGTAGATCTGCCGGGTGCGCCACGCCGAGGGAGGACTGGGCCAGCCGGCGGAGCCGCCGAACGGCGTCAGCTGGTAGCGGAAGAACGTGAGCTGATAGCCGAATTTGCGGCCGGTCTCGGAGGCGAGGTTGCCGGTGTAGTACCACCATTCGGTGCGGAACCCCGGATGCGGCGCGTGGTCCCGCGGGAACTCCAGCTTGCAGGGCCCGGTGACCTGCAGGAAACCCGAAGAGGCCTCATCGCCCGCCAGGCCGGCCGATGCCAGCAGCAGGATCGCGCCGGCAAGGACCAGCGCCACGGGGAGGGCGCGTTTCATGACTGCAGCCATCGGTCGTCTCGCCTTCACGCGGCTACCTTTCACGCAGCAACATCGCCGGGGGGATTCTGAAGACCATCCGTGCGGCCGGGACCGCGGCCGCCAGCGCCGACAGAACGATGAGCGGCAGCGAAAAGGCCAGCGCCCCCCAGTCGACCGTGTACAGAAAGGTCCACCCGAACGACTGCCGGTTGATGACATACACCAGCAGGTAGGACAGGATGAACCCGCAGGCCAGCCCGGCCAGCTCTCCGGCCGCCACCAGGAAGGACGCCTCCCAGAAGATCATCGCACGGATCTGGCGGAAGCTTCCTCCGACCGCCAACAGGGTGTTCAGCTGGCGGGTGCGCTCCAGCACCATGACGGTGAGCGTGGTGGCAATCCCCAGCGCGGCCACGGCCAGGGCGATCAGCAGCAGCACCGTGGTAATCGCGAAGGTCTCGTCGAAGATCCTGAGAACCGATTCGCGCAGGTCGTTTCCGCTGATCATGTCCAGGGCGTCGCCCCAGCGCGCGATGATGGCGTTGCGCAGGGCGTTCACCCTGGCTTCCACATCCTGCGGGCGGTCCCTGAAGAAAAACCGCACCCCGCTCCATTGCGGATCGTGGAAGCGCTCCTTGAAATGCTTCCAGGAGTAGAACACCACGCCCCCGTCCGTGCGATAGTCCCGGACGATGCCCACCACCGGAAGCTCGATGCGCGAACCCTCGATCTGGGTCTGGAAGGTGTCTCCGACCTGCAGGCCGGTGCGCGTGGCGAACACCTCCGAGACCAGGACGCCCTCGCCCTGGGTCAGCTGCAGCTTCGTCTTCTGCGCATCGCCCTGCAGCCAGACGAAATCCCCGTGCTTCAGAAACGTGTCCATGCCCATCGCTTCGAACTCATAGGGGAAGTCGCCGTGGCTCAGCAGGTAGCGCCGGCTCTGAACGTAGTCGGCGCCCGCGTCCATGCGCTTCAGTTCGGCCACGATGGTCTCGGGGATCGGAAAGCGGAAGCGGTTGACCTGGCCCATCTTGGCCGTCACGAAGAGATCGCCGCTCACGGTCTGCCGCACCCACAGATCGACGGTGCGCCGAAAGCTGTGGATCATCACGACCAGCGCCGTGAAGAGCGCCACGGCGGTGATCAGCGCGCCGACGGATATGGCCGTCCGCGCCCCGCAGTCGCGCAGGTAGCGGCCGGCCAGATAGGCCGGAATTCCGGCGAGCCGCTGCAGCCGCGGCGCCAGCCAGCGGCCCAGGCGCTCCAGCATCCAGGGGGAGAGCAGCGCGAAGCCGATGAAGAGCAGCAGGATCGCCAGGTAGCCGGGCAGGGGCACTCCGGCGCTCCCGGGCAGAAGCGACAGCGGGCCGCCGGCGAGGATCCCGGCCGACGCCCAGAGCGCCAGGCGCTGGGCGGAGCGCCGGCGGCGGGCGCCTCCCGGCGATATTTCCATGGCCTCCTTGGGGGCCACGCCCATGGCCTCGCGCGCGGGCTGCCAGGCGGCGCCGGCCGCCGTCGCCAGGGTCACCGCGAGGCTGATGGCGATCTCCCACGGGCTGAGCACGAGACCCTCCACGTGAACCCGCACGAACAGCGTGGAGATGGTCTGGCTCACCCCGTGGAGGAGATACCGGGTCAGGACCGAACTCAGCGGGATGGCGAGCAGCCAGCCGCAGGCCCCGAAGAGCATCCCTTCGCAGAGGAACAGCGCAAAGAGGGTGCGCGGCGAGGCGCCCAGAGAACGCAGGATCGCCAGCTCCCGGCGCCGCGAGGCCACGTTCAGCGCCACCAGGCTGTAGACCAGAAACATCCCCACGAACAGGGAGGCGAAGCTCAGCACCGAAAGGTTCAGCTGATAGGCCCGGATCATGGCCGTGCCGCTGTCGCGCGCGGCCGAAGGCGACCGCAGCTCGATCTCCGGCGGCAGGTTGCGGATCAGGTCTTCGATGTCCTGCGGGGTGGCCTTGGGCCTGAAGGTGAGATCGATGCGGTCCAGCAGGCCGTGCAGGCCGGTGAATTCCTGAAAGGTCGCGATGTCGGTCAGGGCCACCCGCCCGCCCTCCACCAGCGCCAAGCCTTCCGGCATCAGCACCCCGGCCACCCGGAATTCAGCCGTTTGACGCGTGTGCTCGAGCTTCAGCCGGGCGCCGGAAACGGTCTGCAGTTCGCGCGCCAGCGGCTCGGTGAAAATGACGGTGTAGGGTTCGCGGATCAGGTCCAGCCAGCGTTCGGCCGCCTGTTCGCGGGCTCCGCGGATGCGCCACGTGCGGAAGGATTGATCGAGGAGCGGGTCGATCCCGATCATCAGGAACGAATCGCCCGGCCTTCCGGAGCCTCGGACGTAGGTGGTGAGCATGGGCGAGAACTGCTTTACGGCCGAGTGGGCCAGCAGCACGGGCAGGATCCCCTCCGGCAGATGGCCGCCCGGCCGCACCAGCACCTTCTGGGCGGTGCCCGCGAAGAAATCCATGCTGCGCACGAAGGAGCTCAGCGATGCGTGCACCGCCAGCCGCACGCTCGTAAACACCGCCGCTCCCAGCGCGATCCCGAACAGCACGACCAGCGCCCGGCCCCAATGCCTGCGGAGGTTGCGCGCGCTGAACCACCGGAAGAGCTGCAGGAAGAACATCAGCCGTCGCATATCGGCTCCGACAGGGCGCCGTCCCGGATGCGGATGTGGCGGGTCGCCAGCCGATCGGCGAGATCGCTGTGCGTGGCGATCACCACCGTGCGCCGGGCGTCGCGGTGCAGCTGGCCGAGCAGCTCGATGACGGCCATCCCGTTGCGGCTGTCGAGGTTGCCGGTCGGCTCGTCGGCGAGAATGAGGGCGGGGTCGTTGATGAGCGCCCGGGCAATGGCCGTGCGCTGCATCTCGCCGCCGGAAAGCTGGTCGGGATGATGGCGGCTGCGGTTCTTGAGTTCCAGCCAGTCGAGCAGCTCCATCGCCTTGAGGCGCGTGGCCGCGGCGTCCTTGTCGGCGAGCAGCGCCGGAAGGCAGACATTTTCGAGGAGGTTCAGGGTGGGAAGAAGGTTGAAGGACTGAAACACCATTCCAACCACTTCGCGCCGGAAACGGGTGAGGTCCGTGCCGTGGCTGTTGGAAAGGTCGTGCCCGGCGACCAGGAGGTGGCCCGAGGTGGGGCGATCCAGGCCGGCCAGAAGCGACAGCAGGGTGCTCTTCCCGGAACCGCTGTTGCCCTTCAAAACCACCAGTTCACCGGGCGCCACCTCCAGACTGACCTGGTTGATCCCGACCACCGAGGTGTCGCCCAACGGGTAGATGCGGGTCAGGTTGACCGCATGGATGACCGGTGGGGTGAAGGAAGTGGCAGACATTCAGTCGAAATTCGGATTTAGGGTGTTTTGCAAAGAATCCCAGCGGCAGCCCATGGCCTTCCGGACCGGTCTCAGGGTGCCAGATACCCCTTCTGCACCGCATCGTCGATCAGGCGGCCGACATACCCCCACAGCAGCGGCGCGCCGCGTTCGACCGGCTGCATGCGGTCGATGACCTGTGGGCGGCGGATGCCGTACCGGCGCCAGACCTGGCCGCGGGTGAAATAGTTGTGCAGAAAGGCTTGGAACCGGTCCATGGCGCGCGCATAGCGCGCCTCCGCGGTCTCGGCCTCTTCGAACTCGTCCCAGAGGCTGCGGAAGTCCCTGGCCTGATCGTGCGGCAGCAGGCCGAAGATGCGCTCGGCCGCCCTTTGCTCCCTTTCACGCTGGTCCGCCCCGGCGTGTTCGTCGTAGCAGTAGGTGTCGCCCGCGTCGATTTCCACCACGTCGTGGAGCAGCAGCATGCGCAGGACCCGGCCGAGATCCACCCCGCCGGTGCTGGCATATTCGCAAAACAGCGCCGCTGACACCGCGATGTGCCAGGAATGCTCGACCGAGTTCTCGCGGCGGCTGCGGTCGAGCAGGATGGTCTGCCGGAGGGTGTGCTTCAGCCGATCGATCTCGAGCAGAAACTCGACCTGCCGTCTCAAGCGGTCGCTCTTGCCGGGGACCAGCCGCGGGTCCACCCGCACGTCGTCCCCCCACTCCGATTTGCCGGTCGTCTCGTTCTCCATTGTTCCCGCGCGCGTCTTTCCCCTGCCGGCCGGATCAGATGCCGGGCCCGGCTGAGACTTTCCGGCCCCAGACGGCATAGACCGGGTCGGCAAAATACATCCGGCCGAAATACTTGTCGTTCTCCGGCCGCGGAAGGCCCCGCAGGGAAAATGTTTCAAGCTGCCTATATTGACCCGACTTGAGGAAATATTCAAGCACCATTCCCATGCGTTCGAACTCGTGCAGCTCGGCCCAGACGCGAATGGCCTTGGGCGGGAACCAGCGGTTGGAGAACGTCAGAATGAAGCGCCCGCCGGGCCTGAGCACGCGGGCGACATCGTCGAAGACCTCGAAGGGTCGGATCAGGTATTCGACCGATACGGTGCAGATCACGGCATCGAAGCGCCCATCGCCGAAAGGCAGGACCGGCTGCCGGTTGAGGTCGTGGACCACCCGCTCGGCGGCGCGCGGGTTGGCGTTCAGTTCGTCCGGATTCATCCCGAGCACCGCGAGAGACTTGAGCCTCAGGTCCTGCGGCAGGTGCGAGGTCCAGCTCGCCATCAGGTCCAGCACGTCCGCATCCGAGGGGATCAGGCGCCGGTAAAGATCGGCGATGCGCCCGATCGCAGCATCGTCCAAGTGGTTCACCATCCGCGGCCGGTCGTAGAAAGCGCGGTCGTCGTTTTCATCCGCGCGCGCGAAGGGCCGATCGGCGAAAAAATTCGTCGCGCCGCCGTCGGCGCGGCCCTGCATCCCCGGTCCGGTCAAGGCCGTCTCCATCCAGTCGGTGGTGGTGCCGCCGTGCTCCTCGAATTTGGGGCGCAGGTCCTGGACCGCGACCTCGACGGCCAGCTTCTTCCCGGCCAGCGGGTGATTGAAATCGGCGGTCACCCACTCCGTTTCCAGCCCGGTGCAGCGGAAGGGCTGCATGTTTTCCCGGAACACCCCAGGCACCCCGCGCAGCATGCCGCGCGGGTAGAAGCGTCCGTAACGCGGTTCGATCTCGCCCCCCGCCAGCCCGCGCCTCTCGACGTCCGCACGCCGCACCCGGTGGATCGCTGCCGCAGTGGGGGCCGGCAGCGCCTGCCCGGCTTCGAACGCCAACGCCACCGAGGCGGCTCCGGGCTGCCGGGCCAGCGCGTCGGCGAGACCGGGGGGCAGGACGTCCCGCCAGAAATTCACCCGCTGAGCGTGCAGGCAGTCGGTGTGCCGGGTGCCGCCGTGATCCCATCGAACCCTGAAGTCCATCGTGGCCAGCGCGTCGTCGAACGTCTTCATCGGAAACCGCCTTTCTCTCGACCCTCGGCGTCCGCAGCGCCTCGAGCCGTCCCATTCGCCCGTTTTTTGGTGTAGGATAATCCCGGGAGACCCGCTTGCCAATAGGAGGCCGAATCTGACCATGCCAGCCGAGGTCGCCAGGCTCATCGCACTTGGCGCGAGCAATCTGGCCCGCGGGTTTCGGACCGTCTTGTCTGCGGCCCGGGCGGCCTGGGGGTCCGAAGTTCACGTGCTGGCGGCTTTCGGGCACGGGCGTTCCTACGGGGCTCCGAGCCGGTTGGCCGTCCGCACGCTTCCCGGCATTCTCGAGTCCGGTCTGTGGCGGGCCCTGGGTTCGCTGCCCGAGCTTCCGACCAGAGCCCTCGTCGCCGACGTCGGAAACGACATCATGTACGGCGCATCGGCCGAGCAGATCCTGTCCTGGGTGGAGGAGACCCTCATCCGCCTCCGGCGCGTGACGCCGGACATCATCCTCACGGATCTTCCGCTGGACGGCATCCGCCGCCTGACCGAGGCGAGGTTCCTGGTGTTTCGATCGATCCTGTTCCCATTCTGTCGCCTGTCGTTGGGCCAGGTGCTGGAGATCGCCGAGCGCGTTGACTCGGGTCTGGCGGACCTTGCGGCCGCCCGAGGCGCCCGGTTCTTCCGGCTCGATCCGGCGTGGTATGGGCTGGACCCCATCCACATCCGCCCATCGGCATTGCGCTCGGCGTGGCCCGAGATCCTCGACGCCGGGTGCCCCGCCCGGGGAGCCGGTTCCCTTCTTGAGGCTCTGAGGCTGAGCCTCATGCCGCCCGAGCGCCGGTGGATTTTCGGCGTGGAACAGGTGAGGCCCCAGTCGGGTGTGGCGCTGCCTGCCGGCGGCCGGGTGTGGCGCTACTGACCGCGTGGGGCGCATCGGAACCCGTCAGGGTCTGCGCCGCAGTCTCCCCGCTCTGCCCGCCTTGAAATGAGGCGGCTTGACAGATATGAATTCAGCCCAAGCATCAGGGACCGGCGCTGCGGGGCATGCCTGCCGGATTGGAAAACCGGAAAACCGCGGGTCCCGCCGGGATGGAAGTTGAGGTTTTTTCCGCTGCCTCGGTGCCGGCAGCGCCACGGAGAATGGCTGCTATGAACCGCAGGAACTTCTTGAAAGCAGCTCTGGCCTCGGCCGCGATACCCGCCCTCACCTCTGGTGCAATGAACGCCGGGAGGGCCTCCGTGCCGAAGGCGGACGGTGTGTCCGAGAAAATCGATTTTTACTGCCATTTCTCGACCATGCGCATTATCGATTTTCTCGAGGCAGCCGGCGGCCACAAGCCGCACGTCTTCAGGAGCCTTTTCGCCAACACGCCTACGCTGATCGACGCTGACCGGCGCCTGCGTCTAATGGATGAGTTCGGGATTGCGAGGTCCGTCCTTGTCCCGCTGCCCTGGCTGGAGACGGCCCCGGCCGTCCACGCCGACCCCGTGAAGTGCCTGCAGGCCGCTCGTCTGCTGAACGAGGAACTGGCCCAGGTGGCCGCGCGGCGCAAGGACAGGTTCACTGCGGTAGCGGTGCTGCCCACGACAACCCCGGAAATCATGCTGGCGGAGTTCAACCGGGCAGTGAGCGAGCTGCACCTGGCGGGCGGGATGTTCGTCACGGGGCCGACGGTCAAGCGGCCGGACCATGCGGATTACGAGTTCTTGTACGCGGAAGCCACCCGGCTGGACGTCCCGTTGTGGATCCACCCGTCGCGCCCGCCCTTCTACCCCGACTATGTCGACGAACGGGACTCCAAGTTCCAGGTGTGGCAGGCGCTCTCCTGGCTGCAGGACAGCTCGACGGCCATGGTGCGAATCGTATTTGCGGGGGTGTTCGAGCGCCACCCGAAGATCAAGCTCGTCATTCACCATCATGGCGCGCTGGTCCCGCTCTTTGCCCAGCGGATGCAGTACGGGTGGGATTACTTCGAGCAGAACACCGGCGTCAAACAGTCGGCGGCCATTTCGCAACCCTACATTGAGCATTTCCGCAAGTTTTATTGCGACACGGCGACCCAGGGCGACGAACCGAAGCTGCTGGAGATGGCCTCCGGATTTTTCGGGCCGGATCGGGTTCTCTTCGGCTCCGACGCGCCGATGGATGCGAGCGCCGGGCGGAGCTTCACCCGCGATGCGATCGCCAGCGTCCAGGGCATGGGCATCGCGGATGCCGACAAGGTGAAGATATTCAGCGCCAACGCGCTGAAGCTGCTCAAGCTGGGGTAAAAGGCCCCGGTGGCGTTGGTCGCTGGATGCGCCTTCCTTGGCCGCGGCCCGGATGCGGCATCTCGACGCAGCGGACATGTCTTGCGCCCGTCACGGAAGTCCTCAAAAGACCTTTGACACCCGCAATCCGAACTTATAGCCCTCCGGCCTGTTTTCCGCGCCGAACTCGTAGTAGCTGTTCAGATACATCATCCAACCGTCGATCCGGTATTTGAGCCCGGGTCCGACGCCGTAGACCCGCTCCTTCGAACGGGGCTGATCGTCGCCGTCTATGCGGTCGTCGGTGATCTGCAGGAGGCCATAGCCGGCAATTCCGATGCGCAGATTTTTCACGACCTCGTAGGAAGCGGCGACGTTGGCATGGACCGCCTGCCCGGGCTGGGCATTGTCGGCCTGCAGCCTGTAAAACGGCTGCTCGTTTTCGGAGTTCCAGAGATAGTAAACCCGTGTGCTGAACTCCAGTCGGCTCGCTGGAACCAAGGTGAGCGCGTAATAGGGGTTGAAGCTGTAAACGTTGCTGCCGACATTCACGGGCGAACGCCGGCTGTAGTCGCCGGTCGGCAGCTTGAAGAGAAGGTCCAACCGCTGAAAGAAGGGCATGCCGAAGGGCTTGTACTCGGGCCATTGGAGAAAAAACGGGCTGACCGAAATGTCTCCCAGCCCTTCGTCCCTGTCATCGGGACCGAAATCCGTATTGGCGTCGATCCGCGCGAAGGGGACCAAAATCTCGGCGCCGTACCAGGCATCGAGCAGCTTGACGTTCGATATCCAGGCAATGTGGGTCACCGCGCTCACCACCGTCAGCCGGTTGGAGCCCGGCTTCTGGTCTCCTTCGGAGTCGTTGAACTGTTTGGCGTGGTAGTAGGTAACCAGTTGCTCCAAGAGCCATCCCGGGTAGGCGATGGCGTCCTGGAAGTTCGTATCGCCCAGGTTTACCGGCGGAAGCTGAAGGTCGGC
>Ga0114938_1000317_pt1 | contig 38438 bp, 30 predicted proteins | sample AshMeaBigSpring_FD_88675 | JGI IMG/M metagenome (GOLD analysis project Ga0114938, IMG submission 88675) | Groundwater microbial communities from Big Spring, Nevada to study Microbial Dark Matter (Phase II) - Ash Meadows Big Spring | ecosystem: Environmental > Aquatic > Deep subsurface >... | reverse complement strand
CTCGGCGGGAGCCTCGCCCTCCCAGCCGGCGCGCTGAGCCGGTTCTCGGCTCGGCGGGAGCCTCGCCCTCCCAGCCGGCGCGCTGAGCCGGTTCTCGGCTCGGCGGGAGCCTCGCCCTCCCAGGATCGTGCAACCCTATTCAGGCTGGAGCCTGCGGCGACGGCGGCAGCAGCCGCCGGCTGGCCCGCGACTTCGGGTGCCGCCGCTGCTCGATGCCGTAGTAGGCCAGCAGCAGGTCGTCTTCCAACCCTACCCGCCGCCGCAGATCGCAGAGCCTTTCGTCCAGCAGTTCGGCGTACGGCACGGTATCGAGCGGCTGGCAGTCGCTGATGTAGCCCAGGCGGACCGCATCCTTGAAGATGCGAATCTCGTCGTCCCGGAACTGGTAGGCCCTGGGATACAGGTACTTGGAAATGAGCGCGTAGAGGTGCTCTTCCAGGGCCGTCACGCGATTGGTGCTGCCCATCGTGAAACCGATGACGAACGCCTCGTCCTTGGGCAAGAGGCCGCGGCCGAGCAGGATATGGATGCAGTCGTGGGTCGCGATGTCCACCGCGCCGTGGAAGATGTCGAACCCGGGCAGATCGAACCGCGGGTTCTCGACCAGCTGCACCATCAGGGGGATGTCCTCCTGCTTGGCGCCGAGCAGTTCCAGGCTCGCCCGCGCTTCGCGCAGCGTCAGCTGGTCGCAATGGTAAGGGATGTGCCAGTCCCGGTAGGAGGTCTCGCGGCTCATGAGGGCGCGGCCGAGGCTGGTGCCGGTACCGCAGAACGGCTGTTGCCGCCCGGTTGTGCGATCCGGTCCAGGATCATGATCTTCTGCCAGATCTTGCGGGACAGGCCGGACGTCAAGTCCTCCATCTCGTTCACGGCGGTCAGGGTCACGGGATCGCTGAAGCGCTGGACGTAGACGGCGCTGATCTTGCTGATCAGGGCCAGCAGCTCGCTGCAGTAATCAAGATACCGCGTCAGCTCCAGTGGCGTCAGCGTCAGGCGGGGCGAGGAGGGCGTGTCGGCATGCGGCTCGGTCCGGCACACACGTTCCGGATCCTTGGTCAACTGGTGCATGTCGATGATGTGTGCCAGGCACCGCAGCACGTGGATCGCCTGCAGCGCCCGCGACCGCTTGAAGCGGGTCTCCAGCGTGCAGAGGAAAAAGATCGCCACCCCGGTGAGAATCACCTCGTTGACCGCCGCATCGAGCCCCTGAAACATGTCCGCGAGACTGGAAAAGGCGGGACCCGCGTGGGCGGTAGCCAGGACGGTGCGCAGGGCCGTGATCAGCACCACCACGATCAGCAGAATGCCCAGCCAGACCAGGACGCGGAGCGGCAGGTGCGGCCGCGCCAGCCAGCTGGAGACGCCGGCCGCCTCCTCGGACACCGCGACCAGCTCGGCGGCAACCCGACTCAGCCCGGACCCGGGAAACCGCTCATCGATCCGCTGACCCAGGGTCCGCGCGGTGTCCACGATCTTGGTCGGATCCAGGCTCCGGTACATGGCACCTCCACCCCGCAAGGCCAGCCGCGGCGAGCGCATCGCCGGTTATATCGCAGCGAGGATGTCCGCAGCAACAACGTCACCGTTCACGGATATGAGGGGGTCAGGTACATGTTTTCGGCCTGCGCGTCTTCGCCGGGTGGTGTTCACTGGCCGAAAAATGTACCAGACCCCGGACGGTGGACGCCGGATATGAGGGGGTCAGGTGTAACCGTTCACACCCCGGTGGAAGACTTGCCGTGATTCCAGGGGGTCAGGTCCATGTTTTCGGCCGGCGCGGGTTCGCTTGGCAGAGTTTATCGGCCAAAAAATGGACCAGACCCCGGACGGTGGAGGCCGGATGCGACGGGGTCAGGTGTAACCGTTCACACCCCGGTGGAAGATTTTCCGTGATTCCAGGGGGTCAGGTCCATGTTTTCGGCCTGCGCGGGTTCGCTTGGCAGAGTTTATCGGCCGAAAAATGTACCAGCCCCCGGCCGATGCACAACCACGACGGGAGGGCCGGTCAGCCTTCCGCCTGCCGGCTGGTCTTGTGCGAGTCGGTCAAGCTGACCTGCGGGACAAGGTGGATGACCCGCGGCCGGTGGGTGGGCGGCAGCTTATCTCGGCAATGGGCCGCGACCGCCTGGCGCACCTCTTCAGCCGGCCAGTCGGGCGCGGCGACGAGCTGGCAGGCAACCAGCTGGCCCGCGAGCGACGACGCCTGGGCAAACACCCGCACATCCCGCACGCCGGGTACCTCCCGCACCGTCTGCTCGACGACCAGCGGCGCGACCTTGTCGCCCCCCACGTTGATCAGGTCCGACGCGCGGCCGACAAACCGGACCCGATCGCCCTCGACCACCACCAGGTCGCCCGTGGGAAACCAGCCCTGCTCCGGCCGCGACGCCTGCGGGCTCCGCGCATCGTAGTCCAGCATGGCGTTGGCGGAGCGCACCAGCAGCTGGCCGTCGACCACGCGCAGGGCGACTCCCTCGGGCAGCGGCTGGTCGAGCAGGGCGGCGGGGAACCCGGCCCGCCCATCGGTCACGGAGAAGCAGCGTCCCAGCTCCGTGGTGGCATAGATATGAATCCGCCGCGCGGCGGGAAAGAGCTGGCCCAGGGCATCCAGGATCTGCTGGTCGACCACCTCGCCGCCCAGGGTGATCTGCTCCAGCGGCACCCGCCTCAGCCGCTCGTGATCCGCGAACAAGATCAGGCGGCGCCAGTAGGAAGGGGTCGCCGAGGCATACTGCACGCCGGCAGTGCACATCAGCCGGGCGACCTCGTCCGGCGCGGCCTCGACCGCCGGCAGCACCAGCGTGCCGTAGTTCGTCAGGCACTGCAGCACGACCTGCAAGCCCGCGTAGAGATGCGGGCGGTAGGTCAGCAGCCATCGCTGCGGGCTTTGCGGATCCGTCGGCCGCACCGGGCGGGCCAGCCCCTCCCAACTGTGGCGCACCGCCTTGGGCTCGCCCGTGGTGCCCGACGTCAGGATCGTCACACTGCCGGCACCGGTGCCCGGCAGCTCGCCCGGCAGCTGGGCCAGCTGCCACGCGCGCTGCGCGGCCGGTCCCTCCACGCAGAGCACGGCGGCCAGGTTCAGCAGGCGGGCGCGGCGCAGGCAGTCCTCGCGGGGCTGCTGGCCATCCAGCAGGAACACGTCGCAAGCCAGCCGCTCCAGGGCGGCCAGGGCCGCAATACTGTCCGCGCTCGGCCGCATCGCCAGGCCGACGCGCCGGCCGGCCAGGGAGGGCCACTCCTGCTCCAATTGCCGCCGCCGGACATTCCACTGGGTCCAGGTAACCGTCTCGTCGTGCGCGATGGCCGCCACCCGATCGCCAAAGCGACCACATGCCTCGAAGGTGCGGCCCAACATGCGACGTCACTGCTCCTGGGGCGGAACCGCGGCCACCGTCTTCGAGGTTGCCTCGTGGTCCTGGGGCTGGGCGACCTCGGCCCCGTCGCGCTGCTGGGTGATCGCCCGCGCCGCCTGGCGCAATTCGTCGGGCGAAAGCCGGCGCAGGTTGCCCAGCTCGGTCAGCGGCTGCAGGCTCCGCACCGCGCGCTCCACGGCGGGCTCCATCATAGCGACCTCGGTCATCCAGCGGCGAATCTGCTCGAACGATTCCGCCGCCCGATGCAGCTGGTCCTGCAGGTCGGTGGTCCGATCCAGCGTCTCGATGGCGTCGGCCAGGTTGCCGGTGCGGGCCACGACCGTATCCTTCAGTCCCAGCAGGCCGTCCACCCGCTCCTGGGCGGTCTGGAGCCCTTCCGCCTCGTGGTCCAGCCGATCGCGGATGTCGATCAATCCGCTCAGGGCCACCTGAGCCGTGTCGACCGCCGAGCCGCGATCGACCAGGTCCTGCTTGAGGGCCAACAGCTCGTCGCTGGTCCGCCGCGCCTGCTCGGTCAGGCTGACCGAACCGGCCAACTGCTGCCGCAGGGCATCCACCTCGGCCAGGGCCGTTGCCGCCTGGTCCGCCTCCGCTCCGGCCCGCAACAGGTCCTGCTTGATCGCGGCCAGTTGATCTACGACCTCCTGGGACCGCTGCAGCTCGCTCATCTGCTGCGCCAGCTGCTGGTGAATCTGCCGTGTCCGCTCCGCTTCCGCCAGCAGCTGTTCGTGCAGCTCGCGCGTCTGCAAGGCCTGTTGCAGCCACTCGTCCTGCGTGCGGCGAACCCGGTCGAGCGATTGGGCCGCGGTCACCGCCCGCCGCCCCTGTTCCTCCAGGCGGCCGAGCAGCGTGTTGGTGCTGTCCACCGCCTCCCGCTGGCCGCTCAGCTCGAGCACACACTGCTGCAGCTCGGAAATCTGCCGCTCCAACCGCTGCGTCCGGACCGCCACGGGGCGACTGACCCCCACGTAGATTCCCAGCAACGTGATCGACACACCGATCAGAAACATCCCCCAACCGGGGATCAAGGCGTCCTGATGCCCCGCGCGCAACTCCAACCCCGCCGAATTTCCGGAAAGTTCGTTTGGACCTTGCAAGGTTCTGTCTCCCTGAATCGTCGTGGAACGGCCTCCCCCAGCCGGCACCTCGCCGCAGGCGCCCGAGCGCCGCGCGTGCCGCCGGCAGGTAGGGCCAAACAGTCGGCGGGCACCGCTGCAGCATTCGATCGTGCCGACGGGCACGGTCTAGCCAGGCTGCCCGGACGCTGTGCGCTACCTGTGCTTCGATATCGGAAAAGCCACGTCTAACCGTCAAGGGTTTCTCCGGCGGTGACATTTGTTGCGGCTGGGCGACCTGCGAGACTTGTACCGGCGTCGCCCATGTGCCGACGCGGGCCTTCAACGTTCGAGCAACAGCCGCCCGCACCGCGGCAGGGTCGCCCTGGCGGCCGGCGATGGCAAACGACGGATTGAAGATCGGAGCAAACAGGGTTTCGTGATTCCGGGAGGGCGAGGCTCCCGCCGAGCCGAGAACCCGCTCAGCGCGCCGGCTCGGCCGGAGCCTCGCCCTCCCATGATCGTGCCACTCTGGTTCGCTCGTCCCGTATCTCCCAGAACCACGCAAACGCCGTGACATGGAACGTGACAGGGAAATAGTCGATGGCTACAATCCAACTGCCACGTCTGGCGTCCTGTGCGCCAGGCGGCACCGCTGCCATCGACAGGCAAACCATTGACCCATCTCTGAGCGAGCTGATCCGCGGATGGAGACAGGCGAATTGGGTAAGGTGCTCCTGGTTGGCGCGGGCGGCTGCTTCGGCTCCATGCTCCGCTACGTGATCGGCGGCCTGGTGCAGTCAGCCGCCCCGATCTCGACATTCCCCCTGGGAACGCTGGCCGTGAATGTCACCGGCTGTTTCGCCATCGGCCTGGTATCGCAACTGGTTGAGGCGCAAGGCGCCCTCGGGCCGAGCGGCCGGGCATTCCTGGTCGTCGGCCTGTTGGGTGGCTACACCACGTTTTCGGCGTTCGGCAATGAGAGCCTGAACCTCTTGCGCGACGGCCAGCGCGTGGCGGCCGGGATGAATATCAGTGGACACCTTGTGCTGGCGTTGTGCGCGGTCTGGCTCGGTCGGCTCGCGGCTCACTTGATCTGGAGATGAGGGCATGGAGATTCCGCGCGAGGGCCACCTGCTGCGCATCTTCGTCGGTGAGGGGGATCGGCACGAGGGACAGCCGCTGTACGAGTGGATTGTCCTCAAGGCGCGCGACCACGGTCTGGCCGGGGCGACGGTCCTCCGCGGAATGATGGGGTTCGGGGCTCACAGCCGGTTGCATACCTTCAAGATCGAACGTCTTTCACTCGACCTGCCGATCGTCATCGAGGTCGTCGACACGCGCGATAAGCTCGACGCCTTCCTGGCGCTGATTGACGACAATGTAACGGAAGGGCTGGCGACGATCGAAAAGGTCGACGTGCGGCTGTACCGCAGCAGGAAGAGCACGGGCGAGGGCCCGGCGTAACACCCGGATGCCGCGGAAAGTCTGCTGTGCGCGCGGCTGCCACGCCCTTTCGTCCGTGTGCCTTGGTCCGAAGCTTGCGCGCCCGCTGCGGAGAACCTGCCGCACGGCGCCCTGCCGACGGAAACAAGCACCGACGGGGCCGCCGGCGCGTCGGCGCTCGACCCGCGTGCCGGCCCTTCGGGCCAGCGATCGTGCGCTGCTGCCGGTTGGACGCTGCACGATCCCGGGAGGGCGAGGCTCCTGCCGGTTGGACGCGGCACGATCTCGGGAGGGCGAGGCTGCTGCCGGTTGGACGCGGCACGATCCCGGGAGGGCGAGGCTCCTGCCGAGCCGGACGCGGCGCGATCCCGGGAGGGCGAGGCTCCTGCCGAGCCGGTGCGTTGCGCGCGCTTTTCGGCTCGGCGGGAGCCTCGCCCTCCCGGAGATGCGCAACCTCTACTTTCTTGGCGCGGTGGCGTTCGCCGGCCGAAGCTGCGACCAGACTCCGACCCGTGAACCGTTGCACCTCAGGCCCGCAGGGCCGATACAACCCCGGCCGGGGCCGTACCCCTCGCCGCACCGGCGGGGCTCCCCCGCCGGTCCGCGGCGTTAACGTGCTTCACGTGTGAGCGTCAGCAGCAAGCCTTGCTGCGAATCAAATTTCGTCGGGCGCGTCGTGCTGTAACAAAGCCGCAGCTGGTCGCCGTCGAGTTCGTAGATGCCGAGCATCGCGGGCGCCTCCTGGAAGTCCATCTGCTTCGGCTGTTTGGCCGGGTCGAGACGGAAAACGACGGGCTCGGTCTTCTTGACCTTATTCTCGAAAGTCGCCTGGTTGCCGTCGAACGTGAGCCGGTCGCCCTCCGACGACCTGGAGGTCACTCCGTTCATCTCGGCCGCTGTGACGATCCAGGTGCCTTGCAGCTGCGCCGCGTCGTCCTTGACCGTGGATTTCCCAGTTGCATCCGTTGCCGCCGGCGTGGCGTCCCAGACGTGGATGTCGCTGCCGACCTTGCGGCCGGTCAGCGTGGCGGTCAGGTCGAACGGCGTCATCGCGGCGGCCAGGCGGTGGCCGTCGGGGCTGAAGGCGATCGACGTGAGCATCGCCGGGGGCAAGACCGCGGAGAAGACCTCGCGTCCGCTGGCGGTGTCCCACAGTTTCAGGATGCCGCGCTGTGCCGAGGTCGTACCGCCGGTCGCCAGGCGGCGGCCATCGGGGCTGAAGGCCAGGAACTGCACCATCTTGCCGGCGCCGCGGCATTCCGCGCGAAGCCGATCCGTGGCCAGGTCCCAAATGCGGACCGTCGCTTCGCCCCGTCGCGTGCTGCTGTCGGCAGCGGCGAGCAGCCGATCGTCGGCGGAGAACGCCACAGCGGTCATCTCCGCGTCCTGGCTCTCCAGAACTCTCCGCGATGTGCCCGCCTGCCAGTCCCACAGGACGACACCCGTCTTGTGCCCCGCCGCCACCAGTTTGTGGTCGGACGAGAAGTCCAGCCCCATGGTCATGCCCTTCAGATCGTCGAGCGTCGCGACGAGCTTGCCGTCGGCAAGGTTCCAGATGCACAAGCCGCCTCGGTTCGTATCCTGGCGTCGACTATCCGCGATCGACCCGGCCGCCAGCAGCTTGTCGTCGCGAGATACCGCCGATTGCACGGGCACGCGGTCCTTCCACGTCAGCCTGGTTTCCTTGCCGCTGGCAAGGTCGCGGACCAGCAGCGCGTCGTTGATGCCCTCTTTCCAAGCCATCGTCTTGCCGCTCGCGGACAGGCGGACCACAAAGGCGCTAAGGGTCTTTGGCGTGGCGGCACGCAGCAACTGCCCGTCCGGAAGCCGCCAGGATTTCACGTCCCCGCTGAGATCGACGGAAACGAGTTCGCTCCCGTCTCCGGCAAACGACAGGCCCGCGATGGCCTTTTCGTGTCCGTGCAGCACAGGGGACTGAACCGTGCTCGCACCGGCGAAGTCCCAAACCTTGACGGTCCCGTTCATGTCGCCGGAAATCAGCGACTGGCCGTCCGGCGTGATCTCGATCCGGGACACGGGGGACGTGTGGCCGCGGAGCCGGCCCACTTCCCTTGCCTCGGCGACGTTCCACAACAGCACCAGGCCGTCCATCGCGCCGCTGGCCAGCCGCTGGCCGTCGCCGGTGAACTTCAGGGCGTAGACGTAACCGTGATGGCCGAGCATCAGCTTCGGCGGCTGGGCCAGGTCCAGCTTGCCGACGCCGACAGCGCCATCGGACGTGGCGACCGCGATCGCATCTCCAACCGGCGCGATCGCAACGGCGGTGATCGGCACCGGCGAGGCCTGCTGGGCGTGAATTTTTCCCTGCTTCAGGTCCCACACGATGAGCCGGCCGCCGGTGATGCCGCCGGGCCGCTGCGGATCGCCGCCGGCCACCTTCGTTTCGGAACCGGCCAAGGCGAGAAACCTCCCGTCCGCCGAGCGGTCCATCGCCATGACCATCAGGATGTTCCCCTCGTCCACGACGAAGAACCCGCCCGCCAAGGTCGGGAACACCGCGGTTCGCAGGCGGTTCGAGTCGAACGGTTCGACGCGCATCGGGCCATTGTCGGCCAGCGGAAACGACTGGAATTCGAGCGAATCGGCCAACGACCCGATCTGGAATTTTTCCTGCCTGGCCATCGCGGCATTCACGGACTTGTCCATCTGCCGCATGTCGAACGCCTTGCGGACGACGGCCACCACGCGGCGGCCTTCGTCGTCGAAGAACACGCCCGTCGCGTTGTCGAACGACATGCCGATGATGTTGGACTTCTTCGTCTCGATCGTCCGCAGCAGGTGGCCGTCGGCCAGGCTCCAAAGCTTCAACTGGTTGCCCAGCTGGGCCGTGGCAAGCGTCTTGCCGTCAGGCGAGACCGCCATGCCCAGGATCGAACCGACGCTGGTTTTTTCCTGCGGCGTGTCGCGCCACGAAAGCCGCGCACCGTGGAGTTGGCGATAGAGATAGTGCCATTCAAAGCCGCGTACGTCTTCGTACCCGACGGGGTCTCGATAGCGTTCGAGCAGATCACTGGCGGTGGGGATGTTGTCGCCTTGCCAGGCGGCGTGGGCCAGCTGCATGTCGGCGGCGTACGTGGTGCGGCGGGCATCCCGCTCGGCGGCAACGAGTTTCTGTTGAGCCGCCTCGGCCGCCTGTTCCAGCTGCCGCACCTCGGCCTTGATCCGGTCGGCCAAGGCCCGCTGTTGATCGGCCAGTTGCTGTTGTGCGGCGGCCCGTTGTTCCGCGGCTGTTTTTTTGCTCTCGGCCTGCTGCCGGGCGACATCGACCTGGGCCAGTTGCAGCTGGGCCTGGCCCAGGTTTTTCACGGCCTCGGCCCGGGCCTCGGCGTTGTGCCAGAGGAACCCGGCCAGCACGAGCAGCCCCAGGGCGGTGGCGGCGACAGTCGCCAAAGAGCCGGCCAGCAGCGGCTGGCGGCGCGACCATTTGACCAGCCGTTCGACCGGCCGGGCCGGCCGCGCGAGGATCGGTTGACCGTCCAGCCATCGCTGGAGATCGTCGGCCAGGGCATCGGCCGACGCGTAGCGGGCCAGGGGGTCTTTCTCCAGGCACTTCAGGCAGATCGTTTCCAGGTCGGCGTCGACGTGGGCGGCCAGCCGTCGCGGCCGCGGCGGCTCCTGGGACATGACCGCCATCATCGTCTCCAGCGGCGTGTTGCCCTTGAACGGCGGCCGGCCGGTGAGCAACTCGTACATCAGGGCTCCCAGGCCGTACACGTCGACGGCCGTGGTCAGGTCGGTGTTGGCCTGGGCCTGTTCCGGGGCCATGAAGCTGGGCGTGCCGACGATCGCGCCGGCCTGCGTCAGGTCGCTCTCTTCGCCCAGCCGCTTGGCCAGCCCGAAGTCGGTGACATGCGGCTCGAGGCGTTCGTCCAGCAGCACATTGGTCGGCTTGAGGTCGCGGTGCAGGATGCCCCGGCGGTGTGCATGTTCCACCGCCCGGGCAATCGTGATCATCATCCGCGCAGTCCGCGGCTGGTCGCCGGAGAGCGCAGCGACCTGGTCGCGGAGGCTGCCGCCGCTGAGGAACTCCATCGTGAAATACGGTTGCCCCTGGTGCTCGCCCACCTCGTAGATCGGCACGATGTGGGGGTGGTTCAGCCGGGCGACGGCCCGGGCCTCGACCAGGAACCGCTCGCGGTCGGCGGAGGACACCTGTTGACCGGCCAGTACCATCTTGAGGGCCACGATGCGGTTCAGGCTCCGTTGCCGCGCCTTGTAAACCACGCCCATCCCGCCGCGGGCCACCTCGGCCACCAGCTCGTAATCGCCAAACGCGCTGCCGACCTGCGGCAAGTCGGCCGCCGTCTCGCTGTTGGCCGCCGACGTCGGCGTCTCGGCGGCCCCACGGGGCGTGGTATCCGACAGCGCGCACAGCGGAGCGAAACGTCGCTCGACATACTGGTAGTCGTCCAGGACGGCCGACAACTCCGCCGCGTAGGCGGCGTGTTTCTGCAGCAGCGCTTCGCAGTCGGCTTGTCTTCCGGCGCGATGCGCGGTGACCAGCTCGGCCACCAGGGCATCGATCGATTCGGGGGCGTCGGCGCGTGACATGTTCAATCTCCCGTTTGCAGGTGTGAGCGAAGGGTACGCAGGCCACGTTTCAGGAGGCCGGCGGTGGCCGCGGGGGTGCGCTGCATGAGGGCGGCCACATCGGCCACGCTCAGGGCGTGCAGGTAGTGCAGGGTGACCGCTTCCTGCTGCCCGGCGGGCAGCGCCGCCAGGGCCTCGGCCAGCTGCAACACCTGCTCGTTCCGTTCGGCCCGCTCGCCGGGGGACGACTGCTGGTCATCCAGCCAGGCCTCGAGCCGGGCGGACGACTCGGCCACGCCGGCGTCCGCCGCCCGCTCCCGCCCCACGTCCCGCTTGGCGCGGCCGAAGTCGCGGGCCAGGTCGGCCAGGCAGCGCGTGAGGATCTGCCGCAACCAGGCCCGCAGCTCGCCGTCCGTGCCGCCCCGAAAGCCGTCCCGCCCCTGCCACGCCTGGACCAGCGTCTGCTGTACGACATCCGAAGGATCGAGCTTCCCCTGCAACCGCGGGTTCCAGTGCCAGCGGGCCAGCAGCAGCAGGTAGCTGCGATACCGGTCCAGCGAGATCGGACTGGCAACCAGGCTGTCGGGGCGGTCAGGCGGCATCTTCAGGCTCTCCTGGGGGAAACAGACGCGGTCGCTGACAAAACGGGGCGCGCCAAGGCAAAAAAGAGTCTTCCGCCTTCGCGTGGCGGCGGTCTGGAAGCCCGCCCGGCGGGTGCCCACCGGCAACCCAACGCCACCGCCCGGAGGTCTGAACCGAGGGGATGCGTCTTTACAAGCAGTAGCGACAAGCAGTGGTCGCCGTAACCGTTCACGGGGTGGACGCCTGATCGTGCACCTGAGGGGGTCAGGCACATTTTTCGGCGGACACGTTCGTGCCGAGCGCGGGCGTCCTCCCGCCGAAAAATGAGCCAGACCCCGGCCTGTGAACGGTTACGTGGTCGCCTCCGACCGCCCCCCGCTGAGCCCGCCGATGTCCGACCGCACCGCTCGGGGACTGGCTCGCCTTTCGGCGAAAAAACGATCCCTGCAATTCAACCTGCTCCGAAAAGCGTACCTATCCCTCTTCGTGCTCGGATTACAAGTGGTCCCGGATGATCCTCCAGGTCACGTAAACGCCGGCGGCACTGCCGGCGGTGCTCAACAAGAACGTGGCCATCAAGTCCAGGCCGAGGTAGCCGCCAGCCCACCAGCCGACGGAGCCGCCCACGGACATTCCGACGAACATCAGGAATCGATTCATGTCCTGCGACCCTGCGTGGCGGGTCTTCGGCGAAGCCTTACCGTAACCGGTGACAAACGACGCATGACGCCGACCGTCGATCCAACACCACTCTTGTGGTAGGACAGGGGATACGCTGTCACAGGCGCGGCAGGAAGATGCCCACACAGGGCACGGTCGGGGCTGCGTAGACCTGAGACTTTCCGCGGAAACGATCGCGCGGGATATTGTACCCAGACATGTCCCTGCACGCTGGAACTCCTGGCGCGCCCCTTGCCGGCACGGATGGACGCACCGGGGTGATCGGGGCGGCGGCGACCTGACCGCCGGCTTCCCGCCATGGCCTGGGCGTCGTTCCCTGAGGGGGCGGACCGGCGCATGCTCTTGGCAGGAGGACCGCCTCGCCGAGCAGGTCCGGCGGGGGGAACGGTACATCAAACCTTTCTTGAGGCAAGAGCCGAGGGACGATGAGCTGGGACGTCGTCGTCGTGGGGGCGGGGGCAGCCGGTCTGCTGGCGGCCGCGCGGGCCGCGGAGCGCGGACGGCGCACACTGCTCGTGGAAAAGAACCGCCGACCGGGGATCAAGATCCTGATGTCGGGCGGGACCCGGTGCAACCTGACCCAGCAGACCGACCGCCGCGGGATCGTCCAGGCGTTTGGTCCGCAAGGGACGTTTCTGCACTCGGCCCTGGCCGTCCTCGGCCCGGCGGAGCTGGTGGCGTTGATCGAGGCCGAAGGGGTGCCCACGAAGGTCGAGGAGACGGGCAAGGTATTTCCCGTCAGCGACCGCGCCGAAGACGTGCTGGACGCGCTCTTGCGGCGGCTGGAACGCAGCGGCTGCCAGCTGGCGCTCGGCGAACCGGTCCTCGACGTTTGCCCAACCGTCGACGGGTTTCAACTGGCGACGGCGCATCGCACGCTTTCCGCCGCAAACGTGATCGTCACCACCGGCGGCAGATCGTATCCGGGATGCGGGACCACGGGCGATGGTTACCGCTGGCTGGCGGACCTGGGCCACACGATCGTGACGCCGCGCCCCGCGCTCACGCCGTTGACGACGGCCGCCGGCTGGGTGACCGACCTGCGCGGCGTGACGGTCACGGACGTCGCGGTGCGCGTCGTCGCGGATCATCCCGCCGAGGCCGCTGGCGGCCCCGGCGGCCGCGGCCTGATCTCCGGAGGTCTGGCCCAGCGGCGCGGCTCGCTGCTGTTTACGCATTTCGGGCTCTCCGGCCCCGCCGCGCTGGACGTGAGCCGCGTGGTCAGCGGCGATGCGGCCCCGCGCCGGCTGCGGCTGGAGTGCGACTTTCTGCCCGACCTCAGCGAGCCGCAACTGGATGCGCAGCTCCGGCAGCAGGCCGCCTCGGGTGGTCGCAAACAGGTCGGCGGCGTGGTGGCCCGCTGGCTGCCGCGCCGGCTGGTCGACGCCCTCCTGACTCAGCTGGGCATGTCCGACGAACTGCGGATGGCCGAAATGTCTCGCCGCGACCGCCAGCGACTCACAACGGCCTTGAAGCAAACCGTGATTCCGCTCACCGGCACCCGCGGCTTCAAGAAGGCCGAGGTGACAGCGGGCGGGGTGGCGCTGGACGAGGTCGACTCGCGCACCTGCCGCAGCAAGCTCGTGCCCAGTTTGTTCCTGGCCGGGGAGATCCTCGACCTGGACGGCCCGATCGGCGGGTACAACTTCCAGGCGGCCTTCAGCACCGGCTGGTTGGCCGGCAGCCACGCGTGAACCGGCGCAGGGTGCTGCATCGTTTCGCGTGAACCTGGGACATTCGTAGTAGCGCGACATCCGTCGGCGGGCAAGAGTCCCCGCTTCCGGCACCACCGGACGCGAGCGCGTGCCGGCTGGTAATTCTGACCCGGAATGACGCGAGGCGATTCAGTCGGCGGCCAGGCTGACGCAGACCAGCTCCTTGTCGTTACGGGCAAAGACGCAGCGGTGGGCAAAGGCCGGATGGCTCCAGACCACGTCCCGCCCAAAGGCCTCGTTGGTCGGCTCCAGGACGTGGAAGCGGTCCAGCTCCTCGTAGCGCTCGGGCGACAACCGGGCCAGGATCAGGTCGCCCTTCTCGCTGAACAGGAAGAAGCGGTCTGCGTGCTTGACGAGGAAGGCCGTGCCGTGGCTCGCGCGGCGGTCCCCGCTGGTCGGCTGGAACGTCTCCCACAGCCGCTCGCCGTCCTCCATGCGGGCGCAGACCAGCGCGCCCGACATGCAGTCCGCCCCGTAGATCATCCCGTCCTCGAGGAACGGCGTGGCATTGGCACTATAGACCGCGTTCTTCACCTGGCCCCGCCACAACACCTCCGCGGCGGGTTTTGCCTCCTCCAGCTGGAGCATCGCGGCGACGCTGCCGATGCCGCTGGCGAACAGCCGGTTGCCCAGCTGGCGGGGCGCGGTGATCGACATTTCATAGCCGGGCTTCAACGGTACCGACCAGTAGACCTCGCCCGTGCGCGGGTCCAGCGCGTTGAGGGACTCCGGGTGCCAGATCAACAACTGCCGGGTACCGGCGTGCTCGATCATCGTCGGCGGACAATAGCCGGCGCTGGAGGCCGAGAGGGCCCGCCAGACCTCCGCACCGGTCTGCTTGTCCAGCGCCACGACGACGCTGCCCTCGCCCCCGGCGAGGCAATAGAGCAAGTCTTGTGCAACGAGCGGGTGAGACGCGAAGCCCCAGAAAGGCGCTTCGGTGCGATACTCGCGCTTGAGGTCCTTGCTCCAGATCACGCGCCCGTCGTCCAGGGCCAGGCAGAGCAGGTCTCCCTCCGCACCCAGCGTGTAGACCCGGTCGCCATCCACGGTCGGCGTGCAGCGCGGACCGCCCGGGTACGAGATGTCGTAGGCGCGGTCGTACGCGTGCGTCCACAACACCTCGCCCGTCGCCGCATCCAGGCAGAGGATCCGCTCCGCGCCCTCCAGCCTGGCCCGCGCGCCCGGGTTGTTGACCACCTCGCCCTCCCGGGGGAGATAGTCCATCACCACCACGCGCTGGCCCGCGACCGCGGGCCCGCTATATCCCAGGCCGACCGGCGTCCGCCACTTGACGGCCAGCCCCTCGGCGGGGAAGCGGTCGACGATGCCCGTTTCGCGCCACACGCTGTCGCGCTGCGGCCCCAGCCACTGCGGCCAGTCATCCGCGCTGGCCGGCCCCTGGCCCAGGCTGAGGATCGTCACGGTCCAGGATAGAAGGGTTCGAGCGCGCATGGTCGGCTCCTGCTGCTGTGGCCCGGCGTGCCGCAACGCGCGGACAAGCTGGCCCAACGCGCCTAGGTGGTTCCAGGGGGTCCGGTCTAAATGGGGTTTCGTGATTCCGGGAGGGCGAGGCTCCCGCCGAGCCGAGTACCCGCTGACCGCGCCGGCTCGGCAGGAGCCTCGCCCTCCCACGATCGGGCAACTCTCTCGTGCTCGTTTTTTCCTTCCGTGATCACGCAAGGCAATTCAGGTTTTCGGCCCACATGTCTGAACATGGTGAAGCCTGTCCGTGTAACCGTTCACAGCACGGTGGAAGGTTTCCCCCGATTCCAGGGGGTCAGGTCCATGTTTTCGACCAGCGCGTGTCCGCGAGGTCGAGCTGATCGGCCGAAAAATGGACCAGACCCCGACCCGTGAACGGTTACCTGTCCGTCGAACAAGCGACCCGACCCCGCCCCGGCAACGGGTCCTGCCTGCGGACGCGTCGCGGGTGCCTGTATGATATCCGGACCAGCAGGTGGCAAGCAGCCACCGCCCGGCGCTCGCCGGGCGCGGCCCAGGAGGCGGATCACCATGAAGGCGATGGTGCTGACGCGGATCGCGTCGCTCGAGACGCAGCCGCAGCCGCTGCAGCTGGTCGAGCTGCCCGTGCCCGAGCCAGGACCGGGGGAGGTCCTGATCCACGTCGCCGCCTGCGGCGTCTGTCACACGGAGCTGGACGAGATCGAGGGCCGTACGCCGCCGCCGCGGCTACCAGTCGTGCCGGGCCACGAGGTGGTGGGGTACGTCGAGCGGCAGGGACCGGGCGCGGAGCGGCTGCAGTTGGGCGACCGCGTCGGGGTCGGCTGGATCCACTCCTCCAGCGGCGACGAGGACGAGAACCTCTCGCCGCGGTTCCGCGCCACCGGCCGCGACGTGGACGGCGGCTATGCCGAGTACCTGACGGTGCCCGAGCCGTACGCCTGCCCGCTGCCAGCCGTCTTCACCGATGCCTGCGCGGCGCCGCTGCTGTGCGCCGGCGCTGTGGGCTATCGCGCGCTGCGGCTGTCCGGTCTGCGCGATGGCCAGCCGCTGGGGCTGACCGGTTTCGGCGGCTCGGCGCACCTCGTGCTGCAGCTGGTCCGCCACCGCTATCCCCACACGCCGGTCCATGTTTTTGCGCGGGATCCGGCGGCGCGGGCGTTTGCGCTCGAGTTGGGCGCCTGCTGGGCGGGGGACACGGACGACCGCGCACCACAGCCGCTGCGGGCGATCATCGACACGACGCCGGCTTGGAAGCCCGTGGTCGAGGCGCTGGCCAACCTGCGCCCCGGCGGGCGGCTGGTGATCAACGCCATCCGCAAGGAGGATCGTGACAAGGAAGAACTGCTGCGCCTCTCGTACCACGAACACCTCTGGATGGAACGCGAGATCAAATCGGTCGCCAATGTCACCCGCCGCGACATCGCCGAGTTCCTGACCCTGGCCGCGGAGATTCCCCTGCGGCCGCGCGTGGAGACATACCGGCTGGAGGAGGCCAACCGTGCGCTCCTGGAGCTGAAGCGTGGCGGCATCCGCGGAGCGAAGGTGCTGCTGATTTCCTGACGCGCGGCTGGCTTGCCGCCGGCCTCGTAACCGTTCACGGGGCGGGGCCTGGTCCATTTTTCGGCTGAAAAGCTGCACCACGCCCAGACGCGCCGACCGAGAACCAGGATTTGACTCCCTGGAAACCCTCCATCCAACCCCCGGGGGAGCGCGAGGCTCCCGCCGAGCCGCCGCAGTGCCGTGTGGGAGGGCGAGGCTCCCGCCGAGCCGCCGCAGTGCCGTGTGGGAGGGCGAGGCTCCCGCCGAGCCGCCGCAGTGCCGTGTGGGAGGGCGAGGCTCCCGCCGAGCCGCCGCGTCCAACAAATACCGGCAGGGCGAGGCGCTGGATGCCAGCCCAGGCGCGGCATCGCCGGACACTCCCAGTGTGCGGCAGACATCCACGCGTCGGTCGAAGAACGAACAGCGGGAAGCGTACGGGTCAGGCACCCATCGCGACGGTTGGGCCGCGGTGAATGGGCCAGACGGGTGTGTCGGCCGGTGCGCAGCCCATCAACGCCCCCAAGACATGAGCTCGACGCCGGAACCGCTCTTGATGATGCGCGGCTGTCCAAGTGGGCAGCGGCCCGGCCCAGGAGATGACAGTGCCCGAGCCGTGCACCGGCCGGCCGCGACTCCGCGGCGATACGTTCCAGAAAGTTGCGATTGCCTTGGCGCTCCATCACTCCTTGCCGAGGGACGCGACGAGTCGTCGCCAATCTGTTTCGACTTCGAGCGATCGGCTCCAGTGCTGAAGATATGCCAGGTCCAGCACGTCCCATTGCAGTTCGCAGACCTCGCGTGCATCCTGGAATTGCCGCGCGCTTCCGCCTGTGAGTTTCGACCAGCGCAGCTTCGCCAGAATCGTATCCTCGGGGCTCGATACCCAGATTTCGCGCCCCTCGACGATCACGCCCATGCGACGCCCGAACCGCGCCGCGTCCCAGGGCTCGCCGGTCAGCATCCAAAAGTCAACCTTGTCGCCCCAACGGGTGTCGAGCAGGTTGAACATCGTTCGATCGCGAACCGCCTCGGCCACGCTGGCTTCGCTGAGATAATACTCGGCGGGGGCAAAGCCCGCGACCAGCCCGGGAATCTCGCGCGGGGTGAGATTCACAACCAGATCTAGATCGTGCGTCGACCGGGGTTGCCCCTGCATGCTGGACGCCCAGGAGCCGGTCAGCATGTAATCGACCCTGATGCCCTCGAGCACGTCGAGAACGCGGTTCAGCAGTCGTTGTTGCGACATCGCTGCAGGCCCTGCACGTACCTCTCCTGCAGTTCTTCTTCCGAGAGGTGCGGAAAGCGATGACGTAGGCCCGCGCGAAACAGCTTCCGCGTCGTCTCGGTAAGCTCCCACGACTTCAGCAAACGCTGTCCCGGGGTCATCGCGCGGAGGATCTCCAGGTAGCGCTCGTGATTCGGTCGCGGCTTGATATCGCGAAAGGTCATGGCCGCCGTATTGTAGTCCAACCAGCGGCGATCGACCAAGCGTCGCTTGGGTTGCGTCATTCCGGGGAGGGCGAGGCTCCCGCCCAGCCGCCGCGACCTTGGCTCAGCAGGAACCTCGCCCTCCCGTAAAAACATCGCCCTCCCGAAGGAGCCTCACCCACCCCAGTTCGTGCAACGCGGATCAGAGCCCCATCTCGGCCTTGACGGCGGCAAACTGGGTGCTGGCGAATTCCAGATCCTCGCGCGTGTGTGCCGCCGAGACCTGCGTGCGGATGCGGGCCTGGCCCTGCGGCACGACGGGATGCGAAAAGCCGATCACGTACACGCCCCGCTCCAGCAGCCGATCGGCCATGGTCGTGGCCACCCGCGCGTCGCCCAGCATCACCGGGACGATCGGGTGCGCGCCCGGCACGATGCGAAAGCCCAGTTGCTCCATGCGCTGGCGGAAGAAGCGGGTGTTGTCCGCCAGGCGGTCCCGCAACTCGGTGGAGCGGCCGAGCATCTCCAGCGCCTTGAGCGAAGCGGCCGCGATCGGCGGGGCGAGCGAATTGGAAAACAGGTAGGGGCGCGAACGCTGCCGCAACAGCTCGATGATCTCCCGCCGCCCGCTCGTGTACCCCCCGCTGGCCCCGCCCAGCGCCTTGCCCAGGGTGCCCGTGAGGATGTCCACGCGGTCGATCACCCCGTGATACTCCGGTGTGCCTCGACCGCGCGTGCCCAGGAAACCGACGGCGTGCGAGTCGTCGACCATGACCAGGGCCTCGTAACGTTCGGCCAGGTCGCAAATCCCTGGCAGGCGGGCGAGCGTGCCGTCCATGGAGAAGACGCCATCGGTGGCAATCAAGCGGAAGCGGGCCGCTTGGGCTTCCCGCAACCGGGCCTCGAGATCGTCCAGGTCGTTGTTGCGATAGCGATAACGCTGGGCCTTGCACAGCCGGATGCCGTCAATGATGCTGGCATGGTTCAGCTCGTCCGAGATCACCGCGTCCTCGGCTGACAAGAGCGTTTCGAACAGTCCGCCGTTGGCGTCGAAGCAGGACGAATAGAGCAGCGTGTCCTCGGTCCCCAGGAATGCGCTGAGCGCGGCCTCCAGCTGCTTGTGAATCTGCTGCGTTCCGCAGATGAAGCGGACGGAAGACAACCCGTAGCCCCAGCGGTCGAGCCCCTCGTGCGCCGCCTGGATCAACTCCGGGTGCTGAGCCAGCCCCAGGTAGTTGTTGGCGCACAGGTTCAGCACCTGCCGGCCGCTGCCCACCTCGATCCGGGCCTGCTGCGGCGAGGCGATGACCCGCTCGCTCTTGTACAGGCCCGCCTGGCGAATGCCGGCCAACTCCCGCTCCAGGTGTTCACGCATGGTGCCGTACATGATTCTCCCGCGGACAGGCGGTATCGCGCCGCCCGCAACGTAGGGACGGCAGTCACCGGAAGTCGTAACCGTTCACGGGCCGGGGTCTGGTACATTTTTCGGCCAATCCGCCCGCCCCCGCGCAGACGCGCAGGCCGAAAACATGTACCTGACCCCCTCGCATCCGGCAGCCGGGGTGTGAACGGTTACCCGGAAGCCTGGCCGCGCTGAATAGGTTTTCGTGATTCCGGGAGGGCGAGGCTCCCGCCGAGCCGGTGCGTTGAGCGGGTTTTCGGCGCGGCAGGAGCCTCGCCCTCCCGGAGACACGCCGGTTCAGGAAGGGGCCCCGTCCATGCCCTCAGGCGGCGCGTGTGGGAATCGACCGCGTGCCCGGCCCAAAAAAGTGAACCAGACCCCGACCCGTGACGGTTACGGCTGGGGCCACTGCAGGATCACCTTGCCCGACCGTCCGGACCGCATCACCTCGAACCCCTCCTCGAACTGCGCGTAGTCGTAACGGTGCGTAATAATCGGGCTGATGTCCAGCCCGCCCTGCAGCATGACCGTCATCTTGTACCATGTCTCGTACATCTCTCGGCCGTAGATGCCCTTGATCGTCAGCATGTTGAAGACGACCGCGTTCCAGTCGATCGACATCTCACCGCTGGGGATGCCCAGCATCGCGACCTTGCCGCCGTGGCAGAGGTTGTCCAGCATTTCGCGGAACGCCTGGGGGCTGCCCGACATCTCCAGGCCGACATCGAAGCCCTCCCGCATACCCAGCTGCTGCTGCACGTCGGCAATCCGCTCCTGGCGCACGTCGACCACGCGGGTGGCCCCCATCCGGGCCGCCAACTCCAGCCGCCAGGGATTGATGTCCGTCACCACGACGTAGCGGGCGCCCGCGTACCTCACGACCGCCGCCGCCATGCAGCCGATCGGGCCGGCCCCCGTGATCAAGACGTCCTCGCCCAGCACGGGAAAGGCCAGGGCGGTGTGCACCGCGTTGCCGAACGGATCGAAGATCGACGCCACGTCCCGGTCGATCTCCGGGTCATGGTGCCAGACGTTCGTCATCGGCAAGGCAATATACTCGGCAAAGGCGCCGGGCCGGTTCACCCCGATCCCCTTGGTGTCGGCGCAGAGGTGCCGCCGGCCGGCCATGCAGTTCCGGCAGCGGCCGCAGACCACGTGTCCCTCGCCACTGACCACTTCGCCCGGCCGGAAATCGCCCACGTTGGAGCCGACCTCCACGATCTCCCCCACGAACTCGTGCCCCACCACCATCGGCACGGGAATCGTCTTCTGGGCCCAGGCATCCCAGTTGTAGATGTGGACATCGGTGCCGCAGATGCCGGTCCGGTCGACGCGGATCAGCACGTCATTGATGCCGAAAGTCGGTTCCGGGACATCTTCCAGCCAGAGTCCCGGTTCTGCGCGGCGCTTCACCAGTGCTTTCATGCGAGCTCATCTCACGTCCAGGACGACGGCGGGCTCAGGTCCCGCGTAAGAACGTATCATCGTCCCCGATCATGAGGTTGTCGACAAGCAGCTCCCAGTCGTCGCCGCGGGCCTGGCGGGCCCGGGCGCAGACCTCGACCAGCTCGGCGAGTGCGGGCGGCTGCCGGAGTGTCCCGCCCGCGGCCCCTGCGCGGTCCCGCCGCCGCCCGGCGGCCTCGTCGCCGGCGGGATGGCGGTCGGTGCGCTGCCCGCTCCGCGTCTCCGGGCGTTCGCTCCCGCGCGCCAAGGCCTCGGTACCGGGCCGCCGCCCAAGCTCCCGGGCCGGCGGAAGGAACGTGTCGGCCGAGGGGCCTGCCGCCTCGCGGGCGGCCCCGGCCAGCGGCGCGGCGCGCAACAGGCCGCTGCCGCCCACCGCCAGGTAATTGACCGCCTCGGTCGTGTGCGATTGCTCGCTGTCGAAGTTCCTGTCCTCCTCCACCATGACCGTGAACGCCCCGCTCCCGAGCGTGCCCCACCGCAGGTGCGAGCTGTCCGATCCGTCGTAACCGCGGATGGTGGCCGCCAGGTTCGGGGCCGCCGCAAATCCCCCAGCCAAGGATTGCTGGTAGAAGGCATGCGTCACCCCGTCCGCCGTGATCCCGGCCTCCAGGGTGATCCCACCCTCCAGCGCGCCGACTCCCGGCACCAGCGCCGCGTAGCCGATCGTGCGCACGCCGGCGCTGCTCGCGATCCCCTCCGCCAGTTCCTGAGCTACCTGCAGTCCGCCCGCGGTGGTCTGGTTGTGCCGTGTCGATACGTACACCGCTCCACCCGACGCACCCTGGACCTGCGTCAGCACGACGGGAGCGGCGGCGAACGGAGCGGCAAAGCTGATCGTCTGCCAGGTGTTGCTGCGGGCGTTGTTCACCGTCGCGCTGGTCGCGACCGAGCCGACCTCGATCACCCGTCCGTCGGCCAGCTGCCACCGCCCGGATTCCAGCACCACGTACGACACCGTTTCGGCCCGCCCGTGAATGTTGTCATGGTGAGGTGCCTCCACGACCTGCATCGTGAACCGATCGGCCTGGACGTTGCTCACAAAGACCACGGACGAATCGGTGCCATTGCGGGAAGGCAGGTTCGCGATCACCACGGGATTGGTGAACGCATGTTGGAGCACGATCGTCTGCGGGGCGTGTGTCAGGTTGCTGACGCGGCCCACCTCCGCGAAGACGCGAGTGGTCACGCCCGGCCGGACCGTCACCTGGACCTGCCCGGTCGCCGTCCCGCCCCGCCCGTCGCCGATCGTGTAGGAAAACGCGTCGCTGCCCGAGAAGCCGGCCGCGGGCGTGTAGCTGACGGTGCCGTCGGCGTTCGCAATGACCGACCCCGACGCACCCTGGGTCACGGAGGCCAATGCGAGCGTGTCGCCGTCGGGATCGAAGTCGTTGGCCAGGACGGGAACGATCACCGGCGTGCCCTCGTCGGTCTCGACCACATCGGCATCGGCCACGGGCGCGGTGTTCTCCGAGATGCGGAGGTTGCGAAAGATGCTCTCCGCGGCCGGCTGTGCCACATCGTCGTCAGCCGTGAACAGCAGATAACTCATATTCCCCGTGTAGTACTGGCCCACCGGGATCACGTAGTGCTTCTCGGCCGGAGCCGAGCTGGCGTAAGTGTTGAAATCCTGCGGCACGCCGGTCCCGGAGGTGTCCTGGGTCCCGTACAGCTTGAAACGCCGGTTGTTGGTGATCACCAGGTCTTCTTCCAGCCCGATGGCATGCTCCTCGCCCAGACCGGAACTCTGGAAATCGAATTCGAGCACCGTCTGCGGGGTGACGTTGTAGCTGAACGGGATCGCCTTCCAGGTGTTGCCCCGCAGGGCCAGCCGGCTCCCCGCCTCGGAGACGGTCGCAGTGCCGCCGGCGTCCTGCGACGAGTAGCTGAGCAGGGGGCGATTCGTCAGGTCGACCACGTCCCCGCTGGTCGGCAGGTCCGCCACGGTGACGGTCACCGCGGCACCGGCCACGCCGCCCCGCCCGTCGCTGATGTCGTACTGGAAGTTGTCCGTCCCGGCCCGGCCGCCTGCCGGGGTGTAGCGGAGCGTGCCGTCGGTGTTGATCGCCACCGACCCAAAGCTGCCCTGGGTCACGCTAGTGACGGTCAGCGCGTCGCCGTCGGGATCCGAGTCGTTGGCCCGCACGTCGATCGTCACGGGACTGTCCTCGTCGGTGGCCGCCGCATCGGCGCTGGCCGCGGGAGGCCTGTTTCCGGTACCGCCGGCGACAATCGTGCCGGTCACCTGGTACTGCCCGAGGCTCACGTAGTCGCTGTACCCCGTCGGCGGATTTGCGGCCCAGTTCCCCGTGCCGGCGCCGTCGATCGACAGGTAGTACGTGCCCGCGGCGAGGCTCAGATTGCTGAAGCTGCCGCTCAGGCCGCCGGGGTTGGACGTGGCGACCACGGCGCCCTCTGCATTGCGCAGCGTGGCCAGGACGTCGAGGTTGCTGCCCTGGTCGTTCAGCGGAGTCGACTCGTAGCTGACCGCATACGTGCCATCGCCCAGGGAGGTGTAGACACGCGAGACGTAGGAGTTGACTACCAGGTTGACCGACCCTGCCCCAGTCGTGAACGAGAAGACATCCAGGTCCGTGGGCCGGCTGATCACCCCAAAGCCGCTGACGTCCAGCAGGCTGGGGTTGGCGCCGTTGGGTCCCAGCACGTCGAGGGGGGTGGCGGTGCCGCTGGAATCCCCGTGATCGTCCCCGCGGTAACCGAAACCGTTGTAGGTCGTGATCACCAGCAGGTCGTCCTCGCCCCGGCCGTAGTTGGCGCTCGACCCCTTGTTGTTGCTGTCGAAGTACTGCCCGTTGTCCCAGGTGGTCATGTTCTTGTAGTAGCCGCTGCCCATGATCGGGCCCCACCCGGTCTCGCCGCTGCCGTGCCCGTTGTAGTAGCCCGTGGAACTTGTGCCGTCGTGGGCCAGGTAAAGCGCGTGCCCCGCCTCGTGGCTGGCCGCGGCCGATACGCCGATCTCGCTGACGTTGTAGACGAACACGGGCTCGTCAACCGACGAGTTGAAGCTGCCGATATAAGCGTGTCCCCCGCAGCCACAATTGGCAAAGGTGTCGGCGGTCACGACAACGCGAACACCCCAGCGGGTGTCGCCCGAGCCACTCTTGCGCAAGGCATCGCTCTGGGGATCTTCCGTCGTAACATTCACGTGGAATGGCGCAAAGTCCTCGGCCACGCGCTGCCAGATGCGCTGGATTTGCTGCAGTTCGCTGGTGGTGAAGCTGGCCCCGTTGCCGGCCGGATCATAGGCGGGCGAGAAGATCGACGTGATTCCGTAAGCCGCGTTCCAACTCGTGCCCTCGGTCACGTGGCTGTCAAAATCGAGATAGATCGTGTGGTTGGCCGACGGGAGGCTGTGCAGCCGGAAGGTGTCGGCCAGCGGGGCCAGGTCGGCCTCCGCCACCCCGCCGACACCCGTGCCGGACGCCTCCCGGAGCAGCAGCGCGTCGCGCCGAACGAACTCCTCCGGTTCGCGCGGGTCGATCGACTCGACGAGCCACTCGCCGCTCGGCAGCCTGTACACGATTTCGTCTGCGTGCTGGCCTTCGTGCGCCCCGTGATCGTCGTTCAGCCCTGGCGACGCCGACAACAGGGCCCGCGCTTCGAGCGATTCCATCCACAGCCGACGCGCAACGAAAGCGTTCGAGACTCCCTGCCGACCCACGACTCCCTGCCGTCCGCAGCCTCTCTGCCGCATCATGTCTGGCCTCCTCATTCCGAACGGTCTCCTGCCCCCCTCAGCGGGCGCCAGCCGCATCGGCGTAACCGCGGGATTCGAGGGGGTCAGGTACATGTTTTCGGCCTGTGCATCTTCGCCTGGTCGGGCGGATTGGCCGAAAAATGTACCAGACCCCGGCCCGTGAACGGTTACGCATCGGCTCTCCTGCCGGCCCTCGGCGATGCAAGCGCTGGGCTGCCCGGGCACCAGTCGCCATCCGGCGGCACGAACCGGGTGCCGTGTCCAAACCGGACCGACAGGCCAGGTGCCGCCAAGGGTGTGTCGCGCCGAGCCCGCATTCGGCGGGACAAACCACTACGCCACCCGTCGATCTGCGGTGGGCAAGACACCACGGGGGCGCGAGAGATGGCTGACCAATGCCTCGGTTGTACCCCCGATCCCTCCGACCGCCAAGGTGACGCCATCACCCGCTGTTCCATCGCAGCTTGGCGCCGCGCTTTGGCGCCGAGTCCTGCCGCCGATGGCGCGGCCTGGACGACGATCTCGCGCCGCGGCCCGCGCGCCGCGGACGCGGCGATGTCGCACCTGCCGCCCGCAGCACGCGAGCATACGCCGCCGGCCGGGGCCCAAACGCGCGCCGCGATCCCCGGCTGATCCCACCGGCGTTTCAAGGCGATGAAGACTCCCGGTCGGAAAGATTGCCCAGGCTTCCCACCATCACCGGCTTACGGTCATTCGAGGGCAACCTCGCTGAGGAACCGGCGCGTCGCCTCCTGCCGCGGCGAATCGAAGATCTGTTCTGGCGGCCCCGTTTCCGCGATGCGTCCGTCTTCCAGCACGTGCACGGTGTGGGCCACGCGGCGGGCGAAGCCCAGGGCGTGCGTGACCACGACCATGGTCTGCCCCGACGCCGCCAGATCGGCCATCACGCGGATCACCTCGGCCGTCATCCGCGGGTCGAGCGCGCTGGTCGGCTCGTCGAACAGGATCGCCTCCGGCTCCATCGCCAGGGCCCGGGCGATCGCCACCCGTTGCTGCTGCCCGCCCGAGAGCGTGGAGGGGGCGGCGTGCAGCTTGTCGCGCATCCCGACCCGCTCCAGCAGCTGTTCCGCCCGGGCCATCGCCAGCTCGCGCGGCGTGCGCAGCACATGGATCGGCGCCTCGATTACGTTTTCCAGGACGGAGCGGTGCGGGAACAAGTGGAAATGCTGGAACACCATTCCCACGCGGCGGCGGATGTGCCGCAGCACCGGCTCGCGCTCCGAGCCGCGGCCAGCCGCCAGCCGCAGGCCGTCCACCTCGATCTGGCCCTGGTCAAACGTCTCCAGGCCATTGATCGTCCGCAGCAGCGTGCTCTTGCCGCCGCCCGAGGGGCCGATCAGCACGCTCACCTCGCCCCGCCGCACCTGCAGCGACACGCCGCGGAGGACCTCCGTGTCTCCGAACCGTTTGTGGACGTCCGTCAAGCGGATCATGCGTGCCGGGTCCCCTGCAGCGGCCGCTCCAAACGCCGCGTCCAAAGCGCCAGCGGATAGCTCATGGCCAGGTAGAGCAGGGCCGTGACCAGCCCCAGCTCGACCACGGCCCCCGTGCTGCGGGCGTGAATGTAGTACTCCTTGCTCAGCTCGACCACCGTGATCACCGAGCAGACCGCCGTGTCCTTGAACAAGGCGATGAAGTCGTTGGTCACGGGCGGGATCACGATCCGCACAGCCTGCGGGACGATCACCCGCCGCAACGTCAGCCGGCGCGACATGCCCAGCGACAGCGCGGCCTCCAGCTGGCCCCGCGGCACCGCCTGCAGCCCGGCCCGGTAAATCTCCGCCTCGTACGCCGAGTAGTTGATCGCCAGCCCCAGCACGGCCGCCACCAGCGCGGGCAAGGCCAGCCCCAGTTCGGGCAGGAGGAAGAAGATCAGGTACAGCTGCAGCACCAGCGGCGTCCCGCGAACCACCTCCACATACCACCCCAGCGGCCGCTCCAGCAGCGCGGGACCGTACAGCCGGCCCACGGCGATGCCCAGCCCCAGCAGGATCGCCAGCGGCATCGCGCTAACCGCTAACAGCACCGTCATCCCCGCGGCCCGCACCAGCAGCGGCAGGCGCCGCCAGAGCCTGCCTCCCCGCGTCTCCCGCGCCCTCGCCCCCTCGCCCTCCGTCTCCGGCCGGTCCGGCGCGGCCGGGTCGACCTGGAAGCTGCCCCGCTCGTCCACCAGCAACCCGCGCCGCCGCTGAGCATCGTTCCACATTCCGTATCGCTGCAGCACGGCGGGAAAGCTGCCGTCCTGCCAGCAGGCGAGGATCGCCCGGTTCAGCGCCTGCAGCAGCCGCGGATCGTCCCGCCGCACCAGCACGACGTAGTATCCGGGCGCGACCGGATCGCCCAGCCGCCGCAGGGCAGGGAACCGCCGCTCGTAAAAGGTCACGATCGGCAGGTCCTGCAGCGTCGCGTCGACGCCGTCCAGCCCCAACTCGACCGCCCGCAGCGCGTCGGTGTTGCCGTCGTACAGGACCAGCTCCACGGCGCCGCCATACCGCCGCCGCACCTCGTGCTCGGCCGCCGACCCGCCCAGCACCGCCACACGCGCCTTCCGCCCGGCCGGGCGAGCTCCCAGGTCATCCAGGTCGCGCCAGCGATCGTCCTGGCCGCGCACCAGCATCTGCAGCTCGTACACGTAATAAGGGATCGTCGTGCCGAACCGCTCGGCCCAGACCGGCGTCCACTCGTAGCCGTTCAGGACCACGTCGATGTCGCCGCGCTCGAGCAGGTCGGGCAGCTTGTCCCAGGGACCCTGGGCGAAACGTGCCGTCACGCCCAGTCGCCCAGCCAACAGCCGCGCCAACTCCAGTTCGAACCCCTCGACCTGCGTCGGATCGTCATCGCGCGGAAAGACAAAGGGGCCTCCCCCCTCGGCGTCCGCCCCCCAGATCAATTCGCCCCGACGCTGAATCTCGTCCAGCGTGTCACCCGCGGCGACCCGGGCGCCGATCCACAGCGGCGACCACAGCAGCAGCAGCAGGATCCAGCCCACGCGAAACCAGGTCCAGGCCGTGGCCTGCCGCGGGCCGGGGTCCAGTCCACTCTTCGGCTGTAGCGTCCTCACCCTGACCTCACGCGCCGACCGAAAACATGGACCCGACCCCTTCGAGCTGCCGCGTCGCGTTCCACATGCCCGGGGTCTGGTCCATTTTTCGGCGGTCGCGTCCTCACCCGGCCCTGACGCGCCGTCCGAAAACATGGACCTGACCCCCTCGAGCTGCCGCGTCGCGTTCCACGTGCCCGGGGTCTGGTCCATTTTTCGGCGGTCGCGTCCTCACCTGGCTCTCACGCGCCGTCCGAAAACATGGACCTGACCCCTTCGAGCTGCCGCGTCGCGTTCCACGTGCCCGGGGTCTGGTCCATTTTTCGGCGGTCGCGTCCTCAACCGGACCTCACGCGCCGTCCGAAAACATGGACCTGACTCCTTTGGAATCACCGGGCCGTTCCGCCGTTCACGCCATCCGGCCGATCGCTTCGTCCAACAGCTGCGTAAGGTCGTCCATCTGCCGCAGCTCGCCGGCGATCCGCGGATGAGCAAAGATCCGCACCCGTTTGACGTAGTCGTCGAATTGCCTCTGCGCCAGCGTGCGCACGACCGGCGATACCTCGCTCAGCGGCCGGTAGAGTCCCTCCTTGGAAAAGAAGATCTCGACGTGGAATTCCACCTCGTGAGCGATTGGCGGCGCATCGAGCAGCAGCTCGTGCGGAGCGATCCGCCGTCCCAGGCGGCGGCTGAGAACGTGTGCCAACTGCTCGCCGCACGCTACCAGCCAGGGATACGGCTGGCGCGTCAACCGCCGATAAATCTCCCCGCGCTCGTAGCTGCTGTACTGGGCCACCCGCTTGTACAATCGCCGCGTCGGGCCGAACAGACCGTCCAGCAGGTCGCCGGCCGGTCCGGCCCCCGCGGCCTGGCGCATCTGGTCGATCATCGACGACTCGGTCTGGCGGAACAGCGTGTCCAGGTCCAGCTGCTGGTACAGCAGGAAGAAGGCCCGCTGGAGCATCGCCGTGGCGGCCCGCACGGCATGGTGCCAGTAGACCTCGCTGAACATCACGTAGCGGGAAAAGACCATCATCTCCGCGGCCGTCCGCCCCTTGTCGGTCAGGGCCAACCCGTCCCCCGCCTGGTTCAGGCAGAGGCTGCCGATCAGCCGCGGCTGGTCAAAGTTCCGACCGTACGGGACCCCCGCGTGCAGGCTGTCGCGGACCAGGTAATCCATCTTGTCGATGTCGATCGGCCCCGAGAGCAGGCTGTGCAGGATGCGGCCCTTCACGTCGCGCGGCTTTCCGGTCAAGAGCGCGACAATCTCCCGCGGGGCGATGCCCCAGTCGTCGCGCAGCGCGTCGGCCAGCTCCCCCTCCAGCAGGAAACTGTTGGCAAACAACTCGTGCTGGGGCACCCCCGGCAACTGCAGGTCTTCGATCGGATGGCAGAAGGGCCAATGACCCAGATCGTGCAGCAGGGCCGCCGCGATCAACACCTCGGCGTCGGCCGGCTGCACCGCGGCGGCGAACCGCGGGTCGTGCGCCAGCTGCTTCAGGTACAGGAGGGCCATCCGGTACGCGCCCAGCGAATGCTCGAAACGCGTATGGTGCGCCGCCGGATAGACCAGGGCCACCAGCCCCAGCTGGCTGATCTGGGACAGCCGCCGGAACTCCGGCGTATCGACGACCTGCCGCACGCGACCGGTGAGCGGCACGTCCAACTGGTCGGGAATCCGCACCAGCCCGCGCCGCGCGTCGAGCCCCTGGATCTCGGGAATGTCGAGGATCGATCCGCCCATCGCACCCCGCGCCGAGTCCGCCCCCGCGCCCCGGCTCTCCGCAACAGTATCCGTTCACCGGCCGGGGGCTGGCTCATTTTTCGGCGGGAAGACGGACCGGCGTCGCGGGACGCTGCCGCCGAAACATGTGCCTGACCCCCTCAAATCCCGGAAAAGCCCTAACCAGGTCGTGAACGGTTACGTGCACGGCTCTCCCGCGTCAGAACGGCGACAGCCCCATGACCAGCCGCATCACGATCGTGATCAGCAGATACAAACAGTAATGCACCGCGGCATTGCCGAAATCCAGGTCCAGGCAGCTGAACGACGCCGTGGCCCCGGCCCCGATCAACATGGGAGCGATGAACACCAGGCTCCAGACCTCGACCCGTCCCCCCAGCAGGTAACCGACCAGCCCCGTGTAGAGGCCCCACAACCCGGCGTAGATCACCGCGCAGATGGAAACCCGGATCCCCAGCGAGATGCCGCGGTACGGTTCCAACTCGTCGTTGCGGAGAAACGTGTAGCCACCCAGCACCAGCGGGGGCGCCAGCAACAGGGCGCCGGCCGCCAACAACGGCCGCGGCACACTCCCCTCGCTGAACGCCCGTCCCAGCACGAATGCCACCAGCAGCGCGGCCAGCGATCCAGCCACGATCAGCACCACCACGACCGGCGAAATCCGCACCTCCGTACGCTCGATCGGCTTCAAGACCGCGCGGCCCTTGCGATCCTTCGGCCCGAACTCCTCGGGCGCGTGGATCACCACCTGCTGTTCCTTGGTCGGTACCTGAATGACCGTCTTGCAGGCCGGACAGGGACCCGTCTTACCCGCGAACTTTTCGCTGACCTGGAACCGCTTGTGACAGCCGGGGCAGACAACGTCGATCAGCATGAGAAACGCCTAAGCCCGGGACGTTGGGGGGAATGCGGTGTTCGGCCGGCCATTGTAGCGGGTGCCCTCCATCACGTCACGCCGAGCGGCGTGGCCGTGTCGATCCGTTCCACCGCCGGCACGAGCCGCCCGTTCGGACAAAGGCCGGCCACCGATGCACCCGCGGCGCACTTCATCGCCTCGCCGGGACGAGTTCCATCGCCCCGGACATCTGCCGCCGGGGCCTGCCTGCCGCGGACCCGTCCGCAAGCCGCTCCGGCGACCGGCGCCGCCTGGTCTGCCCGACGAGCCGATCGCGCTGGGCGGTAACGACCAACCGCGGAACGCTGCACCCGAAGCGGTCAGGCACATTTTTCGGCGGCAGCGTCGCACGACGACGAGCCGTCTTCCCGCCGAAAAATGAGCCAGACCCCGGCCTGTGAACGGTTACCGCGGAACCAGCAATCGTTGAATCAACTCGCCGCTTGAGATACGATTCCGACAAGTGTGCCGAGGTGCGCCGCCTGGAGCGCGGCCTCTCCGGCCCGCCGTCCAGGGCGGCAATCCAGGCGCCCCGGATCACCCTTCACTGCGGCGGGACACCCGACGCGAGCCGTTCCGGCCACCCCTTCATGATCACCTTCAACTGCCCCAACGGTCATTCGTTGTCCTGCCCCGAGGATCGCGCGGGGCAATCGGCCATGTGTCCCAGGTGCGGCGTGCGGATCACCGTGCCCAGCGCCGGCCAGCGCGAACGGGAACAGAACTCGGTGGCCACCGTGGCCGCCCGAAGCGATTCCGATTCCAGCCCGTCCTCGAACGCCGCGGGCACGGACGATGGACTGATCGTTTTTCTCTGTCCCAACGGCCACAAACTCAACGGGCCCGCGACCCTGCAAGGACGCCCCGGCCAGTGCCCGCACTGCAAAGCCCGCTTCATCATTCCCAACTACAACGACGTCGAAGAGATCGACGAGTTCGCCAGCGATGTCGAACACCTGGAAGAGATCGCGGAACCCGAACTCGAACAGGACGAGGAACCAGCCCCCGAACCGGTGACGCACGTGCCGCCTCCGGTCGGCGACCTCAGCCTGCTGGCCACCTACGTGGATTGGCTCTGGGAACGGCGCGACGCGAACTGCGTGCTGGAACTGTTTCTCGAAGACGGAAACATCCTGCGGCCGGAACTCTACTCGCCCGAACTGTCCGACCGGGAGTTCGGCGTGTTCTGCGTGCAGGACGACATCGGGACCTACACGATGAATATCGTGCGCTGGAGCAAGGTGGCGCGCCTCCTGATGCGCAACATGCGGGACATCCCCCACAGCTACTTCCACTGACGAGTACGGCCAGGAATACGCGCCCCCGGGAGGGCAAACTTTTCCGGGAGGGCGAGGCTCCCGCCAAGCCGCAATGGATACGAGATTCCCGACCGGCGAGGCCTCACCCGGGAGGGAGAGATCTGGGAGGGCGAGGCTCCCGCCAAGCCGCAATGGATACGAGATTCCCGACCGGCGAGGCCTCACCTGGGAGGGCAAACCTTTCCTGGGAGGGCGAGGCTCCCGCCGAGCCGCTGCGTCGCTGGCTCAGCCGGAACCGCGCCCTTCCCGGACGCCAACCCCGAAATCGACTCAGACCGGGTGCTGCCCGGCTCGCCACACGCCCAGGCTGGATCGCGCCCGCGGCCGCCGAAGAAGGCCGCGGGCATCCGGGCTACGAGCTGTCTTTCAGGTCGTTCTCGGTGATCATCGTAAAGCCCTTCGCGCCGAGCGTCTCGAGCCCCATCTCGATGTTGTCCACCATCAGCGCCACCGCGGGCTTGCCGTGCGGACGCATCAGCAGCGGATAGGCCTGCACGATGTTCACCTCGGCCTGCAACAGAGCGGTGCAGACCTGCAGGAGCGGCTGCGGTCCGTCCGGCAACTCGATGCCGATCAGGTCCGATTCGATCAGGGCCAGGCCCGCCCGCTCAAGAATCTCGCGTCCCTGCTCCGGGTGGCTCAGCAGGAAACGCACAAAGGCACACTCAGACGAATCGTGAATCGACAGCGCCACGATCCGGACCTTGCTGCCCTCAAAGCGGCGCACCACCTCGAGCAACTGCCCGACGCGGTTTTCCAGAAACACGGTGAACTGCCGGATCGACGGGTAGTTCCGGCCCCGCATGATCGCAAAGTCGATGCCCGTCCCTTCGCCGATGCTCATCTGCCACACCCAGCGCTTGGGCCCGCGGCCGGATTCCCGCGCCGCCTCGGCACGAACTCTCCGCGATCCTGCAAGCCACGACCGTGAAGATAGGCGATGACCAGGGGTGGGTCAACGCGGTCACGCTCAGCGGCGACCGTAGCCGATCCGTTCGTGGGGAAAGAACCGCCGCCCTTCGAGCCGCTCGAGCTCGTCGCGCACGGGGCTGAAGGGACGAATCCGCACCGCGTCCTCCGAATGGTCAAAGACACCCTCCCCCGGCACGGCCAGCCGCACATGGACCAGCCCATACCGGTCGATCGCCCGGTCGAACTGCGGGTCCTGGGCCTGGAAGCTTAGCCGGTAGACGGCCCCCGAAGCCCCAAAGTCCACCGGGTCCACCTGCCGTGACCAATACCCGATGCGCCGCATCTGCCACCCGCGTCCCCGCGGCACGGCGTCGAAGGAGGTGGCGACCGGGGCCATCAACTCCACCTGCAGGCTGCCGTGGACCGCCACACCGTGGCCGCTGCCGTTGAGCGGAAACAGGTGCACGACCAAGCCGTCCGGCTCAACGTCCGCGTCCCAGTTGACCAGGTACGTGTCGAAATGGACCGCTGCCGTGCGCGGGTCGAGCGACGAGTCGCCCAGGCGATACACGGCCAGCGCTCCGGCCGGCAGCTGCTCGCCACCCGCACCGTCGCGGCCCCCGACGCGGTCCGCCACCGATGCCTGGCCCGACCCGGATCTTTCGGCCTCTTCAGCGCCCTCGGGATGCCCAGCCCTCACCCGCCGGGGCTCGGCCCCCTGCCGCTTGAGCTCGCCGATCGACAACGCCCGTCCGTCCTGCCAGGCCGCCGCGACACGGTCCCACTCCACGGGCCGGAGGATCGTCGCGGGGTCGCTGCCGAAACGCAGCCACAACTGCTGCTCGCTCGTCCGCGGATCGACCTGTGCCGTCAGCTGCCGGCCGCTGCTCAGCTGGACCGTGATCGCCTCGGCCCGCGCCGGCCGACCACCCGGCGCCATGATCCCGGCCGCCCATGCCGCCAGCAGCGCGGAGCCAGTCCAGCATCGAAATCGTGAATGTCCCGCGACGACCATCGCCCAGCCCCTCCCGCCAACGACACGGCCCACCGCATCAGCCACCGGCGTCACTGACCCACGGCAAGTGAACCGGTGACGGACCGCGCCGCGGCAGCATGATTGCATCATTTCTCGGGAACCCAGCCGACCGCCTTCGCAGCGGTCCAGACGCGTCAAGACCGCGGCGGCCATCGTGCACCGGTCGAGGTCCGGTCCCTTTCTCCACCCACGAACTCCAGTCCGCCCGGACACGCTGGCCGGGTAACCGTTCACAGTCCGGGGTCTGGCTCACTTTTCGGCGGGAAAACCGCACGGCGTCGTTGGACGCTGCGGCCGAAAAATGTGCCTGACCCCCCTGGGGTGCAGTAAGCCTAGCGCCCACCCCGTGAACGGTTACCTGGCCGGAAACCGGGACCTGACCCCTTGGCAGTCGCGGCAAACCTTCACCGGACGTGCGAACGGATACCCGCGGCGGTAAGCGTTCACGGGCTGGGGTCTGGTCCATTTTTCGGCCGATCAACGCCACCTCGCGGATACGCGCTGGCCGAGAACATGGACCTGACCCCCTGGAATCAGGGAGAACCTTTCACCGGGTTGTGAACGGTTACCCCGCGGCTTGACAGGCGCCCCCATCCACTTATCATGCTTGGAGTCGGGGGGGCCATCAACCACCAACCAACCTGCGGTGGCGGACCCCATCCTCTCGGTCCACGCGGGTTCGGCTTCAGGACGGGTGGTTCGCGGCCGCTTCTCGAATCCACCCGCATTGACCAGGGCAAGGCGCGTAACCGCCCCGGGGAGAGCCGCTTGATGCCTGGTCATCGTCGCATCCGGATCAACGAGACGCGCGATGTCTCGGTCGTGCACTTTGTCGACCGGAAAATCCTGGACGAGGCGAATATCCAGGAGCTGGGCGAAGAGCTGTTCGCGCTGGTCGAAAAGGAGGACCGCAAGAAGCTGCTCTTGAACTTCGCGAACGTCGAGTACCTGTCGAGCGCGGCCCTGGGCAAGCTGATCGCCCTGGAAAAAAAGGTCCGAGCCCACGCCGGTCAGATCAAGCTCAGCGATATCCGGCCGGAGATTTACGAGGTCTTCCAGCTCACGCGGCTCACCCGCCTGTTCGACATCAAGGACCGCGAGTCCGAGGCCTTGACCGCCTTCTGAATGGCCCGCGCGGACAGCGCTGGTTGCCAGCCCCTTGGCAGCAACCGTTCACGGGCCGGGGTCTGGTACATTTTTCGGCCCATCCGCCCGACCGGGCGCAGACGCGCAGGCCGAAAACATGGACCTGACCCCCTCGAATTCCGCTCAATGCTCAGCCGGGGTGTGAACGGTTACACGGTGGCGTGAACGGTGACGGTGGCGGTAACCATTCACGGGCCGGGGTCTGGTACATTTTTCGGCCAACCCGCCCGACCTGGCGCCGACGCGCAGGCCGAAAACATGGACCTGACCCCCTCGAATCCCGCTCGAGCCCCGGGGCTCCGCCCCAGAACGGATGGCCTGGCCCACTCCCCGCGTCCCCGCACGCGGCGTCACGGCCCGTCACCTCCTTCGCGACGGTCCCAGTTCGTCTGCGGACGGGCGGCACCGCCGGCGCCCATCCGCCCGCGTCGGAAATCCGCCCCGCTGTCGCACAGGCGTTCCGCTGCGAATCAACGGCCTCTCGCTGGGCCGTATCCTGTCCTGACATTTCTCCTTCGCGGCGATTGTCTCCTTGGCGACGCTGCCGAATCCCCCTCGTCAGGACACACGTCCGAGGTCACCGCGGACGCACCTTCCCCCGCCCCATGTTCACCGGCGGAACCTGGGCAGCGCACGTCGGCTGTCGGCGCCCGGCGGGGCGTTTTTGGCGCTGGTGCCGGATCGCTTCGCACCTTGTTGCTGAGCGGCATCTTAATTACACTCTTAAGCTTTGCGATCCCCTGTAGCTCAGTTGGTAGAGCAAGCGGCTGTTAACCGCTGGGTCGTAGGTTCGAGTCCTACCGGGGGAGCTTTCAGAACCGTACCGGACCTAGGTGTCCCCAGTTAACGCCGAACGCCGAAAGTTTCGGTGGTCGGCGTTTTGCGTTTTGGGCCAGTTCTCGCAACGACTTGCGACGTCACGCGTGCGGTTCAAAAGTCTCCATTTCGAGAGAGAGCAATTGGGGTCCGAAAGGAACCGTGGGGGTTGCGACCGCACCCCGAAATTTCTTCCCAAAACTCTCTGAGTCTCTGATTAACAGACCCTCGCCAGTTAACAACCCGGTTCCTCTCGGACCCTCATAGCAACTCTCCTCGAACTCACGCCACAGGCAAGAGGACGAGGCCATGTTCGACGCTGCCGAGCGGCTGGAACATCTGATTCCCGCGGATCGTATTGCGGATTTCGCGCGGCGGTGGAAGATTACGGAACTGGCCCTGTTTGGTTCCGTCTTGCGCGACGACTTCGACGCCGATAGCGACGTGGACGTGCTCGTCTCATTCGATCCGGCCGCGACCTGGAGTCTGTGGGACCTGACCACGATGGAAGACGAGTTGGCCGCGATCATCGGGCGGCAAGTCGATCTCGTGGAAAAAGAAGGGCTGCAAAACCCGTTCAGGCGGCAGCACATCCTCACCGGGAGGAAGGTCATCTATGTCCGTTCCGAAGGATGACCGTGTTTACCTCTGGGACATGCTGGCTGCCGCACGGGCGGTGGTTGATTTCGTGCGCGGCCACACGCTGGCTGAATATGAGGCCGATCTTCTGCTGCGCAGCGCCGTCGAGCGGCAAATCGAAATCATCGGCGAAGCCGCCCGCCGCATCTCCAAGGAGTTTCAGGACGCGCACCCCGAGATTCCCTGGAGACCAATCCAAGCCCAAAGGCATGTGCTCGCCCATGACTATGGCGAAATCAAGCACGACCGTATCTGGCGCGTCGCGGAAACGCACGTGCCCGAGTTGATTGCTTTGCTTGAGCCGCTGGTGCCCGCCCTGCCGGCAGAGGGCCAAGAGTCGGCTGAATAATCGTCTGAACCATCGCAGGAGGTGATTGTGGCGAAGTCGAAACCAAAGCTGAAATATCCAGACAGGAAGAATTCGGACACGTTCTTGCAGTTCGCGGCACCGCTGCTCGACGCATTCGAGCCGATTGTTACCGAAGCGCAGATGGAGCAACCGCTCAAGATCGCTTGGACGGTGTGGAACGCGGTCATCTATGCCGACGCCGCGGGGAACAGTCGCCATCTGGACGGGGTTCGCGCGTCGATGGATCGTGACTCTGAATCAAAGCAACTCGTCGAGGCTTTGATTGACCGCAAGCGGACGCTCTTCGATGACGACCATCGACTCATTGGCGAGTACAAATTGTTCCGCAGAGACGGCGAAATCCGGCTGCGAGCGGAGGCACGCGATCCCACCTCCACTAAGCAAACGGGCTGACACCATGCCGAAGAAGAAGGCCAGCAAGACCGCCAAACCTCGGCCCGCGAAGCAAGCGAGCGCGAAGCCCGTTGCCCGCTGCGGTCTGTGCGGCAAGACAAAGAACCTGACCAAGACCGAATGCTGCGGCAATTGGATTTGCGACGACGAGCACACGTACCAGCTCTTTTCCTACGCTCGGAACAGTTGCAGTCGGAACCATCGGCGCTACACGCTCTGCGGCTACCACTTCAATGAAGGACATCCGGGCGATTGGAAGGACTGCCCGAAGTGCCGGGACTCGTTCGAGGCCGAGATGTACGTCTATTACGGAACCAACGAGTACAACTTCGAAGTGCTGCCGAATCCGCCGGCCTACGATCCCACGAAGTGCTCCGACTGTGGCAAGATGATTGTCCTTGGCGACGGCGGCTACTCGACCCTTGGAGACGACTATTGGTGCGACCGTTGCACTGCCAAGCGAATGCGTGAAGGCCGGTAGCTCGGCTCATTTCCGGGCCTGTAAAGTTTTTTGTGTCAGCCGCTGCTGGGCACTACACGGTACGTGATTTGCCGAGGGACTCCGTCATGCGGTTGGGGAACATGATCGCAAAGTGGTTCAAGGCCTCCTTCCAGTGGCGGATCGGCATGGTCCACCGCCTTGAGGCCTGGTGAATCGCCATGTACACGATCTTCAGGGCGGACTCCTCGTTCGGGTAGATCTTCCGGTTCCGCGTGAACTTGCGAATCACGCTGTTGACCGACTCGATGGCATTGGTCGTATAGATCGCCCGGCGAATCGGCGCGGGAAAATCGAAGAGCGTGACGATGTCCGCCCACTTCGCACGCCACACCTTGGAGATTGTCGGGTACTTGGCATCCCAGGCTTGAGCGAACTGGTCCAAGGCTTGTTCGGCCTCGATCGGGGTCGCCGCCTGGTAGATCGCCTTGAGGTCGACGATCACGGCCCGGCTGTCCTGGGTGCTCACGTAGCGGAGGGCGGCACGGACCAGGTGCACGATGCACAGCTGGACGCGTGTCTCGGGATAGGCGACGTGGATCGCTTCGGCGAAACCGGAGAGCCCATCGATGCAGGCGATGAAGATCTCCCGCACGCCCCGATTCTTCAAGTCAGTCAGGCAGGATAACCAGAACTTGGCCCCCTCGGTCTCACTGAGCCACAGTCCCAGGAGTTCCTTCTGACCGTCAAGATTTACGCCCAAGGCGACATAAATCGTGTGCTGCGAGACGCGCCCATGGGCACCCCGCACGTGCACCACGATGCCGTCGAAGTAGACGATCGGCCAGATCGCCTCCAGCGGCCGCGTACGCCAGGCCGTCACCTCGGTGTCAAGGTCGGTCGTGATTTCGGAGACCAGCGTGGGGGAGACCTCCACGCCGTACAGTTCCTGAACGATCTCCTGAATATCACGCGTCGTCATTCCCTTGGCGTAGAGCGCCAGAATCTTCTCGTCGAAGCCCGGCACGCGCCGCTGGTGCTTGCCGATCACCAGCGGGGCGAACGTCCCGTCCCGGTCACGCGGCGTGGTCAGCCGGACTTCACCCAGATCGCCTTGCACGGTCTTACGCGAGCGGCCATTGCGACGATTGGGCGATCGCTTCACCGTGCCGTCCGGCGCCGAAGCCCCGTCATCACCGGTGCCCTCTCGGGAGACGGCCACCGCGGCGGCCCTGGAACCTTTGCG
>Ga0114938_1000315_pt1 | contig 38705 bp, 38 predicted proteins | sample AshMeaBigSpring_FD_88675 | JGI IMG/M metagenome (GOLD analysis project Ga0114938, IMG submission 88675) | Groundwater microbial communities from Big Spring, Nevada to study Microbial Dark Matter (Phase II) - Ash Meadows Big Spring | ecosystem: Environmental > Aquatic > Deep subsurface >... | reverse complement strand
TCCGCGGCTCGACATGGTCTGGACCCAGGGCATGGACGGATGGAAGCCATCGGGCGAGATCGACGGGCTGTTTGAAAAGAAGGCCCCGGAGGAAAAGGAGAGCCTCGCGCCGAAGGCCGATCCCTACGCGCCGCCGAGCCAGGAATCGGTGGCGGAGGCGATGAGCCGGGAAGGCGGCTGGCCGGGCGCGCGGCGGAGGACCTTCCTGCTCATGACGATCCTGTTCCCCTTCGTGTGGAGTTTCGTGCTTTCGTTCGCCGGAGCCATGCTGGGCCAGCAGCTCGGCCCGGAAATCACGGCGGGGGTCAACATCGCAGCGAGCCTGGTGCCGTTCATCGTGGGCATTCATTTCGGTCTGGCGCGTCTCGTGAATCTCGGCATGAGCCGTTGGTGGTATCTCGGAAATTTCGTGCCGTTCCTCAATTTGTGGGTCGGATACCGCTGCTTCGCCTGCCCGGCGGGGTATGCCTATCACAAGAAGCTGGACGGCCCGGGCGTGGCTCTGGCGATCTTGTATTGGCTGCTGGTCGTGCTCACGATCATCGTCATCGTGGGGGTGATCGCGCTGTTGTTCGGAGCGGTGAACAACCCCGAGGTGCAGGATCAACTCCGCGAGGCCATCCGCATAGTCCGTGAACGGGCCGTCAAGCCGTGATCCGCCTCTCGAAACAGGCGGATGAGCGCCGCGAGGCCGGGCCGGTGGAGTGCTGGTGCCTGCACGGCGCCGTCGGCGGCATGGCCGATTGGCGGGGCTTCGCGAAACTCCTCGCCGCGGGGAAGACGGGCAGCCGCGCGGTGGACCTGTGGCGCTTTCTCGAATGCGGGCCGATGTCCATGGCGGACTTCGCAAGAGCTCTCAACGCGGACGCGGGCGGCGAGGTGTTCCGCGGTTCCGGCCGTGCACTGTTAGGATACTCCATGGGCGGGCGGCTGGCGCTTCACGCGCTGCTGGAAAAGGAGCATCCCTGGCAGGCGGCGATCATTGTTTCCGCCCATCCAGGTTTGGAGTCTGAGCCGGAGCTCGAGGCCCGGCGGGCGTCGGACGCCGCATGGGCCACCCGCGCGCTCACCGGAGACTGGCGGGGGTTTCTCGATGCCTGGAACTCGCAACCCGCGCTCGGCGGCGGTGCCATCCGCGATCCGGAAGCGTCCGCCCGGCTGGCCGCACAACGCCGGGAAATCGCCCGGAGCTTCGTCGATTGGTCGCTCGGCGCGCAGGAGCCGTTGTGGTCCCGGCTTCGGGAAATCACCGTGCCCGTGCTCTGGGTGGCGGGCGTGAATGATGCGAAGTTCCGGGCGCTCGGAGAACGGGCGGTCGCGGAAATACCGGGCGCGCGGCTTGCCATCGCGCCGGGTGCCGGCCACCGCGTGCCATGGGAGGCGGAGGAATGGCTGGCCGGGGAAGCGGCCCGTTTCCTCAGGACCGGGATCTGAGGAACGCGAGCCATGCGCCGGGCGATCTGATAGGAGCCGCATGGCGGCTTCCTTTTCCCGGCGGACCGTGACGAAACGGGAAGAACATCGCCCTCGACACACCTTGGCGGAGACTTTAGGCAGGCGCATGGCCATCCGGATACATCCTTGCACCGAGCAGGAGGAGACGGTGGCCCCACAAGACTTTAGGGACCGCCTTCACGGCTCCATTCCGTGGGTGGACCTCATCAACGCCACGTCCGAGGAGATCAAGGTCGTGGAGGCCGCGCTCGGCATCGAGCTGCCGACGCGCGAGGAGATGAAGGAGATCGAGTCCACCAGCCGCTTCTATTGCGAACAGGGCGCGCGTTTCATGACCACGCCGCTGCTGGTGAGCACGGATACGGATTCGCCGCGCTCGACGGAGATCGGGTTCGTCCTGGTGCGCGGCATGTTGCTCACGCTGCGGGATTCCGATCCCCTCAGTTTCCGCCAGACGGCGACGTGGGTTTCCCGCCGCCCGGCGGTCAACCGCGACCAGGTGTTCATCGCGCTGCTCGAGGCGATCATCGACCGGCAGGCGGACTTGTTGGAGCGGATATCCAAGGAGACGGACGAGCTCTCCCAGCGGATCTTCACCCGTGTGCTGCGGGCCAAGGAATCCGAAACCAACCTGCGTGAGGCGATTTTCCGCCTCGGGCGCAGCGGGGACCTGATCGCCCGCGAACGGGAATGCATCGTCGCCCTCTCGCGGCTCGTGCAATACGCGGGGCACGAGGATTTCGACGAGGACGGCGGCCCCGAGCGGACGACTCCGCTCTTCCCGCGCCTCAAGCCGCTGCTGCGGGACCTCCAGTCGCTTTCGGAATTCGCCGGATCGCTGTCGAGCAAGGTCGGCTTCATGCTGGATGCCACGCTCGGGTTGATCAACATCGAGCAAAATTCGATCGTGAAGATCTTCACCGTGGCGGCGGTCATTTTCCTGCCCCCCACGCTGGTCGCCAGCCTCTATGGCATGAATTTCGATTTCATGCCGGAGCTGAAATGGAAGCTCGGTTATCCGTTTTCGCTCATGCTGATGGTCGTCTCCGTGCTGGTTCCGTTCTGGTATTGCCGGCGCAAGGGGTGGCTCTGAACCGCCCGCCGACCGGCAATCCCATCTCCCGGGTTGCTCCGCCGCCGCCGATCCTCCAGAGTCCCGCCATGTGGACGACCGTTCGTGAATTCGAGGACATCCGTTACGAGACGACGGATGAGGGAAAAATCGCCAAGATCACCATCAACCGCCCTGAAGTGCGCAACGCCTTCCGGCCCAAGACGGTCAAGGAGCTGTTGCAGGCCTTCGACCTCGCCCACGAGGATCCCGCCGTCGGGGTGATCATCCTCACCGGCGCGGGCGATCTCGCGTTCTGCTCCGGCGGCGACCAGAAGGTGCGCGGGCACGCCGGCTACATCGGCGAGGACGGCATCCCGCGGCTCAACGTGCTGGATCTGCAGAAAAAAATCCGCTCCCTGCCCAAGCCGGTCGTCGCCATGGTCGCCGGCTATGCCATTGGCGGCGGCCATGTGTTGCACGTCGTCTGCGATCTCACCATCGCCGCGGACAACGCCCGTTTCGGCCAGACCGGCCCGAAGGTCGGCTCCTTCGATGGTGGCCTCGGCTCCAGCTACCTCGCCCGGATCGTCGGCCAGAAAAAGGCCCGCGAAATCTGGTACCTCTGCCGCCAGTATGACGCGCAACAGGCACTCGACATGGGCCTCGTCAACACCGTCGTCCCGCTCGCGGATCTGGAAAAGGAGACGCTCCAATGGTGCCGCGAGATGCTCGTCCATTCGCCGCTCGCCCTGCGCTGCCTGAAGTCCGCGCTCAACGCGGATTGCGACGGCCAGATGGGCCTGCTCGACCTCGCCGGCAACGCCACCCTGCTCTATTACATGAGCGAGGAGGGCCGCGAAGGGAAACAGGCCTTCCTCGAAAAGCGCCCGCCGGATTTCTCGAAATTCCCGCGCGTGCCGTGAGCGTGACCCGCCGCCCTCACGGCTGGAGTTCCTTCACCTCGATCTTGCGAAACTCCACCGGGTGGCTCTCAGACTGGAGGCAGATGTAACCGTCCCGGATCATCTTGTCACCAGCGGTGGCGGCGAGCGTCTCGGCATGGGGATCCCCGCCATACTGCGGCTTGGCGTAGGAAAGCACCTCCTCGCCGTTGATGAAATGGCGGATCACGCTGTTGCCGCGCACCTCAATCTCGAGCTTCACCCACTGGTCGCCGTGGAAGGTCTTGGATTTCGAGCTGATGCAGTGGCGGGTTTCGAGTTTCCCGCCCATTTCCACATGGGTGCCCGGCGTGCAGAGGTTGCCGGTGCTGCGTTCGCCCGTGCCCGTGCCGCCGAGCAGTTGGACTTCCAGCGAGGTGGGAAACAATTGCTCGATCTCCATGAGCTCCGGAGCCTCGCTGTGGATCATCACCCCGCTGTTGCGGAAAGCCCAGCCCGGGCCGCCCTGGATCTGGTCCCCGGTGAAGCGATACTCGAGACGCAGGCGGTAATGGGAGAATTTCCTCGCGCAGAACAGGTGGCCGAAGCGGTTGTCCCACTCCTTGTATCCCGAGTAGTCCACCTTCAGCACGCCGTTGACGGCGCGGAAGGTGTTCTGGAAATTCTCGCCCGCCTTGCACCCGCGGATCTTCGGCGTCCAGCCACTCAGGTCCTTGCCGTTGAAAAGGGAAACCCAACCCGCCTCGCCGGCGGCGGCCAGGCTGGTGAGCAAGGCGAGAATGACTGCGGTGGGAAACTTCATGACTTCCGCCGGCCGGGCCGACACCGGGAATACGGCACCGGCCATGCCGAACCTTCAGCGATTTTTCCGCCGTCCGCTTTTCCATCGCCACGGCCCGCGCGATGCCCCATCAATCCGCCCATGCAATCCACGCGGGCCATCCTCATCCGCCTCACGCGGCTCACGGATACCAGCCTGATCGTCCATTGGTTTACCGAGGAACACGGCCTGGTCAAGACCGTCGCCAAGGGAGCCCGCCGTCCCAAAAGCCCCTTCGCCGGCCAACTCGACCTCTTCTTCGGCGGGGAAATCACCATCCGCGGCGCGCGCCGCGGCGAACTCCACATCCTCGGCGAGGTCTCCATCCGCCAGTGGCGCGAGGGCCTCCGGAAAAACTACACCTCCACCCTCCTCGCCGCCTACTGTTGCCAGCTCCTCGAATCCGCCGTCGAACCGGAACACCCCGAACCCGAACTCCACGATCTCCTCGGCCGCGCGCTCGACCACATCGACACCGCGGAGCCCAGCTTGCGCGCCCTCAGGCACTTCGAACGCGAACTCGCGCGCCTGCTCGGAATCTCCCACCACCGCCAATCGGCCGACCTCTCGCTGCGCGACGCCCTCGGCCGATTGCCCCAGTCCCGCGACGAATTGCTCGAAAGACTTCGCCCCGGGCAAGATTTCCGCTCGTCAGCGGGGTGAAATCATCCATAGTAAATACAGATCAGCCATCCCTTCTCACCATGGACTCCCCTACCGCCACCCTCATCGGCATCCTCAAGGACCGTGTGGAAACGCTCCGCGCCGCGGGCGACCTCGATGAGGCGCTCCATGCCGCCACCGCCGCCGTCGAGAAAGCCCAGCAGAAACTGGGGCCCAATCTCGACAGCATCGATGCCTTCGCCTCCACCCTGGAAATCCGCGGTGACATCTTCCGCGAGCTCGGCGACTTCGAGGCCGCCTGCGAGGACTACCGCCAGGGCATCGACCAATTGCAGGACCGTCCGGACCAGTTCGCCCTCATCGGCCGCCTCCACGCCGGGCTCGGTGCCGCGCACGACGCCCTCGGCCGCGAGGAAAAGGCCGCCGAACACTGGCTCAAGGCGGTTGATTTCTTCGAGCGCCACGAACCTCCCCTCCTCCTCGATGTGGCAGCCATGGCCAACAACCTCGGATTCCTCTACAAGGCCGCCGGAGATTTGGACGCCGCGGAAACCCACTTCCTCCGCGCCCTGGAAATCACCCACTCGCAGCTCGGTCAGGAAAACGAGCAGACCGCCACAGTCTCCAGCAACCTCGGCGCGCTCTATCAGGCCGCCGGCTTCCACGAGCAGTCCCGCGAGATGCACATGATGGCCCTCGAAACCCGTCGCAACCTGCTTGGCGAGGAACACCCGGACACCGCCCAGTCCCACAACAACCTCGCCCTCGCCCTTCTCAACACCGGCGACCGCTCATGGGCCCGCCGCCACTTCGAGAAAGCCCTCGAAGGCTTCGAAGCCCTTGGCCCGGAATACTCCCAGGACCTCGAGGCCGTCGCCTCGAACTACTGCGACTTCCTCCGCGAGGAAGGCGAGGTTCAGCTTGCCGAAGTCATCGCCGGCCGCGTCGGCGAGGTCCTCGGTGGAGCACCCGCCGCTTGTTAGGCCGGGGACAGATCCCTGCGGAAACGGACAAGGGGTCTTGGATGGAGTGAAAACTCCTCCGCCTTCAATTCCCCATCGAGAGCGACCTCCCCGAAGAAGCTGAACCCCACCAAAAAACCACGGTTTCCGAAGATCGGTCCTCACGCGAAGATGCTCTACTTTGAAAGCACCTACCTGTTTCGGATCTAGTCCGTGGAACCTGCGCATGACGCAGTGAAAGACCTGCTGGTACAAGCCAACCAACCCTTGGCCATCGCTTGGCACGGGCGAGCATCCATTCCACCCGTTTCACCAACGAGTATCACTTTGGCGATTTCAAGGGAGACTGGCGGGTGTGGATGCGGAGGTATTTCGATGCGCATCTCTACAACAGCAACTGCGGTTCGCGTGTGTTCTGCCCGCGTTTCCCAAAGGGCTGGATCGATCCGGAAATGATCGCGCAGTATCTGTTGGATGGCGCGCTGGACGTTTCGACAACCCGCACTCATCCGATACTTACGTTACTACTCGATACGGATGCAGGTGAATCCGACGATCTTCGGGTATTCCTTGAACTCGCGGAAGTTGGCGACGGTGGGCTTGGGCGCATGGCTCCTGGATGGGGTTGCTTTCGCTTCAAAAAGCCGATGGCGCGCAGGACGGCGTCCAGCGTAGTATCAAGGTGTTTGGAAAGATCCTCGGCGAGGAAACGCAGGACGTGGATGCCGTTTTCCTGGAGCAGGGCGTCCTTGCGGCGATCGCGGCGGTAGATGGCGGGGTCGTTGAGGTGCTGCGGGCCGTCGATCTCGATGGCGAGCTTGAGGCTGGCGCAATGGAGATCGATTTCCATTTCACCCCAGTTGTCGAAGGGGATGGGCAGATTGGTGTTGAGGCGGAAGAGGCCCGTGGTCTCGTTGAGGGATTCGAGACGTTGGAAAAGGAAAGCCTCGGCGGCGCTGCGGGCGCGTTGGTCGTCGGAGGCGGGCTGGGTCGCGACGACGAACAGGTTGGCGAGGGGAGTATCGACGCCATCGCGGATCAATCGCCGGACGCTGGCGGCGTAGTCGTTTTTCCATGCCGGGTCGATGGGCAAGGGCACATCAGTCGGCCAGCCCGGCAACGCGCTGGCGGGCAGCAGGATGGTGTAGCCCACGGCCTCGTATCCGGCGCAGCGTTTGTCAAACATCCGGGAAAGCATCGGCACGTCGAGGTCGGCATAGTCGTGGATGCGCACCTCGCGCTTGCCATCGTGGAGGCGATGAAGGCGGCCGGCGTATTGGGCGATGATGCCGCGCCAGGAGACCGGCATGGTGAGGAAGAGGGTGTCGAGCCGTGGATCGTCGAAACCCTCGCCCACGAATTTCCCAGTGGCGATAACGACGCGGGATTCGCTTTCCGGAATGGTGGCGAAGCTCTCCATCACCGTGCGAAGCGACTTGCGGCCCATGCCGCCTTGCAAGACGACGAGGCGGGAAACCTGGGGGCGCAGCAATTCTGTTAGGATATTCACATGCTCGGTCCGTTCGGTGAGGACAAGGGGCGAGCGACCTTCCTGGATTGCGGCGATCACTTCATCGCGGATCAGTTCGTTGCGCCGGGAGCATCGCACTAGTTCGGCGCAAAGATTCTGGTATTCGATGCGGCGGTCGGGATCCGGCTCGGCGAGGGTCCGGAAGCCGGTGGGACGCACGATCACATGGTGGGAGAAGGGACGGGCTTCAGCCTGTTGTTTCGCGTCCACCCGGTGGCGGATCGGGCCGCACTGCATGAAGATGATGGGTTGGTGGCCGTCCTTTCGGTTGACCGTGGCGGAGAGGCCGCAAACATAACGCGCCTTGGCCCGGCGGGCGACGAGTTCGAAGCTCCGGGCGGATAGATGGTGGCATTCATCCACGATCAAATGGCCGTAGTCCGCCACGCGGTCATCGACCACGCCCTTGCGGCAAAGGCTCTGGATCAGGGCAACGTCGATGTTTCCCGTGAGTTTCTTGCGCCCTCCACCAAGGCGGCCGATGGATTTGGCGGGAACATTCAGGAAACCGCCAAGGCGCTCGGCCCATTGTTCCATCAATTGCTGGCGATGCACGAGAATGAGGGTGTTCACGCCCCGCTCGGCGATGAGATAGGCGGCGAGAACGGTTTTCCCGAAGGCGGTGGTGGCGGAAAGCACGCCGGTCTCATGGGCCAGCATGGCGGCCGCGGCCGTCTCCTGCTCGGGCCGGAGGGTGCCGGTGAAGTGCAGATCCAGCATCGTTCCCGAGATTCTTTCATCACGAATGCTTGGATGGATCTTCAGGTTCTTGAGAAGGGTGAGCAATTCATCGAGGCATCCGCGTGGAAGGCCGATGTGTGAGGGCAGATCCTCGGCACAGCCAATGATACGAGGTTTGTCGTAGGTGGAGAGCCGCATTGCCTGGGCTCGGTAGAACTCGGGATTCTGAAAAGCGGCGAGTCGGAGCAGGCGGTTGCGAAGCGAGGGGGGAAGGACTTTCTTTGTGAGATAAATCTGATCGCCGAGGATGATTTCGATCACGTCCGGCAGTGGACCGAGGATCGGAACTTCGCGCGGTTTTCTGGAGGGCGGGGAGTTCCAGGGTTCCTGATCCGCATCGTCTTCGCTCAAGGCAAAGCGCACTCCGGTCACGCGACCTCGGTGTTCGGCATCGTGGACAAGCGATTCGACGCGTTCGCGGGAAATCCGCTGGATACCTGATAGAAATGCCCACTGGTCCGGCCAAGGGTCCAGGTCGTCATCCACGAAGAGGCTGTTTCCGCAGGATCGCGGGACTTTTTGAAGTGGCAGCGCGATCAGGTTGCCAAAGCCGCCCTTGGGGAGGGTGTCCTGGTTGGGGAAAAGACGGTCGTAGGAAGCAAGACCGATCTCCGGGCGGTGCTCCATGGATTCTGTGAGAATGAACGACCCAAGCTTGCGGGCAAGGCCGGCGGGAATCGCTTGGGAAAAGAAAATCCAGACATGGCCGCCGTTTCCCGAGCGGGAGCGCTCCAATGCGGCAGGAACCTCCAGGCGGCGACAGGTCGCCATGACCTCGAGGACGTCGTCGCCCCACGATTCCTTGTCGAAGTCCATGGAGAGGAAGAAGCAGGTTTCATCCGCCAGCATGGGATAGACTCCGGCGACGAAGTCTTTGCCGTGATGGTCCTTTCCGGATAGGTGCCAGCGAATCACCTCATGCGTGACCGCGAGGAAGGCGCGATGCGGGCAATCCGTGCACTTGATCCTGGGCTTTTCGCAAATGCCGCGCACCCATTCGTTGCCACAGGCGGGAGCGTAACCCGCGCGTCCGGTCCGTTGGTTTTCGAAACGCCGGGGATAAACGTCCTCGCGTCCTCGGAACAGGGAGCGGAAAAGGGTGATCTTTTCCGCGGATGGGCTGTGATGCCCTATCGCTCGCAACGCAGGAATGGCGGGCTCTTCCTGCATGGCGTGATTTCAGGTGTTTTCCACAAGCGGTGTCGCCAGGCCTTCTGAGGCGGCGAGGGTGGCTTGGTTGTTGTCGAAAGTGAGGAACTCCGTGGCACCGAGGATGAGGGCGGTGGCGACGTGGAGGATGTCGAAACTGCGGTGGCCGCCGTTGAAGGTGCGGGATTTGGAGAGGCGCTCGGCGGTGAAGAGGATGTCGGTGAGGTCACAGTGGACGGTGATCACCGAGGCGGATTCGATGTGCTCGGAAATCTTAGCGATCATTCGTTCCGCCTCGTGCATGGGGTAGCCGACTTGGCGGTTGTGCGAGTGGCGGAAGGCGTGAAAGCGGGTGGACTGCCGGAACTCCCACAAGAGGAGCCGGGTGACATGGAGCGGTTCGGTCATTGCCGAACGCCAGGCGATGGCTTGCGGGGAGTTGTCCTGCGTCCGGTAGAGGGCACAGAGGAAGGAGGTGTCCGGGAAGGCTTTCATGAGCGGTCCCCCAGCTCGGCCTCGCGCATTTCCCGGACTTCCTCGGCGCTGAAGACGCGGTCGCCCCAGGTTTCCTTCATCCAGCGCATGTGGGCCTCGGCATCGAATTTCGGCGTGCCGCCAGCCGGACGGGGTGGCGAAAGGCGGGCGACGGGCTTGCCGTGCTTGGTGATCTCGATCTCCTGCCCATCGGCCAACCAAGCCTCCACCTTGGCAAAATCGTAGCGCAAGTCCCTGACGGTGAGTGTGTGCATGATTGTGATGATTTATTTTATCACAGCCTACTCGCATGGAGGCGAAAGTCAAGGCGGGGAGGGAAAGCACCGAGTGATCGGTGGAGGGTTCGAGAGGCGCGGGTCTTAGATTCTGCTTCACGGGATCTCACGCCAGAGCTGTATCACGGGCTTCGAAGGCGCGGTAGATTCGGAGTTTCCCGTAAGAAATCCGGCCTTCGAGGTGCTCGTAAACCGGTTTGAGGGATTCTTCGGTGTAGCCATCGAGAGCGGCGCGCATTTCGGATTCTTCTGCTGGGGTGTAGAAGGCGCGGGGATCCAAAGGTTCGCCATTGGTGATCGCGGTGGCGAGGTGGCCTTCGATGGTGGTTTCGACGAGGCCGCGTTCGGCGGCGATTTCGGGGATGGATTTGCCGGAGCGGTAGAGTTCGAGGGTGACCTGGGCGGTGGGATTGGTGGCGGGTTTGGGACGCTTGGATGTCGGAGAGGCGAAATTTGTTAGAGGAGAGAAGGCTTGGCGATCATGGGTTTCGAGCCAAGCGGCGATGAGACCGATGAAGGATTCGCCATAGTCGGCGAGTTTGCGTTCGCCGACGCCGGGGATGCGGAGGAAGGCGGCTTCCGTGGTGGGATACTCGCGGGCCATGTGGCGGAGGGCGACGTCGGAGAAGACGACGTAGGGCGGGACGCCGGCGGTGTCCGCGAGTTGTTTGCGGTGGGCGCGGAGGGTTTCGAAGAGTTCGGTATCGCACTCGATGTCGCCGGCGCGGGGGGCGCGGGATTTTCCGGTGGCCATGAGGCGGGTGAGGGAAACGGTGCCGCGTTCCCGCAGAAAGGCCGAGCCATCGGCGGTGATGGTGACGGTGGGGAAGGTGCCGCTTTCGATGGCGATGAGGTTTTTGCGGGCCAGTTGGCGGGCGATCTCGGCCCACATGGCGGCGCTGTGTTCCTTGCCGATGCCGTAGGTGCTGAGCTGGTCGTGGCGTTTGGTTAGAATCCTCTCCGCGCGGGAGCCGGTGAGGATGTCGCAGAGATGGCGGATGCCGACGGGCGGGTGGCCGGTTTGCCTGACGCGGAGGATGCAAGAGAGGAATTTCTGTGCCTCGGTGGTGGCGTCCCAAGTCTCGCGGGGGGCGAGGCAGTTGTCGCAGGCACCGCAGTTTTCCTGAGGCCAGGTTTCACCGAAATAGCCTAACAGCCCGATGCGGCGGCATTGGTCGCCTTCCGCGAAGTCGGCCATCTGGTCGAGCTGGAGGCGGGCGTGGTCGCGGGCTTCGTCGTCCGGGATGTCATCGAGGAAACGCAGGTATTTCACGACATCGCCGCGGGAGAAGAGCAGCAGGCAATCGGCGGGCAGGCCGTCACGGCCGGCGCGTCCGGTTTCCTGATAGTAGCCTTCGAGGTTCTTCGGGAGGTCGGCGTGGATGACGAAGCGGACGTCGGGTTTGTTGATGCCCATGCCGAAGGCGATGGTGGCGCAGACGACGCGAACTTCATCGCGGAGGAAGGCTTCCTGGTTGCGGGCGCGTTCGGAAGGATCAAGGCCGGCGTGATAACAGACGGCGGGGATGCCGGAGGTGCGGAGCGTGGCGGCGAGTTCCTCGGTGCGCTTGCGGGATTGGCAATAGACAATGCCGGAATCGTGGCCGCGGGACTTGATGAAGGCGGTGAGGCGGGAAGCGGCGTCCTGTTTCGGCTCGACGAGGTAGTTGAGGTTGGGTCGATTGAAACTGGCGAGGAAGACGGCGGGATCGCGCAGGGCGAGCTGGGTGAGGATGTCCTCGCGCACGCGCGGCGTGGCAGTGGCGGTAAGGGCGATGACGGGGACGCCGGGAAGCGCCTCGCGGAGTTCGCACAGGCGGCGGTATTCCGGGCGGAAGTCGTGGCCCCACTCGCTGATGCAGTGGGCTTCATCGACGGCCAGAGCGGTGACGTTCCAGTTTCTAACAACCAAGAGGAAGTCGCCGGACATCAACCGCTCCGGGGCGAGATAGACGAGCTTCGTTTCCCCGGCGCGGATGGCGGTGAGGCGGTCGCGGCTCTCCTGGGGATCGAGGGTGGAGTTGAGAAAGGTGGCGGGAATGCCGGAGGCGGTGAGTTGATCGACCTGGTCCTTCATCAGTGCGATGAGCGGCGAGATGACCAAGGTGAGCCCCTCGCGGGCCAGGGCGGGGAGTTGATAGCAAAGGCTTTTCCCCGCGCCGGTGGGAAGGATGGCGAGCGTGTCACGACCCGCGAGCGCGGCGTCCATGATGTCGCGCTGGAGCGGGCGGAACGTGTCGTAGCCGAAGTGGGTCTTGAGAAGATCGGTTAACTCAACGCCAGAGGTCATGGTGCTGAGTCAATGGCATGCCCGCAAACTGTTCAAGAGAATAGTTTGGAGTCACTCCACCTGCACCACGGCCATGGCGGCGATGCCTTCCCTGCGGCCGATGAAGCCCATGGTTTCGTTGGTGGTTGCCTTGATGCCGACGCGTTGCGGGGGGATGCCGAGGGCGGCTCCGATGTTCGCACGCATGGCCTCGCGGTGCGGAAGAACCTTGGGGGCTTCGGCGATGAGGGTGGAATCGACGTTGATGATCTTCAATCCCGCCTCATCCGCGAGCGAACAGCATTTTTCGAGGATCCTGAGTGAAACGATGTCCTTGCAGGCGGGATCGCCGGGCGGGAAGTAGTAGCCGATGTCCGGCAGGCCCATCGCGCCTAACAGGGCATCGGCGATGGCGTGGCAGAGCACGTCCGCGTCCGAATGCCCCTCCAGGCCGTGGGTGTGGGGAATGGTGACACCGCCGAGCACGAGCGGGCGGTTTTCCGCGAAGCGATGGACGTCGTAGCCGATGCCGGTCATGGTGGGGAGTTGATGGTTGGAAGTTGAGAGTTGATAGTGAAGAGAGCTTGGCCGCGGATCCCTTTTCTTTCCATCAAACCTCAACTACTTCAGAGAATCTCCTCAATCGGCAGCCTGCCGTTGCTGGCGACGATGGACCAGGCGTCGGCATGGCCGTTGACGGGCGTGAGCTCCACCTTGCCGCCTGCGGTTTCGACGAGGAGCTGGCCGGCGGCGATGTCCCAGAGGGAGATGCGGGATTCGATGTAGGCGTCGAGCCGGCCGCAGGCGATGTAGGCCATGCCGAGGGCGGCGGAGCCCATCATGCGCATCTTGCGGGCGCGCAGCGAGGCCTTGCGGAAGCGTTCGATGCCGGTGCGCAGGGCCTCCTCGTCCTTGCCGCAGCCGACGAAGAGGATGGATTGCTCGAAGGTCTCGCGCTTGCTGGCCTGGATGGGCACGCCGTTGAGCATGGCCGGTCCGCCTTTTTCGACGGTCCAGGTTTCCCCGACCATGGGATCGTGGATCACGCCGACGACGATTTCCCCGGCAACGCGGAGGGCGATGGAGACGCAGAAGTGGGGGATGCCGTAGAAGAAATTCACGGTGCCGTCGATGGGATCGACGATCCACTGGCGCTCGGAGGCCTGGTTTCCGGCGATGCCTTCCTCGCCGTAGAGCGCGTCACCGGGGCGGGCTTCGAGGAGGATTTTCGTGATGAGGTCCTGGGATTCCTTGTCGAGCGCGAGCTTGATGTCGTGGTGGGTGGCTTCATCGACGGTGGCGTCGGAGCCGAAGTGTTGTTTGAGGAGTTTGCCGGCGGTGAGGGCGGCTTCCGTGGCGAGTGCGAGGTCGGTCATGGGGAGAGGTTGAGAGTTGAGAGTTGAGAGTTGAGAGTTGAGAGTTGAGAGTTGAGAGTTGAGAGTTGAGAGTTGAGAGTTGAGAGTTGAGAGTTGAGAGTTGAGGGTTGAGATGTCTATTCTTTCTCTCAACTTTCAACCATCAACTCTCAACTATTTCAGTTCAAGGATGGCTTGGACGAGTTGGTGGGCGAGGTCGTGTTTGGAGGCGGGCGGGAGGGCTTCGGTGTGTTCGGGATGGACGAGGATGACTTCGTTATGGTCGGAATCGAAGCCGATGCCGGGTTTCGAGACATCGTTGGCGATGATGAGATCGCAGCCCTTTCGGGTGAGTTTGTGGCGGGCGTTGGCCTCGAGGTTTTCGGTTTCCGCGGCGAAACCGACGAGGGTTCCGGTGAAGCCGAGCGGGCTGCGGGCGGAGCCGAGGATGTCGGGCGTTTTCACCAGCTCGAGCGTGAGGGTGGCGGACGATTTTTTGATTTTCTCCGGTGCGACGGTGGCCGGGGTGTAGTCGGCCACGGCGGCGGCGAAGACGGCGATGTCCATGCGGCCGAGGTGGTGGGCGACGGCCTGGTACATTTCCGCGGCGCTTTCCACGGGCAGGAAATCGACGTGGTCCGGGACGTCCAAGGTGGTGGGGCCGGACACGAGGAGCACCTGATGGCCGGCATGCGCGAAGGCGGCGGCCAGCTCATAGCCCATTTTCCCCGACGAGCGGTTGGTGAGGAAACGGACGGGATCGATGGGCTCGCGGGTGGGGCCTGCGGTGACGAGGATGCGCACGGCGAGAAGTCTGTCCGGAGTGGGGCCTGAGGCAAGAGGAGAACGGTCGGGAAGCGAAAAGCCCGCGCCGGGGAGACCGGGCGGGCTTTGAGAAGGCGGGTGGAGGAGTGGGCTTACTTGGCTTTTTTCGCGTCCTTGGGAGCGGCGGGCTTGGTAGCGTCCTTCTTCTCGTCCTTTTTCTGGTCGGATTTGCCGGACTTCATGTCCTCGAGTTCCTTGCGGGCCTCGGCGAGTTGTTTTTCGTCGAGTTTGGCGGCGATCTCCTTGATGAGGGCGTCCGCATCCTTTTCACCGCGCTCGGAGGCGAGATTGGCGAGGGCCCAGGCTTTGGTGGGGTTGGCCTTGGTGCCGACGCCCTGATCGATGAGGCGGGCGAGGGCGAGGGTGGCGGGGCCGTGGCCTTGCTGGGCGGCGAGCGCGTAAAGCTGGCCTGCGTTCTCGATGTTGCGGGGCACGCCGCCGACGCCGCGTTCGTAGAGGGTGGCCAGGTTGTTCTGGGCCTGGGCGTTTCCGCCTTGGGCTGCGCGGGTGAGCCAGGCAAGGCCGGCCGGCGTATCGGCGACGCCGAGTTTGCCGGAGAGGTAGAGCAAGCCGAGTTCGTTCTGAGCCTCGACAAGGTTGCCGTTGGCAGCGGCGAGCAGGTAGGCGTAGCCGGAGAGGACGGCGGCTCCATCGGGTTTCTCGGCGGAGAGCAGGCTGGCGGCGAGGCGGAAATTGGCGACCGGGTTTCCGGCTTCCGCGGCCTTGCGGAGGAGGGATACGCCGCGGTCCGCGTCCTTGTCCACGCCCTTGCCTTCAAGGTAGAAATCGGCGGAGCGGAGCATGCAGTCCACCTGGCCGGCATCCTTGCCGCGCTCGTATTCGGCGAGGGCGGCCTTGAGGTCTTTTTTGACGTTTTCCTCATAATCGCCGAGGGCGAGGTAGGCGGAGTATTCCTTGGCGGCGATGGCTTTCTTGAGCCACTCGCGGCCTTTCTTCTCGTCGCGGATTTTTTCGTCACCGCTGAGGAGGCGGGAGCCGAGGGCGGCCATCGCGCCGGCGTTGCCGAGGTCGGCGGCCTTGGTGTAGTTGGCGAGGGATTCCTTGAGATCCTTCAACTCGGGGAATCCGAACTGGCCTTCGTAAAAACGTGCGATGAGGAGGAGCGAGAGCACGTCTCCGGAATCAGCGGCCTTTTTCCACCAGAAGACCGCCTTGTCGGGATCGGCCGTCGGGCTGAGGAGGCCGCGGAGGTAGGCCTCGCCGAGGATGCGGCCGGCGACGGCGGGATCGTCCTTGGCGGCGGTCTCGAGGGCTTGGCGGGCCTGATCGCGCTCTTCTTCCTTTTCGGACGCGAGGAGGATGAAGGACATGCGGTAAACGGCGTCCTTGGATTTTGCGTCGGCGGCCTTGCGGTAGAATTCGAGCGCCTTGTCCTTGGAGGCCTCCACGCCCTGGCCGATCTCATGGGCGAAGCCGAGCAGGTAGAGGGCCTCGGCGTTTCCCTTGTCGGCCAGCGGGGTGGCGAGTTCGATGGCCTTCGCGTGACGGCCTTCCTTGAAGGCATCGAGAGCGGGTTTCGCGGGCCCTTCGGTCTCGGCGGGAATGGCCACCGCGGCTTCCGCCGGCAGCGGAGCTTCGGCGTGAAGGGAAATCGGGAACGCTGAAATCAGCAACAACGCGGGTAGGAAACGGAGGCGCATGCCCGTAGCTAGTGGGGATTTCCCGGCGATGGCAAGCGAGATTCACGGGCCTGCCGGATGCCCGCGGAGCTCGTCGATGCACGCGGCGGCGAGTTCGGGATCGATCCGGTGGACGTCCACGCTTTCCCCGATGTCCCGCAGCATGAGCACGGTGAGGTCGCCGCCGAGGTGCTCGCGGAACTCGTCGAGGCCGGCGAAAATGTGGCGGTGGCCGGATGCGTCCAGCCAATCGAGCGCCGGGTGATAGGTCGGCAGGCCGAGGCTGGAAAGCACGGCGAGGACGCGCCCGGCGAGTGAGGCTGGGGCAAGGCCGGAGCGGCTGGAGTAGAGGGTGTCGAGTGCGAGCCCGACGGACACCGCCTGCGCATGGGTGAGCTGGTAGGACGTGAGGGCCTCCAGCTTGTGGGCGGCCCAATGGCCGAAATCAAGGGGCCGGCTGGAGCCCGTCTCGAAGGGATCGCCGCCTTGCGCGATGTGGCGGGCGTGCAGCAGAGCGGACTTCTCGACGCAGGCTTCGAGAGCGGCGGGCTCCAGTGCGGCGAGCGGCACGAGGTTTTCCTCGATCCACCCGAAGAATCCACGGTCCTTCACCAGCGCGACCTTCACCGCCTCGATCAGGCCCGCGCGGCGCGTCTCCTCGTCCTGGGTGTGGAGGAACCGGAAATCGTTGATCACCGCGAAGGGCACCGCGAAGGCTCCGACCCAGTTCTTTTTACCGAAGCCGTTGATGGCGCACTTCACGCCCACCCCGCTGTCAGCCTGCGCCAGCGTGGTCGTGGGAAACCTCAGCAGCCGCACGCCGCGGTGCGCGGTGGCCGCGGCGAAGCCCACCGCATCGAGAAAGGCCCCGCCGCCGATGGCGAGCACGTAGGAATGCCGGTCGATGTGCGCGGCATCGATCCGTGTCCAGATTTCGCGCACCAGGTGGTCGTCGGCCTTGGCCGGCTCGCCGCCCGGCAGGACGTGGATGCCGCGGAGTTCGACCTCCGTCTCCGCGAAACAAGCGGGCATTTCGTCGGCCATATGCGGCCACGCGGAGGCGACGGCATCCTCGATGAAGGCCAGCGCGCGTCTCCCGCCACCCTCGCGCAGGATCGCGGCGAGTTCGGGGTTCCCGGCGTCGAAGGCATTTCGGGTGAAGACCACACGGTGCTTGAACGTGATGGGAATCTGGAAATCGTGTCGGGGCATCGGCGCGCCGGAGAAGTATCCCGTCCAACGGCGGCGCGCCAATGTTTCTTGGTAGATTCCGCCCATGCCCGCTCTGGAAACGCTTTTTGAAACCCGCTGGCTCACGCTGCAGCGCATCGGCCACTGGGACTTTGTCCGGCGGCCGCACTCGGACTCCTGCGTCGGCATCCTGGCCATCACGCCGGAGAAGGAGATCGTGCTCGTCGAGCAGTTCCGCATCCCGGTCCAGCGCCACGTCATCGAGATTCCCGCGGGCATCGTGGGCGATGAGGACGAGCACCGCGGCGAATCCCTCGCGGAAACGGCGGGCCGCGAATTGCTGGAGGAGACCGGCTACCGCGCCGGCAGGATCGAGAAACTCATGGACACGCCCACCTCCGCGGGCCTGACCCCCGAGTTCATCCATCTCTTCCACGCCACGGATCTGGTGAAGGAGCACGAGGGCGGCGGCGTGGCCGGCGAGGACATCGTCGTCCACCACGTGCCGCTCGCGGATCTCCGCGGCTGGCTGCGCGACCAGCAAGCCGCCGGCAAGTTCGTCGATTTCAAGATCCACGCATGCCTGTGGCTCGCGGGGCTTTGAGCGGGGTTTCTAACCGACAGCCCGCAGCGGGATTTCGCGGGAATTCTCCCGCCCGCGGCCTTCGATCTTCAGACGGTCGGGGAACAGGCGGACCACCGAGTAGGCGGTGGTTTCGGGATGGTGCAGCAGGGATTTGAAGGTGATGCAGGGGATGCCCTTGTGGAAAACCTCGTTGCCGGCGTGGTTGTGGCCGAAGAAGCAGGCGCGGACACAGGGGTGACGGTCGATCACCGCGAGGACTTCGCGGTTGTTCCAGGCCTGGTGGCCTTCCTCGGGCAAAAGCGGATGGTGGCCGCAGAGGATCACCGGTTCCTTCGCGGCATCGGCGGCGGTGAGTTCCTTTTCCAGCCAATCGAGCTGGGCCTGGGCGAGGCCGCCGTTCCAGGGTTTGGCGTGGGCGCTGCCCGAGGTGGCCAGCGATTTCAGCGCCTCCTCCGCCCGGCGGTCCGCCGCGCTGCCCTCCGGGTGCTTGTAGGTCGAGAGGTCGTTGGTATCCAGCATCACGAAGCGGACGCCGGAGGCCGTGAAACTGTAATGGTCCGCCGGCATTTCGAGCACGGCGGTCACCCTGCCCTTTTCCTCGTCCCTGACGGAGAAATCATGATTTCCTAACAAGTGCCGCACCGGGTGGCCGAGGCCTTCGAAGCAGGGCAGGATTTCTGCGAACGAGGCGAAATCCCGGTCGATCACATCGCCAAGGTGCAGCGTGAAGGGCAGCGACTCCGCCGCGAGGTCGGCCGCCGCGGCTTTGAGTTTCGGAATCGAGGTCCGGTAGTGCCGTTCCCCTTCCGGATCGGCGTCGGCATACTGCACATCCGTGATCAGGCCGAAGGACAGCAGGGGTTTTGCGACGCCGGCGGGCTCCTCCGCGCGGGTCCGAGTGGCGGAGGCGGCGGCCGTGGAAAGCGCGAGGAAGGCTCTGCGGTTCATGGACTTTCCCTATCACGCGGCCCGGGCGGGCGGCGATTGGAAAAATCCCCGCGGTCAGTTCGCGGACTTCCTCAATCCGGCGGGGGCGGCGGGTTTCACGCTTTCCGCGCCGAGGCGCACGCCGGAGGTCTTGTGGGATCCGGTGACTGAGGAAGCGGCGAGATTGGCGAGCGTGGTCACCGAGGTCTGGCCGTTGCGGAAGGCGTAGTTGCTGGCGATCGTCACGGGCTGGCCTCCCGCAGGCGTGACCGTCGCGGAATAGGTGTGGGTCGCCAGATTGACGGTGAGCTTCGCGCGATAAACGACGCCGGGCTGATAGGCCAGGACGTTCGCCGCCTGATAGGAACCGCCGTTCCGGGCGTCCACGACATTCCCCGTCGAGAAACGCAGGGCCACTGCCAGGTCGGTGAATGCGGCGGCGGCGGTGGTGGAAAGGCCGGTGACGCAATCGATGCCGCTGGCACCGGGCACCATGTTGAAGGAGATGGTGAAGGTTCCCGTCTGGGGTGGCAGGGCGAGGTTCTGCCAGAGGCCGGCCGTCGTCGTGAGCGTTTCGGACGCGGGGGCCGCGGAGAGGTTCGCGGCATCGATCCAGCCGGGCACGCCGTTGTCGAACACCGCGCGCCACCAGTTCACGCCCCCCGCGTTCGAAGGCCCCTCCAGCAGCGTGCCGAGGGTGCCGGAGGGCAGGACCCCCGTGAGCACGGCCGTGGCCGAGGCGGACGAATGCACTTTCGCGGAAGCGCCGCTCTGGATCCGCGCGCCCGCCGCGAAGCCCGGATCCGGACCCGGGCCTCCACCACCGGGGGCGGCGAGGTAGGGCTTGAGCACATCGTCCCACAACGAGCGGTTGTACACGAAACCGTGGCTGCTGCCGAAATCCCCGTAGTCCTGCAGGCCCTGGCTCGCGCCCTTCGCGTAGCTGATGTAGCCTTTCTCCGCCTTGTACCAGAGATCGGTGTTGCCGATGTTCATCAGGGCGGCGGCTCCATTCGCGAGCTCGCTGCCCTGCGGCCATAAACCTGCGACGACCAGCGAAAGCACGTTGGCCAGGTGCGGACGGTATCCGTCGAAGGCATAGATGAACGAACTGCGGGCACCGCCGCTGTCGCTGGCATCGAACTCCTTGAGCATGCCGACCGCTCCGGGGTTGGGCAGGGTGGCGGCTCCGGTGGCGATTTTTCCCGCGCCGTTGATGCCCGTGCCGTTGTTGATGCCGGCATTGACGTTGCGCCGGTAGGTGTCCACCACGAGTTCCTCGTAAATGCCGAGGTAGTCGGAAAGCGGCATGCCGAAGTAGCGGTAGGTGCGCACCGCCGTCTCGATCTGGGAGGCGGACGGTGCGCCGGATGTGGGGTTGGCCGCCTTCCAGTTGAAGGTCTGGTAGGCGTTCGGCAGGCCGTTGGCATTCAGTTCCGCGACGAACGCGGAGTGGCTGTAGCCGGTGAGGATGGCCTCCGCCGCCGCGGGGCCGCCGAAATACGCCACGCCGACGAGGATGCCTCCGGCCATGCCCTCTCGGTAGTTCGGATTCCACGCGCGGTCCAAGTTGCTGTCTCCATCCAGCGTGTACTGCTGGGTGCCTGCCTTGATGAACGGGTTGTTGTCGCTGGTGGTGAAGGCGCTCGCAACGAAGGTGGCCTTCATGATCCGGTCGATCTTGGCCTTTTCCGCGGCCGTGAGCTGTTCCCAGATGCGGGGTGTCTGTTTTACGATGACGAACATCGCCGTGACCTGTTTCTCATGCTGGGCCGGATAGCCGCCGTTGGCCGCCGGCTCGTTGCCGGCCGTGAGCGTGTAGCGGATCTGGCCGAGCAGGCGGGTATCGGCCGCGGTGTTTCCCGCGTGGCTCGCCACCGCCAGGGTGATCGAAGCTCCGCCGAAATAAGCGCCATTGGTGTAAGCGCCGCCGGCGATGGTCCGGTTGAAGCGGATGTAGGGGGCGGAAATGGCCGCACTCACCGCGGCTGGCGACGGACTCGCGAGTTCCGCCGCATCCGCGGCCAGCAGAGCGCAGGCACCGCAGAGCCACCCGGCGAGCCGGTGGATTCGCTGGGTGTTAAGGAAATTTCGCATTCATGCCAAATACCACCCGGCCGCGCTCAATTCAAGCGGCCATTCGCCACGGGTTGGCAGCGGTTCAAAACTGGAAAGGGTTTGTCGAATGTTCGGAGCGAGTATTCCGCGAGGATGTTGGGCCAGATGGGTTGGCGGTGGCACATGAATTTGCCGATTCATGGCCTGAGGCTCCGTCGCCCACACTCACCCTTCGAAGGCGTTCGCGGGCACGCCTTTCACCTTGAGGCCGCGGATGGCGAAGAGGCGGCCGGCGTGCTCCTCCCTGGCGGTCTTGTGGACGCCGGTGGTGACGAAGAGGTCCGCGAGGTCCGGTCCGCCGAAGGCGCAGGCGGTGGTTTCCAGGCAGGGCAGCGTGATGCGGTGGAGTTCGTTTCCGGTCTGCGGGTTGAAACAGGAAACGCAGCCGCCGTGGCAGAACGCGATCCAGAGGTTGCCGTCGGAATCCAGAGTCATGCCGTCCGGCGAGGCGTCGATGTGGCCGGTGGCGATCACGCTGCGAAGGTTGCGCAGGTGCCCGGCCTCGTAATCGAAGGCGAGGACCTCCTTGCGCGGGGTGTCGATGTAGTAACAGGTCTTCCCGTCGATCGACCAGGCGATGCCGTTGGAGTTGGTGACCGGGCCGAAGGCCTCATGCACGGTGAGGTCAGGATCGAGGCGGTAGAGTTTCGCGTCGCCGGTTTTTTTCACGAGGCTGATGGTGCCGGCGAAGAAGCGGCCGTCGGGCGAGCACTTGCCGTCGTTGAAGCGGTTGTCCGGCTTGTCGTGCTCGGGATCGGCGATGGGGGTGAGCGTGCCGGCTTCCTCGTCGAGAAACTGGAAGCCATGGTCGCCGGCAAGGACGAGCCCGCCACTTTCGCGGGGTACCACGGTGCCGACGCGCTGGCCGACGTTCCAGGATTGTTCGGAGCCGTCAGAGGGATCGTAGCGGTGGACCTGGTGGCCCTCGATGTCCACGAAGTAGAGGGCTCCGCGCCACCAGACCGGGCCTTCGCCCCATTGGCAGCGGATGTGACCAACCGGTTCGGTGCGGATCATGGACGGAGGTTAAGGGGGCGGCCGGGCGGGCACCAATGCAAAATCTCTGATTCCGGGGCTTTCCAAGGGCGGGCGGACTTGGCACTGTGGTTTCCATGCGGAACGAGGCGCGTGGCGATGTCTGGAAGGTGTGGCTCTATGCCGCGGCCTCGGTGACGCTCGGCGCATGGATTTCCCCGCTACTCTACAATGCGGGCAAGGCGCTGGCGGAAGTGTCCTCCGCGAAGAGCACCAACGGCCTGCTGGATTGGCTGGCGGGCATTTGCCGGGCGGCGGATTTCACGCGCTTCCATGGCGCGGCCATTCTGTTGGCGGCGGCGCTGTTGTTTCTGCCATGGATGGAGTGGATCCACGCGCCCCGCGGCACGGCGGTGGCGCGGGGGCCGTGGAGGCTGCGCCTGCCCTACGGCGCGAGGATGGCGTTGAGGGGCCAGCCGCTGCGGGAACAACCGAACGGCTTCTGGCATCTCTGTGCGGGCTTCCTGGTGGCGGCCGGGTTGCTGCTGCCCATGGCGGTGGCGATGGTGCCCGCCGGGTTTTTCAGCCTCCGCAGCCCGGTGGGGGGCTTGGCCCCGCTGGCGGTGAAAACCCTCTCCGGGGGCTTCCTGCTCGCCGCGGTGATGGAGGTGTTCTTCCGCGGCGTGGCGATGGGGATCTTCCTCCGCGCGATGCGCCCGTCGGCGGCGCTCGGGATGTCCGCGGCGTTTTTCGCGCTGGTTCTGTCGGTCATTCCCCAAGCGGGGGTGGGCGTGGCAGACCCGGATGCGGCGGGAACCGGCTTCGAGTTGCTTGGTCGCTTGTTCGAACAACTCGCGGATTGGCGCGCTCTTGGTGCGAAGCTCTTGCCCTTGCTCGCCCTCGGCTTGGTTCTCGCCTACGCGCGCTGGCGCACGGAGTCGCTCTGGATGCCCATCGGCCTGCACACCGGCTGGCTGTTTTCCAAGGGCATGCTGGGCGCTCTCGGAGTGGCCGTCCCGCAAGGCGCGGGCGCGTTGCTGCTCCATGGGCTCGCGCCGACGCTCGCCCTGCTCATCGCGGGCATTCTGGCGCATTACCTGACCGCCCACCACGCCGATGAGGCCGCCGTCCGCTTCTGAGCCTCCCGCATGGAAACGGGCGGCAAGCCGGCTGTTGGACTTGCTCTATCCGGCAAGCTGCGCGCTGTGTGAGACGGGCCTCAGCCACGGCCGGGCCTTGTGCGATGCCTGCCAAACCGACCTGCCGCGCTTGGCGGAGCCGTTCTGCCAGTCGTGCGGCGAGATGTTTCCGGGGAAGATCGACGGCCTCTTCGCCTGCCCGAACTGCAGCGATCTCAAGTTCGCATTCGCATTCGCCCGCCCCGCCACGCGACGCGACGAGCGCACGCTCGATCTGATCCACCGGTTGAAATACGGGCGGGAAATCCACCTCGCCGCCGAGCTCGGACGGTTGGCAAGTGAGGCCTTCGCCGATCCCCGGCTGGCTCCGGCGCTGGCGGGCGCCTGGCCGCTGGTGCCCGTGCCGCTCCATCCGGCACGCCTGCGGCAACGGCATTTCAACCAGGCGGCGGAAATTTCACGCTCGCTCGCATCCGTCACCGGACTGCCGGTTGTCGAGGCCTTGCGGCGCACCCGCGAAACGGAAACGCAGACCCTCCTCGGCCGCAAACAGCGGATGCAAAACCTTCGCGGCGCGTTTTCCATCACCCGCCGGGGCCAGCGCCAGGTCGCGGGCTCACCTGCCGGTGCCGTGCTCGTCGATGACGTGCTGACCACCGGCTCCACCGTCCATGAATGCGCCCGCACCCTGAGCCGCGCCGGTTTCCGCGAGGTCTTCGTCGTCACGGTGATGCGCGGCTAGCCCGGCGGGGGCGAAGCGCCGCAGCGCGAAATGGCAGGTGGCCGCCGTCAGCGCCAAGGTCAACAAGGGCAGGACCCCCGAGCGCAGGCTCTCGCCCACGCCCCACGGATGCAGCGGGTGCGCGGGAACCCTCTCGTAAAACAAGCCAAAGGCCTGGAACGCCAGGATCCAGCCGGCATGCAGGCCGATGGAAAACCACAGCGTGCCGGTCCGGAGGCGGGCCCATGCGAGGATCAGGCCGACCACCGTGAGCGTCGCGAAGTCCGTCACGAAGAATCGCGGATCGGTGAAGTGCAGCAGGATTTTTCCCAGCAGTTCGAACCCGGCGGACGGATGGCCGGGATCTCCGATGGACGCGCCCGCAGGCGGTTGGAGGAAGTGCAGGAAGGCGAACAGCAACGAGGTCCCGATGCAGGCCGTCGCCGGACGCGAGAAGCGCAGCCACAGGCCCAACAACACGCCGCGGAACAGCCACTCCTCCAGCAACGAGGCGCTCACGGCCGGAATCAACATCCGGGAAACCACCTTGGAGAGTCCCGGCGGCTCGGGTTTCGGAACGAAGGCCCCGGCGGCTCCCAGCGCCATTCCAAGCACCCACAACAAACCGCCGGAAATCACGCAGGCCACCACGATCCGCGATGCGATGCCGCACACGGGCGTTCCGGGCCCCGGCACGCAAGGAGCCACTTTCAAGGCCTTCAACCGCCGCAGCAACAAAGGCAGGAAGCCCAGCGCCGAGACCATCAGCGCGCGGTCGAAAAACAGGCCGTAGCGAGCCCGCTCGCATTTCCCTCCCAGCCAGCCCAGCCAGGCGGGCGCGTCTCCGCCCTGCGCCACCGCGGCAAAGTGCATGCCCGCCCGATACAACCACGGCGTGACCACCGCGGCCATCATCAGGGAACACAGCACCCAGACGACGGCGGCACCGATTTCCGACTGCAGGAAACGTTTCACCCGGGCCGATATGACGCGGCGCAGTGCCCGTTGTCGAGCGCCTCCTCCCGGGCCGGGCTCTCAGCGCACTTCCCCGGCGCTGCCCAGCGCGATGTTGAGCTGGAACCACAGCGAGTGCTCGTCGTCACCGCCGTCGATGGCATCGTAGTTGTATTGGGTGCGCAGGCCGATCCGCCGGCCGCTGTCAAACCACCAAGAGACCGAGGGCGAAATCCGGAAGCGCTCGTCCTGGCCGAAATCCTCGACCCCCTCCACCCAGCCGATGCGCAACGCCGTATCCAAGCGATCATTCCAACTGAAGACGGCATGCGAATAGAATCCGCATTCGTCGTAGCTCCCCTCGTGAATCTCCAGCTCCCCCTCCTCGTCGTGTTCGCTGTATGCCTCCACATCGCGCCACAGGAATTCGTTGCGCCAGCGGAACGCGCGGCCACCCGGCTCCAGGCCGTTTTCGCGCCAGAGGTATTCGGCATCGATCCCGAAGACATCGCCGTGGCGGCCGAAGCCGTTGTCGCCGCCCGCCCATGACAGGCCAGCGGTGACGGTGTGGAAGTCATCGAAGCGGTAGCGCCCCATCAGCCGTGCGGTCCAGACCTCATCCTCCAGCGCGCTTTCCTCGCCCTCGTGAAGCGTCTCCTCCTCCGCGCCGTGCTCATGTTCGTGCTCATGGCTCCGCGCGTTGCCGAAGCCAAGCGTGGCGATGCTCACAAACTCCGGGTCGCGGCCGAAGGGCAGCGTCCACGCGATTTCCCCGCCTTGCAGCAGCAGCCCGTCGTCTCCGAGGAAACGGCTGAGAACCGTCTCGGAATCCACGAAATCCCATGCGTGGAGGTGCTTGTCGTTGAGTGCGCCGAAATGCGCAAGATACTGGCCGCCCTTCAGCTCGAAGCCGCCGGGAAGGTTGACGATTTTTCCGAAGGCCTCCTCCAGCTCGCCGTCCCAATCGCCTTCCGCATCCTGGAACCAGAGGTAGTTCGCGAAACCCTCGACGTATTTCGTGCGCAGCGAGAGTCCCGGTTCCACGGCCTGCGCCGAGAACGCGCCGCGTTGCGGATCGTGGCCGCCGGATGCCAGTTCCTCCGTCTCGCCGCTGGAAAAGCCACCCACGCCGTGGAGGTGGAGGTTCGGAAACAGCACCCCGCCCAGACTCCAGTCGTTGAAGCGTTCCCAGGACTCGACGGTTGGCAGGGTCTCGGCGACGGCGCTCAGTGGCAGGGCAAGCAGCGGGATCAGGCTCGGTTTCATGGCGGAGGAAATGGGAAAAATTCGCGCTGAAGATCCAAAAACGCAATCTGAATGCAAGAGCAAAACGAAGCTTTTTGCAATTCTTCTGCCGCGCTCGCAGGATCCCCTGGCTCCGGCCGTGGCACTTTCAAGAGGGCCGACGTCCCTTGCGGGCACGGGCGAGCATGCCGTATTTCGGCCCGAAAAGGAAGGCGGCGAGGAACACCGCGCCAAGCACCAGCACGATGGCCGGGCCCTGCTCGATGTTGAGCCACCAGCCCGCCAGCACCGCGAAGGCGGAGGCCAGCCCGCCCAACAAGGAACCGCCCCAGAACAGCTTGCCGGTGGAATCGGTGAGCAGATAGACCGTCGCAGCCGGGGTGACGAGCAGGCCCACGGCCAGCATGCAGCCGACGGCTTGAAGCGAGGAGATGAGCACCACAATGAGCACGGCGAGCAGCAGATAATTGAGCGCGCGCACCGGCACGCCGAGCGTGGCGGCCACCTCGGCGTCGAAGAGCGTCATCAGCAACGGCCGGTGCAGGGCGGTGAGGATCCCGAGCGCGCCGAGGGAGATCCAGTAGTTCGTCCACAGGTCCGAGTCGCGCAGGCCCATGATGTTTCCGAACAGCCACTCCTCCATTTCCTGGGTCACGTTCATCCGCCGCAGCAGGATGATGCCGCCACTGAAGGCCGCGGTGTAGAGGATGGCCAGCGCGCTCTCCTGGTCCAGCCGCGAGCCGCGCGAGACGGCCAGCGAGCCAAGCCCGATGAGCAGCGCGGCAATCAGCGCGCCGAGGAAGGCGCTCCAGTCGTGCAGGCCGACGAGCATGATGGCCACCGCGATGCCGGGCAGCAGCGCGTGCGAGAGCGAGCCCACCTTGAGCGCGGATTTCTTGAGCACCACGAAGGCGCTTGCGTAGCCGTTGGTGCAGCCGATGAGCAGCGCCGCCAGAAGCGCGCGCTGGTTGAAGGGGTGTTGCAGGGGCTCCAGCAGCCAATCGATCATGCGACCTCCTTTCCGCCCTGCGGCACCGGCCCGAAGGCGGCCTCGAGATTTTCCGGCGTGAACACCTCGCCCACCGGGCCGAAGGCCACCGCACGGCGTTTGAGCAACAGCACCTCGTCGAAGATTCCGCGCACCGTTTCGAGATCGTGGTGGGAAGCCATCACGAGCCGGCCCTCCGAGGCGAGCGTGCGCAACAGCACGGCCAGCGCCGCCTTCGAGGTGCGGTCCAGGCCGCTGAACGGCTCGTCGAGCAGGAGCGCGTGGGCCTCCTGCGCCAGCGCGCGGGCGAGGAAGACCCGCTGTTGCTGGCCGCCGCTCAACTCGCTGATCTGCCGGTCCTGCAGATCCAGCAGATCCATCGCCTCCAGCGCGCGGAGGATCGCGGCGTCGTCGGTTTTTGAAAACGGCCGCCACCATCCGGCCTGCGGGTAGCGGCCCATGGCGACCACGCGCCGCACGGTGATCGGGAATTTCCAATCCACCTCCTCGCGCTGTGGCAGGTAGGCGATCTCGCGGCTCCAGCGGCTCACCCGCGTGCCGCGCCAGAAGATCCGTCCTTTGTCCGTGGGCAGCAACCCGGCCACCGCCTTGAGCAGCGTGCTCTTGCCCGCTCCGTTGGGTCCCACCAGCGCCACGCAGGAACCGCAGGACGTGGCGAAGGAGACCCCGTCGAGCGCGGGCACGCCGCGGTAGCTCACCCGCAGGTCCTCCACCCGCAGCTCATGGTGGTGCAGGTGGTGGGCGCAGCATGGGTGTGACGATGAATCCATGGGGAAAATCCGTTCAGTGCTCGTGCCAGGAAAAGTGCAGGGGTTCCTCGATACGCCCGCTGCCGATGGCGTGCCGCGTCTGATCCTCGAAGCCGTCCGGAGCGATGGTGAGAAACACCGCGGTCTCCGCCGTGTTTCCGCCAAAGTCGACCGACAACATCAAATCCAGCCCGTCCTGACCCGCCGCAAGCGAGGCCTGCGTCTCCACATCGCCAGCCGGCGTTTCCGCAAGCTGCCAGAGCACCACGCCGGACGCGGTCTTGAGTGTCACGGATTTCGCGGGAGCCAGCAATTTCAGCGTCAGCCACGCGGGAACGGATTCACTCGCCGGCGCGGAGACCGCCGCCGCGCGCACCGGCTCGGCGGAGGTGAGCTTGCGCAGCGGCAGGGCCAGCAGGCCGAGTCCCGCAAGCACGCCGGCCGTGGCGGCCAGCGGCGAGCTGAGCAGCATCCGCAGGCTCATGGCGCGGCGAGGGCTTGGGTGATGGTGGTCACGTTGTGGCGGATCATGCCCTCGAAGCCGGAGTCGCGGCCCTCGCCGTTGCCGTCCGCGATCAGGGGCTCGGCGATTCTCGCGCCGGTGGCTTTGGAGATCGACTCCAGCGAACGGCGGCTCGCATTCCGCTCGGGAAACACCGCCTTCACGCCCGCCTTGCGGACCGCATCGATGGTTTTCGCCAACTCCTGCGGCGCAGTGTCCTGCTCCTGGTTCAGCCCCGCCACGGCGATCACCTCGAAACCGAATTCATGGGCGAAATAGGCGAAGGCATTGTGCGCCGTCACCAGCTTCCGTTGTCCGCGCGGCACCTTGGCCAGCTCGGCCTTCGCCCAGCGCTTCAGATCCTCGAACCGCTTCGCGCAGGCCCTCGAATTCGCCTGATAGAAATCCTTTCCCGCGGGATCCTTCTCGGCCAAAGCCTCCGCCACCACCCGCGCGGCCCGCGCCATGTTGGAAACCCCATGCCACCAATGCGGATCGAGCGATCCGGAACCATGGTTCGGGCAGCAGGTGTAAACCGCGTCCTTGCCCACCGTCAGCGAGGGAATCGTGCGGCCCACCTCGACGATGGTCACGCCGCCCAGGGTGTCGCGAAGCCGCCCGAGATAAGGTTCGAGGTTCTTCCCGCCCGCGAGCACCAGCGCGGATTCGCGCATCCTCGCCAGGTCCGCCGGCCGCGGCTCGAAACGGTGCGGATTCCCGCCCTCCCCCACCAGATCGAAGACCCGCACGCGGTCGCCGCCGACCTGCCGAGCCAGGTCCGCCATCAGCGGATGCAGGGCGCAGACCTGGAGCGGAGCCGCCCCGGCCAGCCATGTTCCAACCCAGAACCACAGCCACGCCAAAATCGTTTTCTTCACGCCGGAGAACGTGATGCACCTCATGCTTATTTGCAAGCGATTTGCGTTAATCGGCGCGGCGGGCCACTCGTGCCGCAATCCAGGCCCAAAGAAAACCCGCGATTCCGAGCCCGATGACGCCCCAGTCGCCGATCACGGCGTAGAGCGAAAACGAAGGCCTCAACGGGATGTCCAGCTCGGTGAGCAGCGAGCCACGGGTGAAATGGCTGCCCATTTCGTCGGTGAGGACCTGGGGTTTCCCGTGATCCGGATGGGCGGTGGAGCCGGTGCTGTCGAGGGCGGCGCTGACGCCGCTGTTGGCGCAGCGGAGCATCGGGCGGCGGAGCTCGATGGCGCGGAAGCGGGCGTTGGCGAAGTGCTGGTCCGCGGCGGCGGATTCCTTGAACCAACCGTCATTGGTGACGTTCACGATCACCTGCGGGCCGGGCCGCACGAACTTGCGGGTGAGGCGCGCCACCGTATCCTCGAAGCAGATGCTCGGAAGCGCGCCGATCACCGTGCCGGCGGCGGTGGGAACGGGCAGCGGCTCGACGGACTCGCCCGGCGTGAAGGAGCCGCCGTATTCGACGCCGGCCTGCTGCTCGTAGATCTTCTTGAGCAGCGGGATGCTTTCCACGAAGGGAATGGTCTCGCCGAAGATGACGAGGTGGCGTTTCCGATACGTCTGCAACTCATCCACCGGAGACATCACGGCGAGCGAATTCCACGCGCGGCCCTTTTCCTTCATCACAAGCTGGTCGCCGCCCGCGGACTCAGCCTCCAGCTCGTTGATGCCGTAGATCAAGTGGAACTGCCCGGCCGTGCGGACGCGGGCGATGGTTTCCTGGTTTTCCCTCCAAGCGCCCCAGCCGCCATCCGCCGTGCGGAGGATCCTCCCAGTGAGCGCGGACTCCGGCCACATCACCCAGTCCGGCCAGTGCCCGGAGCCGCCCTGCTTGAGCGCTTCGAGCGCCTTGAGCGTCTCTTCCTCGTAAGCCATGTGCACGTCGAGCGGGTCCCACAACACCCGCGCCGCGTCCTGCGGGATGTTGATCTGCACCAGCAATGTCTTGAGCCGGACCGACTCGTGTTTTCCCTCGAGGGCCAGCCGCGCCAAGCCGTAGATCGCCAGCAGTCCGACCACCGCGACCGCGGCCACGAAGTCCAGACGCGTCCGGCGGGTGCCGTCGCGCGCCGACTCCATTGCCCGCCGACCGGCCTGCACCAGCACCGATTGGAAAAACACCGGAACCATCGAAAGCCCCGTGAGTCCTAACAAATCCGCGGACTGGGCCATCACCCTCGTCTCATGGAAGGCCACTCCCAGGCTGTTCCATCCGAAGCCGGTGAAAAGCCAGCCTCGCAACCATTCCAAACCCGCCCACACCGCGGCATGGCAGAAGGCGAGGCGCAGGCTCCGCAGGCATTCCGCGCGCGCACCGACTTCGCCGCCCGCCCTCCACGGATTGCCGATGGATGCGGCGAAGGCTCCGAAGGCACCCCAATACAGACCCAGATAAAGCGGCAACACCACCACCCCCAACGGGGAAACGATGGCCAACCATTGGAACTGCACCAGGCAGCTCAACACGCCCGCCAACCAACCGAGGCCGAAACCCTTCCACACCGCACGTTTGCCATCGAACGACCACAACGCGACGAGCAAGGGCACCAGCGCCACCCACACCGCCGCGGACAAGCGGAACGGCGGAAACAACCCCGCCACCAACAGACCGCTCGCGGCGGCCGCCGCCAGCATCATCCAAAGCCTGCGATTTCCCATGCGCCGAGAGCATCCACGGCCCGGCCCGCCCGTCCACTGCGAATCCGCGCGGCATCACCCGCGCATCCTCGAATAGGCCCGCAGGTAGCCGGCGCACTGCGCGATCTCCGGCAGGCTGGTCTTCCAGTTGTGCTCGTATTCGATCGAGACGTTGCCGGCGAAACCGTGTTTGCGCACCTCGTCGAGGATCGCCACGTTGTCGATGACGCCGGTGCCGAACGGCCGGTCATGCGTCCATTTCTCGATGGATTCGCGATCCTTCATGTGGAACGAACGGACGCGCGGCGCGACTTTCTTGATGACCGCCAGCGGGTCCAACCCGGAGGTCGCCCAGTGGCCGATGTCCGCGCAGAGGCCGAGGTTTTCATGGCGGTCCTTCACGGAACCGAAGACGAAATCCGGATCCCACATCTTGTAAAGCGGGCGCTTCGGGTGGTTGTGGAAGGAAACCTTGATGTCGTATTCCTTCGCGAGTTTTTCCAGCGTGTCGATGGCGTCGATGGATTCGGTGGTCACGCCGTAGAGGCCGAGTTTTTTCGCCAGTTCGAAGACCGGGCGCGCCTTGGCCTCGTCCTTCGGGATGTCCGTGACACCGAAGTTCACCGCGGTGATGCCGTGTTTCCCGAGATGATCGGCGAGCACCTTGAGCTGGTCGTCGGTTAGATCCGGGCCGAACTTCGCGTCGCCATGACCGCCGCCAAGTTTCTGGCCGGGGAAAAGCTCCACACCGCCCGCGCCGGCCGCGGCCGCCATTTCGATGGCCTCGAACAGGGTGAACTCCTTGAACGACCAGCATTGCACGGTGATCGCGAAGCCCGCGGCCGTGAGCGCGGGCTGCGGAATGGGTGCGCCCTTCGAGCGCAAGGCGAGCAGGGCGGAGGCGGCGGGGATCATGGTGAGAAGCGAGCGGCGTTTCATGATGGTTTCCATACAAGGTGCGGAGTTTCCGGGACGACTCAACGCGGCATTCAGTGGATGCCGGACCTTGAAAACGCGGCAGGCCAGTTCCGCCTTTCAGCGGGACGCGCGGCGGGCTAGCCTGGTGCCGATGACGGACCCGGACGAGACCGCGTTTTTCGAGTTCATGGCCACCGAGCGGAGCGCCTCGCCGAGGACTCTGGCGAACTACCGCGACGCGCTGGCGGCATACCGCGCCTGGCGGGCTGATCGTTTCGCCTCGTGGCGCGCTGCGGACACGGAGGAGTTCCGCGATTATCTCTTCACCCTCATGAAGCAAGGCCTCAAGCGCTCCACCATCCGGCTGCGCTTCGCGGCCCTGCGCTCGTTTTACAAATACCTCGTGCTGCGCGGCGGGCTCGGCCGCAGCCCGGTGGCCGCCGTGCAACTGCCGAAACCCGAACGCGGCCTGCCCGTCGTCCTCAGCGTGGCACAGATCGACGAATTGTTAGGTATGCCGCTGAAGCTCCCGGTGGACCGGAAATCCCCTCCATGGCTGCCGCTGCGCGACGCCGCCATCCTCGAGCTGTTCTACTCCTGCGGCCTGCGGATTTCCGAACTGCTCGCGCTCGACGTGAGGGACGTGGATTTCATCGGAGATACCGTGAAAGTCACAGGCAAAGGCTCGAAGGAGCGCATCGTCCCGATCGGCGGCCCGGCGGTGAATGCGATCCAACGATACCGCCAGGAGGCGGCCGTGACGTCCGGCCCCCTGTTCCTGAGCAAGCGCCGCAGCCGCATCACCCAGCAGGCGGTCGATCTCCTGCTCAGGAAATACCTCAAACACAGCGGCATCCCCTTTTCCATCAGCCCGCACAAGCTCCGGCACAGCTTCGCCACTCACATGCTCGACGCCGGCGCGGACCTCCGCAGCGTGCAAACCCTGCTCGGCCACGCCTCGCTCTCCACCACCCAGATCTACACCCACGTCACCCGGGAACGCCTCAAGCAAGCCTACGACGACGCCCACCCCAGAGCGTGAACTCCATTCGCCGATTCCTGATCCTCTCCGCCGCCGCCGTGCTCACCGCCTGCGCCGCCAGGCCCGCCGGAACCGGCGTCGGCCGGCGCATCCTCGCGGAGCGAGCCGCCGGAAACCGCGAACTCGCCGTGCTGTTCATCGGCAACAGCTACAGCTTCGGCGTCCCGAAAGCCTTCGCGAAACTCGCGGCACGCCGCGGAAAGACGGTGAAGGTGGACCAGGTCACGCACAACGGATGGACGCTGGCCCGCCACGCCGCCAGCCCGGAAACGCTCGCGAAAATCCGCGCCGGCGGCTGGGACGTCATTGTCATCCAGGAACAAAGCCGCATCCCCTCGCTTCCCGCGCTCCGGCCGGTCCTGATGTTTCCCCACGTGCGGACACTCGCCGCCGAGGCGCGGAACCGGAACGCCGTGCCCGTGATCTATCAGACCTGGGGATACCGCGACGGCGACCGCAAGCGTCCCGGTGACGACTTCCACGCGATGACCCGCCGGGTGCGCGACGGCTGCGCGCAAGCCGCCGAGCACGCGGGCGGCCTGGCCGTCGTTCCCGCGGGCGAATTCTGGGAGCGGGAGGTTTCATCCGGCCGCGGTGGACCTCTCTTCATGCCGGACGGCAGCCATCCCTCACCCCGCGGCGAATCGATCGCAGCCGAGGCCTTCTTCGAGACGCTTTTCGGAAAGTGATCCATCCACTTCAACAAGATCCGCGAAACCGGCCGCAACGCCCAGGGCTTGAAACTCCTCACCCAATTCCATGATCCAGACGATTGATGATCTCGCCCAGTGCGCGGCTGAACTGCCTCCCGAGCAGCGGTTCACGCTTGCCCGGCGGATTCTGGCCAGCGTCGAAGCCGAAGGGGATGCCGGGGTCGATGCAGCCTGGACTTCGGAAATCCGGGAACGGATCCGGCGTTATGAGTCCGGCGAGACCAAAGGCATTCCGGCATCGGAAGTTTTCGCGAAAGCGGACAGCCGCCCGACCCGATGAACATCGAGTTTCTGCCGGAGGCTGAAGCGGAAGCGGGCCACACCGCGGAAAAGGCGAAAACGCTCTCACTGGCAAAGCGTGCCGCGTCGCGGGAAATAGCCAGCCGTCCTGCAGGTAAGGCTGGCACCCCGTTGCCGGCCCACTTGTCACCAGCAGCACAGGATGAGAATGGGAGAAATCTGAGCCGCAAGGCCCTAAAAGTTTGTGTTTCGCATTGTTCTGATCCGCTTCGTGTAATACAAATCCGCCATGCAAACACTGGTTCTGCGCATCCCGGACGACCTGGCCAGGGAACTGGAAGCCGAGTCGAAGAAGACCCATTTGAGCAAATCGGAAGTCGCCCGCAGGCGGCTTATCGCGGCAGGCTCACAAAACCTGGGCACAACATCCGGCTTCGATCTGATCGCCGACCTCGTTGGAACCGTTGAGGGCGGCCCCGCCGACATGAGTTCCAGGAAAAAGGAATACCTGAAAACGATGGGCTATGGAAAATCCCGTCATCGTTGACGCCTCGTTTCTCGTCGCCCTCTGGCGGAAGAACGATCAAAACCACTCTTGGGCGGTCCAGCAGGCCCGCCGCCATCCGCCGCCATGGATGACCAGTGAGTCCGTTCTCTCCGAGGCGGATCATCTGCTGGCTCCCGAGGGTTGCGCAACCCTCCGCCTCGCCTGTCGCCGTGGAGCCGTTCGGGTGGCTGCTCTCCACGGCGACGCCTTTCTTCCGGTTCTCGATCTGCTCGATAAATATGCGGACGTCCCTATGAGCATCGCCGATGCCTGCCTGGTGCGTCTCACGGAAATTCTGCCCGATCCTCTCCTTCTCACCACCGACTCCGACTTCAAGATCTACCGCCGTCTTGGCCGGCGGGTGATACCCACGCGAATGCCCTGAATCGTATTGCGGAAACGTTTCCAGCACATCATCCTGCAGGTAGGAAACCTGCGCGCCGGTGTCGAAGAAGAGGCGGAAGGTCCCGCCAGTGATCGTGACCGGGATGATGGGAATGAGTCATGCACAATAACCCTGATTCCGGCAGCACCCGGAAAAACCGGCAGGGCTGGCGCGCCGTCGCCGGCCCACTTGTCGAAGATGCGACCATCAAAATTCCCTCAAATGACAGGATCGAAACGCGGCGGAGATCGCAAAGGACTTTGCAGAGAAAATCCGGATGGTTGGCGATCCGCGTCAACGAGATCCGCGGAATGAAGCCCGGAACCGCGCCGTCCACCGAATGAGGGATGCCTGGTTTGGTGACAAACCGGAGGGTTTTCCCCTAGAATTCGGCCGTGAACCGCACCGTGACTCCCTGTCTTCTGTTCGCCACCGCCTGCATGTCCGCTGGACAGCCGCTGAGGTTTGACTTCGGTTCCTCGCGCGTTGCGCCGGGAGCCATCGCCGTGGAGCCTTCCTGCGGTTTCACGACGGAACGCGGGCACGGTTTCGAAATCGGCGTGAAACCCACCGCCGTGGACCGCGGTGGCAATGCCTGGAGCGGCGATTTCCTCACCGGCCAGGGCGGCTTTTGTTTTTCCGTGGAGCTGCCCGAGGGAAACCATGACGTCACCGTGCTTCTCGGCGATCCCAAGGGGACCTCCAACACCACCGTGAAGGCGGAGTCCCGGCGCTTGATGCTGGAACATGTCACGACACGCGAAGGCGAACAGGTCACCCGGAAATTCACCGTCAACATCCACGGTCCGGGAATCCAGAGCGGCCCGCCCGTGGGCCTCAAGCAGCGGGAGAAGGATTATCTCCACTGGGACTCCAAGCTCACACTCGAGTTCAACGGCCCCAACCCCTGCGTGGCCGGATTGGTCATCACGCCGGCCCCGGACGCCCCGACGGTGTTTCTCCTGGGCGATTCCACGGTCACGGACCAACCTTTCGAGCCCTGGAACTCATGGGGCCAGATGCTGCCGCGTTTTTTCAAGCCGGGCATCGCTGTGGCCAACTACGCAGAGTCCGGCGAATCGATCCGCAGCTCGCTCTCCGCCCGGCGTGTGGCGAAGGTTTTCTCCTGTCTCAGGAAGGGTGATTTCGTGATGGTCCAGTTCGGCCACAACGACATGAAGGACAAGAGCGCGAACGCTCTGGAAACCTATGGGGAGAATCTCACGAAGATCGTGGCGGACGTACGCTTGAAAGGCGCGGTGCCGGTGCTTGTGACCTCCATGGAACGCAAGGCGGGAATCCTCAAGGACACGCTTGGCGGGTATCCGGAGACGGTCCGGCGGATCGCGAAGCAGGAAGGCACCGCGTTGATCGACCTTCATCCGGCGAGCAAGACCCTCTATGCCGCACTCGGCCCGAAACTCGATGCCGCGTTTCAGGACGGCACGCATCACAACAACTTCGGCAGTTATGAGATCGCGAGATGCGTGGTGGAAGGCATCCGCGAAAACGTGCCGGATCTCGCCAAGCATCTGGCGGATGATGTGAAACCCTTTGATCCCGCCAAGCCGGACGATCCGGCTTCCTTCGTCATGCCTGAGAGCCCGATGAAAGACCCGACCAAGCCGGACGGGAATTGAGCGCTAAAAGGCAGGTGTTGAATGTCACCCGCCTCGCCATCTTCGAATCATCTTTCATTTCTTGGGCTTCCCACCCTCGCGTTTTCGCACTCCCTGATCAGCGCCTCGATGTCCTTGCCAATCGCATGGATCGCCTCGGTGCTGGCGTGCGATCCGAACTTGAAGACGATCCGAAGCGCGACTTCCCCATTCTCGAAAGCGGGGAATTCCACCATTCGTTCGGTGACTCCGCCAACCATCCTGGACGAGTCCCTGAACCCGGGGATTTCCTCCGGATCTCTCACGGCGACGTCCAGGTAGAGTCCCGCGTCGGAGGGGTCGTGCTCTTGCTTGAATGCCGGGAAGGTGTCGGCCCGGAGGTGGAAGCCACGCAACGTTGTTTCGATCCTCGCCTTCTCGAAACGGGAGAGCACGGGAAGGAAGGAGTTGGCAAACAAGCGCCTCGGATTGCCGAACAAATCCCCGGCGCATGCGTTCTGGAAGAGGGCGGCGGCAAGCATGGAAACACAGAGTGAGGTCAGGTATGTCATGTGGTCAGGCGTCCAGGTTTTTCGTCCTCTTGAGCTCCTCGCGGAGCCTGCGGTTCTCGTCTTCGAGGACGGAGAGGCGGGCATCATCGCGCGTTTCCCGCCTTGGAGTTTCACCGTAGCTCACGATGCGATCCTCAGTGAAATAGACCCCTGTGAACAGGCTGGTCTTGCAGGTCGCCTCGTGCTCGTTGCCGTCGCGGTCCAGATAGCGGACCTCGTAGATGCGGTCGCTCTGTTCGCCGAACCAGCCCTTGCCGAAGGGTGCCCACCCGGAGGACAGCAGGCGTCCGCCGCGCTGCTCGATGTAGGTGCGGACGCGGTCGCCATCCATCCCGCCGGCAAGCAGGCGGATGACGATGGCCAGCGCGATGAAGCCGAGAACGATTGGGAGAGCGGTATCCATGGGGTCAGTTGCTGGGCGCGGAGGTCATTTTGTCTCGGGACTGTCCCGCCCGGCTTGTTTTTTTGCGGGCGCGCCTTGTAGCTGTCTCAGGAAGTCCCGCATCTCTTTCTGATAAAGGGGAACGTCGCACCACTCACAGGAGTAGTTGCCGTCCGCGCCTTCACGAAGAAACGCGTATCTGAGAGCCCCTTTGTTCCTGCTGTTGGCGTTTTCCACGAACTTCCGGCGTTCGTCCTCGCCGGCCGGGAGACTGTCGGTCGGAAAGCTGATCCGGATCTTTTCGCCAATCTTGAGCGCCCCTTTGTGACTCTCGATCACGGTCGCGTGATAAACGACCTCCGCAAACGGAGGCCTCACGTCGCGCAACTCCGTGTCGAAGATGCAAACGAGGACGACGTTCTGCGCCGCGTCAAAGGTGGCGGTCAGACTTTTGTCGTCACCGAGAAATCCCCAACGTGGCGCGGCATCCATGGCCGGAAGGATTGCTCCCGCCAGGAGTTGGAAAACCATCGTGCCGCGGAGGATTGTTTTCATTTCATCTCATCACGCAGCCAGGCATCGATGCCGCCGGCGAGGTTGATGACGCGGGTGAAGCCATGGTCTGTCAGGAGTTTGACGGCTTTGGCGGAACGCGCGCCGGATTTGCAGTGGACGTAGATCTCGCAATCGGTGGGCAGGGTTTCCAGTTCGCCGGGAAGGGTGGCGAGGGGAATCAGCAGGGCGCCGGGGATGTTGGCGATTGCGTGCTCGTGCGGCTCGCGGACGTCGATGAGGAGTCCTTGAAAATTTCCCGCGAGCAGGGCGCGGAGTTCCGCGGTGGTGATGGTTTGCATGTCGTCGGCAGGAGTGGCGCAAAGGGCCTGCGCGTTGGTTTCCGGATTGGAGACGGCGTGGATTTCAGGGTGATCGCCGCAGAGGCGGCAATGCGGATCGCGATTCAGTTTAAGGGTGCGGAAGGAACTTTGCAGGGCATCGTAAACCGTGAGTCTGCCTAGCGGAACCTCGCCGATGCCGAGGATGAGCTTGAGCGTTTCCATGGCTTGGATCGAGCCGATGATGCCGGGCAGCACGCCGAGCACACCGGCCTCCTGGCAGGACGGCACGCTGCCGGGTACCGGCATGGATGGCAGTAGGCAGCGGTAGCAGGGTCCGCCGAGATGAGGCGCGAATACGGAGGCCTGTCCTTCGAAGCGGTGGATGGCTCCATAGACGAGCGGTTTTCGCAGGAAAAAGGCGGTGTCGTTGGTGAGAAAGCGCGTGGGAAAGTTGTCCGAGCCATCGACGAGGATGTCATAATTTTCCGCGATCGTCATCGCGTTCTCCGGCGTGAAGCGCACCGGGTGAGGCTCCACGGTAACCAGAGGGTTGATCTCCTGCAGGCGGGCCGCGGCGCTTTCAAGCTTGGGCTTTCCGACCCATGACCCACCATGGAGGATCTGGCGCTGGAGGTTCGAG
>Ga0114938_1000314_pt1 | contig 38898 bp, 35 predicted proteins | sample AshMeaBigSpring_FD_88675 | JGI IMG/M metagenome (GOLD analysis project Ga0114938, IMG submission 88675) | Groundwater microbial communities from Big Spring, Nevada to study Microbial Dark Matter (Phase II) - Ash Meadows Big Spring | ecosystem: Environmental > Aquatic > Deep subsurface >... | reverse complement strand
GCCCTTGATGCGCGCGAAGTCGCGGCTGCCGCCGCCCTCGACCATGTAGGTCGCGACCGTCCAGGGCGAGCCCGCGAAGCCGATCAGCGGCACGCGTCCCGCCAGTTCGCGGCGGATGAGCGCGACCGTGTCCGTGACGAAGCGCAGCTCCTTCGCGGGATCCGGCACCGGCAGCGCATCGACATCCGCCGCGGTCCGCACCGGGCGCTCGATTCTCGGCCCCTCGCCCTCCTCGAACGCGAGCCCGACGCCCATCGCCTTCGGGATCATCAGGATGTCGGAGAACAGGATCGCGGCATCCAGGGGAAAGCGCGCGAGCGGTTGCAGCGTCACCTCGCAGGCGAGCTCCGGGTGCGTCGCGAGCGCCAGGAAGCTCCCGGCTTTCGCGCGCGTCGCGCGGTATTCCGGCAGGTAGCGCCCGGCCTGCCGCATGATCCACACCGGCGTACGGTCCACCGGCTCGCGGGCCAGTGCGCGCAGCAGCCGGTCGTTCGCGAGCGCGCTCATGGGCGCGGGAAGATCCCGGCGATGGTCGCCTGGATTGCCTCCGCCGCGGCGCGCGGGTCGGCGGCATCCCGGATCGGCCGGCCGACCACGATGTAGTCCGCTCCGTTCGCGAACGCCTGCGCGACATCCACCACGCGCTTCTGGTCGTCGGCGGGCCGGTTTTCGACCGGCCGGATGCCGGGCGTGACCACGATCAGCCGGTCGTCCATGCCGGCGCGCAGCGCCTTCGCCTCGAGGCCGGACGAGATCACTCCCGCGCAGCCCGCGGCCAGCGCGCGCCGCGCGCGCGACAGCACCAGCCGGTCCACGTCGCAGTCGAAGCCGAGGTCGTCGAGGTCGCCGCGGTCGAGGCTCGTGAGCACGGTGACCGCGAGGATGCCGACCTCGCCCGCGGCCGCCTCGGCCGCGGCTTCCATGATCGCCTGGTTGCCGTGCACGGTCGTGAAGGTGACGCCGCGCCCGCGCAGGTTGCGCACGGCAGCGGCGACCGTCGCCGGCACGTCGAAGAACTTGAGGTCGAGGAACACGCGCTTGCCGCGCCCGGTCATCCAGTCGAGGAGCCCGTACGCGCCGCCCGAGGTGAAGAGCTCGAGGCCGACCTTGTAGAAGGCGACCGAGTCGCCGAGCGCGCCCGCGAGGCGGCGCGCCGCGTCCGCGTCCGGCACGTCCATCGCGAAGATCAGGCGCTCGCGCGCGGGGATGACGGCTCTCGCCATGCGTGCTCCGGTCGGGGCGCCCATGCTATCAAACGGCGCCCTGGCCGGTGATGCGGGCGTGCTCCTGGAAGGCGTAGCGGTCCGTCATGCCGGCGATGTAGTCGGCGACGGCGCGGGCGCGCCCCGCCCGCCCGCCCGACCGCTCGAGCTCCACGGCCCTCTCCCGATGCTCCGCCGGCAGCAGCGCGACCTCGCCCATGAACCCGTCGAACATCTCCTTGAGCACCTGCCCGGCGCCCAGGCGCGTCGCCTGCATGCGCTCGTGGCGGTACAGCCGGCTGCGCAGGAACTTCTTGAGCTCGTGGTGCTCGGCGTCCCTCGCCGGAGAGAAGCCGACGATCGGTTCCGGTTGCGCGCGTACCGCATCGATGTCGGCCGGCGCGAGCTCCGCGAGCCGGCGCGCGGTCTCCTCGATCAGGTCGCTCGCGACGTCGTGGATCATGCGCCGGATGATCTCGTGCACCATGCGCCGCTCGGGCAGGCCCGGATGGCGCGCGTGGACCGCCTCGTACTGGCGCGCAAACGCCGTCACGGTGCGCAGTTCCTCCATGGTCACGAGGCCGGAGCGCAGCCCGTCGTCCACGTCGTGGTTGTTGTAGGCGATCGCGTCCGCGAGGTCCGCGATCTGCGCCTCGAGGCCGGGCTGGGTGCGGTCGATGAAGCGCCGGCCGAGGTCCCCAAGCTGGCGCGCGTTCGCAAGCGAGCAGTGCTTGAGGATGCCCTCGCGGGTCTCGAACGTGAGGTTGAGCCCGCGATGGTCCGCGTAGCGTTCCTCGAGCTCGTCCACCACGCGCAGCGACTGCAGGTTGTGCTCGAAGCCGCCGTACTCGCGCATGCAGTCGTTCAGCACGTCCTGGCCGGCATGGCCGAAAGGCGTGTGGCCGAGGTCGTGCGCGAGGCAGATCGCCTCGGTCAGCGGCTCGGAGAGCGAGAGCGCGAGCGCCACGGAGCGGCCCACCTGCGCGACCTCGAGCGAGTGCGTGAGCCGCGTGCGGTACATGTCGCCTTCGTGGTTGATGAACACCTGGGTCTTGTAGACCAGGCGGCGGAAGGCGCTCGAGTGCAGGATGCGGTCGCGGTCGCGCTGGAACTCGCCGCGGTAGTCCGCGGGCGGCTCCGGGATGCGGCGGCCCCGCGAGGTCGCCTCCCGGGCCGCATACGGGGCGAGGCCCGTGTCCGGATCGCGGCCCTTCCTCACGGGCCCGCGCGCTCCCCGAGCAGGGCGGCGAGCGCATCGCCCGGGTAGTCCGCGGTCACGGTGGCCGCGCCGATGGCGTCGAGCAGCACGAGCCGCAGCCGTCCGCCCGCCACCTTCTTGTCCATGCCCATCAGCTCCAGCATGCGCGCGCCGCCGAGGCGCGGGGGGTCCGCGGGCAGGCCCGCGCGCAGCACGAGCGAGCGCACACGCGCGGCATCCGCCGCCGCCAGCCGCCCGGTGCGCGCGGAGAACTCGGCGGCGAGCACGAGTCCAGTCGCGACCGCCTCGCCGTGCAGCACGCGCCCGTAGCCGGCGCCGGCCTCGATCGCGTGCCCGAAGCTGTGGCCGAGGTTCAGGAGCGCCCGCGGCCCCTCCTCGCGCTCGTCGCGGGCGACGATGTCCGCCTTGATTTCACAGGCGCGGCGGATGGCCCGCGCGACCGCCGCCGGCTCGCGCGCGAGGACCGCGCCCGCGTTCTCCTCCAGCCAGGCGAAGAACGCGGCATCCGCAACCAGCGCCGCCTTCGCGATCTCGGCGAAGCCGGCGCGCAGCTCCCGCTCCGGCAGCGTCCCGAGCGTGTCGGTATCCGTGATCACGGCCCGCGGCTGGTGGAAGGCGCCGATCAGGTTCTTGCCGCCCGGGTGGTTGACGCCGGTCTTGCCGCCGACCGAGGAATCCACCTGTGCGAGCAGCGTGGTCGGCAGCTGCAGGAAGTCGATGCCGCGCTGGTAGGACGCCGCGGCGAACCCGGCCACGTCGCCCACCACGCCGCCGCCGAGCGCGAGGATCATGCCGTCGCGGTGGATGCGCGCGGCGACCAGTGCGTCGATGACGCGCATGGCGGTCTCGAGCGTCTTCTGCTCCTCGCCATCGGGGATGACGCAGCGCGCGAACGGGCGGCCGGCGAGGCCCTCCGCGAGGCGCGGCAGCCACAAGCGCGCGACCGTCTCGTCCGTCACGACGAGGAGCTTTGCGTCGCCCGTGTGCGCGGCGAGCAGCTCGCGCGAGCCGAGCAGGCCCGGCCCGATCAGGATCGGGTAGCCGCGATCGCCGAGCCTCACCTCAAGGCGCTGCACGCGCGGCCTCCCGGAGCGCGCGCTCGATGTCCGCCGCGACCGCGCCGGCCGCCCGCCCGTCGGTCCTGACGGTGACCGCGGCGATGGATCGGTAGAGCGGGTCGCGCACGCGCATGAGCTCCTCGAGCTTCGCGCGGCGGTCGGGGGTCTCGAGCAGCGGGCGGTGCTGGCCGCGCTGCGTGCGTGCGAGCTGCTGCTCGATGGTCGTGTCGAGGAACACGACCGTGCCGCGCGCGGCGAGCCGCTCGCGGTTCTCCGGCAGCAGCACCGCGCCACCCCCCGTCGCGAGCACGATGCCCGCGGCGGAGCTGAGTTCATCGATGATTTCGCGCTCCCGGGCGCGGAAGCCCGCCTCGCCCTCGCGCTCGAAGATGTAGGCGATGTCCACGCCCGTGCGCGTCTCGATCTCGGCGTCGCTGTCCATGAACGGCATGCCGAGCCGGCGCGCTAGCTGCCGGCCGACCGCCGTCTTGCCGGATCCCATGGGCCCCACCAGGAACACGCTGCGCGCCACCGCCGCATTATCGCGAAAAAGGGGACGCACCCCTATTTCCGCCTGTGAGCCATGTACACGACAACACCGGTGGGGAAATAGGGGTGCGTCCCCTATTAACGAAACGGCCGCCCGGGGGCGGCCGCGTCGTGGCTGGGAGGGGTCCCGGCCGGGGTCACTCGATCGTCGAGCCCTCGCGCAGGATCTTCGGCGTGACGAAGATCAGGAGCTCGTCGCGGTTGTTGATGCGGCCCTTGGACTTGAACAGGTTGCCGACGATCGGCACGTCGCCGAGGCCCGGCACCTTCTTGATCGACTCACGCCGCTCTGTCTCCATGATGCCGCCGAGCACGACGGTCTGGCCGTCGCGCACCAGCACCTGGGTCTGGATGTTGCGCGTGTCGATCGACGGCACGAAACCGCCGGTCGCGGACGGCACCAGCTGGCCGACGCTGTCCTTGGTGACGGTCAGGTCGAGGATCACGCGGTCGTCCGGCGTGATCTGCGGCGTGACCTTGAGCGACAGCACCGCCTTCTTGAACTGCGTGGTCGTCGCACCGCTCGACGCCGACTCCTGGTACGGGATCTCGACGCCCTGCTCGATGATCGCCTCGCGCTGGTTCGCCGTGATGACGCGCGGCGTCGACTTGATCTCGCCGCGGCCCTCGTTCTGCGCGGCCGACAGCTCGAGGTCGATCAGGAAGTCGTCGAAGTCGAGGATGGACAGCGCGATGCGGCCCGCGGGGTTCGCCACCGGCATGTTCACGTTGTAGCGGTCGAAGTTGCCGAACGGCACCTCCACCGGGAACGGCTGGCCCGTCGTCGCCAGGTTGTCGAGCGCCGAGCCCATGATCGTGTCGGTGGACTGCGCGCTGCCGCTGACCGCGAACAGGTCCGACAGGTCGTCCGACACGCGCGTGAAGCCGGCGCGCACGCCGAGGTCGCGGCTGAAGTCGTCGGCCACGATGACGATGCGCGACTCGATCAGCACCTGCCGCACCGGGATGTCGAGCGTCGACACCATCTGGCGCACGGCGGTGAGGTTCTCGGCCGTGTCCTGCACCAGCAGCGTGTTGGTGCGCTCGTCCACGGTCACGTTGCCGCGCGAGGACAGGAGCGACCCGCCGCCCGCGGACTTCACGAGGCGCGCGATCTCGCCCGCCTTCGCGTAGTTGACCGTCAGGAACTCGGTGCGCAGCGGCGCCAGCTCCTGGATGTCCTTCTTCGCCTCGAGCTCGGCCTTCTCCTGCGCCGCGAGCTCGGCCTGCGGGGCCACCAGGATCACGTTGTCCCTGCGGCGCATGTCGAGGCCCTTGGTGCGCAGCACGATGTCGAGCGCCTGGTCCCAGGGCACGTTCTGCAGGCGCAGCGTCACCCGGCCCTTGACGGAGTCGGAGACCACGATGTTCTGGCCGCTCGTGTCCGCCAGCAGCTGCAGCAGCGGGCGCACGTCGATGTCCTGGAAGTTGAGCGTGAGGCGCTCGCCGGTGTACTGCTTCTCGGCCGCGCCGACCGCCGCGGTGACGCGCGGGCGCTGCTTGACCTCGACCACGTACATGTTGTCGGTCTGGTAGGCGAGCTGCTCGAAGTCGCCGCTGGCGCTGACGACGATGCGCGCGCTGTCGCCGACGCGGGTCGCGTCGAACGAGGTCACCGGCGTCGCGAAGTCGGTCACGTCATAGCGCCTCATCCACTGCTCGCCGAGCGCGGTGCCCGTGAAGTCCACGATCACGCGGCTGCCTTCCTGGCGCAGGCTCGCCGGGGTGGCCGGATCGGACAGCTGCACGACCACGCGCCCGGCGCCGTCCGAAGAGCGGCGGAAGTCCACGCCGGTGATGCTGCGCGCGCCGCCCGCGGCGGGTGCCGCGGCCGCGGGAGCCGCCGCATAGGTGGCGCCGGCGGCGGCCGCGCCGATCGTCACGACCACGCTGTCTCCATCCGCCTGCGCGGAATAGGGGACCAGCGCGTCGAGGTTGAACACCACGCGCGTGCGCCCCGAGGCCTCGGCCGCGACGATCGTGTCAACGCCGCCCGTGCCGACATCGATGCGGCGATTGTCGAGCGCGAGCGCGACGTCCGGCAGGTCCACCGACAGCCGCGCCGGGCGGTCGATCGTGAACGTGAGCGGCTGCGGTGCCGTGCCGTCGGTGCGCAGTCGCACCTGCAGGGCCGCCCCCTGCATCGGCTGCACCTCGACCGCCGTGAGGCGCACCGTGCCCTGCGCCGCCGCAGCCTGCGGGATCGCGAAGGCCGCGATGGCCAGCGCTCCGCAGAACGCGCGGGCAAGGCTCCGCGCCTTGTCCATGTTCCACCCTGTCGTCCGGTTGTTGCGAGGCATCAGACGTCTCCCAGAAATCAGTCGGCGAGCGCCAGCGCCGCGGGGCGCTCGAGGTAGCCGCCAAGGCCATCAGGAATGATCTCGACCAGCGTGATCTTCGCGTCGGAAATCTGCATCACGCGGCCATCGTTCTGGCCGAGGTGATTGCCCGGCAGCACGCGGTGGATCAGGCCGTCGCGCGTCTGCACCAGGCCGTAGTTGCCGCCGCCGAGCCTGAGCGTGCCCACCATCTTGAGCGTGTCCAGCGGGAACTGCTCGAGGTACTCGCGCGGGCGCTGCACGTCCGGGCGCGGCCCGCTCGGGTTCTCGCCGGCGAGGCTCTGCAGGAACGGCGAGCGCCGTTCCGCCATCTGGTACTCATGGCTCACGTACGGCTTCACCTCGGGCAGCGGCTGGATGCGGCCGCCCGGGCGCTGCTTGGCCTTCTCGATCTCGGCGCGCAGCTCGTCCGTGCCGTCCGAGCAGCCGGAAAGCAGCAGCGCGCCGGCGAGTCCCGCCGCGGTCAGTGTCTTGCGCATGCGTTCCTGGCTCATGTCGATTCCCGCTTGGGCTTCGTTTCGCGCTTGCCCTTCGGCTTGTCCTCGGCCGGCGCCGACTCGCCCTCCTCGAGGTAGCGATAGGTCTTCGCGGTCAGGTTCATCGTCAGCTCGTCGGATGGCGCCGGCGCGCGGTTGCGCGTGCTGCCGCGCGTGCTGCCGCGCGTGATCTCGATGTCGTGCAGCGTCACGATGCGCGGCAGCGCCGCGATGCCCGAGACGAACAGCCCGAACTCGTGGTAACCGCCGGTCAGGGTGATCTTGATCGGCAGCTCCGCGTAGAAGTCCTTCTTGACCTCGCCGCCCGGCTGGAACAGGCGCTCCTGCAGGCCCGCCGCGAGGCCGGTCTGCGAGATGTCCACGAGCAGCGACGGCACCTCGGTCTTGCCCGGCAGCTGGCGCAGCATCGCGCCGAAGGTGCGCTCGATCTCGGCGAGCTGCTGGCGATAGGCCTCGAGGTTCGCGGCCTTGCGCTGCTTCTCGTCGAAAGTGTTCCACAGCGACTTCTGCTCGGCCTCCGCCTTGCGCAGCTCCGGCAGGTTACCGTTGGCGCCGGTCACGAAATACCACACCAGCAGCACCGTCGCCACCGCGAACACGAGCCCGACGCCGAGCGCGCGGAACAGGAACGGCCAGCGGCCGATGTCCTTGAAGTCGAGCGCCTGCAGCTGTTCGAGGAAGTTCATCGCTTCGCCTCCGAAACGCGCGTGTTGCGTTTCGAGGAGGCCTCGGCCTCCTCCTGGGGCGTTGCGCGCTGCTGCGCGAACAGCGTGAACTGGGCGCCCGGGCCGGCGTCGCGGCCGGTCTGGATCACCTTCAGCTCCGGCGCCGACAGCGACTCGGACGCGTCGATGTTGCGCATGAACGCGGAGACGCGGGTGCTCGACTGCGCGACTCCGTTGAACTCGACCTTCTTGCCGCTCTGCTTGACCGACGTCAGGTACACGCCCTCGGGCAGCGTCGAGACGATCTGGTCGAACAGCTTGACCACCTCGGGCCGGCTCGACTGCAGCGTGTCGATCACCTGCATGCGGGCGATCATGCGTGCCTTCTGTTCCTCGAGGGCCAGGATCTGCTCGATCGCCTTGTCTAGCTCGCTGATCTCGGCCTTGAGCAGCTCGTTGCGGCGCTTCTGCGCGTCGATCATCGAGCTGACCGTCAGGTGGGCGAGCAGCATCACGACGACGGCGAGCGCCACCGCCGCGCCGATGCCGATGAGGAATTCCTTGCGCCGCCGCGCGCGCAGCGCCTGCCGCCACGGCAGGAGGTTAATACTTGGCATGTTCGTCGAAGCTCCGCAGTGCCAGGCCGCAGGCGAGCAGGAGCGCGGTTGCGTCCCGCGTCACGCCGAGCGCCTTCGCCTTCGAGGAAATCTTCATCTGGCCGAGCGGGTCGCCGCGCTCCGCCGGGATGCCGACGCGACTCGCGATCACGTCCGCGACGCCCGGGATGTTGGCGCAGCCGCCGCAGATCAGGATTTGTTCCGGCTGGCTGCGGCCGCTGCCCGAGGCCAGGTAGAACTGCAGCGAGCGGCTCACCTGCTGCGTCATGTCGTCGATGAACGGGTCGAGCACCTCGGGCTGGTAATTCGAGGGCAGCCCGCCTTCCTTCTTGGCGCGGCCGGCCTCCTCCATCGAGAGCCCGTAGGTGCGCATGATCTCCTCGGTCAGCTGCTGGCCGCCGAATGCGAAGTCGCGCGTGTACACGACCTTCAGGTCGCGGAGCACCGAAAAGGTCGTGGTGCTCGCGCCGAAGTCCACGACCGCGATGGTGCGGTCCATGCCGCCGTCCGGCATCTGGTGCGTCATCAGCCGGCAGGCGTTCTCGAGCGCGAAGGCCTCGACGTCCACCAGTTTGGCGACGAGCCCGGCCGCGGTCACGGCCGCGACGCGCTGCTCGACGTTCTCGGAGCGCGAGGCGACCAGCAGCACGTCGCGCATGTCCGGGTCCTTCTCGGAGGGGCCGAGCACCTGGAAGTCGTAGCTGACCTCCTCCATCGGGAACGGGATGTACTGGTCGGCCTGCATCTCGATCTGCTGCTCGAGGTCGGCATCCGACAGGTTGCGCGGCATCTGGATCGCCTTGGTGATTGCCGCGTCGCCGGAGATCGCCACCGCGCACTCTTTCGAGCGCACGCCCGAGCGCTTGACCGCGCGGCGGATCGCGTCGCCGACCGCCGCGGCGTCGACGATCGCCTTTTCGTTGATCGCGTTGTGCGGGGTCGGCTCGGCCGCGTAGGACTCGACCCGGTAGCCGTCGCCCGACTTGCCGAGCTCGATCAGCTTGATCGAGGACGTCGTGATGTCCAGGCCGACGAGCGGCACGTACCGCGGTCCCAGCGAGATTTTCGGCAGCTTGAGCACGGAAATTTCCTTTTCAGGTCAGGCTATTGCGACGCCAATCGCTGCGCTGGGTCAACTTTGCCGGCCAACTATATAGCAAGCAATTGTTAAATTGAACGTGACCAGACTCGCAAATCGGGCGCGCACCCGTCGTTCCGGCGGGCTCAACCGGGGTCCGTCGGGGGGTTTTCGCCCCCCGGCCAGACCACCCTGGATCCGGCCGCTGGCAGCGCCCCGGCGGGGCCTCCCGGACAGAATCCGCCGACGATGCTGCGCCGGTTCGGGGGCTCTGACCGTGTTTCGCGTCACGGTTGGTGCGTCGCAGGGTGGCGACCCGGGGTGACGGCAGCGCCGCACATTACTATGCATAATCGTCGCCGGTGACCACGCGACTGAACCGCAGGCTGCGCATCGCCGCGACCGTCATCGTGTCGCTCGCGGGCGTGATCGGCCTTGCCTTCCTGTCCACGTATTACTACCTGAAGCCGACGCTGCCGGACGTCGCGGTGCTGCGCGACGTGCGGCTGCAGGTGCCGCTGCGCGTGTACAGCCGCGACGGGCGCCTGCTGGCGCAGATCGGCGAGCAGCGTCGCGTGCCAGTGACCTGGGAGGAAATCCCGACCGTCGTCGTGCACGCCGTGCTCGCGGCCGAGGACGACCGCTTCTTCGAGCACCCGGGCGTGGACTGGCAGGGCGTGCTGCGGGCGCTCGTGGTGGCCGCCGCGACGATGGAGCTCTCGCAGGGCGGCAGCACGCTGACGCAGCAGCTGGTGCGCACGACCCTGATCACCAAGGAGCGGCAGCTGCGGCGCAAGCTGCGGGAGATCTTCCTGGCGCTCTCGCTCGAGAACGAGCTGACCAAGCAGGAAATCTTCACGCTGTTCGTCAACACCCAGTTCCTGGGCCAGCGCTCGTACGGCTTCGCCGCCGCCTCCGAGACCTATTTCGGCAAGCCGCTCGCCAGGATCGACGCGGCCGAAGCCGCGCTGCTCGCGGGCATCCTGCAGGCACCCTCGCGCCTCAACCCGGCCTCGGACCCGAAGCGAGCGGAAGAACGGCGCGCGTACGTGCTGCGGCGCATGCGCGAGCTCGGCTACCTCGACGATGATGCCTGGCGCGAGGCGAGCGCGAAGCCCGTCTCGCGCGAGCTGTTCGGCCCGCGCGTGCAGGTGGACGCGCCCTGGGTCGGCGAGCTCGTGCGCCTCGCGCTCTTCGAGAAGCACGGCGAGCGCATCTACACCGACGGCTACCAGGTCGTCACCACGGTGGACAGCCGGCTGCAACGTGCGGCGGACGTGGCGCTGCGGAGCGCCGTGCTGGAATACGACCGGCGCCACGGCTGGCGCGGCCGCGCGGGTCGGATGGAGCTCGATGGCCGCGACGACGCCTCCGTCGCGCTCGCGCTCGAGGAGTACCCCATCGTCGGCGGGCTGGTGCCGGCGGCGGTCGTCGGGGTTGGCCGCGTGGATGCGACCGCCGTGGCGCGCACGGGGCGGCGCTACCGCGTGCCCTTCGACACCATGCGCTGGGCGGTGCGCGAGACCCGGCCCGCGCCGAATGTGCCTTCCGATGTCGTCGCCGCGGGCGACGTCGTTTACCTCCTGCCCTCTTCCGCCAGCGAGGCGCTGCTCGTGCAGCTGCCGGACGTGCAGGGCGCCTTCGTCGCGCTCGACCCGCGCGACGGCGCGATCGTCGCCCTGGCCGGCGGCTTCGACTACCAGGCTTCCAAGTTCAACCGCGTGATGCAGGCGCGCCGGCAGCCGGGCTCCTCGTTCAAGCCGTTCATCTACTCCGCGGCGCTGGAGGCGGGATTCACGCCGGCCTCGGTCGTGCTCGATGCGCCCGTCGTCTACGAAGCGCCCGCGCCCGAGGACGGCATCGGCGTACGGCCGGACGCGGAACCGCTGGCCGAGGGCGAGGAGCCGGAGGAGGAGGACTGGCGCCCGGCCAACGACTCGGGCCGCTTCTACGGGCCGACCCGGCTGCGCGACGCGCTTGCCCGCTCGAGGAACCTGGTCACGATCCGCGTCATGCGCCAGATCGGCGTGAGCTATGCGCGGGACTACGTGACGCGTTTCGGGCTGCCGAAGGACCACATCCCTGCCGACCTGACGGCGGCGCTGGGCACCGCGCAGCTCACCCCGCTCGAGATGGCGAATGGCTTCGCCGTGTTCGCGAACGGCGGCTCGCTCGTCACGCCCTACCTCGTCGACCGGGTGTTCGCGGCGGATGGGTCCCTGCTCGAGGAGAGCACGCCCAAGGTCGCCTGCGGCTACTGCGGCTCGCCGTCGCTCATGGGCAGTCCGCCGGTCGCCGTCGCCGGCGGCGCCCGCGGCGTGCTGCATGCCGCGGCCGTCGGCGGGGGCCTGCCGCCGCCACCGCAGGAGCAGCGAGCCCCGCGCGTCATCTCGGAGGCGAATGCCTGGATCATCACGGACCTGCTGCGCGACGTGATCCACCGCGGCACCGGCCAGCGCGCCCGTGCGCTCGGGCGTGGCGACATCGCCGGGAAGACGGGCACCACCAACGAGGGCCGCGACGCCTGGTTCTCGGGCTTCAACCCGGACCTCGTCGCCACCGCCTGGGTCGGCTTCGACCAGGAGCGGTCACTCGGCGACGGCGAGGAAGGCGCGCGCACCGCGCTGCCGATGTGGATCTACTTCATGCGCGAGGCGCTTGCCGGCCGGCCCGAGCGGCGCCTGCCGATGCCGGACGGCGTGGTCACGGCGCGCGTCGCCGCGGAAACGGGGCCGCTCGGCGATGCGGCCGCGCCCGCGAGCGATTTCGAGTACTTCCTCGCGGACCACCTGCCGCCGGGCATCGAGGGCTCGACCGGTACGGGCGTGCGCAACGTCGCGCCGGCGCAGAAGTACGAAGAGCCGATTTTCTGATGGGAAGGGGACGCTGATGGGACGCGGACGCTCCCCGCGCGCCGACAACCTGCGCCAGGCGATCGCGCAGGAGGCCGCGCGGCTCATGATCGAGCACGGGCACGAGGATTACGGCCTCGCCAAGCGCAAGGCCGCGGAGCGCCTCGGGGTCACCGACCAGGCGGCGTTGCCGAAGAACACCGAGATCGAGGAAGCGATTGCGGGCCATCAGCGCCTGTTCGTGCCGGAGGCGCATGCGAGCGAGCTCGCCGAGATGCGCTCGGCCGCGGCCAGGGCAATGCGCCTGCTCGCCGCATTCGAGCCGCGGCTGGTCGGGCCGTTGCTCTCCGGCACCGCGACCGCGCACGCCGGCATCGCGCTGCACCTGTTCGCCGAGACGCCCGAGGCGGTGGCGCTCGCGCTGATGGACCGCGGCATCCCGTACGAGTTCGGCGAGCGGCGATTCCGCGTGCAACGGGACGCGATCGAGTCCTACCCCGAGATCCGCTTCAGCGCCGGCATGCACGAGGTGGAGGCGACGATCTTCCCGAAGGACGGCATCCGCCAGTCGCCGCCCGGCCCCGTGGACGGCAAGCCGATGCGCCGCGCGACGCTCTCGGAGGTCGAGGAGCTGCTGGCCGGCGGATAGAATAATAGGGGACGCACCCCTATTATTCAGGGTAATAGGGATGCGTCCCCTATTATTCAGCGCTTGCCGACCGGCACGTAGTCGCGGCGCGTCGGACCGGTGTAGAGCTGGCGCGGACGCGCGATCCTGAGCGTCGGGTCGCCGATCATCTCGGACCAGTGCGCGACCCAGCCGGCCGTGCGGGCGATCGCGAACATCACCGTGAACATCTCGCGCGGAATGCCGAGCGCGCGGTAGATGATGCCCGAGTAGAAGTCCACGTTCGGGTACAGCTTGCGGCTGATGAAATACTCGTCCTTGAGCGCGATCTCCTCGAGCCGCAGCGCCAGCTCGAACAGCGGGTTGTTGCTCTGCCCGAGCTTGCCGAGCACCTGGTGGCACATCTCGCGGATGATGGTCGCGCGCGGGTCGAAGTTCTTGTACACGCGGTGGCCGAAGCCCATCAGGCGCACGCCGCCCGCCTTGTCCTTCACCTTTGCCAGGAACTCCGGCACGTGACTCACGTCACCGATCTTCTCGAGCATGTCCACGACCGCCTCGTTGGCGCCGCCATGGGCCGGGCCCCACAGCGCCGAGACGCCGGCGGACATCGCCGTGTACGGGTTGCAGCCGGTGCTACCCGCGAGCCGGACCGTCGAGGTGCTCGCATTCTGCTCGTGGTCCGCGTGCAGGATGAACAACAGGTCGAGCGCCCTGGCGTGCAGCGGATCCACCTCGTAGGGCTCGCAGGGCACCGAGAACAGCATGTTCAGCACGTTCGCCGTGTAGTCGAGGTCGTTGCGCGGGTAGATGAAGGGCTGCCCCAGCGCGTGCTTGTACGAGGCCGCGGCGATGGTCGGGATCTTCGCGATCATGCGGTGCGAGAAGATCTCCCGGTGCCGGTCGTCGTTGATGTTGGTCGTGTCGTGGTAGAAGGCGGCGAGCGAGGCGACGATGGTCGCGACCATGGCCATCGGGTGCGCGTTGTGGTGGAAGCTCCGGTAGAAGCGCAGCAGCCACTCGTTCAGCATCGTGTGGCGCGTGATCGAGCGCGTGAACGCCGCGAGCTCGGCCTTGTTCGGCAGCTCGCCGTGCTGCAGCAGGTAAGACACCTCGAGGAAGGTGCTGTGCTTCGCGAGCTGCTCGATCGGGTAACCGCGATAGAGCAGGATGCCGGCATCGCCGTCGATGTAGGTGATCCTGCTCTCGGTGGCCGCCGTCGCCATGAAGCCCGGGTCGTACGTGAAGACGCCCTGGTCCTTGAGGAGGCTACCGATGTCGAGCACGTCCGGCCCGACGGATCCCGGCCGGGACGGCAGTTCGCTGGTCTTGCCCGTCCCGAGGTTCTTCAGCTGATACTTCTCGCCGCTCATGGGTACCACGTTCTCCGGCTTTATCTGCGCGTTCACAATGATCCCATAGAATGACGGCATGAGCGCGCCCATTGCGGTTTATGTCCACCTGCCCTGGTGCGTGCGCAAGTGCCCCTATTGCGATTTCAACTCTCACGCGGCGCCCGGCACCATTCCGGAAAACGCCTATGTGCAATCGCTGCTCGCGGATCTTGAGGCGGACCTCGATCTCGCCACCGGGCGCGAGGTGGCGACCGTCTTCCTGGGCGGCGGCACGCCCTCGCTGTTCGGACCCGATGCAATTGATGCACTGATTTCGGGCATCCGCGCGCGTCTCGCGGTCGCCCCGGCCGTCGAGGTCACGATGGAGGCCAATCCCGGCACCGTGGAGCACGGGCATTTCGCGGGATACGCCGCCGCGGGCGTCAATCGCGTCTCGCTCGGATCGCAGTCTTTCGACGCGCGCGCGCTCGCGGCGCTCGGGCGCATCCACGGGCCCGACGAGATTCCGGCCGCGGTCTCCGAGTTGCGCGCCGCAGGCATCGCCAACTTCAACCTCGACCTGATGTACGCGCTGCCGGGCCAGACGGTCGGGGCAGCGGTCGCGGATGTCGAGGCCGCGATCGCGCTCGGGCCCGCGCATGTCTCGCACTACCAGTTGACGCTCGAGCCGGGCACGGCGTTCTTCCATCACCCGCCGCCGCTTCCATCCGACGACCTCGCCTGGGAGATGCAGACGCAGTGCCAGCAGGCGCTCGCCCGGGCCGGGTTCGCGCAGTACGAGGTTTCCGCCTACGCCCGGCCCGGGCGGCAATGCCGTCACAACCTCAATTACTGGCGCTTCGGCGATTACCTCGGCATCGGCGCCGGGGCGCACGGGAAGGTGAAGGTGGACGGCGCGGTGATCCGCACGGAAAAGTCCCGGTCACCGCGCATCTACCTGGAAAGCGGCGGCCGTGCCGGCGAGCGGCGCCGGGTGCCGGCGGAGGAGCTGCCGTTCGAGTTCATGCTGAATGCGCTGCGGCTGAGCGAAGGTTTCGCGCTGGCCGATTTCGAACTCGCAACGGGCTTGTCCGAGGCGCAGCTGCAGCCTGCGCTCGAGCGCCTCGCGAGCCGCGGCCTCATCGACCGGGAGCGCGGCCGCTGCCGCCCGACCGACCTCGGATACCGCTTCCTGAACGACCTGCAGGCGGAGTTCCTGCCCGAGCGGGGCGCCGGATCGGCCAGTGGCGAGTTGTGCACAGCGCCTTCGCGGGTCGCGCCGGACACGGACTTTCGTCGCTTTGTTCGCGAGGTGCGTTAACTGGGGCTATGCAAGTGCTTGAGCGATATTGGTAATATGCCCTGCTCAAAATTTAATCAACCGGTCATAAATGCGGAAATGCGCCAGAAGCGGATCACGGGACGGCGAGCGGTCCACAGAGTTATCCACACATTTTGTGGATAAGGAAAAAACCCTCGCAGTTTCCATGACTTAGCAGCCTGCCGTGCGCTGCCTTGCCCCTCGATCCGCCGCCCGCTAGACTGCGCGCCCCCGACGTTGCTGCCGACTGGAACCACGACCATGAAAGACGGCATTCACCCGAAGTACACGGAAATCACCGTCACATGCAGCTGCGGGAACACTTTCCAGACTCGCTCCACGCTCGGCACCAACCTCGAGGTCGAGGTGTGCTCGAACTGCCATCCTTTCTATACGGGCAAGCAAAAAATCGTGGACTCGGGTGGCCGCGTGGACCGCTTCCGCAAGAAGTACGGCCTGAAGTAATCGCCCCCGGGCCCCGCCCTCAACTTTCCCAGTCCGTTCGCGTCTAACCCGCGACGGGTTAGGCTTGAAGACCCCGCGGGAGAGTTTCGTGCGTCGACAGCCTGGCATCCTGCTCGGTCTCCTCGCGCTGGCGGCGCTGGCCGCGGGCATGGGGGCGCCCGCCTTCGCCGCGGACCCGAAGCCCGAGCAGGACAAGGAAGCCCCGGCGGCCAGGCCGAAGAAGGACAGCAAGGAAGTCCGCACCGGCAAGCAGCTCGACATCCAGATCAAGCAGCAGATGGGCGTGCACGACGACCTCGAGCTGCAGGAATACGTCCAGCGCATCGGCCAGAAGCTGGCTGCGGTCAGCGAGCGCCCAGGTCTCGACTGGAAGTTCACGGTCGTGGACACCGACGACGTCAACGCCTTCGCGACCATGGGCGGCTTCGTCTACGTGTCGCGCGGCATCCTGCCCTACCTGCAGAACGAGGCGCAGCTCGCCGCCGTGATCGGCCACGAGATCGGCCACATCACGGCAGAGCACCTGCAATCCCGCAACCGCAAGTCCACGCTGGCTGGGCTCGCGAGCGCCGCGACCGCGATCTTCACCGGCATGCCGGCCCTCGCGGAGCTCACGAACGTTGCCGGCCAGGCGATCGTGCTGGGCTACGGCCGCGAGGCCGAGCTCGAAGCCGACCGACTGGGGGCCGAGTACCTCGCGAAGGCGGGCTACGAGCCGCAGGCGATCATCGACGTGATCCAGGTGCTCAAGAACCAGGAGCTGTTCGAGCGCGAGCGGGCGCGGCTCGAGAAGCGAGACGCGCGCGTGTACCACGGCGTCTTCGCCAGTCACCCCGGCGCCGACACGCGCCTGCAGCAGGCCATCGCCTCGGCCGGCAAGGCGCAGCTCGGCTCGACCGGGAACATCTCGAACCGCGACGGATACCTCGACGCCATCCGCGGGCTGCCGGTCGGCTCCAGCCGCCGGCAGGGCATGTTGCGCGGCAACCGCTTCTACCACGCTGACATGCAGTTCACGGTCGCCTTCCCGCAGGGCTGGCAGGTGCAGAACGCGCCGACGCACCTGCTGGCCGTCGCCCCGAACAAGGAGCACATGATGGAGGTGCGCACGCAGGTGCCGCCTTCGGACCTCACCGACCCGCGCGACTTCGCGATGCGCGGCCTCGCGAATCGCCGGCTCGACCACGTGGAATCGCTCGACATCAACGGGCTCAGGGCCTGGACCGCGATCGTGCGCAACGACCCTTCGCCGTTCGGCCAGTCCACGAGCGTCCGTTACGTCATCATCAACTACGACAACATGATGTGGGTCTTCAAGGGCGCCAGCCGCTCGAACTCGACGGTGCCGGCCGGGGACTCGCTCTTCCTCTCGACCGCGAGGACCTTCCGCCGGCTGCGCTCGAACGAGTTCCAGCTCGCCGAGCCGTACCGGCTCCAGATCGTCCGCGCCACGGAGGGCACGACGATCGATGAGCTCGCGCAGACCGCGAAGATCGAGAAATATCCGGCGCAGGAGCTGCGCCTGTTCAACGACCTCTACCCGAAGGGCGAGCCCAAGCCCGGCGACCTGATCAAGACCGTCCGCTGAAATAGGGGACGCACCCCTATTTCCGGGCCGAAATAGGGGTGCGTCCCCTATTTCTTATTTCATCTCACCAGCCGGCGGCGCGCATGCGAGCGGCGAGCGCGGCGAGCGCCTGGCCGCGATGGCTCACGCGGTTCTTCTCCTCCGCCGACATCTCCGCGGCCGTGCGCACGTCCCCCGCGACGATGAAGTACGGGTCGTAGCCGAACCCGCCCTCGCCCCTCGCCTCGAAGCCGATGCTCCCGGGCCACGCGGCCTCGGCGATGACCGGCGCCGGGTCGTCCGCATGCCGTACGAAAGCCATCGCGCAGTGATAGCGGGCGCCGCGCCCCTCCGCCGGCACGTCCGCCAGCTCCGCGAGCAGGCGTGCGTTGTTGGCGTGGTCGTCGGATCGCGGACCGGCGTAGCGCGCCGAGTGCAGGCCGGGCCGGCCGCCGAGCGCATCCACCTCGAGCCCGGAATCGTCGGCGATCGCCGGCAACCCCGCGGCGGCCGCCGCATGGCGCGCCTTGATGAGCGCGTTTGCCGCGAAGCTGTCACCGTCCTCGACGGGCGGCTCGATCCCGAGCTCCGACTGCGCCACGACCTCGAGGTGGTGGTCCGCGAGGATCGCGCGCATCTCCCGGAGCTTCCCGGGATTGCCGGTGGCGAGCACCACGCGGCGCATCAGCGGCGGCGCGCCTCGAGCTGCAGCTCGAACAGCTTCGCGATGCCGGAGGTCGCGAGAGCCAGCATCGCGTCCAGCTCCTCGCGCCGGAAGGCGTGGCCCTCCGCCGTGCCCTGCACCTCGATGAAGGCGCCGCCCGAGTTCATCACCACGTTCATGTCAGTCTCGGCCTCGACGTCCTCGGCGTAGTCGAGGTCGAGCATCGGCGCGCCCCGGACGATACCGACCGAGACGGCGGCGATCTGGCCGTGCAGCGGGTTCTTTGCGATCACGCGCCGCGTGACGAGCGCGTCCACGGCGTCGGCGAGTGCGACGTAGCCGCCCGTGATCGCGGCGGTCCGCGTGCCGCCGTCGGCCTGCAGCACGTCGCAGTCGATCGTGATGGTGCGCTCGCCGATCGCGCCGAGGTCGATGCAGGCGCGCAGCGAGCGGCCGATCAGGCGCTGGATCTCCTGCGTGCGCCCCGACTGCCGGCCCTTCGCCGCCTCGCGCGCGCTGCGCGTGTGCGTCGCGCGCGGCAGCATGCCGTACTCGGCCGTGAGCCAGCCGCGGCCGCTGTTGCGCAGGAACGCCGGAACGCCGCTCTCGACGCTCGCCGTGCAGACGACGCGCGTGGCGCCGAACTCGGCAAGCACGGAGCCTTCCGCGTGCGCGGTGTAGCCGCAGGTGAACCGGACGGGTCGCAACTGGTCGGCCGCGCGGCCGCCGCTTCGGGTCATGTCACCAGCCTCAGTTGCGCCAGACGAGCCCGGCGGCCGTGGCATTGTCGCTGTGCGGGGCGGACGCCGCCACCGCCTTCCCGGCGAGCGCGGCCAGCGCCTCCCGGCAGCTGCCGTTGCCCGGCCTCCAGAATGCCGCAATGTCCGGGTCCTTGAGGTTCGACCAGATGCCGTCGGTGCAGACCAGCAGCACGTCGCCGTCGGCGAGCGGTTGGCGCCCAGAGATCGACATCTCCGGCAGCGCCGCCTCGCCGCCGATGCAGCACTCGACGTAGTTGCGCATCGGGTGGCCGGCGATCTCCTCCTCGCTGATCGAGCCCTCGCGCAGGAGCTGCTCGACGTGGCTGTGGTCGCGCGTGCGCGCGACGACCGCGCCGTTTCGCAGGTGATAGACGCGGCTGTCGCCGACGTGGGCCCAGTACGCCTCGCCGCGCTGGACCAGGCAGACGGCGCAGGTCGCACGCGGACGCAGGTCCAGCGCGAGCCGCGCGCCGAGACCGACAACCGCCGTGTGCGCGCGGCCGAGCGCCAGGTGCAGGAACCCGAGCGGGTCGAACACCGGCTTCGGCAGCTTGCGGAACTGCTCCACCACGGACTTGCAACCGGTCTCCGCGGCGCGCGCGCCCCAGGCGTGCCCGCCCATTCCGTCCATGACGACGAGCAACGCCGCGCCGTCGCCCGCGGCGACCGCGACCCGGTCCTGGTTGTCCTCGCGATCGCCGGTCAGGCTGACCTCGGCGAACTCGACTTCCACGCGCGCCTCCGGCGGCCTGGCGCCGCCGCCCCCTGCTAGACTGTCGCGCAGCTTACATCACCGGCATTCCACCTACCCGGGGACCTCGGCCGAATGCTCAGGAGCATGACAGGGTTCGCGCGCGTCGAGCGCACGACGGCGGCGGGCGTGCTCGCCTGGGAGCTGCGCGGGGTCAACCATCGTTACCTCGAAGTGAGCCTGCGCCTGCCCGAGGAACTGCGCGCCCTCGAGGGCGCGTTCCGCCGCGCCATCGGCGCCGCCGCGCGCCGCGGCAAGGTGGACGCGGCGCTGTGGCTGCGGCCGGCCCCCGCCGCCTCGCGCGATCTCGCCGTGGACGAGGCGCTGCTCGACCGGCTGATCGAGGGCGCGCAGGCGGTGCAGCGCCGTCTCGGGGCCGCCGGGCGCATCGACGCCGCCGACCTGCTGCGCTGGCCCGGCGTGGTGCGGGAGGCGGAACGCGATCTTGCCCCGCTGGCGGAAGCCGCCGAGGCGCTGCTCGGCGATGCCCTCGGCGCGTTCGCCGCCTCTCGAGCCAACGAGGGAGAACGCATCGCCGAAATGCTCGCGACGCGCGCACGCGCGGTGCAGAGGATCGCGAGGCAGGTCGTCGCACGGCTGCCGGACGTGCAGGCGCGCATCCGCTCGAAGCTCGGCGAGCGCATCGCGGCGCTGGGGGCCGAAGTCAATCCCGAGCGCTTCGAGCAGGAGGTCGCACTGCTGCTGCAGAAGATGGATGCGGCCGAGGAGCTCGACCGGCTGCAGAGCCACGTCGAGGAGATGCTGAACGCGCTCGCCGCCGACGAGGCGGTCGGCCGCAAGCTCGACTTCCTGATGCAGGAGCTCAACCGCGAGGCCAATACGCTGTCGTCGAAGTCCCAGGACATCGAAACCACGCGCGCGGCGGTTGAGCTCAAGGTCCTGATCGAGCAGATGCGCGAGCAGATCCAGAACGTCGAATAGCTTCCGGTGGCTTCCGAAGACTTCCGCGAAAAGCGCTTTAACCCACTGAGTTTCTGGTTGTTTTGACCAGAATCGTCCACTGGCGTCCAACCTCGTCTGAGGTAATCTTGTAGCTCGATTTGTAGCTGGTTTGTAGCTAGATCTGTAGCTGGGATCCGACGAGCAAGGGGACGAAATGGCACGCGCGAAGCTCACGGCACTCGCGGTCGAGCGGGCTCAGCGGTCGGGCGAGACGGTGTTGCTCAGCGACGGCGACGGGCTGTACCTGCGCAAGCAGACGCGCGACGGCGCCTCGTGGACGCTGCGCTACCGCTTCGCCGGCAAAGAGCATTGGCTCACGCTGGGCAACTATCCCGACATGTCACTCGCCCAGGCGCGGATCGAAGCACGCCAAGCCCGCGTGCTCCTCGACAGGCAGCAGAATCCCCTGAGCGTCCGGCGTGCTGCACTGGCCGAGGAACGCCGGAAGGGTTCATTCAAGGCGTTGTGCGAGGACTGGTATCGAGCCGAAGTCCAGGCACGCGGGCTCAAGCACCCGGCCGTGCCGCGCCGGTATCTCGACAGGTACTTGCTCCCCAAATTCGGCCGACTCCCGGCAAGCGACATCACGCCTTCGGATATCGCCCGCCTGCTGGACGAGCTCAAGGGCCGCGCTCCGACTGCGGCAAACGATCTGCTGCGCTTCACGCGGCGGATCTTCGCTTTCGGCGTGCGCCGCCGCTTCGTCCTTAGCAACCCTGCGGCCGATTTCTCGCCGCGCCTCGATGCCGGCGGCACCGAACGGCAACGCAGTCGCGTACTGAGCTTCGACGAACTCGCGCTATTGTTCGAGAAGATCCGTGGGACACCGAACTTCGGTAAGGACAACCTGCTCGCGATCAAGCTCCTGCTGGCGCTGTGCGTGCGCAAGGGCGAATTGTTCGGTGCCCGGTGGGCGGAATTTGACCTCGACGGCGAGACCCAGGCCGGCGCGGTCTGGCACTTGCCGTCTTCACGCACCAAGACGGGTGAGAGTCTCGACATCCCCCTGGCACCCGTCGTGGTGGAATGGTTTGGCGCCCTGCGCGTGCTCGCCGCAGGCAACGACTATGTGTTTCCCAAGCGCCGCCGCGATCCGCGGGAACGCGTGCCGCACATGGGAATCGACACCTTGAACGTGGCCCTGAAGCGCGTGAAGCACGGATTGACGGACTTCACGCTGCACGACCTGCGGCGCACGGCGCGCACGCACCTCGCGGCGCTTGGTGTACGGCGCGAAGTCGCCGAACGCTGCCTAGGTCACAAGCTACGGGGCGTCGAAGCCACCTACAATCGCCACGACTACTTCAAGGAGCGCCGCCTGGCGCTCGCGCAGTGGGTGCAACTCTTGCTCGACGCCGAGCGAGGCGTCAGCAATGTCGTCGCGATCAGCGCCGGCGCCGCTTCGCACCCTTGAATTCTCGATTGAGCCGATTCAGATCGAAGCCCCTCGGATCGAACACGCCACCGATCCACCGCACCATGTCCTCGTACTGCTCGTGTCTCCGGTCGCCGAGGATCTTCAGAAACTCCGCATAGCCATGCGGGCCGCCCACGTCCTCGGGCGGGCAAGCGTTCTCTCCAGCAAGACAGATTGGAAGAGGAAGATCCTGCGCCGCCCTCAGGGGCGCCGGGGATTCAATCACGATCCGATGCTGCCAGCCGTCGCCCATGTCGTAGCGGTACTCGGCTTCGCCGCCGACACCCAGCTCCGCGGCCATGGCCGTCACTGAGACACGCCGCTCGTCGCGGTAGTTGGCGATATCCGAATCTAGGCCGACCTCATCAATCCACCAGTCCGGTGCCACTAATATGGTGCCGACCTGAAACTCATGTGCGTGCGAATCCGTCCACCCCATGATCCACTGCAGATAGGAATGCAGGCTCGCCAGCGTCCACTGATTGGAAACCAGCGCACGCCGCCAGACGAGCGGCACCACGTCCAGCAGTTCGATACGCAATGCCACAGGCCGTGGCCGCGGGGGAGTTCGCAAGTCGGATCCTCGGGACCAACCGTGGCAATGAAAACATGGGGCCGCGCCCGATTGCGAGTGGGCGTGGGTGCTCTTACCGGCCTAGACACTCGGTACTCAGGGCTTCGGCGAGTCGTAACCGACCTGCCAGCTGCGCAGGTTCGCCAGTAGCGCCGACTTGAAATGGTCTCGTAGCGCGGTGCAGACCCTGAGCATGGAAAAGACGTCCTCTCGACGCGGACCGGTTGCGGAGGCACCACGCTGCACCGTGCGGGCAATCTGATTGAGATTGCGGCCTATGGCTCCAAGCTCGGCGATCGACCGCCTGAATGCCACCAGCTCGTCCTTGGGGAGCGGTGTCAAGCAACGAAGATGCGCACGCACCAGCACCGAAACGTATGTCGCTGCCGCCATACCTCGGGCGGCGGCTCGCTCCGCCAGCAGTAGCTGATCGTCGGGCCGCAGGCGGAGATATAGGCGCGCGGCACGCGCAACCCTGCGAGCCCCGTCAGGGTTGCCGAGTTTCGGATCCGCGGCGCCTTCGAGCGTCAGCTCGAGCAGGCGTTTCAGCAGCGCCGACTCGCTGAGTTGGCGCTGTTCGACCAGCGCCTTGAGACGAGCCTTGGTCTCCGATGAGACGCGAGCGGCGATGAAGTGACTGGCTGCCATGGCCACGATTGTTCAACAACAGCGGCCACCGGCCTATCCTGCATCTCACGGAAAAACACGCCAAAACTCCACACCTGTAGCGGCAGCCGCTTGCGTGCTGGACAGGTATTTGCGGCTTTCACCGCAGTTCTCGGCCTCGTGTCTTCCCATCCGTGAAGCGTAATCTCGACGCGTATGACAGTTTGCCCATCAGCATTGGTACCCTCCGTCCAAATTTTGCGCCTGCCGCAAGTCTGCAAGGTCACCGGCCTCGGACGCTCGATGATCTACCAGCTCGAGTCCCAACGCCGATTCCCGAGCCGGGTGCGCATCGGGTTACGCGCCGTGGGTTGGGTGGAATCCGAAGTGCAGCGCTGGCTCGCGAGTCGTATCGAGCATCATCGCGCCGGTGTGACTTGAATCCACAAGCGGATTGCGGATAGGAAATTCAAACGCGCATGTCGGAGTACGCCTGTGCGCGTAGTCGACTTCGGGCTGGCCTGAACTGACACCGACGGAACTTGCCCGACCCGTTCCGGTCGCCGGGATACCCGGCCCGACCGCCGCCCGAGCGCCGAAACTTCCACCTACACCGCTCTGCCCTCCCGCATCCGCCCCGCGCCCTGAACGCGGCGCGGCCGAGTCCCCTGCCCGCCGCCGCACGCGCCGCAGGCAGGTCCGTCGCCTTCGCGCTCACCTCAGGCGGGACCGCTCCGGCGGCGCCCGGGCTCCCAACGGCAGCTCGGCCGGGTACTGCTCCAACGCGGTGCGCTCCAAGTGAGCGAGGATCCGCGCAACGACCGCCGGCTCCTCGCTGCTGGCGATGATCCGAAGCGTCCCGCCGCAGCGGGCGCAGGTGTCAATCTCGATGCCAAACACCCACTTCAGACGCCGTGCCCAGCTCATCGCCACGTGCCGCGGCGGCGGCAGCTTGGCCGGTTCGCAAGATGGCGCCTGGTAGACATTGCAGAGGACCTCAGGTTCTCGCTTTCCGAGCTGATCGCTGGGGCGGATAGCCGGTTGTAGACCGGCTCATGCTGAAATTAGCGTTCGCACTTGCACAAACTGACGCAGCGCAAAAATTACTCTGATCATTCCAGGCGTACAGGGCTTCAGCGAAGATTCGGCTCGGCGATCCGTTGACATGAATTGGACCGAGGCGTACGTTCTCGCCGAAATAATAGACAGAAATGCCGTAACAAGACGGGTAAGGGGATTGAAACTCTGCCAATCGGCCGAGGCTAATCAATTGGGGATGCAGGCTTTAGCGTTGCTGCGACTTGATGCGCACTGCACTTGCGAGCGTACGCATTTCCGCTCTGCACGTTTACCGCAATTATCCGGATTCTGGCCGAGGCTGCATCGCGCTTCTAATTGCGATGCATAGCGGCTAATTACACTTACAAACTACCCCGAGTCAATTCATTGCTGGTCAGGGAGGCAAAGTGATGAGCGGATTCATGCGTTTCGCTGGTTGTCTATTCGGCTTGCTCGGTTATTCAGCAATCCTGGCGGCCTACGAGCACTCCAATCCCACCGCCACGGATCCGTACGAGTACGTTATTCGAGATCATGCGGAGTTTCTAAACGAACTGTCGAACCGACGACGGGTCAATACATTTTTCCCGAATGAGCAGTCAGCGTTCTATGGCTTGCAGTTTCGCTACGTCAACTCATCTCGCGGAAACCTCACCTTCGTCAGACGAGATCTTGTCACGGTTGGACGGATACCTATTGTTGCTGGTCGCGTTTATGACTCCATGAGTCGAATTGATGAGGGATTCGGTCCGGGCTGGAGATTGTCCTTGGCGGAAACGATCTCTGAGACTGCGGAAGGCATGCTTAGCTATATCGATGACTCCGGGGCCCAGACTGTTCTGGTACGTCGTGACAGTTCGTATGTCACGCGTGTCCCAGGTCCAACAGCAATTGTCTCGGCAGAAGTCAAGGATGACATTTTGCAATTGGTGATGCGTAATGGGTGGACGAAATTCTTTCGACGCCACGACAGTCGATTCTTGCTGACCGCAGTTCGTGATGCCTACGGCAATACGCTGGTCCTCCAGTATGACGGGCCAACCCTTGTGCGTATTCAGGCGCAGAACGGGCGATTCGTAGTTATCGAACGAGACGCGAATGGACGCATCAGGCGCATTGCCGATGAGCAAGGGAGGGCGGTCGGATACCTATATGACGATAGCGGGCTACTGCGGACGGTCACGGACATCGGAGGAAACGAGTGGCAGTACGACTACGACGTGCTTGGCCGACTCAAACTTGCGGTTGATCCTCAGGGTGTTTCCATCTTGGAAGTGCAGTCGGATGCAATCCATCGTGCAAGCGTTGTTCGTATCCTAGGCGGTCAATATCGATATCGATATGAAGATGCACGCACAACGATCCAAGATGAAGCCGGTCGTGCCGCCTATGTACTCCATAACCGCTTTGGGATTGCGACATCGGTGACTAGCACAACCGGCTTTGCGAGCGAAGTACGACTCGACTCGCAAAATCGTGTCACCACACTTCTGCAAGACTTTGAGCCTAGAGCGACGTTCTCTTACGGCGCAAACGAACAACTTGAAACACTTACGCGAAGCGATGAAGGCGGTTCGGTGATCCTCAGTTACGTATACGACACCTTGAATCGACCGACAGAGATCATCGGGAGTGACGGCTCGAAGACAACTCTGGCGTTTAACGAGGCTGGGGATCTATTGCGCAGACAGGACGGTGAATATTGGGAGCAATTTGAGTACACCGAACATGGAGATCTGCGGGCTGTCGCAAATAGTCGAGGGTCTACAACGTATGCCCATAACTCGGACGGCCAGATCGAGACCATAACTAGCTCTCGCGGCAGTGCCACCTTTGTCTATTTTCCTAATGGCAGGCTCAAGTTGCTCACTCTTCTTGATGGATCCACCCACGAGTACGGCTATGACGCGCTCGGCCTGCGCAAATCAATAAAGCGAAGCAATGACCGTGACATCGCGTACTGGTATGACGCAGCCGGAAACCTCATTCGTTCAAGTGGTCTCGATGCGTCCGGCAGGGATGTTGGCCAGACCTTTGAAATCGATAGTTACTATCGAGCAAAGGCGGTGCATCACGATGATGGACACATCACGAAGATAACGTACGACTCTGCGGGCAATCCGGAGACAATTTCGAGATTCGAGGATCCAGCGAAACCAGTACTAAGTTACATGTACGACGCTCGTAATCGTCTTATTGCGGTCGCGGACGGCGAGAAGATAATCGGGAGTTACGCATATGACAAAAGAGAGGCCGATCTCCGCGACCAGCTAGATCACCACACGATGCGTGTGGCCGCTATTGGCCTTCAGCACTCCGCGACCTTAGGCAATATTGATTCCATACTCTATACGCGGCCGTACGGCTCAACTTTTGAATTCGTCAACTTCGATGAAGCCACGCAAAGTTTTGAGCTGGCAGCTGACATTGCAATGGTTTTTCCGGACTTGGTCAGAAATAACAGTATTCATAGGCGAGAACTGTCAGAACTTGACACGGGAAGCATCGAAGCGCAAGTCAATTTCGATCGCCCATCCAATATCTCTTTTCTGCCACCCGAGTACGCAACAATAAACTGCGCGCAAAATTGCGTTTTCTATGGAGTCGAAATACGAGCAAACGGTTCATACGACCCAATAACAGTTTCCACTGGCTCCACAGTGACGCTTCAGGCAGGAAGCCCTGAGGGAACGGCGAATGAAGGATGCCAACTCCTGATTTGCGATTGGACGATTGGTGGACAAAATGGCGGCTCTGGCAAGACCATTTACCATACATTTAGCATTCCTGGGACATATCACGTAGTCACAAATTGCGAGTGCTCTCCGTGCGACATTACGGGGGCCGATGACACTTTTGTCGACGTTGTTGACCCAGTGTGCAACGTTGACTTCTCGATCACTCCAGCGAGTCCCAAGATCTCTACAGCGCCAGCGATGCCTTCAATTTCGGCGAGCGTGACCTCGCGCACTCCGTCAAATGCCTCGATTTCATGGACTGCATCCGTTTCGCATACCGCGCCATCGGGTTGTACCGGAGGTCCAACGTTTTCTGCGAATGCGCAAAACGCCTCGGGAACGACGTATGCACCAACTTTCAGCGGACTGTTCGGCGGCGAACTGACGATTAAGGCAACGTGTAGTGCAGCAGGATACCAATCGAAGACAACTACCAAGAAATTGAATGTCGGCGGAACTCAGCCAAGCGATACCTTAATTGGAAATCAAATCGGCACAGTTGGTTCGCCCTTCGACAGCGCAGATCTACGGCGCATCGGATGCCACGAAAGCAATCTCACACAATTTACTGGGACAAACGGTTTTCCGCTTTATGGTGGCGGGGGAGACACCGGGATTATGCAAATTTGTTTTCAACGTACCAGTTCAGATCTCTGGAACTGGCAGGCGAATATCGAGAGAGGTCGGTCAATTCTGATGGAAAAGCGAACGAACGCAAAAAATTGCCTGGACAATGAAGTCAATACCGAGGGTGCTACGCCGTATACGAACACGATGTGGAGAAAAGAGGCGATTCATCGGTACAACGCGGGCAGTGCTTGCGTTGGCGACGCCTACCAAGAGTGGAACTCTACGGTGAATGCGTGGGTGGTGGTTGATAGGGGAGGTGCAGGTGGATATGTCAACGCTGTATTGGCGAAGGGACCTACATGCACATAGTGAACAAATCCATCATTTCGGTAATCGTGGCCATCGCCTTGACCACGGTCAGTCAGCGTACCATCGCATGTGAAGATATTGCGGTTGTATCCGATGACGCCCGCTACGTGGTCCTAAGTGGCGATACGCTCCAGGAAAAAGATGTCGGAAATCTATGGTGGCTGGGAGTTCGCGGCATTGATTATGTGGCTCCGGGATCAACTCTATCGCGGGCGGTCGTCTTCCCCGATCGTCTCGTTGACGTCAAGACTGGTATCTTGGTACCAGGTGGAACAAAACCAATACTGCTTCACGACATTGGACGCTCTCTACAATCACCGGACAGTGACGAGCGCACGTTCGCTGAATTTACTCTGACCAAAACTTGGTGGGTCGACGACACGCCTGACAGCAAGTTAGTGGGCGTGCATCGTAGTGATTCGAAGCAATCAATCGTCATCTTCGGCTCTGACTTGGCAGTGCAATCGGAATGGCCGATGGATCCTCCGACGCTTGGGCTAGGAGTCGCGTGTGAAGATCGCGGGCGAATTATCGTCGCTGGAATGAAAGACAGATTGATTGCAGCGAACGACGCGGCCGTCCGCAAGGAGCCGCTTAGTAAGCCCATTAACCTTAATGACAGCCGGCTGCTCGGTGTAATTCCATTCGGTTGTACAGCACTCATGGCAGAGAACGTCGCTGACGCTAACGCCGTCGATGTAAATGCCGATCAGCTCGCGGTTCGCACATTTGACTTGGCGACAAATCAATACGGTCCCAAGATTCAAGTGAAAAGAGCTGCGGAAAACGTGCTTGTCGCGGGTGGAAAGAAGTTACTGCAACAGGACCTCCTCGCTACCTCAGAAGGCAATGGCACTTTTCGTATGACTCCGACCGGCCGGATGCGCATCGTAGACACGCAGAGCGGCTTGATACTCAAGTCAGCGAATCTGCCGGCCGGCTCGACTGGTCGGTTATTCTGCCGCGGCGAAAAGGAACGGCTAACGATTTCCGCAGCGAAAAAGATCTATCTTGTCGACGCCGAGACTCTTAGCGTGCTTGCTTCAAGGCAAATTCCATTCAGTAGATATTTTACCTTCTGAAAAACAATAGGCCCTGTGGGCGGCTGAACGCAAGTTCATGTGTCGGCTGAACGCTAGTTCGATGCCCGGCTGAATGCGAGTTTCCGAATCGGTCAATCAACCGAACCCAGCGGCGATGAATTCGACCTGCCAATTACTCAGGGTGTTGAGTATTTCTACTCAGCACCGTGAGTAAACTGCATGTCGGTTGGGCCTCCGTAAATCACCCAACCGCACGCTGGGCCCCTGTAGCTGGATGTGTAGCTAGCGTGGGTAGAAAAGATTAAAATACTCTGACAATCAACGGCTTGCAGGTTTCGCGCGCGAGCAGGTCCAGAACGTCGAATAGGAACAGGGGACGCACCCCTGTGTCGCGCGTGACGACACAGGGATGCGTCCCCCTCTTGTCAGGTGTCAGCCGGCGTTCTCGTCGACGACTTCGTCGCCGCTTCCCTCGTCACCGCCACCCTCTTCGGAAGAGCCACAATCGAGGGGATCCTCCCCGCAGGAGAGCGGAGTCCACTGGGCGCCGCTGCCCGGCGGCAGTCCGTCGATGGCGGGTCCGGAGTAGCGGTTGTTGCCGGACTTGATGAACACGGCGATCACCTCTCCAGTCGGGCAGGTGAAGAATCCGGAATACGGATCGATCAGGCCCTCGTAGGTGCCGTCGTCGAGCTCGTCGTACTTGACGAAGTAGGAACCCGACTCGTCCCCGCACTGCACGACCACGTTCGAAAGTTCCTTGGTCGAGCAGGCCCGTACGGCTCCCGAGTCCTCGAGACAGGCGTCGGTTTCCGCGGCCACCGGCACGGCGATCGCCCCCTGCAATGAGAGTGCCGCTACGCCGGCGATCGTCGAGATGCAGGGCCAGGCAGCCCTCGGGATCAATCTGGTCTTCATCATGGCTGGTCCTCCGTTCTATCGGATGCGCGCAGGCGCGGGATGCGGCGACGCAAAGGCCGGAGGATCGTCGGCAACCCCGCTGTCGTGGACGATTCCGTCGGTAGACCGGTGGCTTTGCGTCCCCGCCTTTCGGCGGGTTTGCCCTTGTCAACGCCGTGGATCGTCGTCGCCACGCGGTGACGCGTCAACGCATTGTTGACAGAATGACTGCCGGAGCGACGAGCGGTCAGCGCACGCGGCGCCAGTTCCGCGTCGGCGACTCGCGCCGGCTCCAGCCCCAGTACGGATGCCGCTCGAGCAGGGCGCGCTTGCGGAACGCGAAAATGAGGATCGCGCCAGCGATGAAGCCGCCGGCATGCGCCCAGAACGCGACGCCGCCGCCCTTCATGCCGAGCGTGCCCCAGCCGCTTGCGAGCTGCAGCAGGAACCAGTATCCCAGCATGAGCACGGCGGGCACGGCGATCGTCGTGACGTAGAAGCCGAGAAAGACGAGCAGGTGCACGTGCACGCGGGGATACAGGAGCACGTAGGCGCCCATCACGCCGCCGATCGCGCCGGAAGCGCCGACCATCGGGATCTCGGAGCGCGGATCGGTCACGAGCTGGGCCGACGCGGCGGCCACGCCGCACAGCAGGTAGAAGACGATGAACCGCCAGTGACCCATCGCGTCTTCGACGTTGTTGCCGAAGATCCAGAGGAACCACATGTTGCCGACCAGGTGCAGCCAGCTCCCGTGCAGGAACATCGACGTGAGCATGGAATGCCAGGACGCATCCGCCGGCACCAGGCCGAGCCCGAGGACGGAAGCCGTCAATGCCGGTTCGGTGCCCAGGCCCTGCAACAGGACCCAGGCCGCGACGTTCAGCGCGATCAGGCCGATCGTCGCATAGGGCGTCAGGAAATGCGGGTTGTCATCCCGGATCGGGAACATGCGCCCGATTGTACGGGCGTCTCCGGCCGGGTGCCGGATCGCGGATTCGGGGATTCGCCGCCAGTGCCGTCGCGTCGGGGGAGGACGCTGCGACAGGTTCAGGCGACAGTGACGGCGAATCTCCGAATCCGCGACCCGGCCCGGTTCCCGGCGCTCACGTCTCGAGACGCCGGGCCGTGACCACGATCTCGGGCAGGACGGTCGCCGGGTCGATGCCCAGGATGTCCCGCTCGTACACCACGCGCTGGTCGAGCGCGAGGCCGTTGCTGACGAGGCCGGCGAGCGTTGCCACCATCACCGCCGCGAGCCCCGTGTTGCGGATCGCCGAATAGGTCTTCATTGCCTTGCTCCTTCGTGTCCGTGTTGCGGAAGGCCGCGTGCCTTCCATCACTGCCCGGCCGGGACTTTGACCTTCGCCGCGGTCCCGAACAAACGGGCTTTCTGACTTCCCGTTAAGGGAAACTTGAGGACCTTGGCGGGGCCCGCGACCGGCTGCAGCGCCTGTTCGAAGCGCCGGCCGGCGACCAGCTCGGCGTGGCGCCGCTCGCCCTCAGCGAGCAGGTCCAGGAACCCCAGGAAACCCTGCAGATGTCCGCTCATTGCCATCTCCTTTGTTTCGGGCGGCCTGGGCACCGCGCCCAACCATCCCGTCGTGGGCTAGACTCTGCGGGTACGGCGGTGTCCGAACAAACGCAGAAACTCAACCTCGCTTAAGCGAAACTTCAGTGCCCGCCTCGGTCTATGGACGCTTGCCGCTCAATGCCTTGCGCGTGTTCGAGGCGGTAGCCACGCGCCTGTCCTTCGCGGAGGCCGCAGAGGCCCTGAACGTCACGCCCGCCGCGGTGTCGCAGCAGATCAAGGCGCTCGAGGAATACCTCCAGATTCCGGTGCTGCGCCGCAGCGGCCGCAAGGTCGAGCTCACGCCGGAGGGCGCGAAGCTCCTGCCTGGCGTGCAGGCGGGGCTCGACGATCTGGTCGCGGCCCTGCGCGAGACGCGGATGATGCGCGCGGGCGGCGTGCTGAACGTCAGCACGCTCTCCTCACTGCTGCAGAAGTGGATGACGCCGCGGCTGCACCGCCTGCACGCGAAGTTCCCGGACCTGCAGGTGGACTGGCACACCTCGCGCGAGGCGGTGGACTTCGCGCGCAGTGATTTCCACGCGGCGATCCGCCTCGGGCAGAACGTCGTGCAGGGCCTCGACTACGAGCACCTGATGGACGAGTGGCTGGTCGTGATCGCCTCGCCCGCGCTCTTCAAGAAGCACGGCTCGATCGACGATCGTGAGACGCTCAAGGGCATCCCGATGCTGCAGGCGAAAGACGAGCCCTGGTCGCGCTTCGAGAAGAGCGCGGCGCCGGCGCCCTGGCCCGCGGGGCCGACCATCATCGACGACTCGGTGAGCGTGCTCTCCGCGGTGATCGAGGGCCTCGGCTACGCGCCCGCGCGCTGGTCCATCGCCGCGCACGACCTCCTGTCGGGCCGGCTCGTGCTCGCGAGCAGGACCATCGTGCCGTCGCGCTTCCGCTACTGGTTCGTCTGCCCGCCCTCCTACTCGGAGCTTCCGAAGGTCTGTGCGCTGCGCTCCTGGCTCAAGGAGGAGGCGGCCAATTTCCCCACGCCCGACCGCTGGCTCGGCAAGTCGTAATAGGGGACGCATCCCTATTTCTTCGAGAAATAGGGATGCGTCCCCTATTCGCAAGTACTTGATGCCACTCGGCGCTGCGTTTCACGTAACCGTCACCTGCCTGTAACGGGCGCGCCACACGCGGTCCCGACAATGGCGCCGCACCGGGGCGGTGCCCTATGAGAATCGCAGTCGTCACAGAGACCTATCCGCCTGAAGTCAACGGCGTCGCGTTGACAGTGCACACGCTCGTCTCGCAGATGGCAGCCAGCGGGCACCAGATGACGCTCGTGCGCCCGCGCCAGCCGGGCGTATCGGCGCTGCCGCCGCCGCAGCCCATCGAGGAATTGCTCGTGGCGGGCGCCGCGCTGCCGAAGTATCCCGGGCTGCGTTTCGGCTTTCCGGCAGGCCGCCTGCTCGCGCGGCACTTCGGTACGCGGCGCCCCGATGCGGTCTATGTGGCGACCGAAGGCCCGCTCGGGTGGTCGGCCGTGCGCGCCGCGCGAAAGCTCGGTATCCCGGTCGCGACCGGTTTCCACACGCGTTTCGACTCTTACGCCGGAGCCTATGGCCTCGGCCCGCTGACCCCCCTCGTGCGCGCCTGGCTGCGCCTCATGCACAACGCCGCCGGCGCGACCATCGTGCCGACGGCGGAGTTGCGCGACTGGCTCGAGCAGCAGGGATTCCACGGCGTGCGCGTGGTCGCGCGCGGCGTGGACACTGCGCTGTTCGATCCCGCGCGTCGCGATGCGGGCCTGCGCGGACGCTGGGGCGTGGCTCCCGGCGGCCTCGCCGTCATCTACGTCGGGCGCATCGCGCCCGAGAAGAACCTGGAACTCGCGATCGAGGCCTTCCATGCGATCCGCCGGCAGCGTGCCGATGCGCGATTCGTGTGGGTCGGCGCCGGGCCGCTCGCGGATCGGTTGCGGCGCGAGCACCCGGACTTCGTTTTCACGGGTCTGCGGCTCGGCGAGGACCTCGCCGCGCATTTCGCTTCCGCCGACCTGTTTCTCTTCCCGAGCCTGACCGAGACCTTCGGCAACGTCACGCTCGAGGCGATGGCCGCGGGCGTGCCGACCGTCGCCTTCGACTACGGCGCCGCGCGTGCACACATGCGGGACCGCGGGCACGGGCGCGTGGTCGCCTGCGACGACGCGAAGGGATTCGTGAATGCCGCGGTCGAACTGGCGCTGGACGAGGCCGCCCGTGGCGAGATGGGTCGCGCCGCGCGGCGCGCGGCGCTCGCGCTCTCGCCCGAGAAGGTGGCGCGCGACTTCGTCGGGCTGCTCGCGAGCCTGCCCGCGGGGGCGCCGGCATGACCACCGTCGAGCTGCCGCTCTGTCTCGCGCTGAACCGCTGGGGTTCGCGCAGCTTCGTGCACGGCTTCTTCGCGACGATCAGCCGGCTAGGCGACGGCCCCTTCTGGTACGCGCTCATGGTCGCCCTCGCGGTCCTGGGCGGCGAGCAGGGCACCCGGGCCGCGCTGCACATGGCGCTGACCGGGCTCGCGGCGCTCGCCCTCTACCGCGCGCTCAAGCACCGGATCCGCCGGCCGCGTCCCTGCGCGGCGGGCCACGGCATCGTCGCGCTCGTCGCGCCGCTCGACCAGTTCAGCTTCCCGTCCGGGCATACCCTGCACGCGGTGTCCTTCACCGCCGTGGCCTGCGCCTGGTTCCCCGCCCTCGCGATCCTGCTGGTCCCCTTCGCAGCGCTCGTCGCCGTCTCGCGCGTCGTGCTCGGCCTGCACTACCCGAGCGACGTCCTCGCCGCGATCGGCATCGGCCTGGTCCTCGCGGCCGTCTCGCTGAGCCTGGCCTGAAAGGGAACGCATCCCGATTCATTCAATTGGGATGCGTCCCCATTTAGAATCGATGGGTGGGGAATCGCGGCAAGCTGTTCGTGATCGCGGCGCCGTCGGGCGGCGGCAAGACCAGCCTGCTGCAGGCGTTGATGCAGAGGCGGCCGGCATTGCGGTTCTCCGTCTCCTGCACGACGCGCAAGCCCCGCGCACACGAGCGGGACGGCCGGGACTATCACTTCATCTCGCGCGCGGAGTTCGAGCGGCTGATCGCCGCGGACGAGTTTGTCGAGCACGCCGACGTTTTCGGCAACCTTTACGGCACGCGCAGGAGCGTGGTCGAGGCCGCGCTCGCGGCGGGACAGGACCTCATCCTCGACATCGACTGGCAGGGCGCGCGCCAGGTCCGCAAGCGCCTGCCGGAGGCGGTGCAGATCTTCATCCTGCCGCCGTCGCGGGGCGAACTCGAACGCCGCCTGCGAGGCCGCGGCACCGACAGCGAGGAGGCCATCGGCCGCCGCCTCGCGGAATCGGTGCTCGAGATGTCGCACTGGCGGGAGTTCGACTACGTGATCGTGAACCGGGATTTCGACGAGGCGCTGGGGAGGCTCGAGGCGATATTCGACGGGCGCGGCGAGGCCTCACGCCGCGACCGCCCCGGCCTCGCCGGACTGGCTGCCGGCCTGCTGCAGGGCTGACGCCGGGGGCCTGCCAGGCCTGGGCACATGCCGCCACTTGGCGTCGGCCGTGGATCCGCTAGCATGAGCGGGGAATAAGGAGGCGGAATCCGATGCCGGCCAAGGACCCGGGTGGTAGGAGCGATCGCCGCTGGCACGCGGTCTCGGTCAAGCCGGGCCCAGGGGCCTGCGAGACGGCCAAGTCCGGGAAGGAGCGCCGCTGGCTGTCGCGGGAAGCGCCGCAATTGCCGCTCCCGGCCTGCGACTGGCCCAGCCAGTGCCGCTGCACCTACCGGCACCACGAGGATCGCCGCAGCGGCGCCAGGCGCGCCGAGGACATGGACGCGTTCGCGCGGCCGGTCGGCGTCACGAACGAGCGGCGCAAGCGCCGGGACCGCCGGGCACCCAAGGATTGACGGACTCCCGCCCGTGCTGGCCGGGATACCCCCGGCTCGGGTAGGATAGGCGGTCCAATTCCCTGAAATTACGGTCTTTTCCATGGCCCGCATCACCGTCGAAGACTGCCTGCATACCGTCGACAACCTGTTCGACCTCGTCCTGCTCGCCGCCAAGCGCGCGCGCCGGCTGACGAACGGCGCCGAGGCGCTGGTCGACTGGGAGAACGACAAGCCCACGGTGGTGGCGCTGCGCGAGATCGCGGAGGGCAAGGTCACCATCGACCTGCTGTCCGAGCCGGATCCCGAGCCGGAGCCGGAGCTGATTCCGGAGAACCCGCTCGACCTCGGCGTCGACTTCCGCGCGCCGCAGCTCGGCCTGGGGGACTGACCCCGGACGGTCCGATCCGATGAGTTACGCGTCTTCCATCCTCGGGCTGCTGCCGGGCGGAAGACGCGCTGCCGGGATCGCGCAACTCATCTCCAAGATCGAGGCCTACCTCCCGCCCGACCAGGTCGAGCGGGTGCGCGAGGCATTCGACTACGCCGAGGTCGCGCACAAGGGCCAGAAACGCCAGTCCGGCGAGGCCTACATCACGCACCCGGTCGCGGTCGCCGACATACTGGCCGATCTGCACCTCGACGGCCCGACGCTGACGGCCGCGATCCTGCACGACGTGGTCGAGGACACGCCCTCCTCGATGGCGGAGGTCGAGCAGAAGTTCGGCCGCGAGGTCGCCGAGCTCGTCGATGGAGTGACGAAGCTGGACCAGGTCCAGTTCAAGAGCCGCAAGGAAGCGCAGGCCGAGAGCTTCCGCAAGATGATCCTGGCGATGGTGCGCGACATCCGCGTCATCATGGTCAAGCTCGCCGACCGCACCCACAACATGCGCACGCTCGCGGCGATGCCGCCCGAGAAGCGCCGCTCGGTCGCGCGTGAGACGCTCGACATCTACGCGCCGATCGCCAACCGCCTCGGCATCCACTCGGTCAAGCTCGAGCTCGAGGAGCTCGGCTTCCGCACGCTCTACCCGCAGCGCTACCGCGTGATCGAGCGCGAGCTCAGGCGCGCGCGCGGCAACCAGAAGGAGTTCCTGCCGAAAATCGTCAAGGCGCTGCGCCAGGCGCTCGCGGGCGCCGGCGTGAACGGCACGGTCGAGGCGCGCGAGAAGCACCTCTACAGCGTGTACATGAAGATGCGCCGCAAGCGCCTGCCGCTCGCGCAGGTCGTGGACGTCTTCGGCGTGCGCATCGTCGTGAAGACCGTGGACGAGTGCTACCGTACGCTCGGCCTCGTGCACGGGCTGTACCGGCCGACGCCGGGCCGCTTCAAGGACTACATCGCGATCCCGCGCGTCAACGGCTACCAGTCGCTGCACACCACGCTGTTCGGGCCCAATGGCATCCCGCTGGAAGTGCAGATCCGCACCGAGGACATGCACCGCATGGCGGAGTCGGGTATCGCCGCGCACTGGCAGTACAAGACGGGCGACGCCGATGGCGCCGTGCAGCAGGCGCGCGCGGCCGAGTGGCTCAAGGGCGTCATGGAGCTGCACGAGGGGTCGGCGGAGGAGCTGGTCGAGAGCGTGAAGGTGGACCTGTTCCCGGACAAGGTCTACGTGTTCACCCCGAAGGGCGACATCATGCGGCTGCCGCGCGGAGCCACCTGCGTGGACTTCGCCTACGCGGTGCACACGGGCGTCGGCCAGCGCTGCGTCGCCGCCAAGGTGGACCGCCGGCTGGTGCCGCTGCGCACCGTCCTCAGGAACGGCCAGACCGTCGAGATCGTCACCGCCAAGGGCGCGCAGCCGAACCCGGCCTGGGCGAGCTTCGTGACGACCGCCAAGGCGCGCTCCGCCATCCGCCAGTACCTGCGCACGCTCAAGCGCGGCGAGGCCGCGGAGCTCGGCGCGCGCATGCTGAACCAGGCGCTGGAGGAGTTCGACCTCTCGATCCGGAAGCTGCCGGATGGCCGCCTCGACGAGGTCGCGCGCTCGCTGCAACTCAAGGACGGCCAGGAGCTCCTCGAGAAGATCGGCCTCGGCGAGCGGCTCGCGCGCCTGATCGCGCGCCGCCTGCTGCCGGTGGACGACGAGCGCCCGGATGCCGGCCCGCCCGCGCCGCTCGCGATCGCGGGCACCGAGGGCCTGGTCGTCAGCTACGCGCGCTGCTGTTTCCCGATTCCCTACGACGCGATCGTCGCCTACCTCTCGAGCGGCCGCGGCATCGTCATCCACCGCGAGAACTGCTCGAACGTCGCCGCTTTCGGCAAGCAGCCGGACAAGTGGATCCCCGCGGTGTGGCAGAAGGACCAGCAGCGGCTGTTCACCGCCGGCCTCGCGGTCGAGGTGACGAACCGCATGGGCATCCTCGCGCAGGTCGCGACCCAGATCGCCGCGGAGCAGAGCAACATCAGCCACGTCAACGTGGATTCCTCGCAGGGCGACCAGTCGGTCATCCTGTTCGAGGTCCAGGTGAAGGACCGCGCGCACCTGGCACGCCTGATCCGCGCGATCCGCGGCATGAAGGACGTCCTCAAGGTCGAGCGCAGCCTCGCCTGAGGCGCGTCAAGGCCCGGTCCGCCCGGCGCGGCTATACTCCGCGGGATCCCGGCGGGGGCGCCATGCAACGGGACAGCCGCAAGATCGCCGCCATCCTGGCGGCCGACGTCGTCGACTACAGCCGGCTGATGGGCGCCGACGAAGCCGGCGCGCTCGCCGCGCTCAAGTCCCGCCGCGCAGTCTTCGAGGAACTGGTCCGCGAGTTCGACGGCCGCGAGTTCGGCAGCGTCGGCGACAGCCTGATGGCCGAGTTCGCGAGCGCCGTGAACGCCGTCTCCTGCGCGCTCGAGATCCAGCGTCGCGTCGAGGCCGGCCACGCATCGCAAGCGCAGGCGGCGCGCATGCAGCTGCGCATCGGTGTCAACCTCGGCGACGTCATCGAGGAGAAGGGCTCCGTGTTCGGCGACGCCGTGAATGTCGCGGCGCGCCTGCAGGCGCTCGCGAAACCCGGCGGCGTGCTGGTCTCGGGCCCGGTGTACGACCAGGTGCACCTCAAGGTTGCCGCCCGCTACGTCTCGGCGGGCACGCGCCAGGTCAAGAACATCGAGGAACCGGTGCGGACGTTCGAGGTGCTGCCCGCCGCCCCGCCGGGCCTTGCCGGGCGCGTCACGGGCGCGCTCGCGCACGCGCGGTCACGCCGCGTCCTGCGGGCGATCGTCGCAGTCGTGACGCTCGCGGGCGCCGCCACGCTCGGCCTCTTCTGGCGCGAGATCCCGGTTCCGGGCGCCGCGCGCACGCTCGGCGCCCTGCTGGATCCGCAGGAACCCGGCCCGGAGGCGAACTCGATCGCCGTGCTGCCGTTCGTGAACCTGAGCGGGGATCCCGCGAACGACTATCTCGGCGATGGACTTGCCGAGGAGCTGGCCAGTCGCCTCGCGCGGATCCCGGGATTGCAGGTCGCCTCGCGCACCTCTGCATTCGCCTTCAAGGACAAGGACGCGAGCGTGCGCGAGATCGCCGACCATCTCGGCGTCAGCTACGTCGTCGAGGGCAGCGTCAAGCGCCAGGCGGGGCGCGTGCGCATCAATGCGGCCCTGGTGGAGCGCGGCAGCGGCGCCAACCGCTGGTCGAATTCCTACGAATC